>Ga0068864_100003338_pt1 | contig 13270 bp, 10 predicted proteins | sample KBSSwiS72_FD_66586 | JGI IMG/M metagenome (GOLD analysis project Ga0068864, IMG submission 66586) | Switchgrass rhizosphere microbial communities from Kellogg Biological Station, Michigan, USA - KBS Switchgrass S7-2 | ecosystem: Host-associated > Plants > Roots > Rhizosphere > Soil ...
TCGTCATCTGATAGCGCGCGATGTAATCCGGCAAGCTGATTTTCAGTCCCGCCAAGCGCTCGCGCTGCACGCGGAGAATCATCACCACGTCGGCATCGCGAACTGCTTCTTCGCAGCTCCGAGAAATCCTGAGATCCTTTGCCAGAGTGCCTGCGACTTCCGGCAGAAGCTCGGGAGGGCCGCACAGGGTGGTGTGCGCACCCAACTTACCGAAAAGGTGTATGGCCGAACGAGCTACGCGGCTGTGGTAAATGTCACCGACAATGGTTATGTTCAATCCACTAAGCTTCTTCTTATGCCGCAGGATCGTATATGCGTCGAGCAACGCCTGCGTGGGATGCTCATGCATGCCATCCCCGGCATTGATCACCGGGATATCGACGTAGCCCGCCATTAGGTTTGGCGCACCGCCGTTCGGGTGGCGGATCACAATCACGTCGGCACCCACCGCCCGCAGGGTATATGCCGTGTCGAGCAGCGACTCGCCTTTCTCAATGCTGGAGCCACTGGACAACACCAAAGTCGTACTCGCTCCTAACGCCTGCGCGGCAATTTCAAAGGAGGTTCGAGTCCGCGTCGAAGCTTCATAAAAGAGCAGTAGAACTCGCTTCCCTCGCAACAAAGGCCGCGGCTTTGCGGGACTCATCCTCTGCGCAAGCTGGAGGAGACCGTTGATGTCCGCGGCGGAGAGGTGCTCGATCCCCAGCAGGGAGCCTCGGGCCGCCGTCCTCTTTTCCATCACTTTCGTTGTTTGCATCGCCTAGTCTTTAGCGACGAGAAGAACTTTCTCGGAGGCATCTACTTCGCGCAGCAAAAGCTCGATCATCTCGTCCTGTGTGGTCTGCACCTTGCGCCCGACAAAAGCCGCCTCGATCGGCAGCTCGCGGTGTCCACGATCAATGAGTACACAAAGTTGCACCTGCTTCGGCCGCCCATGACGGAACAGCGCGTCCATGGCCGCCCGCGTTGTCCGCCCGGTGTACAAGATGTCGTCCACCAGCACGATCTTCTTGCCTGTGATCGAGAAACCGATCTCGGTCTTTTGCACCACCGGCTTGGCCAGGGGAGATAAATCATCGCGGTACGCGGTGATGTCCAGCGTCCCTACCGGAATTGGGATTTTCTCAATCCTTTCAATCATTTGGGCGATGCGCTGGGCAAGGAATACGCCTCTCCTACGAATTCCCACTAGACCCAAGTCATTCGCCCCGTCATTCTTTTCGATAATTTCGTGAACCAGGCGCACCAGCGTCCGTTCAATCTCCGAGGCGGACATCAGCTGGGCCTTCTCCCGGGTTTGTGGCTGGCGAGGAGGGGCTTTAGTCATGAACGGTGCATGATACGCGGGCGAGGCACTGTTGAGCAAGAACCTGTGGCAGAAAGGCCGAAGTCAGCGGCCCGAGCGTCGTTGCGAAAAGGCGGCGGATGCCAGGCCAGCGAGCCCGGATATGACCACCATGACGATGCAAGTGACGAGCATGCCGAACAAAGTCAATACCACGAATCCCTGCGCGGTTTGAAAGTATTGAAAGATCTGCTGGGCCTGAGGATCCGGATTCGCGGCTTGATATTGCCGGATCATCTCGAGCGTTCGTTCGCGCAATTCGCCGTTTCCGCCTTGCGCGGCGATGTTGACGGTGCTCACCAGGACCAGCATTCCGAACAGCAGTAGGCCACTCAGCGCGCCGAGCCGGAACCCTAACCGGGGAGGGACGATTAGATCGAACGTCGCTTTGCGGAAAAATCGGACCGCAAGGATTCCTGCCAGTGGAACAGCAATGAGCACTCCACCACGAATTGTGCTGATTAGAGCTGCAATGACGGCAGCGTAGATGGCAGCGCGCAGGAACCGCGCCCGGTCAGAGGCGCGGGAGGGGTAAGCGATCCGCTCCGGGAGCGGTGTCGCAACCGGGGACGGCGGTACGGTTTCCGGGTGAAGGCGCACCACCTCCGAGGCAGGCTCGCGCGACTCGAAGGTTATCTGCGGGGCCTCGCACGTCGGGCAAAACGGGGAACTGTCATCGACCGCCGCGCCGCAGCGGCTGCAGGGATGTTGCACGATAGGTTGATTATCTCAAAGCTGAGCGGTCGGACGGAAACACGTTGGCTCGTACTGAAAAACAGCGGGGAGTTCAATCCTTTGAGAGCGATCGCTTATGGGGTTGGATCTCGGTTTCGTCAACCAGGAACGAAGTTGGAACGAATATGGGCGAATTCCCTAGATCGTGTCTTCCTTGCCGCGCAGGCGCACGTAAACCAAGGCGAAATCGGCCCCTTTGTCCTTAGGGTCAATTGCCACGATGTGCTGGTTGCTCTTTTTGCCGGCTTTCAACTCGATTGTCTTGCCGTTGTTGTCGCCATCACATTTCAATTCTTCGGAATCGCGATCATTCCCGGAGTGAGGCCCCCATTTATGGTCTGCGGTGTGGCACTCCAGTACGGTTCCGAATCTCTTCAGCTGTTCTTTGTAGAAAGTGACAAGTTTCGATGGTGGATCGTCCGACTCATAACTGACGGCTACTACCCTCACGCCATACCCAAAGCTCGAGATGTTGACGTTGGCGCTCTTTTCGTCATTGTCGCCGGTACTTGGCTTCAGCCTCGCCCCGGCATACACCGGCAGTCCGGTGTCCTTCACATCGGCGCCCTTATCCACATGGATCTCGCCGAATGGAGTCTTGATATCGACGTTCTTGTCGTTGCCTTCCTGGTTTTTCTTCACGTTGACACTGCAGGCAGAAAGCGCAAAAAATGCGACTAGGGCGACGATTGCAGGTTTGAATATTTGCATGGCAGCCTCCCGGGCCGGCTGTTGACCCAGTATCGAGCAATATCTCGCAGGCGCGGCGGCTTGGCAAGCCGCGCGGGCACTCGGGCTAAGATAAGATACGCAATCTGACACCGATTGGTTCCGCGTGCAGCAAGCAAGCGACCAAGATCTCCCTTCCGCGCAGAGTTGCTTTTCTTAGTGTCTTTGCAAAGTCTTTGTCTACTTTGCAGTTAGAGACTTTGACGGTGAGCATCGTGGGCGCAGCAACAGCACTTAAAAGGGCTCGGAAGGCCGGATCGAGGAACCTCTAGCCCTCATCCATGGACCCACCATCCTGCATGAGCGACTCGAAGCGGGTCGAACTCTTGATGAAAGCCATCTTGACTGTCCCGGTTGGGCCGTTGCGCTGCTTGCGGATGATGATCTCGGCAATTCCGTCCAGTTCGGGGTCGTCGGGCCTGTACATTTCCTCCCGGAAGATGAACGCCACCACGTCGGCGTCCTGCTCGATCGAACCTGATTCACGGAGGTCGGCCAATTGCGGGCGATGATCTCCGGAACCGCGGCTCTCGGGTGCGCGGCTCAACTGCGAGAGAGCAACGACAGGAACATTGAGTTCTTTGGCCAGCGCTTTCAATGACCGGGAGATGGCCGAGACTTCCTGGGTTCGGTTCTCGTACCGTTTCCCGCCTCCAGACATGAGCTGTAGGTAGTCGACGAGAACAAGGTCGAGGGAGCCTTTGGACTGCAGCAGCCGGCGGGCTTTGGCGCGCATCTCGCTCGGCGTAATTCCCGGCGTGTCATCTATGAAAATTGGCGCTTGGCTGAGTTTCTCGACTGCGTGGGCGATTTTGCGCATGTCGTCCTGCCATAGCGAGCCGGTACGGAATTTGTGAGAGTCGACTCTCGCCACCGAGCACAGCATTCTCTGCAGGAGCGCTTCTTTCGACATTTCAAGGGAAAAAACGGCGACCGTCTTGCCATCTTCAATCGCAGCGTTCTCGGCGACGTTCATGGCGAATGAGGTCTTTCCCATCGATGGGCGCGCAGCAATGATGATCAGGTCTGATCGCTGCAAACCGCTGGTCATCTCGTCCAGGTCGGGGTAGTGAGTCTCGAGTCCGGTGATGCGGCGACCGCGCTGCAGCAAGGCGTCGATCGAGCCGAACGAGTCCCTAATGATCTCCTGCACGCCCATGAAGCCCCGGCCGATGCGCTTCTCAGACAGCTGAAAGATCTGTGCCTCAACATCGTTGAGTACATCCTCTGCCGGGTCGCTTTGCTCGGATGCGCGAGCGATCGCAGCGGTGGCGGCATGAATGAGCCCCCGCAGCAGAGCTTTATCGCGAACAATTTTGATGTAGTGCTCAATGCTTGGGCGGTCAGGAACCCCGTCGAGCAAGCCGGAAATGTAGGCGACACCGCCAATCGGTTCGAGTTCGGCGTGGCGGCTGAGTTCTTCGGCCAGCGTGATCAGGTCAATCGAATGCGAGGCCTCTGCCAAATCGACCATTCGCGAATAAATCCGCCGGTGCGAATCAAGCAAGAAGTCTTCCGGCTTCAGGTGCTCGGCCGCCTGGCTATACGCCAAATTGTCGAGAAGAATCGCCCCCAGGATTGAGCGCTCGGCCTCCACATTCGCTGGAAGAGTTTGCGCAGAAATATAGTCAGTGGTCGCCACTTACTTCCTTCGGCTGGTTGTGTGCTGGAATTTTTGTGAAGAGATGTCGAATGCCACAGCGATAGTACGCGCAGGATGCTTGTGGATGGTCAGGACATCCTTCGGAAAACCAATCCGAAATTCATTTTGTGGGGAGACGCGATTGCACCAGCCGTCCACCAAGTTCTCCGCGCAACAGACTAGAGCGAACAATAGGCGAAAGTCAGGGATCCTGTCAAGGGTTATTTCAATGTGTCTATTCGCCAACCGGGGAAAGAAAGAATCTTCGCGCGTACACTTGCCGATTCAGAATGCGAACAGCCCACGGCGGGGGATTTACGGCAAAAAAGAATGCGGTCCGGGCCAGCCACCCGAACCGCATTCGCAAGCGTGAATCCCGCCTCTGCCTTCTCCCGCGCTTCCCCGCCGATTTGCAGCTCGCTTTGCAGCGCCTCTGCTCCTCCGGTTCAGCTACGGGATGCGCATCCGCGCACTAGGCGCATTACGCATCGATCGTATTCGGCGGTTGCAGTCCCGCTAGGCGGAACCGTTTCTGAGGAGGCCGCAACGCCCGGGTTGCCCGCAACGCTTGCACGCTTTGGGGAACCGCTTCAGCAACTTACTCGGACCGCTCACCTGCAGAACCTTCCGGATCCACTGGGAGCTGGTGCCTTTCGCTTGCTGCAGAACCACCTCTTACGATCACTGGCAGCGCAACATTCACGCTTGCAGTGAGTGAACTTTCTCGCATTTCGTTTCGCCCGGCAACCGGAATTAGCGCGAGCGCTGTGCGAAACCTGTGGACGTTGAGACTTCCTTGTGGAAAGGAAAGGAAAAGCTGCCAGAAATTGGATTTCATTTTGGCTCGCCGCTGTCGGCCCGTTGTGGGAGTCAAATTCTGAACCGAGAGAGTTGTGCAATTCCCGACCCGCCAGCTTTTTTGAACGGGAATCTCCAACCGGGTGGAGGCAGAATCCAACAGGGAATCCTGGACATCCGGTTCTCCGTCGGGTAGGCGGGCCGAGTGACAGCCCTCTCATTTACGCGGCTGCTCCTGATGTGTGAGTTGAGCACTTACATTCCGCTTCGGCGATAATATGCGTTCGCCTTGGCACGGAAAAAGGAAGCCTTGAACGCCGATTCCATCCGCAAGCTGTTTGACGCAGTTCGGAAGGGCAAGCTATCGCCTGACGAGGCTGTTTCGCGCCTGCGTCACCTTCCGTTTGAAGATTTGGGATTTGCCAAGGTGGACCATCACCGGGCAATTCGTGTCGGGATGCCTGAGGTGATTTTCTGCCAGGGAAAGACTCCGGCCCAGGTTGCTGGAATCTTCGAGAAACTGGCACAGCATGCGAATAACGTGCTGGCGACTCGCGCGAGTCACGGACAATTTCTTGCCGTCAAGAAAAGAGTCAGGAAGGTCTCATACAAGCAAGAAGCTCGGGTCATTGTCCTCGAACGGGACAAGACCAAGTATGGTAAAGGGTTGATTACGGTGGTCTCGGCTGGAACCAGCGACATTCCCGTTGCCGAAGAAGCAGTGGTTACGGCTGAGTTGATGGGGAACGAGGTGGTTCGCCTCTACGATGTCGGCGTCGCCGGAATTCATCGCCTTCTGGCACACCGTGAGGCGATCAGCGGATCGCGCGTGGTGGTTGTCTGCGCCGGCATGGAGGGAGCCCTTCCAAGCGTGGTGGGTGGATTGGTCGGAGTGCCAGTGATCGCCGTTCCGACTAGCGTGGGTTACGGGGCCGCATTCCAAGGCATGGCCGCGCTGTTGGGCATGATGAACTCATGTGCTTCGAATGTGACGGTGGTCAATATAGACAACGGTTTCGGGGCTGGATATGTGGCCTCGCTGATCAATCGCTTGTAAGCGAACCTCTACCAACAAGAATGTACGGCGGCTTTGCGAGGGCAGCCTCGGCATGACGCTTCTACGGTTTTGGCGGCTTTGGTGGCGTGAACTGCGCCAGGTCAGCGAGGCCCAACCTTGTTTCGATGTCGCTGATCTTTTTTTCTGCGTCTTCAAATCCGTCTTTGCCGAACATTTTGTGCTCGATGTCTTCGAATTCGTCCCCAATTTCGTCCAACTGCTTGTCGGAAAAGTTCTTCTTCCAGGCGGGGAAAACGATCGTGTCTTCTCGCGCGGCATGATTCTCGTACATAAGCACAAATGATTCGAAGACCTTGGCCAGGGGCTCGGCATGCAAAGATGAGATCTTTCCGCCGTCGGTCACGGCCAGCACGTAGTCGGTAACCTCACGCCCGCGCTGATGTTGTTCAGTGAGAATCTCGGCATAACGAGCAAGCTCGGCACCCTGTTTTCGGATTCGGGGAAAGATGTGCTGTTCTTCGAGCAGGCGCTCGTGGTAATCCTCGGCAAAGGCGCGGAACAGTTTCGCTGTTTGTTGCAACGCTGACGCATCGATCGCCTGCACGTTTTGCCGCAGTTTCGGAACCACTTCGTAATAGACGAGCAGCGCACGGCGAATGACTCCGTGCTCGCGCATCAGGTCTTCGGTTGCGGTGACCTCCGGCTCTTTGTCCTCGTTCTTTTCAGAATTCTGAGGTGCTGGCTCGGCCAGCAAGGGTATGCTGATCGCTCCTAAACCTGCCAATGCAGCGGTTCCCAATGCAGCGGATGTCTGCAGCAGCTCACGGCGGGACTTTGCTGGTGACACGGGGGCCTCCGGAATCGAAGTAACGTTGGTTGACGCTTCTGCTTAAGGCTTCATAACCGATACTATCGAGCTTAGATTCAGAAATGCACCTTAATGGCCGCCCAAAAAGAGCATCTGTGCATGGCAAGGTCGAACCCACAACCCGTCCGCAAAGGCCAAAGTCCAATGCTGGGATCGTGATCGGCATTTCACGGTTGGATTCCTCCCGTTTTGCGGCCAAGAAGCCATACAAAAAGTGGGGCACGATCGTTTCCCAGACGCTCGAGATGCGCTCGATTTAGGTTCTCAGCGGATCAGAGCGGGGCGGTGGCAGCACAACATTCGACCGCAAGAGAAGCCCCGGGATTCGATTACGTACCGCACGCTCGGCGAAAACAGTCCTGTAGAATCGAAGTAGCGAAAGTTCTGATCCCCGGTTTTGGAGCGGTTTCCTGTCTTTTCTTTCAGACCTAAACCCGCCGCAGCGCGAGGCGGTTGAGACCGTTAACGGTCCGGTGTTGATCCTGGCCGGCGCAGGCAGCGGCAAGACGCGCGTGATCACCTATCGAATCGCCCATCTGATCGAGCACATCGGTGTTATGCCGGAGTCGATCCTGGCAGTCACCTTTACGAATAAAGCGGCAGCTGAAATGGTTGAGCGCGTGGAGAAGATCGTCGGGGGATCGACCATAGCCAAGCCGGTGATCTCCACCTTCCATTCATTCTGCGTGCGGATGCTGCGACGGGACATCGAGGCATTGCGAATTCCGTCAGCGGTGCCGGGACATCCGCCCATTGGACACACCAAGAGCTTCGTCATCTACGACGAGACCGATCAGCAGCAGGTGACCAAGGCGATCATGAAGCGATTGGGGATCGACGACAAGGAACTCACACCCCGGGCGGTTCTGGCGCATATTTCCTGGGCGAAGAACCACATGCTCGATCCGCAGGAGGTTTATCTCAATTCGACGGATCCCAAGACCGAGCGGATAGCGCACATTTATGAGGAATATCGAAAAGAACTCCGCAAAGCGAATGCCCTCGATTTCGACGATCTCCTGCTCGAGGCGGTACGGCTGCTGAAATCGTCGGCCCAGGTTCGCGAGTACTACAACCGGAGGTTTCAATATCTTCTGGTCGACGAGTATCAGGACACGAACCGGCCGCAGTATGAGCTGATGCGGCTGCTGGCGGGCGATCGGCACAACGTATGCGCGGTGGGCGATGAAGACCAGTCGATCTATTCGTGGCGCGGCGCGGACATCCGCAACATTCTGGAGTTCGAAAAGGACTTTCCGGAGGCCAAGATCATTCGTCTCGAGCAAAATTACCGCTCGACCCAGAACATTCTGCAAGCGGCGTCGGCGGTGGTCGCAAACAACATTCGGCGCAAGGGAAAGAACCTGTGGACGTCACGACAGGGTGGTACGAAGGTTGGCTATTACGAAGCTCCGGACGGTGAGAACGAAGCGCTATTTGCTGCCGATTCGATCGCGAAGTATGTCAGGGAAGCAACCGACCGGGGTGAGGATCCGCGCACGGCGGTGCTGTATCGCACGAACTCGCAGTCGCGATTGGTTGAGGAGGCGATGCGGCGATATCAGCTGAAGTATCACGTCGTGGGTGGGTTTTCGTTCTACGAGCGCGCTGAGATAAAAGACCTGATTTCGTATTTGAAGGTCATACACAACCTGGATGATTCGGTTTCGCTGTTACGAGTGGTCAATACGCCGGCGCGCGGAATTGGGAAGACCACCATGGAAGTTGTCGAGCGCGTGGCGCTGGAAACCGGACTGTCGCTTTGGGAAGCGATTGGAGAGGCCATTCAGCGCGACCTCTTAGGTGCGCGAGCGCTCCAGGCGCTGCAATCATTTCGCGAGTTGATCGAAGACGCGCGCGCGATGGCGGCAGGCACCTACGCGGAGAGATTGAAAGAGAGCACGGAAGAGAAGCGGCAGCCGCTCGCGTCATCCGGGTCCAAGGGGGGCGGGATGCCCTCGTTTGTCCCGCGGAGCGAAGCCTCGCCGGAAGAGGACAGCGAAATCGGCTTCGATCCGACAGCATTCAACTTTGGCGGCCATCACGATATCCGCGCGGAGAGTTCAATACAGAATGGCGACTCGGGCGAGGACGCGACCTTTGATCCGACAGACCTTCGAGCAGATGGTGCGAACGCAAACCCCGCTCGCGAAGAGGGGGAAGCCCCTATTGAAGGCTTCCGAGCTCTAGGCGATGCCGCTCACACCGCCGAGATCCTCAAGTTCCTGATCGACCGCACCGGATATATCAAAATTCTCGAAGAAGAAGATTCGCCGGAAGCATACTCGCGGATTGAAAACATCCGCGAATTGGTGAATGCCGCCATGGATTCAAAAGACCGCGGCGAGACGCTCGACCAGTTCCTCGATCATGCTGCTCTGGTGAGCGACGCGGATGCTTACGACGAACGCGCTCAGATCACGCTCATGACGCTGCACGCGGCGAAGGGTCTGGAGTTTCCCTTGGTGTTTTTGTGCGGCCTGGAGGAAGGCCTGTTCCCTCATTCCCGGACTTTTCTGAATCCAGACGACATCGAGGAGGAGCGGCGGCTTTGTTATGTAGGCATGACGCGGGCAATGGATCAACTGATCATCACGCGGGCTGTTTACCGTCGACGATACGGCACCGACATGCCCGAGGCCAGCGTGCCGTCGCGATTCCTGGAAGAGATCCCAGCGGAATTGGTGGAGGAGTTGGGGACAACCCGGAGAAGGCCTTACGCTAGTTCCCTTTCAAGCTTCGAAAACCGTAAAGAGTGGGGCAGCCAATCATCCACCCTAAGTCGCAGGAGAAGCAACTCAGGATCGGAAAGCCAAAGTCAGCTCGATCCACACTATGCCTACGAAGACGAAGATCAATCGGCTTCGTGGAAAGAGCTCGACCGGAAAAATCTCAGTAAAGCTCCGAAGTACAACTCCATCGACAACATCGCTGAGTTCTTTGCTTCCCGGGGAAAGAAGTTTAACTTGCCGAAGGTTCCGGTCGAGGCGCCAAAAGGAAAGCGCGGCTTCCGCCCTGGCCAGAAGGTCCGCCACCCCAAGTACGGCGAAGGCACGGTTTATCAACGGGAAGGAGAGGGCGAGGAGGCCAAGCTTACCGTACAGTTCCCTCGCTTCGGGCTGAAAAAGCTGGTCGAGAAGTATGCGCAGCTTGAGAAAGTGACCTCCTAGCAATGCCGGGCTTTTCCTTGAAACCGTCGGTTGAGCAAATACCAAGCCTTGCCAACCAGAAGTGCCGCCCAAGCCGGGCGCCGATTTTTGATCCGTATCCGACGACGAGCCAACTGGAACCAACCCGATCGCTTTTGATAACTTGGTAGGCGGGGAATTCAACCAACTAGGCAGCAGCTTGATTTGGAATTGCCCAATTACAAAATCGCAAGATAGGACTTCATGGCTAACACAACTGCATTGAGCAAAGACGATCGTAAGAAAGCAAAACGGGCCGCGCGAAAGAAGCGAAAGCTGGAGCACCCCGTCAAGCCCCGCGAGTACGCACGCGGATCGAAGAAGTCGAAAGTAAAGAAGATGGCGCGCGGACAAGCGAAGCGGTAAGCTATGTGGCATTTCGAGGTCCCACCCTTCTGAACCGTGAAGGGTGGGCCAGCCTCCTCCAGTAAAGAGGCTAGGACTCCAGGAGACATCAACCGCTTGGCTGAACCAACTGCTGGCACCAACCGTAGCTCCCAACACCAGATCTTCTGCTGCAAATCCATCGACAAATTGATCGCAGACTCGGAACATTCCGAGCGGCGTCTGAAAAAGACGCTGGGCCCGGTTTCGCTGACGGCGCTCGGCATCGGAGCCGTGATCGGCTCCGGCATTTTTACTGTCATTGGAACGGCGATCGCCGGGCAGAAGTTTGATACCTCCTCCATCCTGAACGCGCCGCTTCTCGATTACCTCATCAAACACTCCGCTTCGACGGGACGGCCTGGCGCAGGACCAGCGTTGGCACTCTCACTCGTGCTGGTGGCGATCGTCTGCGCGTTTACTGCCTTGTGCTACGCGGAACTCGCCTCGATGATTCCGATTGCGGGTAGCGCCTATACCTACACCTACGCCACCATGGGCGAACTAATCGCTTGGATCATCGGTTGGGACCTCATCCTTGAATACGCGGTCAGCAACATGGCCGTCAGCGTTGGTTTCGCCCAGCACCTGGTCAACATGCTCGATTGGTTTGGTTGGCATCCGGGGCTGAGATGGGTCTCGCCGGCCTATTTACCCTCGGGCATGAGTGGACTTCAAGGCGAGATGCTTTATCCGCCTGGATTCCACTTCGGTTTCAATGTTCCGGCGTTCTTGATTGTGATGATCCTGACCGTAGTGCTGGTTCGCGGAATTCGTGAGTCCGCTGAAGCCAACAACACCATGGTGATTCTGAAAATTGCCGCGATTCTCGCCTTCATCATTGCCGGGGCACACTACATTCATCCCGAACTTTGGCACCCGTTTGCTCCAAACAAATGGTCGGGAGTTCTTACCGGCGGCTCGATTATCTTTTTCACGTATATCGGGTTTGACTCGGTGTCAACGGCAGCGGAAGAAGCGCGTAATCCCAAGCGAGATCTGCCTATCGGGATCATTGCCACGCTGGTCGTGTGCACGATTCTCTATATCGGTGTCGCGGTCGTGCTCACCGGTATCGTACCCTGGGAGGCAGTTCGTGACGACGCCGCTCCGGTCGTGAATAGCATCAAGCATCTGACAGAGGTTACCGGATCGCCGGTTCTGCGCTGGGTACGGCTGGGTGTTTTGTTCGGGGCGATGATGGGAATGATCTCCTCCCTGCTTGTCTTCCAACTTGGACAGGCGAGGGTTTGGTTTTCGATGTCGCGGGATGGGCTGCTGCCGAAGCTGTTCAGTTACGTGCACCCGAGGTTCCGAACGCCGTCAACCGCAACCTGGATCGCAGGACTCGTTGTGGGCATTCCAGCCGGCATTCTGGACATTGGAACTCTCTCCGACCTTTCCAATATCGGAACGTTGTTTGCGTTTGTCCTGGTCTCAATCGGAGTGATCATCTTGCGCCACCGCGATCCGGACCGGCATCGTGGCTTCAGAGCACCGGGCGGAATTGTGGCACCGATTTTGAGCGTGCTCTTCTGCGGACTATTGATGTCGGGCTTGCCAATCTTGACCTGGTTGCGCTTCTTCGGATGGCTCTTGGTCGGCTTGGGGATTTACCGTTTCTATAGCCGCAAGCATAGTGAGTTCGCGGCGAGCCGGAGCTGAAACCCCCGTTCCGGCTATAAAAAAAGGGTCGGACCCAAATGTCCGACCCTGGTTCTAATCTGATGGTCTATGCGACGGTGCGCAGCTTTCCCGGCAAAAAGTGGTATGGCGGCCACGGGCCACTGACCGAGATTTCGCAGTTCTTCAGCTGCTTTACGGCGCTGTTGCAGCGATTCTGATATTTTTCTATGGATTTGGTGTCGATCAGGTGGGCTATGTCAATGAGGATTCCATCTGTGTCAACCCGCTTACAACTGACCTCTTCTTCGAGCGGATTGAAGAGCCGATGGACTTGAACTGAAAGCGCCTTGGCTCGTGTCTGGCGCTCTCGGTCTGCCATGGCCTTTTCCCGAAGCTTGGCGAGGTATTCGCCCCCCACCGTGTCGGGAATCTGGACATCCCGCAGCTCCCTCAGGGCGCCGTCCCGGACCAAAACCTTGACGTGCATCTCGGCCTTACCTTTCAGCCGAGCCACGCTTTCGCCAAAGGCCCGCCGGTTGGCGCGTACCGCGTGTTTGAGGGACTCATCGTTGTCGAAAATCGTCCCAAACCGGAATGGAAGCACTGTACCTTGACGGAAGCAGACGCTCACAACCCGGGCGTGCTCCAGAACGTGCTTTTCTTCCAGAGTGGTTGCTGCTCGATCGAATTCACTAACTACCACGGCAAACTCGCCGCTCGGATAACTTAGGACTGTGGCGCCATTGACGCCTTGAATGCCGTCGAGTACGAAGGGGCGGCGAGTGCGAGTACCGTTTGAGAGCCGGTGCTCAGTGAGGCAGTACGCGTACCAGGACATAAGAGGTCTCTCCAAAGCTGGTCAGAGGCATACCTGCTTACCTCGGTTTTTGAGACAACGCGTTGTTTCGAACCCAGGAAGAAAGGGCAGTTTTACGGC
>Ga0068864_100003342_pt1 | contig 13260 bp, 10 predicted proteins | sample KBSSwiS72_FD_66586 | JGI IMG/M metagenome (GOLD analysis project Ga0068864, IMG submission 66586) | Switchgrass rhizosphere microbial communities from Kellogg Biological Station, Michigan, USA - KBS Switchgrass S7-2 | ecosystem: Host-associated > Plants > Roots > Rhizosphere > Soil ...
GACCTATTGGCGCTGGCTCGGCTACGTGTAATCGTCCTCGCCTGCAGCCGAAAAGGTCGGTCATGCATGCCATGCAGCTGCGGCGGCCGGGCGAGCCGTTGATCCACACGCAGATGCCCGACCCCGAGCCCGGGCCCGGTGAGGTCCGACTGCGCGTGTCGGCTTGCGGCGTCTGCCGCACCGACCTGCATGTGGTCGACGGCGAGTTGCCGGATGCGAAGTTGCCCATCATTCCCGGCCACGAGATCGTCGGGCGCATCGATGCGCTCGGGTCCGGCGTCGACACGCTGCGCATAGGCGAGCGTGTCGGAATTCCGTGGCTTGCCCTCACCTGTGGCGTTTGTCCCTATTGTTTCGGGCATCGGGAAAACCTGTGCGATCGGCCGTTGTTCACCGGGTACACACGCGACGGCGGTTACGCGACGGCCACGATCGCTGACGCGCGCTATGCGTTCCCGTTGGGAGAAGATGGCAGCGACGCGGAACTTGCACCGTTGCTTTGCGCCGGCCTCATCGGCTGGCGTTCGCTGGTGATCGCGGGCGACGCACCGCGCCTGGGACTTTATGGTTTTGGCGCATCGGCGCACATCGTGGCGCAGGTGGCGAGGTGGCAGGGGCGATCGGTGTTTGCCTTCACGCGGCCGGAAGACGGAACATCGCAGGCGTTCGCGCGTCGGCTCGGCGCACGTTGGGCGGGCGGATCCGACGAGATGCCACCCGAGCCTCTCGATGCCGCCATCATCTTTGCTCCCGTCGGCGGTCTCGTGCCGCGTGCGCTGAAGGCCGTACGAAAGGGCGGCCGCGTGGTTTGCGCCGGCATTCACATGAGCGACATCCCGGGCTTCCCCTACAACCTTCTATGGGAAGAACGCCAGCTGGTGTCCGTCGCCAACCTGACGCGGCAGGACGGCGTTGATTTCCTGGCGCTGGCGCCCCGGATCGGCATCGTCACGCGGACCGCGTGCTATCCGCTCGATCAGGCCAACCGTGCGCTGCTCGACCTGCGCGCCGGACGTATCGACGGCGCGGCGGTGCTCGTGCCTTAAGCTTGGCACAGACCCGCATTTCCGCGTCGCCAGTGGCGCATTGCAGTCTCGTGGCGACGCGGTAGACTTGAGCGCGCCATCCACGCCACTTTGCGAAGGGGACAAGCATGAGGGCAAGTACCGTTCTGCGCACCGCGGCCATCGTCACATGCGGCGTCGCTCTCTGCCCAGGCGCGTTTGCCGATGTGACCATACCGTACAACGAATACAGCGACTCCCCGACCATCGGACGCGGGGCGGGCACGTCGACGGACCCTGCCAATCCCGGCTACGGCGCCATGAGGATCTTCATCGAGAAAGTCATGGACTACACCGACGACAAGGGTCCGGACGCGTTGCCCGCCGGGCAGAAGGTGCTCTTCCAGCGCAGCCCGGGCACCGCGCGTACGGCAAGCGCGCTGCGGGCAGGCGTGCAGTTTGCCAACGCGAACGCGACGCCCAATCCGGTCTTTTCGGAGCCCACGTGGGGCTTTATCTACAACTCGGTTCCGTTCGGGATGAATTTCGGGCAGATGCTTGAATTCGTCTACGCCGCAAAGATCGACGGATTCACGGGCAATGGTCTTGAACTGGCGCAGTCGATTCTGGACAGCCGGGGTGGAACGCAGATCGTCTTTCCCGTGGTCGGAAGCACGATGCAGGGCTCGGGTTATTTTCCCAAGGCGATCGGCAAGCCGGATTGTGTTGCGGGTGATGCCGACTGCCTGGGTCAGGGCAATGGTATTGGCCTGGCCGGCCTTTGCACGTCGGGCTGGAGAATTCGCTATCTTGCGCCGCCGCAGGACATCGTGGACCGCGCATGCGACCTGCTGGTGAAGCGAGGCGTCATCCCTGCGAAGACGCTCACGTTCTATCCGCCCGTGGGAGGCCAATCCGTCCTGATGCCCATGCAGCGAAGGACGATCCAGGGGTTCGAGTATGTGAATCCCTACGACGACCTTGTCGATTTCTTCCCCGTGAAGGAGGCAACGTCCGCCAATCCTCTCGGCAATCCGGACGCCGGCAACCTGGATTGCAGTCCGGCAATCGCATTTCCGATTCCGGCAGGAACCACATCCAATTGCTCGCAGAACATCGGCCAGATCGGTGCGCGCTATGCGCACCATCCGTCATGGCATCAGCCTTTCCTGCTGTCATGGATGCACATCGATAAAGGCGTTTGGAACGGCCTGAACGCCGCGCAGAAGGCAGCCGTGCTGAGAGCGGCCAAGGATTCGGTCAGGGAATCCTTCAATGCCGCGGAGTCGGTCGAGTGCGCGAAAATGAAAGCGATCCTGGATTTCAACAAGGGCGTCGATCAAAGAAACCTGGATGGCACGCGCCGTCTGGTCGACGGCAAGCCGGTGAGTGCGAGCATGACGCTCGCGCGCTGGCCGGACGATGCATTGAAGGTGCTCCTCGAAGCACGCGACGAGTACCTCGCAGCGCTGGCTGGGCCCGAAAATCCGGGTGCCAGGACCGATCCGCAAAAGGACTATTCCACCGTCCTCAACGCGTTGAACAAATATGCCGCGGCGACGGGCGCGACCAAATTCGATCCGGGCAGGTTTCCGGCGAAAACAGGACTGGCCGCAGGCATGGAATGCAGCTTGGTGGCAGCCAACTGAAAGGCCGGCGGACTCAGCGCGCTCGCGGCTGCATCGCCAGCCGCCGCCGCTGGATCAGCAGGTAAGCCGCCGGCACCACCAGCATCGACAACAGCGGCGCGGTGATCATGCCGCCGATCATCGGCGCGGCAATGCGCTGGATGACCTCGGCGCCGGTCCCGCTGCTCAGCATGATCGGTATCAGGCCGGCGAGAATCACGGCAACCGTCATCGCCTTCGGACGAACGCGCTGGACGGCGCCGTCCTCGATGGCGTCGTCGAGCGTCGCAGCCGACGCGGGTTCTCCGCGCGCGAGCCGCGCGTCCCAGGCCTGGCCCAGGTAGAGCAGCATCACGACGCCGAATTCGGCCGCCACGCCGGCCAGCGCAATGAAGCCCACCGCGGAGGCAATCGACATGTTGTAGTCCAGCACATACATGAGCCAGAACCCGCCGACCAGCGAGAATGGCAGCGTGGCCATGATGAGCGCGGCTTCCGCCACGCGGCGGAACGTGAGGTAGAGCAGGACGAAGATGATCACGAGCGTCGCCGGCACCACGATCTCGAGCCGCGCCATCGCCCGCTCGAGGAACTCGAACTGGCCGGACCACGCCACCGAGTAGCCAGCCGGAAGCTTCACGTCCTTCTGCACTGCCTGCTGCATGTCGCGAACGGCGGAACGCAGGTCGCGGCCGTGGATGTCGACGTAGACCCACCCGGAAAGCCGCGCGTTCTCGCTTTTCAGCATCGGCGGACCGTCAGTTACGCGGATGGCCGCCACGTCGCCCAGCCGAATCTGCGCGCCGCGTTCGGTGAGGACAGGCAGGTTGCGCAATTTCTCGACCGAGTCGCGCACCTCGCGCGGATACCGGACGTTGATCGGAAAGCGCTGCAATCCCTCGACGGTTTCCCCGACGTTGTCGCCACCGATCGCCGCGCCGACGATGCTCTGCACGTCCGATACATTCATTCCATAGCGCGATGCGACGTCCCGATCGATGTCCACGTCGATGTAGCGGCCGCCGGTCAGGCGCTCCGCGAACACCGATGTCACGCCCGCCACCGGCTTCACCGCGCGCTCGATTTCGGCTGTTATGCGGTCGATCTCCGCGAGGCTCGTCCCCGCAACCTTCACGCCGACCGGGCTCTTGATTCCGGTGGCCAGCATATCGATGCGGTTGCGGATCGGCGGCACCCAGATGTTGGAAAGGCCCGGCACCTTGACGATCCGGTCGAGTTCCTGGATCAGCTTCTCGGTCGTCATGCCGGGCCGCCACTCTTCCTTCGGCTTGAACTGGATCGTCGTCTCGAACATTTCCAGCGGCGCCGGATCGGTCGCGGTCTCCGCACGCCCGGCCTTGCCGAAGACGCGCGCGACCTCGGGGATCGTCCTGATCATCCGGTCCGTCTGCTGCAGAAGTTCGCTGGCCTTGCCCGACGAGATGCCCGGCAGCGCCGACGGCATGTACAGGAGATCGCCCTCATCGAGCGGCGGCATGAACTCGCCGCCAAGCCGGCTGGCTGGCCAGACCGTCGCCACGGCGACGAGCACCGCCACCGCCAGTACCGTCTTCGGCGCGCGCAACGCGCCTTCCAGCAGCGGGCGGTACAGCGCAATGAGGACGCGGATGATCGGATTCTTCCGCTCCTCAGGAATGCGCCCGCGGATGAGGTAGCCCATGAGCACAGGCACGAGCGTGACGGCAAGCCCGGCCGCGGCAGCCATCGCATAGGTCTTGGTGAACGCCAGCGGCGAGAACATCCGCCCTTCCTGCGCTTCGAGCGTGAACACCGGCACGAATGACAGCGTGATGATCAGCAACGAAAAGAACAGCGCCGGCCCGACCTGCGCTGCGGCGTCGCCGATCACGCGCCAATGCTCAGCGCCCGCCAGTTTCTCGCCGGGATGCTCCGAATTCCACGCCTCGATGTGCTTGTGCGCGTTCTCGATCATCACGACGGCAGCATCGACCATCGCGCCGATGGCGATCGCGATGCCTCCCAGCGACATGATGTTGGCGTTGACGCCCTGGTAGTACATGACGACGAATGCCGTCAGGATGCCCAGCGGCAGCGACACGATTGCGACGAGCGACGAGCGGACGTGGAACAGAAACAGTAGGCACACCAGCGCGACGACGATGAACTCCTCGACCAGCTTCTGGCCAAGATTGGCGACGGCGCGCTTGATGAGGCTGGACCGGTCGTAGGTCGTGACGATTTCCACGCCGGGAGGAAGGCTGGCCTTCAGGCTTTCGAGCTTGGCCTTGACCGCGTCAATGGTCGCCAGCGCGTTCTTCCCCGAGCGCATGACAATGATGCCGCCTGCGACTTCGCCTTCGCCGTCGAGTTCGGCGATGCCCCGGCGCATCTCCGGACCCACCTGCACGCGCGCCACATCGGACAGGCGCACCGCGACGCCGGCTTCGGTGGTCGTCAACGGAATCTTGCGGAAATCGTCGAGCGATCGCAGGTAGCCCGACGCGCGAACCATGTACTCGGCCTCGCCGAGCTCGAGGACTGACCCGCCCGTTTCCTGATTGGCCTTTTGCACCGCCTCGATGACTTTGGCATGCGGGATGTTGAACGCGCGCAGACGTTCGGGATCGAGCACGATCTGGTACTGCCGAACCATGCCGCCGACGCTCGCTACCTCCGCGACATTGGTAACCGACTTGAGCTCGTATTTCAGGAACCAGTCCTGCAACGCGCGCAGTTGCGACAGGTCCATCTTTCCGCTGCGATCGACCAGAGCATATTCGTAGACCCAGCCCACGCCCGTCGCGTCGGGCCCGAGCACCGTCTTGGCCGCGGCCGGCAAGCGCGACTGCACCTGGTTCAGGTATTCGAGCACGCGTGAGCGCGCCCAGTATTGATCGGTGCCGTCCTCGAACAGGATGTAGACGAACGAGTCTCCAAACGTCGAAAAGCCGCGCACCGCTTTGGCGCCGGGAACCGACAGCATCGTCGTGGCCAGCGGATAGGTCACCTGGTTCTCGACGATCTGCGGCGCCTGGCCGGGCAAGGTCGTGCGGATGATCACCTGCACGTCGGACAGGTCGGGAATGGCATCGAGCGGCGTTCTCGACATCGCCCACAGTCCCCACGCCGTGAGCATGAGCGTCGCCAGTAGCACCAGGAAACGGTTGACGATCGACCAGCGGATGAGCCGGGCAATCACGGCTTAGCCTTTTCCATCTTGCTGTGGTCGTGCTCAATGGCAGGCGCCGGCGCCGCGCCCATGCGCGAAGCCACGCCTTTCAGGCTCGCCTCCGAGTCGATCAGGAACTGCCCGGAGATCACGACTTGTTGTCCGGCCTCGAGCCCCTTGCGGATTTCCGTCTGCCCGTTGGATTCCATGCCGATCTCCACGTCGACCGGCGCGAACTTGCCTTCGCCTTGGGCGACGATCACGACATTGCGCTTACCGGTGCTGATCACGGCTTCGCTCGGAACCTGGAGGATCTCCATACGCGACGCGGGCTTGAACGTCACGTTGGCGAACATGCCGGGGATGAGGGCACCCGTTGGATTGGCGAGTTCAACGCGCACCTTCAGCGTGCGCGTGGCGGGATTGACCTCGGGGAGGATGGCGGTGACCTTGCCTATGAAAGTCGTCCCGGCCAGCGCCGGCGCGCGCGCCTCCACTGCGCTTCCCGGCCGCACCTGCGCGGCCAGACTCTCCGGCACCTCCGCATTGACCCAGACCGTCGAGAGACCATTGATGCGAAACAGCGGCGTGCCGGCCGCGACCGTCATGCCGTCCCGCGCGCCAAGTTCGGCCACCACGCCGCCGATTGGCGCCGTCAGCGTGAATCGCGCCTGCACCTTGCCGCTGGTTGCCACTGAATGAATCTGCGCGTCGCTCATGCCGACCAGGCGCATGCGCTGGCGCGCACCATCGATGAGCGTACCTGCGCCCGCCATGCGCGCGACGGACAGGTATTCCTCCTGTGCCGCGACCCAGTCCGGAACGTACAGTTCCGCGAGCGGCTGGCCCTGTCTTACCGGGTCCAACGGCGCCCGCACGAACAGGCGCTCGATGAACCCTCCGTTGCGGGCCTGGACGACAACGACGTCACGGTCGTTGTACGCGACCGTTCCCACCGCTTCCACGGTCGCCGCAAGCGCATTCCGCGTGACGGCCGCGGTGCGCACGCCGAGATTCTGCTGCATGCGCGCACTGATTGCGACGTTCCCTTCGTCGGCGCCCGCCTCGGCATACACCGGTACGAGGTCCATATCCATGAAGGGCGACTTTCCGGGCTTGTCGAATTTCTTGCCCGGCACCATGGGATCGTGCCAGTAGAGAACTTTTCTGCCCGTCGCAGCGTCAGTGGCGACCGCCGCCGGCGTCCCGGACGTTGCCGCGTGATTTACGACGCTCGACTGCATGCCCCGGTCGAGCCCGAGCCGATAGAGTCCGTAGCCGCCGGCACCGATAGCCATCGCGACCGCAGTCGCGACGGCAAGTCTGTTCAAGTTCATGGGGAATCCTTGGCATGCGGAGGGGCACCATGGAACGCGGCACCGCGCTCGGGATACAGGAAGTTCAGTTGCGCCCATAGACGGGCGGTTTCCATTTCGATTTGCAGCGCTGCCACCCGCACGTCGATCTCGCCACGTCGCGCCTGCAGGACGTCCATCAGGCTCGATTTCGCGCCGCGATAGGCAGCCAGCGTGGCTTCGGTTCTCTGCGCTGCCAGCGGCAGCAGTTCGCGTTCGTACCGCGCCTGACGCTCGCGCCCGTTTTCCCATTCGGCGATCATCTGGCGGACCTCCGCGGCATGCATGCGAACGCGGTCTTCGCGCTCGGCGCGCGCCTGGTCCAGCAGCGCGAGTTTCGCCGCGACCTCGCGATCCTGGCGGTTCGCCTGGTCCCATTGCAGCGGCACCGACACGTTGAGCGAAACCATGTTCGAGTACGCGGAGCCGCGCTGCTGGTACATCAGCGCGACGCTCCAGTCGGGCTCGCGATTGGCTTGCGCCACCCGAACTTCAGCCGCTGCCAGATCTTCTTGCCGAGTGAGCATGGCTAATTCCGGGTGATGCAGGAGTTCCGTGTCGAGCGCCTTCGTGTCGATCGCGAGGGAATCGATCGCGGGCCGATCCGCCAGCGGCGCGTCAGCGCGATCGCCCACCCAGCGCGCCAACGCGATGCGCGCTGCGCGCACCTTGCGCCCGAATTCGCTTGCGCGATCATCGAGCATCACCAGTGCGCTGCGCGCGGCCAGGATGTCGGCCAGATTGGCGCGGCCAGCACGATACGCGCCCTCGGCACCTTCAATCTCGGCGCGCGCCTGCCGGCTCTGTTCGCCAACCACCGAGAGCATGGCCTCCGCGTAATAGCGGTCGAGCCAAGCCGTTGCCGCGTTGCGTTGCAGCGTGGCCACACCCGCGGCTCGTTCCGCGACCGCCTTGTCGGCTTCCCGCCGGAAGCGTTCGGCGCGCGCCTCGCGTTTGTCCTTGCGCGTGAATTCCTGCATCACGCCGACGCTCGCCATCGTCATGAAATCGCGCGTCAGGCTCCACGCATCCGGGCCGTTGACCGGAAGGTTATTGATGCCCATCGTCGCGACTGGATCGGGTAACTGCGCCGCTGCCACGGCCATTTCCCTTGACGCCTGGGCTGCATAATCGGCGCCGGTCAACGCCGACGACCGTGCTTCGGCGAGTGACAGCGCCTCCGCGAACGACAATGCGCCGTTCGCGTGCGCTCCCGCCGCGGCCAGGCAGAGTGCGGCTACGGCTGCGATTCGCCACGTGCACCGCGAGGCGAGCCGAGACGACCTGAAGTGGATGAATGCAAACACATGGACCTCCGTTGCCGATGGGCAAAGCAAACATAGCGCGCAGTCCTCGGGACGCGCGCGATGCAACGGAGAGGGCTAGATCCTGAGCCGCGAGCTCAGGAGCAATGGCGGTGGAGAATTGTTGCGGTGCTGCAGCTGCGGAGACGACCAACTGTTCACAATTTGCACGAACGCGGCAGGTTCAACCGCGAGAGCGGCGACAGGCACGGTTGCCGGCGCATCTGTCGTGGCAACGGATCCGGTGACCTCTTTGCCCCGGGTGCAGTGCTCGAGGCACAGCCCAGGATGCTGCGGACTGACCTTCGCAGCCATTGTCGCGCAATGGCTCGAGACCGGCTGCGCAGCCGCGTCCGGCATCAGCCTGCCGGCCGGGTCTAGCGCCAACGCGCACGCATGCGCGGCCAATGCCCACTGCATCCCGAGAATTCCGAGCAGGGTCATGGCGGCCACCCAACGGCGCGAAGTTCGACGCATGGCGAAATTAAAGCACATTCCTTCAGGCGGTTGCGCAACGCGCACGCGCGAAATCGGGCCTCGCGGCCCCCGGATTGAGCCAGATCAAGCGTTTTCCGCCGCCGGCCTCACGAAATTCGGCCTTTGGCACTAAACTGGCGGGCTCCAAAGTCAAACACAATCGGGTCAGACCATGAAGATTCTTGTCGCGACCGACGGTTCGAAGCATGCGCTTCACGCCGTCGAGTACGCAGCCAAGTTCGTCCGCCTCCTCCGTTCGGCGGCCAATCCCATCACACTCATCAGCGTTCACGACGATATCGGCCTGCGTTCCGCAAAGTCGTTCGTCGGCAGCGCGAAGGTGGCGGACTATCTGCGCGAACTGAGCGAAAAGGAGCTGAAGCCGGCGCGAAAACTGCTCGATGACGCCGGCGTCAAGCACAACATGGTCATTCGCACCGGACGCGTCGCGCAGGAGATCGTCGCCTGCGCGAACGAGGGCAAGTTCGATCTCATCGTCATGGGGGCGAAGGGCCGCAGCGCAATTGCCGACCTGTTGCTGGGTTCGGTGGCGCAGCGCGTTCTCGCGACCGCGAAGCAACCCGTGGTGCTGGTCAAGTAGCGTCGTTCCAAGCGCGGACCGGCCCCCGCTATTCGCCGCTCGAGCCACGACTGAGCAGCAGGCCAAGCACCAGTCCCGCGAAGGCGCCCATCGCCACGGCCTCCCAAGGGTTGGCTCGGACGTAGGCATCGGTTGCCTGGCCGGCCGCCCGCGCTTTCGCCACGGCCTCGGCCTGCAGCTCGGCAATGCGGACCTTTGCCACCTGCAACGATTCCTCGGCCTTCGCGCGGACCTGCGCTACGCGCTCGCCCGTCTGGCTGGCGGTGAGCTTGAGAAGTTGCTCGACGTCGATCACCAGGATTCGAAGATCCGCTATCAACTTGTCAGCTGTAACTGAAGCGCCCGCGGCGCTTGTCACCGATTCATTCGCATTCATCTTTGCGTTCCTTGCGTTGTCGTGATGACGATGGTTCTAGCTCTGGGCAGGATTGATCATTCGCCGGCCAGAATAAACGCCGCCGCGCCATCCTCGCGGCGCGGCCGAAGCGCACTTCGCAATCACTTCCCAGTTTCGACCCGTTCCAGGTGCCCGTCCGTTCGCCACCGCACATAATTTCCGGCAGAGCCGGTGCGACGGTTCACGTCACGCGGGAGCAGGACAACTATTGCTTGCTGCCCCTTATGTTGCCGGCAACGCCGCCGACCACACCGCCAATGGCAGCGCCAGTCCAGCCGCTCCCTCCGGCAATCGCGGCGATACCCGCGCCGGCGGCAGCTCCGATGGCCGCGCCACTCAGGGTGCCCTGTTGCTGCGCGGACATGTTCGTGCAGCCGATCACAATCGCTCCAGCCGTGATGGCCGCAATCATTGCAAGTTTTTTCATGTTTAGTCTCCGCTATTTGTTCTTGGCCAGGCCGGGAACGACCATCTCGAACCAGATCGTTTCGATGACCGGCCGCTGCAGCTTGTCGGGATTGGCGGCATACCACTTGTCGAGCGCCTCGCGCACGCCGTCGAGCGTCTGCCCCCTCATACCTCTCGCCGCGCGCGGCACGATGCTCTGGCCGTCGGACGGGGGGTTCGCCGCTGCATAAGCCGTCTCCACCTGGATGGTATTGGCGATGCCCACGAGATACGCCTTTTTCACCTGCTCGGTCGATGCCGTCCATAGGGCACCAGTGACCAGCGGAATTTCCTGGGCGCGAACGCTGGTGCATGCCAAGGTCAACGCCCAGCCCGCCAAGAAAAACAGTGCGCGCATTTGCAAACTCATTCCCATAGTCTTCTCCATTGATAAGCACGTGCAACGTCTGCGTCATTCATCCAAGGAGTCGCATGTGGTCGCCGAGGACTCCGGCTGCAAGGGCTTGGGCCCTCGGCTAGTATCATGGACGTACCATCAGAGGACCGCAACTTCAGACCGCAACTTCACGCTGGTGACGCGTGCATTGTGACGGGCCGTGACGTTCAGCCTCCAGCGTGAACCTCGTGCGCGAGCGGCCGACCTGCCGCGTAGTCCGAGATGCTGGCAATGGTTGTCGCGCAGATTGTGCCGATCGCTTCCCGCGTGAAAAAAGCCTGGTGCCCGGTGACTATCACGTTCGGAAACGATACCAGCCGCTGGATTACGTCGTCGGAAATGATCGAGCTCGATCTGTCCTGGAAAAAAAGGTCGGTCTCCTGCTCGTAGACATCGATGCCGAGCGCACCTAGCTGTCCGGACTTGAGCGCCGCTATCGCGGCCTCAGTGTCGACGAGACCGCCGCGGCTGGTATTGATCAAAATCGCCCCCGGCTTCGCCAGCGCGAGCGCGCTCGCATCGACCAGATAGTGCGTGTCGCGCGTCAGCGGACAATGCAGCGACACGATGTCCGAGCGCGCGGCAAGTTCCCGCAGCGGCACATAGCGGCCACTCAGCGCTTCGAAGTCGGGACTGGGGAACTTGTCGTAGCCGATCAGATCGCAGCCGAAGCCGCTCATGATCCGGGCGAACACCCGACCGATCCTGCCGGTGCCGACGACGCCCACCGTGCACCCGTGCAGATCGGCGCCCAGCAGTCCGTCGAGTTCGAAGTTGCCATCGCGCGTACGGTTGTAGGCGCGGTGGATCTTGCGCCGCAGCGCCAGGATCAGCGCGACGGCGTGCTCGGCGACCGAGTACGGCGAGTAGTCGGTGACGCGGACGACCTTGATGCCGTGCGTCGCCGCCGCCTTCAGGTCGACGTTGTTGAAGCCGGTGCAGCGCATCGCAACCAATCCGGTACCGCCGGCCGCCAGCGCGGCTAGCACCGGTGCGTCGAGCACGTCGTTGACGAATACGCATACGGCGCCGCAGCCGGCCGCCAGGACCACCGTCGACGGCTCGAGGAGGTCGTCGTAGAAACGGAACTCGTGGCCCGACTCGGCGTTCGCCGCAGCCAGCAGCTCGCGGTCGTAACGCTTGGCGCTGAAGACGGCAACCTTCATGTCACGCTCGCCGGGGTCGCCTGCTCCTCTGGAATGTCGTCCGGCAGGAAGCCACCCGACTGATGGCGCCACAGCTTTGCGTAGTGGCCATCGAGGCGCAGCAGCTCGTCGTGGGTTCCCTGCTCGACGATACTTCCCTGTTCGAGCACGATGAGACGATTCATGCGCGCGATGGTCGACAGTCGGTGCGCGATGGCGATGACGGTCTTGCCTTCCATGAGACCGAGCAGCTGGTCCTGGATGGCGAGCTCGACTTCGCTGTCCAGTGCCGACGTCGCTTCATCCAGCACCAGGATGGGCGCGTTCTTCAGGATCACGCGCGCGATGGCGATGCGTTGGCGCTGCCCGCCCGACAGCTTCACGCCGCGCTCGCCGACGTGCGCGTCGTATCCAGTGCGGTGGCGCCAGTCCTGCAGGTCGAGGATGAACTCGTGCGCGTGCGCCTTGCGCGCGGCGGACTCGATTTCGGCGGCAGTCGCCGATGGCCGCCCATAGCCGATATTGGCGGCAATCGAGCGATGCAACAGCGACGTGTCCTGCGTGACCATCCCAATCGCCGCGCGCAGGCTCTCCTGCGTCACGTGACTGACGTCCTGGCCGTCGATGCGGATGCTGCCGCGCTCGATTTCGTGAAAACGCAGCAGCAGGTTCACGAGCGTGGATTTGCCCGCCCCCGAGCGTCCCACCAGCCCGACGCGCTCGCCGGGCCGGACGACCAGGTTCAGGTTGTCCAGCACGACCTTGCCGTCGGTCCTGCCATACGTGAAGGTCAGGCGCTCGAAGCGGATCTCGCCATGGGGAACCTCGAGTTCGCGCGCGTCGGGCCGGTCGACCAGCGTGTGCGGTACGGCGATCGTGTCCATGCCCTCCTGCACGACTCCGATGTTCTCGAAGATGCCGGTCACTTCCCAGCTCACCCAGCCGGCCACGTTCGCAATCTGCCAGGCCAAAGGAAGTGCGGTCGCGACCACGCCGGCGCTGACGTAGCCCTGCCCCCAGAGCGTGATCCCGATGCCGGCCGTGCCCACCAGCAGCAGCGCATTCATCGTCGACAGCACGAACATGAAACGCGTGATCAGCCGCATGTGGGCGCCGATCGCCATGGTGTGATCGTCGATCACTTCGCGCACATACGCATCCTCGTCGCGCGCGCGGGCGAACAGCTTGACCGTGAGTATGTTGGTATAGCTGTCGACGACACGGCCCATCACCAGCGAACGCAGCTCCGAGCTGGTCCGCGCGAGGTCGCGCATCCGCGGCACGAAGTGGCGCAGGAAGAAGATATAGCCGGCGAACCACAACACCGTAGGAATTGCCAGTCGCGGGTCCGCGA
>Ga0068864_100003343_pt1 | contig 13258 bp, 9 predicted proteins | sample KBSSwiS72_FD_66586 | JGI IMG/M metagenome (GOLD analysis project Ga0068864, IMG submission 66586) | Switchgrass rhizosphere microbial communities from Kellogg Biological Station, Michigan, USA - KBS Switchgrass S7-2 | ecosystem: Host-associated > Plants > Roots > Rhizosphere > Soil ...
CTGTGCGCTCTGGCCGTCGGCGCTCGTCACCCCGATCTGGACCGTGCTTGTCGTCGGGGCGGTCGGCGTGCCGCTGATCACGCCGGTCTGCGCATTCATCGTCAGTCCGGCCGGCAGTCCGGTGGCGAGCCACCCCAGGGGGGCCAGGCCACCGCTGGCCGCCACGGGGAAGGAATACGCGGCGGACAGCGCTGCGGTGGGCAGGGTGGCGGTGTTGATCTGCAGCGGTCCGAAGTCGAGCGCGAAGTTGGCGATGGTGGCGTGCGCGGCGAGGCCGATGAACTCGCCGTTGCACAGGTTCCCCCGGCGCGCTACCTTGATCCGTAGCGCGCCCTGGCCGATCAGCGTCGCCAGATCGAAGTCCTGTGTGCTCGACTCGAGGTAGCCGAGCGTGTTCGATGCGCCCAGCAGGCCGACGCTGGCGAACGGGCCGGCGATCGGGCCGGCGCTGAAGTCGAGCTGCTCGTTGTTCTGCGAGCCGAGAGGGCAGATCAGGGCCGCCAACGGCCCGCTGAGCTGCAGCCGGGCGGCACCCGTCATGGGCAGCGCCACCGCAGCCGCCGTGGCTCCGGGGCCGATGCCGCCGGCGTCGCCCTGCTGCAGCACGACGCCCTGGCTGTCGAGGAGCTTCCAGTGCAGCGGCATGCCGCAGAACTGCACATCCTGCAGCACGTCGTCGCGACGGAACGGAGAGCGGAGCTCGTCGAGAAGCGCCTCCTTGAGCAGCTTGGACTGGATCGTCTGGTCGCGCTGGACGCGGCATCGGGCATAGGCGGCGTCGCGCACCCGCGCCAGTTCGCTCACGATCACCCCGAACGTGGCGCTTTCCAGGTCGGAGGCACCCAGGAGCCCGAAGTCGGCCGCCAGGTTGAGCATGTCGGCGAAGCGCACGCCGAAGAGCTGCGTGTAGTCGGCGGCGACGCCCGGATCGAGCAGGTCCAGCGCCTGGCGGACATCGGCCAGGAAGGTCGGTAGCCGCGCCCGCACCGGATCGGCGATGTCGGCCGGCACGCCCGCGCAGCCCGGTTCCGAGGGCGACATCCGCGTGTCAAGGGCGTTCAGGTCGAGCGCGTTGCGATCCCAGGTGAGGACGTCCTTGGCGCGCTGCTCGAAGGTCTGGATGTCGGAACCGGTGAAGGTGTTGAGGGCGCTGATCGAAAACTGCTGCTGCCCGCAGACCACGCTGCGCCAGGTCGGCGTGACCGCATGGACGCGCGGCTCGGTAGGGCCGCGCGGATCGCCCAGCACCGCCTCCATCACGATGCGCACGTTGGCGGCGTTGTCGCTGCTGCCCTGGGCGGCCAGGTCGGACACCACGAGCTCCAGCAGGGCGACGCGCTCGATGAAGCTGAAGCCCGGCTGAAGAACGAACATGAACGCCGCCCCGGAGCTCGTCGCGGGCTTGGCGGCCAGTGCTTGCCTGCGCTCCGAAGTGGCGGCAAGGACGTCCGCCGTCGTCTCCAGGATCAGGGCATCGAGCTGGACCGCGAGCGTCCGGGTCGAGAGGTCGATCGTCTGGCCCAAGGGCAAGCGCCGCGAGCCGGTGTCGATGAGCAGGCTGGTGCCGGGGTCCGGGGTCGGCCCGGCCGGCAGCGTCACCACCAGCGAGACCGGCTTGAGCAGCGCGATGCCGGCCGGAGAGAGGGTGAAGGCGCCGAGCGTTCCGGAGGGTCCGGGCGTCGGGTCGATCCGCAGCGTCGTCGTCGCTGCGAGCGCACCCGCCGGCACATCGAGTCGAACCGTCGTGCCGCCTTCGAGCACCGCGTCCACCGAACCGCCGGCCGAGGTGATGTCGGCAGCGCCGGCCCGGGCCGGGATGGAGACCGCCGAAGGTGCTTCGTCGCCACCGCCGCCGCCGCAGGCCGCAAGCGAACCGGCGAGCGCAAGCGCAACCGTGGAAACGATCCATCGACTGACGTTCATCGTGGTCTCCTCGAAGCCCGGGATGGCGATCGCCGGGTTCGACAGGAGCGTCGCATCGCTGCGTCAACGCACCGTCAACGCTCGTGGCGGGACCTCTCGGAGTCCCGTCGGAAGGCCCCGTGCGGTGGCTACTGGGGAGGCGCCGGAGCGGCGGCTGCGTCCTCGACCAGGAGTTCCAGCTCGAACCGGGCCGCGACCGCAGCGGCACGCGACCGTTCGTCGGCCGTGGCGGCCAGGCCGTCCAGCGCCTGCTGGGTGTCGCTGCGCTGCATGTCGGGCACCTGCGGATGCCCGATCAGGTACAGGAAACGGGCGATCGCGTCGCCGCGTCGGCCGAGCGCGGCCAGGAGCTTGGCATGGCAGTTCACCGCCTCCAGCAAGGCGGCGTGATGCCCCGTCTGGCGCGCGCGCCGGGCGAGCGAGCCGAGCAGTTCCTGGGCGCGCCCGAACGTCTGCTGCTCGATCGCCGCCATGGTTTCCAGCACGTCAGCGGCCAGCAGCACGGCGATCTCCGCCGCCGGCTCGGCCCGCGCTCGTTGCGCAAACGATGTCGCCAGCGCCATCCGTCCGGCCTGCTGATGGACGATGGCCAGGTTGATGAGCGCAAAGCTGCGCGTCGACGCGATCCCGTGCTGCTCGCACGCGCGCAACGCCTCCTCGAAGCAGCGCTGCGCGCCCGCACTGTCGCCGAGGGCCCGATGGACGTTGCCGAGGTTGTTCAGGCAGGTGGCCAGGCCGCGCTGTTCGCCGCTGCGCCGGTGCAGCGTGATCGCTTCCTCGTAGAGCGCGGCGGCGTGGGCGTTGTCGCCGCGCATCTTGGCGAGGATCGCGCAGGTGTTGGCATGCGAAGCGATCTCGCTCTCCGCCCCTGCGGCCCGCGAGCGCTGCAGGGCTTCGCCTGCATGGCGCTCGGCTTCCTCGTACCGGCCCAGGTCCTTCAGCGCCAGTGCCCGGGTGTTGAGCATGGAGCGTTGCCCGGCCTCGTCGCCGGCCGCCGTCGCCGCCGCCAGGGCGTCGCCGGCCAGGGCTTCGGCCGAATCCAGCTCGCCGCTGCGAAAGTGCAATATCGCCGCCGCCTGCAGGAGGGCGTTGCGCGCCGCGACGTCGGCCGAAGTGGCAGGCATGGCTGCCGCCACGAGCTCCTTCAGCTCGCGGGTCCGCCCCCGGGCCGTGCCGAATTCCGACAAGGCGCGAGCCGAGCCGGCGATGCGCGTCGTGTCGCCCGTGGCCACCAGCGCGGCCCAGGCGCTGCGGACGTTTTCGAAGTCGATCGCGATTTCCTGCAGCAAGGCGGCCGCGTTCTCGGCGCGGGTGGCGGCACAGGCCTGCAGGCGACCGGCGAAGTGTTCGGCATGGCGGCCGGCGACCGCGGCGCGTCGCGACTCGTCGCTGGCCAGCCGCTCGGACGCGAACTGGGCGACCAGGGAGTGCAGGTCGAAGCGACCGCCGCCCGCGATCTGCACCAGCGAGCGCTCCACCAGCCTGGCCAAGGTGACGCTGGAGCAGTCGCCGACAGCGAGCGCCGCGGCGCGCGTGAAGCCGCCGCGAAAGACGCTCAAGGCCGCGAGGGCCGATGCCTCCTCGGGCTCGAGCAGGCGCCACGAGAGCGCCAGCGAAGCGCGCATGCTCTCGTGGCGCCCTTGTCTGGCGCTCCGGCCCGTGGCCAGCGTGTCGATGGATAGCAGCAGCTCGGCCAGCACCGCCTCGACGCCGTGCTGCGTCACCGCGCCCGCGGCGAGCTCGATGGCGAGCGGCCAGCCGCCGACGGCGCGGACCAGGCCCAGGCAGGCCCCCCAATGCGCGGCCAGGTCGAATTCCGGATCCAGGGCCTGCGCCCGGGATTCGAGAAGGCGCATGGCCTCGAAACTCGACGCCTGCTCGAATCCCTCGACCGGTTCGTCGGCATCGGGGCCTTCCATGCCGGCGAGCGCATAGATGCGTTCGGCCGCCAGGCCGAGCGGCGCCTGTGAAGTCACCAGCCAGGTGGATCGCGGCGACGCGCGCTGCAATTCGAGCAGCAAGCCAGGCAGGTCGGCAAGATGCTCGGCGTTGTCGACAACGATCAGGCCCTGGCGTGCAGCCAGCGCGGCGGCCAGCTGAGCCTTCGCGTCGCGCGCCGGCGCGAGCTGCAGGCCGATCTGCTCGGCCAGGCGCGGCAGCGCGTCGGCAGCCGCCGTCAGGTCGGCGAGGGCGATCCACGGCACGGCACTGGCGCCGTCCCCGGCGATGCGCCGGACCAGCTCGCGCGCGAGACGGCTCTTGCCGACGCCACCGGGTCCGGTGATCGTGAGGATCCGTCCTTCGGCCGCGCCGAGCATGGTCTTGAGCTGGGCGAGCTCGACGACGCGGCCGACGAACGCATCGCGCGCGGGCGCGGTGCGCGCCGGCGCCGGCGTGCCCGCCAGGCTCGCCCCCAGGGCTTGCAGCGACGGCGACAGGTCCGACGCCAGCTCCTCACGGACGCGTCGGCGAAATTGCTGGAACAGCTGGCGTGCCTCGGCGTTGCGCCCGAGCTCGACCAGGTGTTTCAGTTGATGCGTCAGTGCCGCGTCATCGAGCGGATCGGCGCTCATCAGGGCCTGGCACAGCTCGACGGCCCGATCCGTCGGCAGGCTCTTGCTCGACAGGAGGGCCAGCGCCGCTTCGCGCCACTGGCGCTGCAATGCGTCGCGCTCGAGCTCGAGCCATTCCTGGAACGCCGGGAAGCCGGGCAGGCTCATGGCCGACAGGAACGGCTGCCGATACCGCGCCAGCCGTGCCGCCGGGTCGGTGACGCCCGTCACCTCGCGGAACGCGGCAACGTCGGTCGGCAGGCGAAGGCGCACGCGCTTGCGCTCGGCCTCGAACGCCGTGCCCGCGCCCCAGCCGGCCAGGATGGCGCGAACGCGATAGAGGTTGACGCGCAGGCTGTGCTGCGCTTCGGCCACGCCGGCATCGGGCCAGATCAGGGTGCACAGGCGCTCGCGCGCGACCCAGTCGCGCTGCACCGACAGGAAGGCGAGGGTCCAGCCCGGCAGCGTGTCGGGCAGGTCCCATCGGCTTTCGCCTTGACGCCAATGCGGTGTGTCGAGCAGGTGAAGCATTCGGGCCTGCCCGTCATGGCCGGTGGGGCGAAATGCCGGGCCGCCGGGGCTGCCCGGCATTGTCGCGGCATTGACGATCGCTTGACGGTGGCCCCGGACACTGCACGAATGTCCCCCACCCGCCGCCCCGACAAGCCGCTGGCCAGCTACGTGCTGCGGATTCGCGGCCGCCCGCCGATGCTGCGGTTCGAGCTGGACGACCTGCGCACCGGCGATCGACGCATCTTCGCCAGGCTCGACCGACTGCTCGTCTTCCTGCAGCAGCACGGGCAGGGGCGGGAGAGCATCGAGCCGGTCGAGCCCAAGGCCTCCGGGCTGCCTTGAGCCGCGGCCTCGCCCCGCGTTCATGAGAGATCATGCGGGGAATGGGCCATGCTCGATTCAAGATCCCCGAATCCGTTCTCGTCGTCATCCACACCGCGGCGGCCGAGGTGCTGCTGCTCGAGCGCGCCGACGCTCCCGGCTTCTGGCAGAGCGTGACCGGCTCCAAGGACTCGGCCGAGGAGCCGCTGCTCGACACCTGCCGGCGCGAGGTGGCCGAGGAGACGGGCATCCTGCTGGACGGGCGGTCGCCCGCCTCGCACGCCATTTGCCTACGCGACTGGCAGATGGAGAACGTCTACGACATCTACCCGCAATGGCAGCACCGATATGCTCCCGGGGTGAACCGGAACACCGAGCACGTCTTCGGCCTGCGCGTGCCGCGCGACGTGCCGGTCCGCCTGGCGCCGCGCGAGCATCTGCGCTTCGAGTGGCTGGAGTGGCGGGCGGCCGCCGACCGGTGCTTCTCCCCCTCCAATGCGGAGGCGATACTGCATCTGCCTCGGTTCCTTGCCTGATCCCCGCCCACCCGCCGAGCGATGACCGCCGACCCGCAGCCTCATTTCCACGCCAGCACCCTGTCGAGCAGCAACTTGCGCGTCGCCACTTACAACATCCACAAGGGCGTGCGCGGGGTCGGCCCGAGGAAGCGCCTGGAGATCCACAACCTCGTGCTCGGCATCGAGGCGCTCGACACCGACCTGGTGTTCCTGCAGGAGGTGCGGCGCATGAACCGCGCCGCGGCGCGCTATTTCCCCGACACCAAGATCGGCTGGCCCAAGGTGCCCCAGGCCGACTACCTCGCCCCCGAGGGCTACGAGGTGGCCTATCGCACCAACGCGACCACCCGCGATGGCGAGCACGGCAACGCCCTGCTGTCGCGCTGGCCGATCGGCGACATCGGCCACCACGACGTCTCCGACCATCGCTTCGAGCAGCGCGGCCTGCTGCACGTGCCGGTGGAGTGGAACGGGACTCGGGTGCATGCGATCGTTGCCCACTTCGGGCTGATCCATGCCAGCCGCGTGCGCCAGGTGCAGCGGCTCGGCGCCTTCGTGGAGCAGAACGTGCCCCGGGGCGAGCCGGTGATCGTCGCCGGCGACTTCAACGATTGGGGCGACAAGCTCGACGAGATGATGACGGCCTGCCGACTGACCCGCGCCTGCGGGCCGGGCGATCCGCCGTCGCGCGTCAACACCTTCCCTTCGCGCATCCCCCTGTTCTCGATGGACCGGATCTACCTCCGGGGATTCCGCTGCGTCGCGACCGCAGTGCCGCGCGGTACGGCCTGGGCGCGGATGTCTGACCACCTGCCGCTGGTCGCGGAGCTCGCCCTCACGTAGGGCCGTCGCCGCCATGGGAGGGCTCGTCGCAGCGACCAGCGAACCCTCGGCCAGCCCGGCGCTGCGGCCGGGGCACGCGATCGACCTGCTGAAGGGTGGCGAGGCGCTGTTCGCGGCCCTGGTGCAGGCGATCGACGCCGCCCGCGCCGAGGTCCTGCTCGAGAGCTACATCTTCGAGTTCGCCGGCGCGCCGCTGCAGGTCGCCGAGGCGCTGGAGCGTGCCGCGACCCGAAGCGTCCGGGTCCGGGTCGTGGTGGACGGCATCGGCACCGGCGACGTTCCGGCCGAATGGCAGGCGCGCTGGAAGGCGGCCGGGGTGCAATGGCGGGTCTACAACCCGGCGCGCGGCTGGCGCGTGCTGATGCCGCGCCGCTGGCGGCGCCTGCACCGCAAGCTCGCCGTGGTCGACGGCCGGGTCGTCTTCTGCGGCGGCATCAACCTGCTCGACGACTACCGCGACCCGACCCACGGCAAGCTCGACGAGCCGCGCTTCGATTTCGCGGTGCGCGTGACCGGCCCGCTGGTCGCCGATGCGCACGAGACCATGACCCGGCTCTGGCTGCGCCTGCAGGCGACGCGCGAGGCCCGCCACTTCGATTTCGCCCATGCCCTGGCGACCGTGCGGGCCGCCTCCCGCGCCGGCACCGACATGCACGATCCGCACATCGCCGCGAAGAACCTCGACGCCAACGCCGCCCTGGCCGAGCGCGACGAGGTCGGCCTGCTGGCCGGGCTGGTGCTGCGCGACAACCTGCGCTTTCGCAAGCGGATCGAACACTTCTACCGCTACGCCATCGGCCAGGCGCAGCGCGAGATCATCATCGCCAACGCCTATTTCGTTCCCGGCGTGGCGCTGCAGCGGGCGCTGCTCAAGGCGGCCGAGCGCGGCGTCAAGGTGACGCTGCTGCTGCAGGGCAAGTACGAATACTTCATGCAGCACCACACCAGCCGGGCGATGTACGGGGTGCTGCTGGCCGCGGGCATCGAAATCATCGAGTACGAGCCGAGCTTCCTGCATGCGAAGGTGGCGGTGTTCGACGGCCCGCAGGGCGCGATCGCGACCGTCGGCTCGTCGAACCTGGACCCGATCAGCCTGCTGCTGGCGCGCGAGGCCAATGTGTTCGTTCGCGACGATGCCTTCGCCGCCGAGCTGCGTAGCCACCTGCTCGAGGCGGTGCAGACGACCGGCGCACGGATCGACTCGTCGGCGCACATGAAGCGGCCCTTCACGGTGCGCAGCCTCGCCTGGCTGGCCTACGGATTGATGCGCGTCGCGCTCTTCGCCACCCGCCATCGCTATTGAAGTTGGACATGGCGGATGACCTGGTCGTGCAGCGCCGCGAAGGCCTGTACTGCCCGCAGGGCGATTTCTACATCGACCCGTGGCGGCCGGTGGAGCGGGCCGTCATCACCCACGCGCACGCCGACCACGCGCGCCGCGGCCACGACCGCTACCTCGCTGCTGCGCCGGCCGAGGGCGTGCTGCGCATCCGCCTCGGCGACGAGATCGCGCTGCAGACGCTGCCCTACGGCGAGGCGATCGCGCACCACGGCGTGCGCGTCAGCTTCCATCCCGCCGGCCACGTGCTCGGCTCGGCCCAGGTGCGGCTCGAGCATGGCGGACGGGTCTGGGTCGCCTCGGGCGACTACCACGTCGCCGGCGACAGCGCCGACCCGCGCGAGGACAACGCCACCTGCACGCCGTTCGAGCCGGTGCGCTGCCACTGCTTCATCACCGAATCGACCTTCGGCCTGCCGATCTACCGCTGGCAGCCGCAGGCCGAGCTGTTCGCCTCGATCGACGACTGGTGGCGGCGCAATGCCGAGGCCGGCCGCGCCAGCCTGATCCTCGGCTACAGCTTCGGCAAGGCGCAGCGCATCCTGCAGGGCGTCGACCGATCGATCGGGCCGATCTTCGTGCACGGCGCAGTCGAGCCGCTGAACCGCGCCTACCGCGCCGCCGGCGTCGACCTGCCGGAGACACCGCTGGTCACCGAGGTCAAGGACAAGGCCCTGTTCCGCCGCGCCCTGATCGTCGCCCCGCCGTCGGTGCAGGGCTCGGTCTGGACGCGCCGCTTCGGCGAGCACAGCGACGCCTTCGCCAGCGGCTGGATGCAGCTGCGCGGCGCGCGCCGCCGGCGCTCGGTCGACCGCGGCTTCGTCCTCAGCGACCACGCCGACTGGCCCGGGCTCAAGCGCGCCATCGCCGCCACCGGCGCCGAGCGGGTGATCGTCACCCACGGCTACGAGGCGGTGATGGTGCGATGGCTCGGCGAGCAGGGGCTCGAGGCCGGCGCCTTTGAGACCGAGTACGGCGACAGCGACGACGAGGAGCCGGCGCCGGTCCCGGCGGACGGCGAGCTCGCTTCGTGAAGCGCTTCGCCCGGCTCTTCGCCGAGCTCGACGCGAGCACCGCGACGCTGGACAAGGTCGATGCCCTCAAGCGCTACTTCGCCGCGGCCGCGCCGCGCGACGCCGCCTGGGCGGTGTACTTCCTCGCCGGCGGCAAGCCGCGCCAGGTGGTGCCCAGCAGCGTGCTGTGGGCGATCGCCTGCCGCGGCGCCGGCATCGCCGACTGGCTGTTCGACGCCTGCTACCAGGCGGTCGGCGACTTCGCCGAGACCGTGGCCCACGTCCTGCCGCCGCCGGCGCACGAGAGCGACCTCGGCCTGGCCGAATGGGTCGAGGACCGGCTGCTGCCGTTGCGCGGCCTCGCGCCCGAGGAGCAGGCCGCGCGCATCGCCTCCTACTGGGACGAGCTCGACAGCGCCGGCCGCTTTCTCCTCAACAAGCTGATCGGCGGCGGCTTTCGCGTCGGCGTGAGCAAGCTGCTGGTGCAGCGCGCGCTCGCCGAAGGCGCGGGCGTCGATGCCAAGCGGGTGGCGCAGCGGATGATGGGCTACACCGACGGCCGGGTCGCGCCGAGCCCGGAGCGCTACCTGCAGCTCACCGCGGGCGCCGACGCCGGCCCGCTCGACCTCGGCCAGCCCTATCCCTTCTTCCTCGCCCATCAGCTCGATGCGCCGCTCGAGGCGTTCACCACCCGGCTGGCGGCGACCGAGGACTGGATCGTCGAGTGGAAGTACGACGGCATCCGGGCACAGGTGGTGAAGCGGGCCTCGCAGGTGTGGATCTGGTCGCGCGGCGAGGAGCTGGTGACCGATCGCTTTCCCGAGATCGTCGCCGCTGCCGCGGGGCTGCCGAACGGCACCGTGCTCGATGGCGAGATCGTCGTCTGGAAGGACGAGCGGCTCTCGCCCTTCGCCCTGCTGCAGCAGCGCATCGGCCGCAAGACGCTGACGAAGAAGGTGCTGGGCGATGCGCCGGTCGCCTACATCGCCTACGACCTGCTCGAGTTCGGCGGCGCCGACCTGCGCGAGCGGCCGCAGGACGAGCGGCGCGAGCTGCTCGAGGCGGTGATCGCCGGGCAGTCGGCGATCCGGCTTTCGCCGGTGGAGAGCCGGCCGAGCTGGGAAGCATTCGCCGAGCTGCGGCGCGAGGCGCGCACCCGCGGCGTCGAGGGCCTGATGCTCAAGCATCGCTCGGCCCGCTACGGCACCGGCCGGCGCAAGCAGGACGACCTCGCCGGCGGCACCTGGTGGAAATGGAAGATCGAGCCGCTCAGCGTCGATTGCATCCTCGTCTATGCGCAGGCCGGCCACGGGCGTCGCGCCAGCGTCTACACCGACTACACCTTCGCCGTCTGGAACCGCACGCCGCGCGATGCGGCCGAGGCGGAAGCGGCGATCGCGGCGATCGCCCGCAAGGAGCCGCCGGCCGCGGACGCATTGCAGCTGGTCGCTTTCGCCAAGGCCTACTCCGGCCTCACCGACGAGGAGTTCCTGCGCGTCGACAAGGTGATCCGCGGCAGCACGCTGGAGAAGTTCGGCCCGGTGCGCAGCGTCCGGCCGACGCTGATGTTCGAGCTCGGCTTCGAAGGAATCAACCGTAGCGGCCGGCACAAGAGCGGCATCGCGGTGCGCTTTCCGCGCATGCTGCGGATTCGCGACGACAAGCCGCTGCACGAGGCCGACACCTTGGCCTCGCTCGAGGTCTTGCTCGCGTTGCAGCACAGGCCCGCATCGGCACCACCGGAGCCTGACGGTGAGGAGTGAGTTCGATGGCCAAGCCGGATCCGGCCGGCTGGATCGGGGCGGCGGGGCGCTCTGCTCCGCTCATGTCCCCCGATCCGCGGCTGCGCCGCGGCTCTCCTCCTAATACTTCGCTTCGCAGAGCGCCCCATCGCCCCGATCCGTCCACCAACTCCGCGCCAGGACCGACTTGAGCAGCGTCAGTTGCCCTTGTCTGTCCGCTTTCACTGCGCTTTCGCCCACGCGTCCACTTTCAACCTTGCTTCCGGACAAATACCACGCCGATTCGTCGGTTCACCGGGCCTCAGGCCGCAGGGGCCGTCCCGTACTGGCGGCGTTGCCGGTGTCCGCCTGCGTCGGTAAAGTGGACTGCATGTCGTCTACATCACGTTAGCCAACACAACGAGACTCGTCCATGAGTTCGCCTTTGAGTCGCTCCCGCAGATACGAGGAAGTTGCTGCAGAAATTCTCGGTCGCGTTAAGCACGAGCTTGGGATTTCCTCAGTTGAGGGCAAGCAGGTCGTTCCTGGCCTCTCGGGCACCGACTGGGAGCTCGATGCGAAGGGCATCAAAGCGGGCTCCGATGCGTACGTAATCATCGAATGCCGGAGGTACACGACTTCGCGTCTAAAGCAGGAAGCAGTCGCGGGCCTCGCATGGCGCATCCATGACACAGGTGCATCAGGTGCACTGCTGGTGTCGCCTCTGGGTCTGCAGGAGGGTGCGCAGAGGGTGGCGGCCGCAGCGAATGTCGTGGCAGTCCACCTAGATGCTGAAGCCACTCCCCAACAGTTTGTCCTCTCATTCCTCAACCATCTCTTCGTCGGCCTCACTGGAGTTGAGGCGCGTGGAGAGGTCGGCACGCTAACGCCTGTCGTCGAAAACAACGTTGGGGAAAATGGCTCTTGCGGTGTCGGCTAACCCCTCCATCGAGCGGACGTTCCAAAGGCCGCTTCGCGCTCTTTGGCCCGCCTCTCATGTCGAACGTTAGAGCGCATTGGTCGCGCGTCGGAGAGCTCGACTCAAGGCTTAGCAAGGTGCCAAACGCCTCCACGAAAGCCGTCTCCTGTGCGATCGCCGGGCTTCTTGTCGTTCACCCAAAGATAGAGAGGCTTACCTTTGTGCGCCCATTGCTTCTGGCCATCGTCGCGGGTGATCAACGAATAGTCACCGACCGCCTCGGCGCCTTCCTTGGCAAGCAACGGCGGCCAACTCAAGGTGCAAGCGCCGTTGCAAACGCTCTTCCCAGGAACGGTCAGGTCGTTATCCCACCAGTAAAGACTCATGCCTTTCTCATCAGTGAGCACTCCGTCAGTAGTCTTGGGCTGCGCCCAGGCAACAGAAATCCAAGCTATCAAGGTCAGTGATGCGACGGTTCGCAGAAACGAGTGAAAGCAATTCATTGCGGGTTCTCCTTGGTGAAGCCACAACTTGCACTCTAGGTGCGGAACGCCGAGCGTCCTTGATCAAGCACAAGGTTGAGCCCGGCATATTCGACCCAAACAGCAGGCACTTGGCAGTATGCCCAGCCGAGGGTCAAATGCGCTCTAACCCTTCGTTCGAGGCGACGTCCTCCGGCAAGCTTCGCTTGCCTACGGCCGCGCCTGAACTCAAACGCTAGGCAACAGGGCGCAGTCAGTCACTTCAAGCCCACCTACCCATGACTATCCCGTTTGAGTACCAAAGAGCGTCCATCGAGTTCGAGCGCTTCATGGTGAGCGCGCGAGACGCAGCGGGCTTGGCCACCACGAACATGGCTTGGAACATGGTCGCAGGCGTTCTCTTCACGTTCAGGCGTCGCCTCACTGTCGAGCAAGGTCTGCGGTTCGCAAGCGTCCTGCCACCCGTTCTGCGGGCGCTCTTCATTGACGGCTGGGACTTCCGTTCTCAGCCTCAGCCCTTCGGTAGTCGCGAGGCACTGACCAAGGAGGTCCAGTCCCTCCGGTCGCAACACAACTTCTCGCCTGAGTCGAGCATCGCGTCTGTCGCCAACGCCCTCCGTGGCTGTGTCGACGTTCACGCATTCGAGCAGGTTCTTGGCGAGCTTCCTGTTGGTGCGGCCGAGTTCTGGGCCGGCGAACCATGATCGACGGGGTCTGGCACGCAATCCAGAGAAGAACATGTCGCCTAACCCCTCTGGTGGGACTTCCCTGGTTAGTCAAGTCATAGCGTGTTGTGTTTCGCGGTGGCGGTTGAAGTCGGCAGGTCGAGGCGATGCGATCAACGAGGAACAGACTGCTTCTCTGGTGTCGGCCTTGTTGCACGTCCAGCCGTGAGGTTGTGTGTGCGGGCCCAGATACGAACCGCTCGGCGGGGCTCCATTCATCGACCGTGCGTTGCCCGTGGGGCATCGGCACCTGGGGTTAGTCGAGCTTGCCCGCCGCCGGTCTGACCTGTCACTGCATCTTGCTGGTTTGCCTGCTGCGATGAAGAGGGTTCGATCGAGCGATCAAGTTTGCTGAGAGCTCATGCCGGGCTTGATGCTGAGATGGTTGG
>Ga0068864_100003346_pt1 | contig 13256 bp, 13 predicted proteins | sample KBSSwiS72_FD_66586 | JGI IMG/M metagenome (GOLD analysis project Ga0068864, IMG submission 66586) | Switchgrass rhizosphere microbial communities from Kellogg Biological Station, Michigan, USA - KBS Switchgrass S7-2 | ecosystem: Host-associated > Plants > Roots > Rhizosphere > Soil ...
CGGCTGCGTTTCGTACATGGCAGTGGGGTGGAACAGCGCGGCCGACGTGTCCCCGGTGCCGGCGCCGGCGGTGCGCAGCGCGATGCCGGCCGCCGGGACCGACGCCACCACCCTGGTCTGGGACGGGATGACGACCGGCTCGGCCGGCCGTTGCGCGGTGGGTTTGAACAGCGGAGCGAAGAACCCGTACCGGCGGACGGGTTTCTCGACCAGCCAGTACGACGCCTCGGCGAGCGCGAGCGTCAGGACGACCCGCAGCACCACGTTGGCCCAGCCGGTCAGCGCCACGTCCACGGCCGGACGGGTCAACCCGCAGACCGGCCAGTGCCACAGGTAGATCGCGTACGAGCGGTCGCCCAGCCAGCGCATCGGCCGCAGCCCGAGCAGCTTGCCGAGCAGGCTGGCCGGGTGGCCGGCGACGAGCACCACGACCCCGCCGAGCGCGGCGATCACCAGGAAGCCGGCGCCGAAGAGGATCGCGTCGGAGTCCTGCACCCGCCACGCGATCCAACCCAGCCCGGCCAGACCCGCCAGGCCGAACACGTCCAGGCCGAGCCGGCGCGGTATCGACAGGTCGGGCCGGTGCCGCCACGGCTGGAACGCGATCGCGACCGCCGCACCGAGCAGCGGGGCCAGCGCCCGGGTGTCGGTGCCGTAGTAGACCCGCGACGGATCCGAGAACGGGTCGTAGAGCAGCCACGCCGCGATCGTCGACGCGGCCACGGCGCCCAGCACCAGCGGCAGCAGGACCCGCCGCCGCACCCGTAGCCGGAAGCAGATGATCAGGACCAACGGCCAGATCAGGTAGAACTGCTCCTCGACCGCGAGCGACCACAGGTGGGTCAGCAGCTGCGGGCGGTCGCCGCCGCCGGCGAAGTACGACCCGTTGACGTGGACGAGCCACCAGTTGGTGACGTACGTGAGCGCGGCCACGAGGTCGCCACGCAACCGCGCCGCCTGCTCGGGCACCCAGACCACCCCGATCGCGCCGACGACCAGCAGCAGCACGTAGAGCGCGGGCAGCAACCGGCGGGCCCGCCGGATGTAGAAGTTCTTGATCGAGATTCGGCGGGTGCGCCGGGCCTCGACGATCAGCAGACTGGTGATCAGGTAGCCGGACAGGACGAAGAACACGTCCACGCCGAGGAACCCGCCGCTCAGAATGGACACACCGCTGGTGGTACCGAGGTGGTACGCGAAGACGGCGCCGACGGCCAACGCCCGGACGCCGTCGAGCCCCGCGGCGTGGCGCAGGCCCGTGGAGGCCGGGGGGTTCACAGCTCAGGACGCTACGGGAGCCACGCACGTGTCGGCCATCCATCGGGACCGGCGGTTACGCTTGGATGGCTTCGACGGCTCGGCCCACCGCTTCCCCGGCGAGAAATGCCCCGAAACTACAGTTTGAGGATATTTGCCCCGTGTTCGACACGCTGAGTGACCGCCTCTCTGGAATCTTCACCAAGCTGCGCGGCAAGGGCCGACTCTCCGACGCCGACATCGACGCGACGGCGCGGGAGATACGGCTCGCCCTGCTCGAGGCCGACGTCGCCCTACCGGTGGTCAAGCAGTTCATCGCGCGGCTCAAGGAGCGGGCGCGCGGGGCGGACGTGTCGCAGGCGCTCAACCCGGCCCAGCAGGTCATCAAGATCGTGCACGAGGAGCTGGTCGAGGTCCTCGGCGGCGAGGCCCGGCGGCTCCAGTTCGCCAAGCACCCCCCGACCGTGATCATGCTCGCCGGTCTCCAGGGTTCCGGTAAGACCACGCTCGCCGGCAAGCTCGCCCGCCACCTCAAGGGGCTGGGCCACCAGCCGATGCTCGTCGCGTGTGACCTGCAGCGCCCCAACGCGGTCAACCAGCTACAGGTGCTGGGCAAGCGGGCCGGGGTCGAGGTGTACGCGCCGGAGCCCGGCAACGGCGTCGGTGACCCGGTGGCGGTGGCCCGGGACTCGATCGAGTACGCCCGCCGCCAGATGCGCGACATCGTCATCGTCGACACCGCCGGCCGGCTGGGCATCGACGCCGAGATGATGGCGCAGGCGGCCAACATCCGGGACGCGGTCAAGCCGGACGAGGTGCTGTTCGTGGTCGACGCGATGGTCGGCCAGGACGCGGTCGCCACCGCCGAGGCGTTCCGGGACGGGGTCGGCATCTCCGGCGTCGTACTGTCCAAGTTGGACGGTGACGCCCGCGGCGGCGCGGCCCTGTCGGTCCGGGAGGTCACCGGTCAGCCGATCCTGTTCGCCTCCACCGGCGAGAAGCTGGAGGACTTCGACGTCTTCCACCCCGACCGGATGGCCGGGCGCATCCTCGGCATGGGCGACGCGCTGACCCTCATCGAGCAGGCCGAGGCCGCGTTCGACGAGGAGCAGAAGGAGCGCATGACGGCGAAGCTCGCCGGCGGGGAGAGCTTCACCCTCGAGGACTTCCTGGAGCAGATGACGGCGCTGCGCCGGATGGGCCCGATCGCCAACATGCTCGCCCTAATGCCGGGCATGGGTCAGTTCAAGGAGCAGCTGGCCGAGGTCGACGACAAGCACTTCGACAAGATCGCCGCGATCATCCGGGGCATGACCCCGGGGGAGCGGCACAACCCGAAGATCCTCAACGGGTCGCGCCGGGCCCGCATCGCGGCCGGCTCCGGGGTCACCGTGATGGACGTCAACCAGCTGCTGAACCGCTTCGCCGACGCGCAGAAGCAGATGAAGCAGATGACCGGGATGATGGGCCTGCCCGGCATGGGTCGCAAGGCCACGAAGTCCCCGAAGAACAAGCGAAAGGGCAGCCGGGGCAACCCGGCCAAGCGGGCCGTCGCCACGCCGCGCCCGCCGGCGCTACCGCGAGGCCTCGAGGACGCCATGGACGCAGGCGCCGCCGGCCTGCCGCCCGGCTTCACCCTGCCGAAGCTGGACTTCTCGAAGCTGAACAAGCGTCCCAAGGACAACTGACCGCCGGCCCCTCGCGCTCCCTCTGCCGCGATCAAGTAGGGATCATGGCCGACCGGTCGACGAAGCAACATGATCGACCGGGTGGTGGCGCGATCGATCATGATGTTGGACGACCATGATCGGCGTGATCATGACGAAGGCTCATGATCGCGGCGATCATGGTAGGAAGTGATGCATGGCGTGGCACGTGCGCGGTGTGGTCCTGCCGGACGATGAGGTCCGGGACCTGTGGTTCGTCGGCGACCGGGTGACCCTGGAGCCGGTGCCCGACGCCATCACCCTCACCGATCGCGGCTTCGTGTTGCCGGGGCTGGTCGACGCCCACTGCCACCTCGGCATCCGGCCCGGCGGCGCGCCGGTGCAGGGCCTGGACGAGGCCCGCGCGCTCAGCGCGGTCGACCGCGGCGCGGGCGTGCTGGCGATCAGGGACGCGGGCTCGCCGTACCCGTACCCGAGCCTGGACGACGACCCGGAGGTGCCCCGGTTGGCCCGCGCCGGCCGGCACGTCGCGCCGCCCAAGCGGTACCTGCGTGACGTCGGCGTTGAGGTGCCCGCCGAGGAGGTCGTGGCAGCCGTCACCCAGCAGGCGGCGGCCGGCAACGGCTGGGTCAAGCTGGTCGGGGACTGGATCGACCGCGAGGTCGGCGACCTCGCTCCGGCCTGGGACACCTCGGTGTTCGCCCCGGCGATCGCGGCCGCCCACGCCGCGGGGGCGAGGGTCGCGGTGCACACGTTCGCCGAGGAGTCGGTCGCGGCGCTGGTCCGGGCCGGGGTGGACTCGGTCGAGCACGGCACCGGACTGTCCGAAGAGGACATTGCCGAGATGGCCCGGCGGGGCACGGTGCTCGTACCCACGATGATCAATATTGACCGGTTCGGAGAGATCGCCGCCCAGGCCGAGGAGAGGTTCCCCGGGTACGCGCGGCACATGGTCGCCCTGCGGGACAAGTTCCCGGCGGTGGTCGCCGCGGCCCACGACGCGGGCGTGCCCATCTACGTCGGCAGCGATGCCGGCGGCGGGATCGAGCACGGCATGGCGGCCGAGGAGATGCTGCTGCTGCACGAGAAGGCGGGACTGTCCACGATGGACGTCCTGCGGGCCGGCTCGTGGGGTGCCCGGGAGTGGCTAGGCTTCCCGGGCCTGGTTGAGGGCGGGCTGGCCGACTGCGTGGTCTACGACACCGACCCGCGGGCCGACCTGACCGCGCTGCGCACACCGCGCCTGATCATGCTGAAAGGCCGGGTCATCGCCTCCTAAAGGGCATGAATAGGATGAGCGTCCATGGCGCGTGTGCTCACTCCGCAGGCGGAGGACTTCCCCCGCTGGTACCAGGACGTCGTGGCGAAGGCCGAGCTGGCCGAGCCGGGCCCGGTCCGCGGCTCTCAGGTGATCCGCCCGGTCGGATACGCCATCTGGGAGCGGATGGTGGCCGAGATGGACGCCCGGATCAAGGAGTGCGGGGCGGAGAACGCCTCGTTCCCGCTGCTGATCCCGGAGGCGTACCTGCGCCGGGAGGCCCAGCACGTGGAGGGCTTCGCGCCGGAGCTCGCGGTCGTCACCATCGGCGGCGGCAAGGAGCTCGACGAGCCGGTGGTGATCCGGCCGACCAGCGAGACGGTCATCGGCGAGTTCATGGGCAAGTGGGTGCAGTCCTACCGTGACCTCCCGCTGCTGCTCAACCAGTGGTGCAACGTGCTGCGCTGGGAGATGCGCACCCGCCTGTTCCTGCGCAGCGCGGAGTTCCTGTGGCAGGAGGGTCACACCGCGCACGCCACGGAGGCCGAGGCCCGCGACTACGCCCGCAAGATCCTGCACGAGGCGTACCAGGACTTCATGGTGTCGGTGCTGGCGATCCCGGTCCGGGTCGGGCTGAAGACCATCCGGGAGCGGTTCGCCGGCGCCACCCGCACGTACACGTGCGAGGCGATGATGCGGGACGGCAAGGCGCTGCAGATGGGTACCTCGCATGAGCTGGGACAGAACTTCGCCAAGGCGTTCGAGATCGACTACCTGTCGGCCCAGGGGCGGCAGGAGTACTGCTGGACCACGTCGTGGGGCTCCTCGACCCGGATGGTCGGCGGGCTGATCATGTGCCACGGCGACGACAACGGGCTGCGGGTGCCGCCGCGGCTCGCCCCGATCCAGGTCCAGGTGAGCGTGGTCAAGGACGGCGACGGGGTCCTCCCTGCGGCCGAAGGGCTGCGGGATCAGCTCAAGACCGCGGGGGTACGGGTGGGGTACGACGACCGGGTCGACGTGCCGTTCGGGCGCCGCGCGGTCAACGCGGAGCTGCGCGGATACCCGGTCCGGCTCGAGGTCGGCCCGCGCGATCTGGCCGCCGGCAACGTGGTGCTGGTCCGCCGCTACGACGGGTCGAAGACGCCGACCCCGTTGGATGGCGCCTTGGCCGTGGTTCAGGCCGCGCTCGAGGCCGACCAGAAGGCACTGCTGGACGAGGCGTCCCGCCGTACCGAGGAGCGCACGGCCGACGTGAAGACCCTGGCCGCGGCGATCGAGGCGGCCGCCGACGGGTTCGCCCGGGTGCCGTGGAGCAAGGTCGGGCCGGACGGCGAGGCGAAGGCCAACGAGGTCGGCGTCTCGGTGCGCTGCCTGACCCGGGCCGACGGCGGGGTGCCCGACGGCGAGGACGAGAAGGGCCTGGTCGCCTACCTGGCTCGCTCGTACTGACCTCGAAGCGCTACCGTCTGGCCGATGATCGGTCAGCTCATGGTGCGTCGCCAGTTCCACCGTGGCGACCTGCTCGGACGCGCCTGGATCGGCCGGGTGGCGCGCGAGGACGAGCACGGCCTGTGGCTCTGGGTCGCGACGGGGTCAGCGTTCCGCGACGCCGGCGCCGCCGACGGCCGCCTGTTCCGAGAGGTCCCCTTCGGCGAGTGGGGCCGCACCGCGAAGGTCATGCGGGAGCTGCACTGGAGCGGCCAGATGCTCATGCTGCACCCGAGCACCGGTTCGTACTCGCTGTGGTTCTTCTTCGCGCCGGACGGCACCTTCCGGGAGTGGTACGTGAACCTGGAGGAGCCCGCGGTCCGCTGGGACGACGCCGAACTGTCCGGACTGGACACAGTGGACCAGGACCTCGACATCGTGGTGGCGCCGGAGCGGAGCTGGCGATGGAAGGACGAGGCCGAGTTCGCGGAGCACCTGGAGCACCCCGAGGTCTACTGGGTGCCCGACCCCGAAGTGGTACGCGCCGAAGGTGAACGATTGGTTAAGCTCATCGAGGCCGGTGACTTTCCGTTTGACGGCACCGGCACCGACTTCCGGCCCGACCCCGGCTGGTCCGTGCCCACGGTCATGCCGGCCGGCTGGGACCGGCCGCGAGCCTGGTCACCCCCGACCGGAGCCGCGCCCGCTGCGGAGGAGGAGCGGTGAAGTTCGCCCCCGGCGAGGTGCTCCTGCGCCGCCACTGGCGGGGCGGGCGGATCAGCACGTTGTTCGTGGCCCGGGTCGCGGCCGACGACGAGCGTGGGCTGCGGCTGTGGCTGCCGGAGGGTTCGCCGTTCTGGCGCCTCATGACCGAGCAGCGGGTCACCCACGGCCAGGTGGCGATCGACCAGATGCCCGGCGCCCGGCTGGTCGCCGGTTCCTGGGCCCGCACCGACGCCATGATCTGGATGCCACCCGGCACCCCGTACTCGGTCTGGTGGTTCTGGGCGGACGGCGCTTTCGCCGGCTGGAAGGTGAACCTCGAGGAGCCGCACGTGCGCTGGTCGGACCGCGGCTGCGCCGGGGTCGACACCGCCGACCACGCGCTCGACGTGATGGTCTCGCCCGACCACAGCTGGCGCTGGAAGGACGAGGAGGAGTTCGAGGGGCGCATCGGGCACCCGCTGTACTGGACCCCGGCCCAGGCCAACCAGATCCGGGCGACCGGCCAGCGCCTGGCCCGCTCGGCGGAGGCGGCCGAGTTCCCGTTCGACGGCACCTGGACCGGCTTCCGCCCGGACGCCTCGTGGACGGTTCCCGGGCTGCCCGCCGGACACGACCGCCCCCGCGCGTTGGCGTGAAAGCTGACCCGACCCATGCGGGAAGTTGTGGGGTGATTCGTGTCCCGCGGCCCGGGTCTGGCACAATCGGTGCCGATACCGACGCGCGTCCGGCGCCCTCTACCCGGGCGTGCCGTCTCTGTCGCAACCAGAGCTAGCGGGCCACACTAACCCCACGGTGCCGGTCCAGCATGCTCGCCTCAACACTCAGGAGCGAGCACACAGTGGCCGTTAAGATCCGGCTTCTGCGGATGGGCAAGATCCGCAACCCGCAGTACCGCATCGTCGTCGCCGACTCGCGCACCAAGCGCGACGGCCGGGCGATCGAGTACGTCGGTCTGTACCACCCCAAGGAGGAGCCCTCGCGGATCGAGGTCAACTCCGAGCGGGTCCAGCACTGGCTGTCGGTCGGCGCTCAGCCGAGCGAGCCGGTGGTCGCGATCCTCAGCAAGACCGGTGACTGGCAGAAGTTCAAGGGTCTGCCCGCACCGGCCGAGCCGCTGAAGGTCGCGCCCGCCCGCGCCAGCCGCACCGCCGCGTACGAGGCCGAGGCGAAGGCCGCGGCCGGCCTGGCCGAGACCGAGACCAAGGCGAAGCCGGCGAAGAAGGCTGCCAAGGCCGCCGAGGCGAAGGCGGAGACCCCCGCCGAGGCACCGGCCGAGGCCGCCGCCACCGAGGAAGCGCCGGCCCAGGAGTCGGCCGATGCCGGCACCGACGCGTAAGGCGGACGGGGCGCTACGCCCGGTCCTCGAGCACCTGGTCAAGGGCATCGTCGAGCACCCGGACGAGGTCCGGGTGCGGATGATCGACGGTCGCCGGGGCCAGCGTCTCGAGGTTCGGGTCCACCCGGAGGACCTCGGCACCGTGATCGGCCGCGGTGGCCGTACGGCCAAGGCTCTTCGCCAGGTGATCACGTCGGTCGGTGGGCGGGGCGTCCGCGTCGACATCGTCGACGCGTACTGACCTCGAGTCCATGCAGCTCGTCGTCGGCCGGATCGTGCGCCCGCATGGGGTGCGCGGCGAGGTCGTGGTCGACGTGCGCACCGACTCACCGGACGAGCGGTACGCCGCCGGAACGGTCTTCGAGACCGAGCCGGCGGCGGCCGGTCCGCTGACCGTGTCGGAGTTCCGACCGCACCAGGGCCGGCTCCTGATCACCTTCGAGGGCATCGCCGACCGGGACATCGCGGACTCGCTGCGGGGCGTGCTGCTCTGCGTCGACTCGGCCTCCGTGCCCGAGCCGGACGACCCGGACGAGTTCCTCGACCACCAGCTGGTCGGCCTGCGGGCGGAGTCGCCGGACGGCGTGCTGATCGGTGAGATTGTCCGCGTCGACCACGGCCCCGGCCACGACTTGCTCGTGGTGCGCCTGCCTGACCGGCGGGAGGGGCTGGTCCCGTTCGTCCGGGCCATCGTGCCCACTGTGGACGTTGCCGGCGGTCGGGTGGTGCTGACCCCGCCCGACGGCCTGTTCGACGTCTGAGGATGTGTGAGGTCCCCGTGCGGATCGACATCATCACGATCTTCCCTGAGTACCTGGCCCCGCTGGAGCTGTCGCTGATCGGACGGGCCCGCGCCGCCGGTGCGCTCTCGGTGTCCCTTCATGACCTCAGGGGCTGGACCCACGACGTGCACCGCACCGTGGACGACACCCCGTACGGCGGCGGCCCGGGCATGGTGATGCGGCCCGAGCCGTGGGGACTCGCCCTCGATGCCCTGGTCAAGCCCGGCGCCCAGATCGTGGTACCCACGCCGGCCGGCGCCCTGTTCACCCAGACCACCGCGCGGTCCCTCGCCAACGCCGGGCATCTGATCTTCGCCTGCGGCCGGTACGAGGGGATCGACCAGCGCGTGCTGGACCACGCGGCCACGTTGGCGCCCGTGCACGAGGTCTCCCTGGGCGACTACGTGCTCTTCGGGGGCGAGGTGGCGGTCCTGGTCATGGTGGAGGCGATCGCCCGCCTGCTGCCCGGCGTCCTCGGCAACGCGGAGTCGCTGGTGGACGAGTCGCACGAGGCCGGTCTGCTGGAGACGCCGGTCTACACCAAGCCGGCGGTGTGGCGGGGGCGGGAGGTGCCGGAGGTGCTGCGCTCAGGCGACCACGGACGGATCGCCCGCTGGCGCCGGGACCAGGCACTTGTCCGGACCGCCGCCCGCCGACCCGATCTGCTCGCTAGGCTCGATCCGGCCACGTTGTCCCCGGCCGACCGGGGCGCCCTGGATGGGGGCGGATTTCCGGTACCCGCCCGGGATGTGGCAAAGTAGTGGGGTTGCTTTCCCCATGCCTTTACTTCCGTTACTGAACGAGGATCTGCGATGAACACCCTGGACGCGCTGGACGCGCAGTCACTGCGGACCGATATCCCGGACTTCCGCGCCGGCGACACGCTCAAGGTGCACGCCCGCGTCGTCGAGGGCAACCGCTCCCGGGTTCAGGTCTTCCAGGGCGTGGTCATCCGCCGGCAGAACGGCGGCCTGCGGGAGACGTTCACGATCCGCAAGGTCTCCTTCGGCGTCGGCGTCGAGCGCACCTACCCGCTCAACAGCCCCCAGCTCGACCGCATCGAGGTCGTGTCGCGCGGTGACGTGCGCCGGGCGAAGCTCTACTACCTGCGCGACCTCCGTGGCAAGAAGGCCAAGATCAAGGAGCTCAGGGACAAGGTCGCTACCAGCTAGCAGGTATTGCTTGCTGGTCCCGTACCCGTAGGCTGCTGCGTAATGGACGGACGAACAGACGGTAAGCCCTACGGCGAGGAAGACGGCGATACGCAGGTCTTTTACCGTTTCGGGCATGAATCGAGTCTCGGCGACGGGCCGCAGGATCCGCGCTGGGACGTTGACGGGCGATCGGCCGGTTCCGCGGCCGGCGCCGACGCGGCGGAGATCGCATCCCAGGACCGGTGGAACGCGTTCGGGCGCCCGGGTGACGAGCCCGCGCCGGCGTACCCCGACTCGCCCGGCGAATCGCCCTATGGGCGGGACTCCTCGTACGGACAAGCCTCGTCCTACGGACAGGATGCCGAGGGTACCGACGGCTCGGCGGCCTGGGAGTCGACCACTGAGTCCTGGTCCTCCTCGTGGGGCTCGCAGCCGGAGTCCACGTGGGACAGCGCGCAGCCGTCCGCGTCCGGCCAGTGGGAGCCCGCCCCGCGCTGGGAGGCGACCGAAGCGGAGCCGCAGTGGGAGCCGGCCCCGCCCCCGGGCTGGGAGTCGACGCCGCCACCGCGCTGGGAGGCCACGCCGACACCATCCCAGTGGGACACGACCGGCGGCCAGTCCACCACCTACGGTTCCTGGCGACCCAGCCCGCTGAACCGCGGTGACTCGGTATCGAGTTCGCGTGAACCCGGGTGGAGTGCGGAACCGTCCGACGGCCGCAGCTGGGAAGGCCTGGCCGGCCACGACGACCGTCCACCGTGGACGACGACCGGCTCGTGGAACCTGCTTCCGGACGCCCCGTCGTCGGCGCCCCCGCTAACGCCGCGGTGGCGTCAGGACCCGTACGAGGACTCCGGTGAGATCACCGGCGGCATCGCGCCGATCTCCGGGGTCTCCGTCTCCAGCCTTTCGCCGGTATCGGGTGTCTCGCCGGCGTCGGGTCTGGCTCCGGTGTCCGGCGTCTCCCCGGTCTCGGGCGTCTCCCCGGCGTCGGGCCTCTCGCCGGTGTCGGGCCTCTCGCCGGTGTCTGGCGCGACCGGGACCGACGTGGCCACCCCCCGGGACGGCTTCTCCGGTCGCTTCGGGCTGCTGGACCGGATCAGGAGCAACAGCACGGTCGACGTGGACCGGCCCGAGACCGAGGCGGCGCCGGCCTCACCGCTGCGTCCGCGCACCCGCCGGACCGCGGTCGACGACGAGGGCGACGGTGACCCGTCCCCGGAGAAGCGGGCCATGCCGTGGTGGCAGGAGCTGCCGCTGCTGCTCGTGGTCGCGTTCTGCCTGGCCGTACTGATCCGCTCGTTCCTGGTTCAGGCGTTCTACATCCCGTCCGGGTCGATGGAAGACACCCTGCTCGTCGGCGACCGGGTGCTGGTCAACAAGGTCGTGTATGACACCCGCACTCCGAAGCGGGGCGAGGTCATCGTCTTCTCCGGGCCGGCGAACTGGGCCCCGGAGAACGCGATCGACGAGAACCCGGGCCTGATGTCGCGCGTCGGCAGCACCCTGGGTGACCTGGTCGGTGTGAGTACGGCCGGCAAGAAGGACTTCATCAAGCGGGTGATCGGCCTTCCGGGAGACCGGGTCTCCTGCTGCGACTCCGATGGTCGGATATTCGTCAACGGCAAGGGGCTGGACGAACCCTATGTGACGAACAACTCGCCATTGGACGCGCCGCCTGATCCACGGGTATGTCGATCGCGTCGATTCGATGAGGTCGTCGTCCCACCGGGCCAGCTCTTCGTGATGGGCGACCACCGCATCGTCTCCGAGGATTCGCGTTGTCGCGGCACGATTCCGATCGACAACGTCATCGGCCGGGCGTTCGTGATCGTTTGGCCGAGCTCCTCTTGGGGTACCTTGAGCGTGCCGGATTCATTCAACTCGATACCTGGACCGGTCGCCTCGGGTCCGGTTCAGGACAGGGTTGTGGGTCCGGATGCCCTCGGTGCGGTCACCGTCACACTGCCCATCGCGGTCATTCTGAGTAAAAGACGGTCTAGGGGACGGAAGCGGCTTTGGGGACCACGTACGCTTCGCACGTGATTGACGAGCAGACCTCAAAGCCGCGCAGCAGTTTCTGGCGCGAGCTGCCCTTTCTGCTGGGCGTGGCGATTCTGGTCGCGGTGCTCGTGCGGGCTTTCGTCCTACAGACCTTCTACATTCCATCGCCGTCGATGCAGCACACGCTCGAGCTGCAGGACCGTGTGCTGGTCAACAAGCTCGTGTACGACTTCCGGGATCCGCATCGCGGCGAGATCATCGTGTTCAAGTCGCCGCTGGACTGGCGCTCTGACCCGTCCGAGGAAGACTTCATCAAGCGCGTGATCGGCGTCGCCGGCGACCATGTGATCTGCTGCGACGCCAAGGGCCGGATCACGGTGAACGGCAAGGCGCTCGACGAGCCGTACCTGTACAAGAACGAATCGGGTGTCAGCGATGTGCCGAGCCGGGACGCGTTCGACATCGTGGTGCCGCCGGGTCGGTTGTGGGTGATGGGTGACCACCGGTCGCAGTCGGGCGACTCCCGCGAGCGCTGGGTGCAGACCGGCGACATCAACCGCTCTACTATCACCGTCGACTCCGTGGTGGGCCGGGCCTTCGTGCTCTTCTGGCCACTGAGTCGGGCCACCTGGCTGACAGTGCCGGACACGTTCGACAACATCCCTTGACGTCGCTGACCCCGGGATCGGTGAACAACCCGATCCCGCGTCGGGCCGCGCGCATCCTGGTGATCGACGCGCAGGGGCGGGTTCTGCTGTTCCGCGGGTTCGATCCCGGGCGCCCCGGCATCCGCTACTGGTTCACGGCCGGCGGCGGGATGGACGAGGGAGAGACCTCCGCCGAGGCCGCCGCCCGGGAGTTGCGCGAGGAGACCGGCTTGTCCGTGCGGCCGGAGTGGCTCGGCGAACCGGTGTGGCACGAGGTGACCGACTTCCCGTTCGACGGCCGGTGGTACCGGCAGGACCAGGACTTCTACCTGCTGCGGGTGGAGACGCTCGAGGTCAACATCGACGGCTTCGAGGAGATCGAGCGGGCGTCCATCGACGATTACCGGTGGTGGAGCGTGGCCGAGCTCGAGGCCACGTCGGAGCGGTTCTACCCCGACGCACTGGTCGACATGCTGCGCGGCATCCTGGACAGGTGATGCTGCCCAGCCCGCGAACAGTGGTCCGGCGCGAGGCCGGCCTGTACGCGCTGGAGCGGGCCCTGCAGCGGCGGGGATTCGCGCTGGTCGCGGGGGCGGACGAGGCCGGCCGGGGCGCGTGCGCCGGCCCGCTGGTGGTCGCGGCGGCCATCCTGCCAGCCACCCGCCGGGGCGAGGTGCCCGGTCTGGCCGACTCGAAGCTGCTCACGCCGCAGGCCAGGGAGCGGGTGTACGACGAGGTCGTGGCGCGAGCGCTGGCGTACTCCGTTGTGGTGATCCCGGCCGAGGATGTCGACGTCCGGGGGCTGCACGTGTCCAACGTGGCCGGGATGCGGCGGGCCTTCGCGACGCTGCCGGTCCGGCCGGACTACGCGCTGACGGACGGGTTCCCGGTCACCGGCCTCGGCGTACCCGGCTTGGCCGTGTGGAAGGGCGACCGGGTCGCCGCCTGCGTCGCCGCCGCCAGCGTCCTGGCCAAGGTCACCCGGGACCGGATC
>Ga0068864_100003347_pt1 | contig 13255 bp, 13 predicted proteins | sample KBSSwiS72_FD_66586 | JGI IMG/M metagenome (GOLD analysis project Ga0068864, IMG submission 66586) | Switchgrass rhizosphere microbial communities from Kellogg Biological Station, Michigan, USA - KBS Switchgrass S7-2 | ecosystem: Host-associated > Plants > Roots > Rhizosphere > Soil ...
GAGCACGATAGTCGCCAAAGTGAAACTCAGCTTCGGCCTCCGATAATGCATACACATCGAAGCCATACGCATCGAGATAGTCTGCCAAATCATCGGGGGAAAGAAGATATACGGCAGGCGTGTAACCCGCTTCAACACGAATTTCCAGCAGGCGCTCGATTACTTCCAGTGGAGCAAAGCATCGCACAGGATCTCTGTAGGTTGCCATCTTTCCAGCGCCTTTCTTTTCAATTTCAGGAACACGGTCCAAATTCTCATTCATCCGTGTTCTCGCAGAACGAACCCTTTGATGTACGCAGTGCGAAAGTAGTTTGTTCATCGCCAGTAATTATTCGTTGGCGAAACTTGTCGCTACCTTTGACGCGTCAGCTAAACAAAAAGTTCCAAAATGAGTAATGAACAAGTGACCTCAACAACTCAACCTCAAGCCACACCGCCACCACTCAACTTCGTCTCTGTCCTGAAAGAAATGCTGCGGGCCTCAGATAAGGTTAGCGATCTGATTTTTAGTCCCGGCCGGCCGCCCCAGATCGAATTGGCCGGCAAACTCGTGCCGGTTCGGGTTGCGGGCCTCGAAAAACTATTGCCCGCGCATACCGCCGGAATTGCAAAACTCATCATTGGCAACCAACAAACGGCGCTCGATAGTATTGAGAAAACAGGCTCCGCTGATTTGTCGTTCAGCGTTCCGGGCGACGCTCGTTTCCGCGTCAACATCTTCAAGCAGCGCGGCACACACGCGATCGTCATGCGCGTTATTCCCATGCGGCCGCCGACGTTCAGAGATTTCAATCTGCCTGAACAACTGCGAGAGATAGTAGATCTGAAAAACGGAATCGTGCTGGTCACTGGACCCACAGGAAGCGGTAAGAGTTCGACCCTCGCTGCGGTGATCGACCTGATTAACGAAGTTCACTCGTATCACATCGTCACGATCGAAGATCCGATCGAGTTTCTGCACATGCACAAGAACTCGACGATTCACCAGCGTGAGTTACACTCGGACACGCCGAGTTTCTCGATCGCGCTCCGCGCGGCGTTGCGACAAGCACCGAAAGTGATACTCGTTGGCGAAATGCGCGATCGCGAGACGATCGAAGTCGCGCTCGAGGCGGCGGAGACCGGTCACCTCGTTTTATCGACCCTGCACACGATCGACGCGTCAAAGACAGTAGATCGCATTATCGGCGTATTCCCGAAAAACGAGGAGAAGGTAATCCGGACGCGAGTGGCCCAGTCGTTTCGTTTCATTGTTTCGCAGCGGCTTATTCCGCTGGGCGACGGAAAGGGAAGAGTGGCCGCGATCGAGATTCTCAAGTCAACAATGCGCACGCGCGACTATATCGAGCGCGGCGAGTCGGAAGGCAAGACGCTGATCGATGCGATGGAGCAGGGTGATCAGGACGGAATGCAGACGTTCGACATGGTGATCGAGCAGTTGATTCGGGATGGAGTGGTCACTATCGAAACTGCGATGCCGTACGCGACGAATGCCAACAATTTGCTGTTGAGGGTCTCAGACCTGTAGATCTGATCCGAGCTTTGATCCGTGTAATCCGTGGTTAATTGGCCACGGATTACACAGATAAAGACGGATTTTGCTATTATTCCCTTCGAGATTTTGATGATGTTCTCGAAGGTTCAAAAGGTCCTTCTCGGCCTTATATTTCTGATAGCCTTCTCTCCCGCAAAAGCCTACGCCGACGATGAAATTCGGATCGATTTGCCCGCGGGCGGCGAGCTGAAAGTTCGTAATGACTTCGGCAACGTCAACGCCGAAGTCTGGAATAACTCCTACATCGCCGTCTCGGCCAGTATCGGTGGCGATGGCTCGACCCGGCTAACCAGGTCACCGATCATCATCGATAATCGTGGCTCGTTGTTCACGGTTTCCGTAGTGCGACGGCCTATAGATCCGGTGGTTCCCATCCATCTCAAGTTTAAGCTTCCGGCTGATGTTGACATCACTGCGCGAACGCTGCGCGGCGGAACCATCAAGTCGACGCTCGCCGGAACACAGCCGCAAGAAAACCAGCCATTGCAAATCCGGCTGGGAAACGGCGGCCGCAAGATCGACATACAAACACAAGCCGGCGAGATCCTGCTCAGTTACGCATCACCGGATGTGGACACGGCCAGCAAGCCGATGACGCTCAAAGAGCCGCAACTCACCGGCCCCGCCAATGCGAAACGCGCCGCTGGAACTCCCGCGGAACCAGTCGCCAACGATGACATTAGCGAAGGCGACGTCATCCGTGTCGATTCGCAACTGGTAACGCTCAACATCAGCGTGATCGATCGTGGCACCAATCGCGGCTTGCTCGGCCTGGCCCAATCTGATTTCAAACTTTTTGAGGATGGTCAGGAGCAACGGATTGTTCAGTTTGAATCTTCGGCAGCGCCTTTCGATCTCATGCTCCTGATCGATCTCTCCGGATCGACGAGAGAAGTGGTGAAGCTGATTCGCGCCGCCGCCTTGCGCTTCGTCGAAGCTGCTCGACCTGCGGATCGCATCGGCGTGATCATTTTCGCGGGAGAGCCGAAGTTAGTGTCGTCACTGACCGCCGATCGCGAATTACTGCGACAAAGAATCGAAATGATCGACACCGCTCGCGGCGACACCAAGCTCTACGATGCGACAAACTTTGCGATGGACGAGCTGGTAAAAGAGTCGAAGAAGTCGAGAAGAAGCGCGATCGTCTTGATGAGCGACGGACTCGATGGGACAATTCCCGGAGTCAGCGGACAACAAGGCTCCCGCCAAACCTATCCGGAAACGCTGCGAAACATTCAGGAGTTTGACGGTGTCCTGTACACCCTATGGTTGAACACGGAGTACGAGGCGATGAGTCCGCTCGATACTCAGCCTGAGGCTTTCGACGCCGGTCACGATCGCATGAAACAGATGGCAGAGGCGGGCGGCGGCGTCTTCTACGAAGTCGAACGACTGACGGATCTCGCCGGCGCTTACGAACAAGTCGTCGCGGATCTCGGCACGATGTACAGTTTGGCGTACAAGCCGGCCAACAGCGCGCGCGATGGACGTTGGCGCGCCATCCACATAAACGTGAATCGCAACAACGCAGTCCCACGCGGCAAACGTGGTTATTATGCAAATTAGTTTGTTCAGAAGGTTTTTCCTGCATCTTGGCGGGATACTTCTCCTGCTTCTACTTCTCTTCGCGAGCATTGCCGCAAGCCAGGATCCGATTGAAACCGTTCGCATCGACACCGATCTCGTTGACTTGAAAGTGAGCGTGTTGGGATTTCCGACGAACACTCCGCCGCCACTACTCGAACCCAAAGACTTTGTCGTGCTTGAAGACGGCGTGCCCCAGGAGATCTCATTCTTTCAAGCTGCCGACACGCCTTTCGATCTCGTGCTGTTGCTCGATCTTTCCGGTTCAAATTCCAAGAACCTGAAGATGATTCGCAACTCGGCGAAACGTTTTGTCGACGCCGCGCGCGACATCGATCGGATTGCGCTGGTCACTTTCACCGATCAGCCGGCGCTCTACTCCGGGTTCAGTTTGGACCGTCGCAAGTTGAAGAAGACGATCGATGAAATGGATGAAGCAATTGGAGGCACGAACTTCTGGGATTCGATGGATTATGTGTTGAGAGATCTGATCCCCCAGGGTTCGGGTTTGCGACGCAGCGCCATCGTCGTGATGACTGACGGAATCGATAACGCGCTTCCCGATGTTCCTGGACCAGGCTCGCGCCTCAAGTTCGATGAGTTGATCGTAAGAATACGAAATTCGGAAAGCATCATCTTTCCGATCTACCTCGACACAGAAGAAGAGAACGTAAAGCGTTATCACGTGCCGCGTGCCGCATACGCGCTGGCCCGCGGACAGCTTGCACAGATCGCAAGCGTCTGCGGAACCCCGTTCTACCAAGCCACACGACTCAGCGATCTCGATGCGGTCTATGCGCAGGTAGTGCGCGATCTCAGCACGGTCTACAGCATTGGGTACCGGCCTACGAACAAAGCACTCGATGGCAAGTGGCGCTCAGTCGAGGTACGCGTCGCAAACAGGTCTGACATTTTTGCGCGCACCAAGCGGGGCTACTACGCAAAAATTCGTAGCTGAGTGCGCCCACAGTTTGCACAGATTTGCTTGTAGATTCTGTGTACTCTGTGGCTATAATGCCCGGGACAGAGCGCCCGCCCCACAATTGTGAATCGCGATCGGAGGGTATTTCGATGAGAAGAAGTTCCAGCCTCCCAACCTTTCTTAGTCTTTCCATAGCCTTCATTTTGTGTTGTGCGAGCGCAAGTCTTGCCCAAACCCGCGATAAATTCGTCATTTCTGCCAAGGCAGGCGGCATTAACGCCGTCACTGGGGACGCCAGTGTCTACGCCAAAGGTGAATCAGATGGACAGCAGTTGATGATCACCGACGACCTCAATGCGGGTGATCGCGTGCGCACTGCTTACGACGGCCGCGTCGAAATTCTGCTGAATCCGGGTTCGTACCTGCGTGTCGGCGGCAATTCAGAGATTGAATTGTCTGACAATACGCTCGCGAATCTCGAAGTTCGCCTGATACGCGGCACGGCTATCGTCGAAGCTGCGGGCGCCAGCGGGATCGAGCTGAACATCAACATCAGCACGCCCCACACAAAAATCGCGATTGTGCGTCAGGGGCTTTATCGGCTCAGTGTCGTCCCTGGCGATGCTACCGAGTTAATCGTGCGGAAAGGCCGCGTCGTCCTCGGCGACGACTCACATACGAAGGTAAAAGGCGGGAATAAGGTAGTTTTCAGCGCCACCAATATATCGGTCGCAAAACTCACCAAGGAAGAGAAGAAGAAAGCGGAAGCGCAGGACGTCGATGTTTGGAGCAAGGAACGAGCGGAAACTCTGGCTAGAGCCAATCGGCGAATCACCAATTCGATGCTCACCTCGGCATTTGCTTCCTTCAACAATCCGTTTTTTGGGCAGAGTGGCTACGGTTTCTGGTTCTTCAACGGCGCGATCCGTTGTTACACCTTTGTGCCATTCTATTATGGGTTTACGTCACCTTACGGTTCCCACTACTCAACTTCGCTTTACTATGGAATTTCACCGTTACCCCATCAGCAGGCGTCCCGACCCGGCGTGACTTGGCCGACGACAGGGCGTGAGACAACGTCTGCCAATGGAACTACTACGTCGGGTGGTGGCAACGGGAGTTCCGGAGGCGCAGGGAGTTCGGGCGGCTCCCGACCATCAATGCCTTCGCCGGCTCCGTCAGCGCCGATGGGCAACGACGGCGGTATGCGGCAACCGAGAATGATCGATCCGGATACGGGTAACCGCATGCCGCGGAAGAATATCGAGCCAATTCGACCGAACAATTAACCGGTTCGTCGGGATTCTTTCAGCAGTTCGTCCAACTCTTCATTAATCAGGCTTTTGATTTCGGGCTGCTTCAGCCCTGCGAGGATCAACTGCGTCAGCGCTGTGCGTAACTGTGCGCGCAGACGGTCGTCAGGCTTGTCGCGCAGCGTTTGCGATATCACGACCGCCCCAGAACCATGCCGGACGCGAATGAGCCCTTCTTTTTGCAGCCTGCGGTAGGCAAAGGCGACGGTATTGAGGTTCACGCCGAGGTCAGAGGCCACCTGCCTTACCGGCGGCAACAGTGTCCCCTGCTCGAGTTCTCCGCGCGCAATCAGGGTCTTTATCTCGTCCACCAACTGCTGATAAAGCGGCCGCGCATCTCTTTCATCAACCGTAACAAACATAAATTGTCTAGTGCACATATACACTAGACAATCCCATCCTGTCTATCCTGAAAATCTTTCCCATCCTGTCTAAACTAACTGCGTCGCCAGCGCGACCGCCGACTCCACCACGCCATCCAGCGTCGGCACTCGGCTAACACTATCCCCAATCATAAAAACATTCGGCAGAAAAGTACGCGAGAAGTCCATCGACGCGCCCTCGAACCCTAAAACCATCCCGAGTTTGCGTCGCGTCTGATCGTAATAAGTACGTGGGTTCGCCGTCTCGATGATTTCGATATCACTGCCGAGTTCGGGCAGCGAGGCGTGCAATCGCTTCCAGAAGTACTCCAGCGCCTGCTGGTCCCGCTCTTCGTAGTCCTCTTCGCTCGTTTGATACGCAAACCAGGAGTCGACTTCCGTGCGACAGGTAAAAGTCACGGCTCGTTTTCCTGCGGGCGCATTGGTGCTCGACGAGATCGCCATCGTGAATTCACCTTCGCTGTCTTTGACAAGCATGCGCTCACCCGGCAGCCGCGAGACTGCCGCTTCGTCCATGCCCGCATAAATCACATAGACTCCGGTGCCTTCAAGTTCGTTCAGCTTTTTTTTGACTTCAGGCGGGGTGCGGTTTAGTCCAACCAGTTTGCCGTACGTGTCCCAGATCGTCAGATTGCTGACAATGGCTCTTTTGGCAAACACTCGCTCGCCACTCAACAGATCGACTCCGTCTGCCCGGCCGGCTTCGTCATACGCCAGACGCAGCACCGGAGTATTCAGTCGCAGTGTTCCACCAGTCTGTTTAATTGATTGCGCCAAACGTTCCGCGAGTGCGGCTGGCCCACCGGAGATCGCATAGAGATTGTCGTCGGGAAGCGTTACGTCAGTGCCATCGGCCTCGCGCATGATGTAAGGCGAAGTCAGCAACGATACTGCGGGCGGATCGACAGGCAGTTTCGAAAAGAGTGACGCATAGATCCCGCCGGCGCCAAACGATCTGTACAGTCCCATGCCCGGCTCGAACTCGTAACCCGAGAACTCCACGCGCCCGATGCAACCGCCCACCTGCGATTGTCTTTCCAGCAGGCAAGTGTTGATACCGCGTGCCGACAAGAGTGCCGCGACAGTTAGACCACCAATTCCGCCGCCCACAACTACAACGTCGCACATGAAACTGTTTGAGCGTGTCTACTTGACGAGATTTTTATCCAGGAAACCACCCAGCACGATCAGAACTGATTGAACTCCATTGAAGACAAGATGGATGATGAATGAAGGAGTTAACTTGCCCGTCACCGCACGGGCGACCGTCAAAGTGATGCTCAGCAGCGTGATGACCAGGATCACCGCGATGTTGGTTCGATACTGGTAGACGTGAACGCCCGCAAACAACATCGACACAACTGCGACCGCGAAACCAACCCCCATCACTTTCTCGAGCGCCGGATAGATTATGCCTCGATAGATCACTTCTTCGACCAGCGGCGCCGTCGCAAAGGCGACGAGCGCGGTGGCAATACGCGTGTAGTTGGAACTCTCGATCATGATGTCGAGGTCGGTTTTTTCGCCGCCGTACACCGTCGTGGCCCCAAAGGCTATTCCATAAAGCACGAGGGCTGTCAAAACGCTCACCAACGTAACTGCAACCGGATTGGTCCATTTGGGCCAACCCCAGTTAATCTCCGACCAAAAATTCCGTCGCCCTCCTTCAGTCACAACTAACCACGCCAGGGCCAGCGTAAGCAGGTGCGCCGGCAGGATGCCCACGACCGACCAGAAGATCAGCATCTTGTCTGACTTGAGTGCTTCGGGTGTGAGCGCCGCCACGCCGCCGGCTGCCTGGACCTTATAAATTATGTAAGGCACCACTGCCAGCAGCGGGATCACCAGCAGCAGAAAGACGCTTAAGAACCACAGACCGATCGCCTTCAAGACGTCCAACCATGGTAGCCAGCGCAGCGCGCTGCTGGACGTGACAACAGGCTGATGAACGTCACCAAAGTCAGGTGTGATCGGGCTGGGTTCCTCACTCACCGGTGGCGTTACTTGTTGTTGGGAAGGTTCTTCGGTTAACACTCAAGCGAGTTTAGCATTTAAAGATTACACCGCGGGATAGTCGAGTTCCAGCATGGGCGAACCTACGCGCGGCGCCGCCAGCATGAGCCCGATAATCGTCTTTGCATCCTGAATTTCACCGCTGCTGATCATCTCGAGCGCGTCGCCGATGGGTAGGCGCACTACCTCCAGAATTTCATCTTCTTCCGGAGCGGGCGGACCTTCGGAGAGTTCAGTGGCGAGGTAGACCCACATCTTTTCCTCGCAGAAGCCGGGCGAAACAAAAAACTCTGACAACTTTTCGAGCCGCGCCGCAATGAGTCCGAGTTCCTCTTGCAGTTCGCGGGCGGCGCCGACCTCCGGTCTTTCGCCTTTGGCCAGCGTGCCGGCCGGCGCCTCGAGCAGGTAGCGAACAGCGGGATGTCGATACTGCCTGACGAGTGCGACTGTGCCGTCGTCGAATACCGGCACGATCACCGCACTGCCGCCGTGATGGACCACATCGCGTTGATACGTAAGTTCCCCTTCGCTCACCATGTCGACGGTGACACTAAACACATGACCGTCAAAAACTTTTTGACTACTCAGGATCTTTGGTAGCTCTCTGTCAGGCATATTGTTTTCCTAAACTCATTCTCAGGATCGATGGCCGCAACTCGCCAAGTAGATAGAGCGAGCCGGCGATACAGATCAGACCTTCGGGCTGTGTTTCGGCGCAAGCAATTTGCAGCGCGTTTGTGCTTGACTCACTCGCGAACACGCATCCTTGCGCAAAGCGATCCGCTATCGGCTGCAGGGTGTCGACGGTAGCGGTGCGTGGATTATTCACCGGCGTCAGCACCAGCACGTCGGCAGTTGGAAACAAGATCTCACCCAGGCGATCGAGTTGCTTATCACGCATCGCACCAAAAACCAACGTCAGCGGGCGGGCGGCGAATTCATCGAGGTAGTGGCGCAGCGCTTCGCAGCCGGCGGGATTGTGAGCGCCGTCCAACAGAAACGCGGGCTGATGCGGAATGAGTTCGAGACGTCCCGGATGGGTGGCCGTGCTTATACCGTCCACGATCGCAGACGCAGGAATTTGCAGTAACTCGGCGAGACGAATCGCCAGTGCGGCGTTATCGATCTGATGTGCTCCTCGCAATCCCAACCAGACATTTTCGTAGCGGTGGCGAGGGCTTTCAAAAGTCACACAGAAACGGCCATCGGATGTGTGATCCTCAACCAGGTGCGCACCATCTTCGAAGATCGGCGCGACACCAGTCTCTTCACAACGTTGTATCAACACGTCGAAGGCTTCGGATGGTTGTTTTCCAATGACGGCTTGCACACCGGGCCGAATGATTGCCGCCTTTTCACGAGCGATACTCGTGAGCGTCGAGCCCAGGTATTCTTCGTGGTCCAGCGCGATGGGAGTGATGCAAACGATGCTGGCGTTTGCGGCGGTGGTCGAGTCGAGCCGCCCGCCTAAACCGGTTTCCAGAATTGCGAGTTCGATTCCGGCATTACGAAAGGCGAGTAACGCGATGGCGGTCAACTGTTCGAAGAACGTCGGCAGTGCCTCGATCTGTTTATCGTCGAGCAACTGTTGCGAAACGTTCCGCACGATAGTGGCACACGCCGCAAAGTCCTCGGGCGTGATCTGCGTACCCGAAATTGTGATTCGTTCTGTGATCGAAACGAGATGCGGCGAAGTGTAAAGCCCACACTTGATCCCTGCCGCACGACAGATCGAATCAAGCATCGCGGCGGTCGAACCCTTACCGTTTGTGCCCGCGATCTGAACTGACTGAAACGCGCGCTGCGGATAATCAAGTGCGGCCAGAAGCAGTTCCGTATTTCTGAGCCCAAGCTTTATGGTGAGCGTCTCATGCCCCAGCTCCAGCAGATAAGCAACTGCTTCCCGAAAGTTCATACAGTCAAAAAAAGCACAAAAAAGCCCGCAAGTCCAAACGCACTCGCGGGCAATTCATTTTGGTCCTTTTGTCGCTAACTTTTCTCTTTCAGTTTTGCGGCTCTCCTGGCGCGCTCGATGTCTGACTCTCCATGAATCTCCGGATTCATCATGAAGCTCAACAACTTCGAAATGTAGGCGTGCAGCTCGCGTCGATCGACGATCGCGTCGACCATACCGTGGTCCAGGAGAAACTCAGACCGCTGAAAATCTTTCGGCAATTTCTGTCGAATCGTTTGTTCGATCACGCGCGGGCCGGCAAAGCCGATGAGGGCCTTCGGTTCGGCGATGATGACGTCACCGAGCATCGCAAAGCTTGCAGTGACGCCGCCGGTAGTAGGGTCAGTCAAAACTGAAATGAACGGCAGGTGTGCTTCGTCGAGCGCGGCAAGAGCAGCGGAGATCTTGGCCATCTGCATGAGCGACAGCGTGCCTTCCTGCATGCGCGCGCCGCCGGAAGCGGAAAAGATTACGACCGCGCTGTGTTCCTGCATCGCGCGCTCGATCAATCTCGTGACTTTCTCGCCTACGGCCGAGCCCATCGAACCGCCGATGAACGTCATGTCCATTGCGCCCGCGACCACGGGATGATCGCCGACAGTGCCACGCGCGTTCACGATCGCTTCGGGCAATCCGGAGGTTTCCTTTGCCTGGCTCAATCGTTCCAGATACGGTTTTTTGTCGACGAAATTCAGTGGATCGATCGAGATGACTTCCGCATCAAGTTCTTCAAACTTGCCGTCGTCAAAAAGCAGCGCGAGGCGCTCGCGGGCGCCGATGCGGAAGTGATAGTCGCAGTGCTTACAAACCTGGAAATTGTCGTCGAGTTCACCTTTGAAAAGATGCGCCTCGCAGCCGTCGCACTTCACGAAGACGTTTTCAGTCTTTACGACTCGTTCTTCAGGCGGAACGACTTCAATGCGTTTGCTCTTCTTGCTGAACCAAGCCATAGGAATGCGGGGAAGGTTAGCACAAAGACCGAGAATTCTTAAATCCGCAACTAAAACTCAATGCCTTGCTGGGCGCGAATCCCGGCGGCAAATGGGTGCTTGATTTCGGTCATCTCGGTCACAAGATCCGCGGCTTCAATTAATTCCGGCGGCGCGTCACGACCAGTGACGACGATGTGCAGCGCGGGTTGTGCAGCACGAATTGCCCGCAACTCTTCCACCACCTCGTCGACCGGTAACATCTTGTAGCTGAGCACGTAAACCAGTTCGTCGAAAACGAGCATGTCGTAATCGCCGGAGCGCAGCTTCTCGACACAAAGCGCCCACGTCGCGCGTGCGGTCTTGATGTCCTGGTCCGGATTCTTCGTGTCCCAGGTGAAGCCGTCGCCCATGGTATGAACTTCAATGCCGAGTTTCTCTGCCGAGACGTGTTCGCCGTAACGATCATTGCGCGACTTCATGAACTGAATCATGCAGCACTTCAAACCGCGTCCGGCGGCGCGCATCATCAGTCCCAGGGCACAAGTCGTTTTGCCTTTGCCGTTTCCGGTATGGACCATCAAGAGACCACGCGTCTTCTCCTGATAATCCTCTCGGCGCCACTTGTACTTTTTCTCAGCCATTTGTTTAGCCACAAAAAAGCACAAAAGGCACAAAACTGATTTTGTGACTCCTGTGCCTGGTTGCGATTTAGATTACGGATTCGGGTTCCTTAAGAGCGTCTTCGGTGATGTCGCGGGCGCCGTTGGCGCGTTTGACCGCGTCCTGCAAGAGGCCGACGATCGTCGTCTCCACTTCGTCCCAGCTTCCACGTAGCGTGCAGCCCGCAGCGTTACGATGGCCACCACCGCCAAACTTCTCCGCGACCTTCGCGACGTTAACGTCGCCTTTCGATCTGAGACTGGTGCGGTAAACTCCCGGCTCACATTCCTTCAACATCGCGACAGCTTCGACTTCGCCAACCGTCAAAGGATAGTTAACAAACCCATCCGCATCTTCATCAGACGCTTGTGCCTGTTGCTGCATCTCGAGCGACTGCCGCATGCACGCAACGCGCCCGGACTCGTCGCGTCTCGCGGTTGATAACACCGCGCCCATCAACTGAATCCTGCTCCACGGATAACTCGCAAACACTGCCTCCGCGGTTTTCGCAGGCTTCACTCCGGTGCGCACCAATTCAGAAGCAACTTTGAACGTGCGCTCAGTAGTGTTTGAGTAATGAAACGATCCAGTGTCAGTGATCAGCGCCGTGTAGACGCATTCCGCGATCTCTTTGGTGACGCGGACGCCGGTAGCTTTGCAGAGGTTGTAGATCATCTCGCCAACCGCCGAAGCCGTGGAATCGATCCAGTTGATGCTACCGAAAAGCGCCGTCGTGGAATGGTGATCGATATTCACGACAAACTGCTTTTCCAGATCGGCAAGACCGGGCCGCGTAATGTCAGAACATTCGATCACGAAGACCGCGTGGTAAGAAGGATCGACTGCCGGAGTGACTCGTACATCATTGGCGCCGGGCAGTTGTTGGTATGCGTGTGGAACTGGATCGCGCATGACTACTTCGACATCTTTATCGAGTGCGCGCAGTAACCAGTAAAGACCGAGTGACGAGCCCAGACTGTCACCATCCGGGCGGATATGCGAGGTGATCGCGAAACGACGTTTTGCCTCGATCAGCTCGACTACTTGACTAAGCATAATGCAACAAATCGGGACTGAGCTTTTTCATCTCGATGGCTTTAGGGGCCTATAAAGCTCGCGTCTAACTAACTTCATCCTTTCCTATACTTTCCCATTCCCGCTCGATCTCCTGTAGCAATTGATCGACGCGTTCGCCTTCTTCCTCGACGCGGTCACGCACAAAGTGAATCTCGGGCGTGCGAGGCAGATTCAGCGAGAGTCCAAGCTGCTTTCGCACATACGGCGCGGCGTGCTTTAACGCTGCCAGCGCCGCCTTGTGCTCGGCTTCATCTCCGGCCACCGTCACGTAAACACGCGCGGCTCGTTTGTCCTCCGAAAGACGAACGTCAGTAACCGTGACCATCGTCAATCGCGGATCTTCCAACTCGTAACCGACAATCTGCGCGATCTCTTCCCTGAGAGTGTCCGCAGTTCTTTCCTTACGCCGCATGCTACTGCCTTATAACTCTGTCGCCGCGACGCGCTCGACCACGTAAGCCTCAATCTGATCTCCAACTTTTACGTCGTTGAAGTTCTCCAGACTGATACCGCATTCAAAGCCCTCGCGAACTTCCGAGACGTCGTCCTTGAATCGTCGCAGTGAAGCAATGTTGCCTTCCCACGAGACGACCCCATCTCGAATCAGGCGCGCCCGGGCATTGCGACGCACCAAACCATCGATGACCATACAGCCCGCGACTGTTCCCGCTTTCGGAACGCGGAACACTTCGCGCACGGCTGCCTTGCCGAGGATGCGCTCCTTCTCGATCGCCTCGAGCATGCCGATCATCGCCGCGCGAATCTCTTCCTCGACCTTGTAAATGATCGAGTGCAGGCGAATATCAACGGACTCCTGCTTCGCGACGTCGGCCGCGCGTGCTTCAGGTCGCACGTTGAAGCC
>Ga0068864_100003351_pt1 | contig 13249 bp, 12 predicted proteins | sample KBSSwiS72_FD_66586 | JGI IMG/M metagenome (GOLD analysis project Ga0068864, IMG submission 66586) | Switchgrass rhizosphere microbial communities from Kellogg Biological Station, Michigan, USA - KBS Switchgrass S7-2 | ecosystem: Host-associated > Plants > Roots > Rhizosphere > Soil ...
TGATTTTCACGAAAAGACCGGTAGCTTAAGTCATTATTTGTACAATAATCAATTTGATGGAGAGTATTTATTACCGGAATTTAAGCACCTGGATTTTTTGTGGCTGATGAAAGGCGATGCTGTAGATGATAAAGTGCTGCAGGATTATATTTCGGCAATTAAAACCGTTACAGGCGTACAATTGGTAACAGAACTAACAAATGAAAAGGTAAAGAATAAGGAACATCTCATTTTTTAAAAATCAATTTATGTGGCAGGAACAAGATAATAAGCTGTATAAAAAATTTGTCTTTAAGAATTTTAGTGAAGCCTTTGCATTTATGACAAGGGTTGCAATTGAAGCAGAGCGAATGGACCATCACCCGAACTGGAGTAATGTTTGGAATACGGTTGAAATATGGCTTAACACACACAGTGCAGGTAATATTGTTACAGATAAAGACAGGGAGCTTGCAAAAAAAATTGATAGCTTGCTGTCCTGACATGAATGCCCCTTGCATCCACCATACTTATGATTCGCCCGGCTGCTTTTGGTTTTAATGCTGAAACCGCGGTCAATAATTTTTTTCAAAAGACAAATATTTTTCCTTCGACAGCTATCCATCAGGCAGCATTGAAAGAGTTTGACTCAATGACCAGTTTATTAATAGAAAAAGAAATAGAGGTTATTATTATCGATGATACCCCCGAACCACCAAAACCATCTGCCGTTTTCCCCAATAACTGGCTGAGTACATCACCGGATGGAAGAATTTTTATTTATCCATTGTATGCAGCGAACCGCAGAAAAGAAAAAAGAGAGGATATACTTCAAATACTTGCTGAAAAGTTTATGGTAACCGGTCTGCAGGACTGGACTGAATTGGAAGTTGAAGGCCGCTTCCTCGAAGGAACAGGAAGTATGGTAATTGATCATGATAATAAACTGATCTATGCAGCCATTTCTGAAAGAACAAATCCTGCAGCATTGGAAAAATTTGCAACAACAAATGGGTTTTCAGCTGTTGTTTTTCTTGCTACAGATATGAGTGGCAATCCTGTTTATCACACCAATGTGGTGATGATGCTGGGTGAAAAATTTGCAATATTATGTGAAGAGGCAATAGAAGAAGAATGGGAATTGATTGCAGTAAAACAATTATTACAAAGTACGGAACATGAGATCATTCCCATTACAAAGAAACAAATGCATTCTTTTGCGGGCAATATGCTTGAATTAAAAAATGACTCAGATAAGCACTATTTAGTTCTTAGTCAAACCGCTTTTGATTCATTAACCAATGAGCAAAGAGAGATATTAAACAATTATACCGAATTGCTTCCCGTTTCAATTCCTACAATAGAGTATACAGAAGGGGGAAGTGTAAGATGTATGATCGCAGAGATATTCCTCCAAAAGAAAGAAGCTAATTAAAAATATATTTTGCTCCTGCTGTTATATAAAACATGTTCCTGCCTCTTTCAGAAAGATCGGGCCTTCCTTCAACGGTTATAAGATTTTGTGGAATGACATAAGCAGGATTTAATATCAATTGAAAATTATTTTTTATTAAAATAACAGGTATTGAAAATTCATACGAAAGAATATTGAATTTATTTACCTCCTCCGTTACCTGTTGTTCTGCACCCGGGAACAATAAGAAGTTGCTCTTCTTGAAATAACGATTGGTGAATTGTTGTGTCCCTGCATTCACGGTCGCGGTTGGATTCAAAAAAAGAAACAGCTTGTCTGCAAATTCTTTTTTATAAAGATGGTCGAGGCCTGCAGTTAATCCGTAATCCAATTTGTCACTCAATTTAACATCGCTACCAAAATCGACATTGATATATTTGTTTAAAGCGCTAAAATTTGCAGTCGCCTGCGCCTTCAATGCAGACTGAACCAACTGGCTGTTGCTCTCATAAAGCGGTTTTGTAAAATATAAATGAGTTAGAAATTTTTCAGTTTGATTTTTCTTATAGTATCCCAGCGTTATCACAGAGCCGGCATACTTCATACTGTAAGCCTGGTTATTTACGAACACCGGTGCAGCTGAAACATATACTGCTTTAGTAAACCATACCTCCGCTAATGGAAAAATGCCACTGCTGCGCAAACTATCCGTTCTTCCATAATAATTCAGATTGCTGTTATAAAACAGACCGAACTTAACATTCGATTCTTTTTTATGCGTTGTATCCTGCGCAAAAGAAACGACAGAACAAAATAGTATAATAATGATAAAAACGATTTTAATTTTCATATTGGCAGATTGAGTTAAAAAAGGGGGTGTATTCATATATCACTATGCCATACACCCCGGTTCATAGCTCACACTTAAAAACGGGCCTTGCCTAAATTATTGATTATGTACCTTGGACTTCACCTCTGCTTTTGTTTCTGCTGATACCTTAGCATCAGTTTTTGCCGAAGCACCTGTTTGTTTTGCAGATTCCACAGTTGTTGCGGCCTTAGTTTCTGTCTTCGCCTTTACAGCATTTGTTTTTTCAATCGTTGCATCTACTTTCTTTTCTGCAGCCGCTGTTGCCTTTTCGCTATTCACATTCACGTTGGCATTATTATTTGTACTTGTTCCTGTTGATACATCTGCATTCACAACAGAATTAGGCGCTGCATTTGTTTTTGCCTGGGCTGCCGCATGTTCAGAAGCCTGAGCATGTGTTGCAGCATTAGCATTGATATCGATTACTGGTTTAGCATCTGTTTTTGCATCAACAGCTGTGGCAGTAGCAGCGTCTGCCTTAACAGCGGAATTGGCTGCAGCATGCTCCTTTGCCTCTGTCGCAGCATGTGTAGAAGCCTGTGCATTTGATGCCGTGTTTGTTTTTAATTCAGACGCTTTGCCTGCTGCAGTACCCGCAACGTTATTAGTCGCTTTCACTGCTGTTTGAGTTGTTGCTGTAGTTGCAGCTTTTGTAGTGGATTGCACACCCAGATTAACCTGTGCTAATACGGCCACAGAAAAAAAACATCCAAATACAATAATGATCGGCTTTTTAATTTCCATTTTCATAGCGTTTTGTTTTAATTAATAATAACTCTCATTAAAAAATAGCATCTGAAAATATTAATTACGAAAATTTTCAGATCGCAGATTTATTTCGGTGAGGTTTTTTGATTATTTATTGTCCTGCTTGGTGGGATTGTCAGCGGCTTTTAACTGGATATACAGATTGTTTTGAAGTGAATTGGTTTAATCACTGACCAAAAAATAAATATTTTAATTGGTCAGTTTGCTTTTGGCAAATTCTTTGCCATTTAAGTTCGAACAAATACTATAAATCAATAAAAGTGCGGGAAATATCGTTAGAGAAACGCGAATTATTTTTATTTAATTAAAACAGTTTTTTCTTCCTGTTTTTTGAAAATTCCTATTGGCATTGCAAATTCTTCCAGATTATATTTTTTAAATAGTGCAGTTATTACAGCAATCGCATTTGCATCCACACTTACCAGTAATCCACCGTTCGTTTGTGGATCTGGTAATAAAGTAAACGCTTCCATAACATTTACTCCCTTCTCAAATTTTACTTTATCACTATAGCTGCTCCAATTCCTTGATGTAGCATCAGGAAAAATGCGTTGGCCTATATACTCTTTTACTCCCCAAGCTAGCGGAACTCTATCATAATAGATCTCTGCGCTCAGTTCACTTCCTTCTGCCATTTCAATTAAATGTCCAAGCAATCCAAAGCCTGTGACATCTGTCATTGCATTCACCCCATCTATTTTTCCCAGCTCTTCACCAATTTTATTCAAAGCAACCATTTGATTGATCATTAGAGGTAAATGTCCTGGTTTAAGCAATCCTCTTTTTTGAGCAGTCGCTAAAATGCCAACACCTAATGGCTTACTAAGAAATAAAAGATCCCCTTCCTGTGCAGTGTTATTGCGTTTTAAATTTTCAACAGGAACAACCCCTGTAACGGCTAATCCAAATATCGGTTCAGGTGAATCAATGCTATGACCACCTGCCAACGGTATTCCAGCTTCATTGCAAATTGTTCTTCCTCCTTCAATAACCTTTTGCGCTGTTTCAGCAGAAAGTTTTTCAACCGGCCAGCCCAGTATTGCAATAGCTATTAATGGCTTTCCGCCCATGGCATATACATCGCTAATAGAGTTCGCTGCTGCTATTCTTCCAAAATCGAATGCATCATCAACAATAGGCATAAAGAAATCGGTAGTGGATATTAATGCAGTTCCATTTCCCAGGTCATATACAGCTGCATCATCCTTGCTGCTGTTTCCAACGAGTAGTCTATTATTATCTGGTAATGTGATATTGGTCTTTAAGATTTCATCCAGAACTTTTGGGGCAATCTTGCATCCGCAACCAGCGCCATGCGAGTATTGGGTGAGTTTGATAGTTGTATTTTCCTGAAATGAAGATTCTTTAATCATGGACCAAAGTTAATACAGGATTATCAGGTGAAATTAATCTTTGAGCGTTTCAAATATCCTGTCAACCGCAGGTTTTCGTATGCTAAAATGATTGGCGTTGCCTATTTCAATTTTATCGATAGCCAGTCCTGTGTATTTTCTTTTCAGCATCCTATTATAAAAATCTCTTGTTGAATAAAGAACTTTATTTAAAAACTCCAAACCACCAACATATAAAGTAATGCTTGCGTTTAGCGATCTGCTGGCCTTTGCATATTTTTCCTCAAGTTTATCCAGTTCATAATAATTGGCCCAGATAGATGGACTAATTGCAAAATGCTTGTCAAATAGTTTATCGGGTTTTAATAATGTATATAAACAAAATAGTCCGCCAAATGAATGACCTATAAACGATCTGTCTTTTTTATTTGTTAGCTTTTTTTCAATTTTCGGAATTAATTCATTTTTCATAAACAAATAAAACAGAGATGCTTTCCCAAAATTCTCAGAACTATTCTTGCTACTATCTGAGGGAATAAAATCCCTGGACCTCTTTTCATGCCAATCACCAATATGTGAGATAGCAATAATAACACAATTGGCAGGGATAGTTGCTGCCCATGATGGATTCTTGCCAAACACATAATCACCAATTCCGATACTTCCATCTGTCATATACACATGATGATATGATTTATTCGCAGAAAATCCGGCAGGTTTCCGAACCGTAATTACAAATTTGTCTTTTACATGAGAAGAATAAACAGTATCGATTTCTATGATCTGAGCAGAAGATGAAATAAGTAAAACAGAAAAACACAGTAGCAATTTAAGCCGCTTCATCGGGCTCAAGTTATTTCTTTCTTTTCAAAACAATAGCTGCATTCTTTTTGAAGTCGGCGCTAAAACGAACATTATATCTTTCTTCTCCATCATAAATCACAAGCAAGCCGGTGTTAGGTGGATAAATTCCCAGGTTTTCAGCATACAAGACAACATTCGCCTGGTATTCACCATGAGGAATATAAATCGTCTTTTTAAATGCTACTGTTTTTAAACATTGTTTTGCAACGATCACTTCCCCATTCAATAAAACGCTCACCGTATCACCATCAACTTCCCCATTGTCATACAATGCAAGCACCAGGCTGTCCGAGGTAAAGTTTATTTCCTGCGGCTTTTCAAAATCTCTCTCAGCGACATTCTTTGCTGCTTCATAGTTTAAAACGGGTATATTGTTATTAGTAGGGGTTTGCTCTGTCTTTTGTTGGTTTACAACTACTGATGGTTTTTCAGCAGGTAAATTTGTTGTTTTGGTTTCGGTTACGTTGTTCTTAGCTATATCATTTTTCACTTCAAGAGGTTTTGAAGCAACACCTGAATTAGTTTTTGAACTTACCGGAACAGTCGCTATATCCTTATTAGTAATTGCAGATGTATTGACCTGGACAGTCTGGGCTGGTTTTGTTACGGGCTTATCAGCTGTAATCTTTTGTCCGTTACTTACCGAAGTTTTCTTTTCTTCAACCTTAACTGCAGTTACGCCTGAATTAGACACGCTTGATGTGTTGATGAGTATGGGCTGATCAACTTTGTTTTTATTAGCATCCACCTGCTTTTCGATAGCAATATCTGTTTTCTTTTCTTCCGGTATGATTTCTTTGATCTGTTGCGGCTTCTTTCCATCTGTGCTTACAATCGCAGGCTGGTTTTGTTTTGCAGTAGCAAGGCTGTTCTTTTCTTTTTCTGTTTTCACCAGGCTTTTCAGGAACTCCTGCTTGAATGTATTATCCTTTGATGCAACAGATGCTTCCTTTTCTTTCTTCCAATCATTATAAAATGCAATATCCTTTGTTTCATTTAATTCTTCGAGGTGTGGGAATAATTTCGACTTACTTAAGTCCTTTTCCGATGAAAGATCTGATTTACCGGAAATAGAGTAATATTTTTTCGTTGTATTGGTTTTCCACTCGCCATCCAGGTTCCAGGTGCTGTCTGTAGTATTGCGCCTGAATGTATACTTTACTCTTACTTTTCTCTCCGGTTTTTGCGGGAAATTATGCATGATAATTCCCACATCCATTACTTCACACACATTGCCGTTTATTTCACCTTCCACTTTTTTAACGATATAGTACAAATTTTCATCAACAAAAAAAGTGTTGCGGGTATAGCCATAGACCTTGTTCTTATATTGAGTCAATACGATCTCATACTCATCATCTTTACGCACTGTATTACTATCGTTGCTCATTTTGCCCATCCACAAACCGGTCAATGACTGCGCATAAAAAATAACTGGAAAAAAAATTAAGGTTATGCTAAGCTGAAGTGGTTTCATGGTATTGCTGGCGGCTGGGAAGCCTGTTTACATTTTCGGTAGTTACGGAATCACATTTTATCAAATGTAATAACGAATTTATATTCTCCCGATTGTGCAAACCTTTCAGATACCATTTATCATAGTACTTTAACAAGATTCGAAAACTTTCTATCGTATTATTACTTTCAAGATGTAGTATAGCATTTTTTGCTTCTAGTCCTCCGAGTCTCTCCCGGATACGGCCAATTGCTTCGATCATTTTTTCCTTTTCAAGCTGTCCGTATTCATCAACTAAATGTTGCAGTCTCTCCTCAAAAGGAATATCCAAAAAGCAAATTTCTGATTGCCGCATTGTTTTCCAAAGATCATTGGGAATATTCACAAGCCCGATGCGTTGTGATTCATCCTCCATCCAGATACAGTCTTTCATTTGCGGTTGATGACATATTGAATAAAGCCTTACTGCCAGGAGGTTCTCAAACATTTCCTGTGTCGGTTGTTTTGGCATCCCAATATTTCCGAAAGCGGAACCTTTATGTTTAGCTATACCCTCAAGATCAAGGATCGTTTCTTCATTTCTTTCCAACTCTTTCAATACTTCTGTCTTTCCGGAACCTGTATACCCGCCTAATATTTTAAGCCGGTATTCTTTTTTAAAACTACCCAAAACATAGTTTCTGAATTTTTTATACCCTCCTACGAGCGTATAAACCTTAAACCCGTACAGGTCCAATAACCATGACACAGCTCCGCTTCGCATGCCCCCACGCCAGCAATAAACTAATATGCAATTGGCAGTTGGTAAACTTTTAGACTCACTGGCATTTTTTGAAGATTGTCTATTGTTAAGTAGGTCTTCAACTTCCTCTACCATCCTTTTCATTTTCGGTCCAAAAAAATCTAACCCGATTTTAATTGCTTTCTCCCTGCTATCCTGTTTATAGGTTGTGCCGACTATTGCACGTTCTTCATCTGTAAACAAGGGCAAACTGGTAGATCCCGGAACATGTGCATGATTATATTCTCCCGGGCTGCGGACATCCACTACGGGAAATTGTTTCGCCAGTTCAAGAAACCGTTCAATATTTATCTTTTCGGCCGCCATTATTATAGCAGCGAAATTAGGAGTAGTTTTTATTAAAAGAAATTGTTACTAAAAAAGTGTTAGAATAGATTACCTGCTCATGATTGACCTGGCCTTGAATTCCAATTCTAATAATTGTTCATTGCGACGAACAATCATTTTTATTTTTTCATTAATTCCCTGTAATGCTTGTTTTAGTGCAGTAAGGTTCTGTGAAAAATTCTTATTGATCGCTACGACAATATCCCCCTCTTTTAGTCCTGCTGCTTCAGCCGGCGAGCCTTTGGCAACATCCCCGGCTACAATATTCCCATCTATAAAATATAATTCCACACCTGTATAAGCATAATCAAATGACTCACCGTAATGTGTATTTGGCGTCAGGTAAAACTCCTCTCTCTCATAATTGAAGATTGTATTAAACCGTCGAAGAATATCATTTCCGATCAAGCCCCCCATCACCGGGTAAGAAGTAATATTATTCACATCATCCATAATATAAGTAGGCACATTGCGAAAGCGATAAGGACCGATCTTTAATTCGCGGCTTACAGTTATATGCATATCTACTTTTCCGCCCAATCCTTCTGCTTCTTTTACATATAGCTTTCTTCGTTTATCCAAAAATGTGCTGTCCTCAATAAAATCCTTAGACAGCAACAGGCATAATGCCGCGCCTATGTCGTACAAAAATCTTGCATTTATGGTCACCGCATCCTTTACTCTTGCTGACTGCACCGGCAGCGCATTGAAAGCATTAATTGAAGGTTTGAATAGATAACCGCCCCGTGGATAACGAATTGTTCCTTTTGTCCAGAATTCAATTTTATTGTTGTCGTAATCAAGCTTAATAATATAACGGCTAAGCACTGAATAGCCAATAATGCCATCGATCTTTAATCCATAAACCGACGTCAAAATATCATAATCATTGATGTGAAAATTGAGACTGTCTATATCGAGGCCCGGTAAATGTAATTTGCGGCCCGTCAAAAAACTAACCCTTTTAATTCCCGCTATGCCGCGAATCGTTCTCTCAGAAGGCGTCGGTTTCAAATTAAAGTAAAGTACAGTAGTAGAGTCAAGTGAAATACCACTACTTCCCGTATCGAATATAAAATTTAACGTATCCGGAAAATTGTCCAGCCGGGCATTTATTAAAACAACGCCCCCTGTTAATTGTGTAAACGAAAACTCAGTCACCTTTTTAGATGGGGGTGGAATAAATTCTTCCTGTGTTTTTGCTGACAGAGTTATAGCAAAGAAAACAACTGATATAAATAGCTTGTTGATCACCGGCAATCGTTAGTTAGGTTCATAAGAGACAAGCAAATTTGTGTATTTGATGCAGCCGCTCGATTTATTTATAAAAATACAGGGCCAATCCGGCAATAAACCGCTGCCCGGCACAATTTAATGCAAGGCAGCTTACCTTTACAGAATTAATTTCTCAATGAAACTATCTGAATTATATACTAAAGCTATTTCATTTGAATTTCTTACCAAAGAAGAGGGGGTATTTATGTATCATCATGCGCCACTAACGGAGCTGATGTATGTAGCGGATGAAATGCGCAAACAACAGGTCCCTCATGGAAAAGTAACCTGGCAGATTGATAGAAATGTAAACACGACTAATGTATGTATCGCCAATTGCAAGTTTTGTAATTTTTATCGCATACCGGGACATCCTGAAGCATATATAACCGATATGCCCACCTATCGCCGAAAGATAGAAGAAACAATTAAGTATGGTGGTGATCAATTATTACTGCAGGGAGGACATCATCCCGGGCTGGGTTTGAAATTTTATGTAGATACTTTCAAACAAATAAAAGCAGAATTTCCTTCTATCAAGCTGCATACATTAGGACCCCCTGAGGTTGCGCATATAACCAAGCTCGAAAGATCAACGCATCGTGAAGTATTGATGGCATTGAAAGAAGCAGGTATGGATTCATTGCCCGGCGCTGGCGCTGAGATCTTAATTGACAGGGTAAGAAGATTAATCAGTAAAGGAAAATGTGGCGCCGATGAATGGTTAGCGATTATGCGGGAAGCACATAAATTAAATATCACTACATCTGCCACGATGATGTTTGGTCATGTAGAAACAATTGAAGAACGTTTTGAGCATTTGATAAAATTGCGTGATGTGCAGGCGAAAAAACCAAAAGATGCAAAAGGCTTTTTGGCTTTTATTCCCTGGACCTTCCAGGATGTGGATACCTTGCTTGCAAAGATCCGTGGCGTGCATAATCTTACCACTCCGGATGAATATATCCGTATGATCGCTTTAAGCCGTATCATGTTGCCTAATATTAAAAATATACAGGCAAGCTGGCTCACAGTAGGCAAACAAACTGCGCAACTGTGTTTACATAGCGGTGCTAATGATTTCGGAAGTATCATGATCGAAGAAAATGTGGTAAGCGCTGCCGGTGCTCCGCATCGTTTCACTTATAAAACTATTCAGAACGCAATTCGTGAAGCGGGATTTGAACCGCAATTACGTAACCAGCAATATGAATGGAGAGAAATTCCGGAAACGATCGTGGAGCAAGTAGTAGATTATTGAGCGTTCGTTTCAGTTACTAGCCAGCGGAAGAAATCTTGTATTCGCCGGGTTAATCACTTTGCTGCTACGATGACCTGATCAAACACTGTTGCATGCTGTCCATAGTATTCATTATTTGCACTTACAATTGCTTCCTTCAGCTTTTCATGGTTAAGATGTCCTTCGGGAGTGAGATAGTTATTCTGACCGATCAACAATGTGTACCACTTATCAATCATATCAAGAAAACCAGTTTGAATTAGCCGATGCTTCCCCAATACCTCAAGGCAGTTAATTGAAAGAAGATAATATGCCGAAGTAGTTCCTGTAAAGTAACTGCGTACCTTATTCTTCTCTTCATCATTTCCTGTACTTATCAAAATGTTTGCAGCCTTCAATTGTGTTTCAAGTTCAGATAGGCTTATTGGAGAAGACAGAGATTCTGCTTGGTTTACATTATCCTTTCCTGTGGGATTATCTTTTTTATGGAATAAACCCGTCCAGGCCAGGAAAATAATCAGTCCAAAAATTCCAATGGTTATGACAAGCAATATCCAGCGACGAGGCCAACGGACTGCTTGTCGCACCGGAGCGGTGATTGGAATCTGCCCCTCACTTCCTTTGTTTAGTTTAGCACTTACTCCGTCACATAATGCCAGAAACCCTTCGTGAGAGTAAGCACCATCCCACGAGGTCAAATCGGCGGTTTGCTTACGTCGAAATTCAATAGGCAATCTGACATTATTAATCATAGCAGGTACCAGCACTTCTCGTTCAGCTGCCACAGTAGCTTCACCTTTTACCCATTCAGAAGTAATCGAATGCTGCGACCAAAGTACAATCACACACTTTGCTGTGTCAAGCTCTTGTTCTATTATCTGATCAAATGTCTGGCCGGCAATAATCTTGCGGTCCCACCATACTGACCATCCACGTTTTTCCAGTCCGGCGGCCAGCTTCCGCGCTGTTTCACGGTCTTCACTAGCGTAGCTTATAAACACGTCAGTCATAGTTCAATCCTGATGGTTTTTAAATTGTATTGCCTCAGCTGAGACTAAAACAAATTTGGTGTAGTTGCAAATGAATTCCTAACTAAAGATAGCAAAAGTGTTCTGAGGAGTGGAAGAACGAGGAAAGTAGCTAATCATTAATAGATCGATTCAAACGAATCAAAGGTTTCCACCTTATTAAATGACAATACCTGGTTGCAAATCGCTTTTAGTTCATTTACAAAATTGGTAGTGTAGTGTGAACGAAGATCTTTATTAGCAACGGATTCTTTTCTGTAAGAATTGATCTGTACAAAATGATTATTGTCCTCTTCGCTGCAATAACAAAAGCTGCGCATGCCGCCGGGTCCTGTTTTGGACAGCTCATCAAAATATTTATTAATTGCCTTTTGTGCCTCTGAGATCTTATTGTCCGGTACTATAAAAGAAAGAATATACCTTACCATATTGCTGGTGTGTTGATTAAACAGTCGGTATCAATAAGTCAAACCCCGATGATAAAATGCTGCCCTGCTATTGCTGATTTGTATGAACGGCAATTATCTATTATCAGCGAAAAATGAATCTGATTACCGAACTCTTGAGATTTCCGCAATAAATGATCTGCTTAAGACTTTTTTTCGCGTTGCCGGATTGAGGAATTTCAGATCGGCTTTTGTTATTTCATAATCAGGTGCATCAAAAGTATCTTTCAGCATATAGCCTGAATTGAGAATCTCTTGCCGGTAGTTTTTATCAAACTGTACCCAAACCTTTTCTTTAGTATCAAGCAGGGAATCTGCAAACTCCTTTCTCAGGGTCGATGTATAAAAATTAAACGATGAGCTGTAATTGTTTCTCCAGAAATAGACCTCCGCGGGGTTTATCTTTCCTTTTATTTTAGTGGCAAGTTCTTTCCCGCATTGATAGGTTAATAATTGAGGTGAGTAGTTACTGTTATATAAAAAAAATAATAGCGCAAGCGCAGAAATGGACAGTCCGATCGCTTTTTGAAAGGATGAAAATATTCTGCTTCTTATAAAATGAAAAAAAACTGCAAGTAGAAAGATCATGCCACCCACAACCACGTAATTATTTATTGGAAAAAACCAAAAGTTCAAAACAGCAGATACCAACAAAATAAGTATCGCAAGTATTATTTGTATTCTATAAATTATTCTTTCTTTTATTCTATTACCCAATAACCAGCCTGCTGTTAAAACCGAAGCGGCAGGAAAAACAATATTCAGATAGTGTGGAAGTTTAAACCCGGACAGGCCGACCACGATAGCCATTATAATTATAGTTGCAGCCGTAAGCCATTCGCTCTTATTAAATCCTTTTTTGAATTTATCAATGATCGCCCAAAAACAAACAATGCTCCAGGGTGCAAAGGCCCAAAGAAAAGAATGGATAAAAAATAAATAATCTTTTTTTGAACTAACTCCGGCCTGGCCGCCAAATCTTTCTATGCTCTGGTCTAATAATATAAATCTCACACCATTTATATGATCTTTTCCGTTTACAATTTTTTCAGGATGCAGGTTAAACTGGAGATAGTAGCAATACACAACTGGTGAAATAAATAAGACAAAGAATAATAGAGCAACTATTGATTTCCAATTATACAATAAGTTCCATTGTTTTTTATAGAGCAAATAAAAGAACAATCCAATAGCCGGAGTAAATACTGCGATATGTCCTTTTGCGCAAAACCCTAATGCCAATCCAAAAGCCAGTCCAATGGCATTGCTTGTCCTTTTGTGATTAATGAATGCGACTCCCTGCCAGGTTGAAAAGGCAACGCAGGCAGTAAGTATTGCTTCCATCCGAACATCATTATTGGAAAGAATGAATGCAAACGAAGAAGCAATGATCAGGGCTGCTAATTTGCCTGCTTCATTATTATATA
>Ga0068864_100003356_pt1 | contig 13232 bp, 9 predicted proteins | sample KBSSwiS72_FD_66586 | JGI IMG/M metagenome (GOLD analysis project Ga0068864, IMG submission 66586) | Switchgrass rhizosphere microbial communities from Kellogg Biological Station, Michigan, USA - KBS Switchgrass S7-2 | ecosystem: Host-associated > Plants > Roots > Rhizosphere > Soil ...
AAATCGTTGGTGAATTCGCAAAGCCTCAGCAGCCGCGTATCGAAGCTCATTAACGCCACATCGTCGCTACGCGCGTTGAGCAGGTTGAGGAGTGTCTCGCCGACGCGCTTCGAAATCGCCGACGACTGACGCATGCTGCCGCTGCCGTCGATGAGCAGCGCTACGCTGATGGGTCCGTTGGAATCAGGCTGGAATTCGACGATCGGGCGGGTCTGCCCGCCGTCGAGCACGGTGAAGTCATCCTTCGTCAGCGTCGGGACGACGCGGCCCTGCTTGTCGCGGACGACCGCTGCGATCGTCACGACGTCGACGCTGGCCCGGAAGCGCGGCTGATCGTCCTGTTCCTGTGCGTGAAGCGGGACCGGACCAGATAACGCGAGCGTGAGCGCAAACGCGAGGATCGCGGCAGAAGCGTGCATCACAGCCTTTCAGGGGTTACCCCCTGATCTCGGTCACGATCGATGTTCGCTTTACTCGGCGTATCTGGCTATGCCGTTTGCTCCTCTGGCAGAGGCCCAAACATCGCCAGGCGAGCGGCTCGTCAGTGCTACGCTGACTGGGTGAACCAGGACGTTCTCGATCCACCGCAGGCGGCGCCTGTCATCGACTGCGCGGCCTACGCCCGAGGCACGCGCGCGGCCGCCCTGACCGTCGATCAGATCCAGGGCGCGCTTGCGTGCGAGGACCAGTTCGTCTGGATCGGACTGTACGAGCCGGACCAGTCGCTGTTACGTCAGGTGCAGCAGCAGTTCGGCCTGCATGACCTCGCCATCGAGGATGCGATCAACGCGCACCAGCGGCCGAAGCTGGAGTTGTACGAGGATTCGGTGTTCATCGTGCTGCGGACCGCCCAGCGCGTCGCGTCCACCGGACGGCTGGAGTTTGGCGAGACGCACGTCTTTCTCGGCCGCAACTACATCATCACGGTCCGACATGGCTCGATCCGGTCGCACGTCGGCGTGCGCCAGCGTTGTGAGGCCACGCCCCACCTGTTAGCGCAGGGGCCCGGCTACGTCCTCTACTCACTGATGGATTTCATCGTCGATCAGTACCTGCCGATCGTCAGGGAGATCGAGGAGGAAGTGCAGGAGCTCGAGGGCGTCGTGCTGGACGATCCGACGGCGAGCGACGCGACGGCGCGGATCTACCTGCTGAAGCGCGACCTCGTTGCGCTTCGCCGTGCCGTCTCGCCGCTGGCGGACGTCTGCAACCGGCTCCTGCGGTTCGACATCCCGCACATTCCCGCCGACACGCGTCCGTACTTCCGCGATGTGTACGACCACATCATGCGGCTGAACGAGTCGATCGACGCGCAGCGCGAGCTGCTGACCAGCGCCCTCGAAGCGCATCTCTCGCTGATGACCGTTGCGCAGAACGAGCACATGAAGCGGATCACCGCATGGGCCGCCATGATTGCGGTGCCGACGATGATCGCCGGTATCTACGGGATGAATTTCGAGGGCATGCCGGAGTTGCACTGGCGGTACGGATATGTGTTCTCGCTGGTTGCCATGGTCGTCTCGTGCCTGGGGTTGTACGTCGGCTTCAAGCGATCACGCTGGCTCTGACCTCGTTCTTCCACTGCTCGACGCAGATCGTGAGGTAAATCGATGACGCGCGATCACCAGCCTCATTCCCATGAGACGCGCGAGCATGGTCACGATCACGGTCATCACGAGCACGGGGTCGGCGGTCACACGCACAGCGTGAGCGCGGACGCCGACGGTCGGTATCTGACAATCGCGCTGGCGCTGATCGTCGGGTTCATGGCCTTCGAGGTCGTCGTTGGCATCGTGGCGCACTCGCTCGCGCTCCTGTCCGACGCCGCCCACATGCTCACGGACGCAGGCGCGCTTGCCCTGTCACTCGTGGTCCTGCGATATGTTCGGCATCCGGGCGGCGACGCGCTGACCTACGGGAGGCGGCGTGCCGAGGTGCTGAGCGGCCAGGCCAATGGCGCCGTGCTCATCGTGCTCGGCTTGATAGTGATCTACGAGGCGATTTCACGCTTGATCACACCACCCGACGTCGCCGGGCTGGCGGTGACGATCGTGGCGGCTGCCGGCGTAATCGTGAACCTCGCCGCCGCATGGGTGATGGCGAAGGCCAACCGCCACAGCCTGAACATCGAGGGTAGCTTTCAGCACATCCTGACCGACTTATATGCCTTCATCGGCACGCTCATCGCTGGCATCGTGATCCTTGTCACCGGATTCGACCGGGCGGACGCGATCGCCTCGCTGCTCGTGGCGGTACTGATGCTCCGATCGGGCTTCACGCTCCAGCGCAAAGCCATCCGCGTGCTCCTGGAAGGCGCGCCCGAAGGGATCGCACCTACCGAAGTCGGCGTGGCGATGGCTCACGGCGAGCACGTGAAAGAGGTGCACGATCTGCATCTGTGGGAACTCGCACCGGGCCATCCCATCCTGACGGCGCATGTGCTCGTCGCGCCCGGCGAAGACTGCCATGCGGTCCGCCGCACGCTCGAGCGGATGCTGCACGAGCGCTTCAAGATCGTGCATACGACACTGCAGGTCGATCACGTGCACCAGCAAGTGCTGTCGATTCAACGGCACGGAGCCCGGCCTTCGACGACGTCGTGACAGGCCTGATCGCGGTGGATCCCATCGCGGGCGATTCTAGCCGCCCGCCCCATCGACGTCGGTGAATCGATACCCAACCCAGGGCTCCGTCACGATGTACTTCGGTCGCGACGGGTCATCCTCGATCTTCTTTCGAAGCGCTCCGATCAGGACGCGCAGATGTTCCGGCTGGTCCACCGCGTTCGGTCCCCAGATCGCCTTGAGGATCATTCGATGGGTGACCACTCGACCTGGTCGCTGCGCCAGGTAGGTCAGGAGCTCGAACTCTTTCGGCGTGAGCCGGACTTCCTCGCCGTGGTTCGACACGCGGAATCGTTCACGATCGATGACGAGATCGCCGCGGACGATCGGCTGCCCTGCGGGCGATGACGTGTCGATGCGCCGGAGCGCCACGCGGATCCTGGCGAGCAGCTCCTGCGCGCCAAACGGCTTCGTCACGTAATCGTCGGCGCCGGCGTCCAGCGCAGTGACCTTGTCGTGTTCTGCCTCCCGCGCCGACAGCACGAGGATCGGAACGCTCGACGACAGCCTCACATGACGGCACACGTCGATGCCCGGCATGTCTGGCAGCCCCAGGTCGAGCACGATGACATCCGGCTTGTCGCGCTCCACGATGTCCAGGGCCGCGCGACCACTCATCGCCGAGGACACCTCATAGCCGTGGGCACGCAGCAGCGGCACTACGGTACCGATGATGTTCGGTTCGTCGTCGACGATCAGGACACGGCCAGGCATGGCTCAGTCAGCAGCTGCAAGGGAGGTGGAGTCCGGCACGGGCCGCGCGGACAGGCGAGTCGTTCCTGGAACAGCGATCGAGAATCGGGCGCCGACGCCGGGTACGTTTTCCGCCCAGATCCGGCCGCCAACGGCGGCGAGCAGGCCGCGTGCGATGGCGAGGCCCATGCCGGTGCCCGTTGTCTGGCGGGCGGCCTGGCCCCGATAAAACCGCTCGAACAGGTGCTCCAGTTCCTGATCATCGATCCCGGGTCCGAAGTCCGCGACGGTCACGCGTAGTTCGCCACCGTCGATGCGTGCGGTAATGACGAGCGGCGCAGAAGGCGGAGAGTAGCGCGCGCCGTTCTCCACAAGATGGGCGAGCGCGACGGAGACCAATCGCGGGTCAACGTCGATTTCGCTCGTGTCATCGGCGTTCACCCGCAGCGTTCGGCCATCCACCGCATGGCGTGCGTACACGGTTGCCGCGTCGACGATGTCGGCGGGAGTGACCCACTGCCGTTCGACATCGATGGCCGCCGCATCGATGCGCGCCATCGCGAGGATGTCCTCGAACAACCGCGTCAATCGATCGATCTCGACGACGGCTGCCTCCGCCTGTGTCTGGCGCCCCCCGGACGGCGGTGTCTCGGCGAGGTTCTCGATCGCCACTTTGATCGCCGTCAGCGGCGTACGCAGGTCATGGCTCAGTGATGCCAGTAAGGTGGACGCGAGGTCGGCCCGCTGCCTCTCACGGGCGCGTTCCTGCGCCGCTGCTGAAAGATTGCTGGCGATGATCGCGACGGTCAGAAACACGATCAGCGCGACCCAGTTCTGTGTGCCGGCAACCGTGAACGTGTGGATCGGTGGAATGAAGAAGAAATTGAAAGCGATTGTCGCGATGAGCGACACCAGGGTCGCGACGCGCAGACGGCCCTGAGTCGCCGCACCCAGTACGACGAGCAGCAACACCAGCGCTGCGGTGGTGGGACTGCTGTTCGGCAGCAGCCGGAGCGAGACCACGATTGCGCCAATCGCTCCGACGCTGGCCCCCAGCACAACAACATCCCGCCGCGAGAACCAGTGCCGCACCGCGTGTGTCCCCAACTCAATTCTGGCACCGCCGAACGCGCGCTCACATGCCGCGTTTGCGGCTTTTTACGAGTTCTTTATGACTTTCTTACGCAGCCGGCGGATAGCGTGGGTTGTGAGGTCGTACATGGAAATGGTCACCCGGCTTCGCTCGACCGACGTCCCAAACGACGCATTGGGACCTCTGCTGTCGGATTACCTCGCGCTCGATCGTCTCCGTTCCTTCCGTCGGCTCTTGCTGGTGCGGTGTGGGTCGTTGGCCCTGGCCACCGCGGTTCTGGGTCCGCTCGTCGGCTGGCTATCGGCAGTCGCGCGTTCGGTGATGGTGGCGGTCTTCCTCGTGCCACCTGCATGGGCGTGGATTCTCGAAAGGCGTGCCGACACTCGGTTGTCGGAGCGCTTGCAGTCGATCAAGACCGATTCAGCCGCGCCTGCAGTGCTGCACCAGGCTGAGTGACGCGTGGCGGAGGAATCCTTTCTCGGACAGATCAAGCGGCTGATCGTCGGCGCGCCGATTCCGTCGCACCTCGCGCACCACGAGCGGTTTTCCCGCGTCACCGGTCTGGCGGTGCTGTCGTCAGACCCGCTGTCGTCCGTCGCCTACGCCACCGAGGAGATCCTGCGCGTCCTGACGTTTGGCGGGCTTGCGGCCCTGAGTCTGGTGACGCCGATCGGCGCGGTGATCGCGCTGATGCTCGCGACCGTCGTCTTTTCGTATCAGCAGACGATCCATGCCTACCCGAGCGGCGGCGGCGCGTACATCGTGTCCAAGGAAAACCTCGGACGACTGCCCTCGCTGGTGGCCGCGGCGTCGCTGCTGATCGACTACGTGCTGACGGTGTCCGTGAGCATCGCAGCCGGCGTGGCCGCGATCACGTCTGCGCTGCCGCAGTGGCACGTGAACCCCGTCACTCTGTGCATCGGCTTTGTCGTGATGCTGATGTTTGGCAACCTGCGAGGTATCCGTGAATCCGGGCGCCTCTTCGCGGCGCCTACCTACGTTTTCATCGTGAGCATTCTCGCGATGATCGTCGTGGGCGCGTGGCAGTCCCTCACCGGCGGCCTGCATCCGGTCCCGCCTCCTGAGCACCCACTCCAGGCTGGCACCACGCTGCTGCCGTTGTTCATGCTGCTGACGGCCTTCTCGAATGGCTGCACGGCTCTGACCGGCGTCGAGGCCGTCTCGAACGGTGTTCCGGCATTCCGGCCACCGGAAAGCCGGAACGCGGCGCAGACGCTGATTGCGATGGCGGTGATGTCCATCACGATGTTCATGGGCATCACCTTGCTCGCCCATGCGTACGGCATCGTGCCCAACGATACCGAAACCGTTGTGTCACAGATCGCGCGGGCGACGTTCGGCGGACGCGGCTGGCCGTACTACTTCGTCCAGGCGTCGACGATGGCGATCCTCGTGCTCGCGGCGAACACCGCCTACGCGGACTTTCCACGACTCGCGTCGATCCTCGCGCGCGACCGCTTCCTGCCGCGCCAGTTCATGAACCAGGGCGATCGTCTCGCCTTCTCGAATGGCATCTTGATCCTCAGCGTGCTGGGGGGGACGCTGCTGGTCGTGTTTGGCGGCGACACGCATTCGCTGATTCCGCTCTACATGATCGGCGTCTTCGTGTCGTTCACGCTCTCGCAAGCCGGGATGGTGTTGCACTGGCGGCGAATGCGGACGCCGCGCTGGCGGACGAGCGCCGCAATCAACGGCTTCGGCGCGGCGGTCACCGGCGTTGTTCTTCTGATCGTGGCGACGACAAAGGCTGCAGAGGGGGCGTGGATCATCATCCTGATGATCCCGGTGCTGGTCACGATCTTCGAGGTCACCCGTCGCCACTACGACCACGTGGCCAATGATCTGACGCTGCGCGGCTGGTGTCCGGAGCCGCCTGGCCGACATGTGGTGCTCGTGCCGATTGGGGGCGTGCAACGCGCCGTGGTCAAGGCGCTGCGCTACGCGCAAATGCTCGCAGACGATGTCCGCGCGGTGTATGTCGAGATCGACCCGGCGTCGACGGACGCCGTGCGCGTCCTCTGGCCGACATGGGGACAAGGCGTTCGGCTCGTGGTGCTGGATTCTCCCTACCGATCGCTGATGGAGCCGCTGCTCGAGTACATCGAACACATACAGGCGGAGGATCCCCACGGTCACGTGACGGTCATCCTTCCCGAGTTCGTGCCGCGCCGGCTCTGGCAGCATCTTCTGCACAACCAGCACGCGCTGCTGATCAAAGGCGCCCTGTTGTTCAAGCCAAACGTCGTGGTGACGAGCGTGCCCTTTCATCTTGGCCGTGTGGCCGCCGATTCTCACGCATCCCAACCTGTCTGACGGCGCCCTTTCTGCTCATTGACAGGTCCAGCGACGGGGACCGATCATCACTCGGTCATGCGTGGCGCCGGCCTTAACATCGGCTTAACAATCCTCGTGCTTGCGACCGGCGTCATCGACGCGCGCGCGCAAGCGACGTCCGTCGCCGGAGTCGCACAGCAATACTGCGTCTCCTGCCATAACGCCCGGACGAAAGCCGGCGAGCTCGTGCTCGAGGGTGCGCCGCTGACCGATGTGGCAAGTCACGCGGACGTGTGGGAGAAGGCGCTGCGCAAGGTTCGCGCGGGCGCGATGCCACCGGCCGGCATGCCGCGCCCCGATGCGGCAACGACCGCGACGTTTATCAAGTCACTCGAGACGCAGCTCGACGCCGCGCTGCTTCCGACGGACCGGCGTGGACGTCCGGCACTGCAGCGCCTCAATCGCACCGAATATGGCAATGCGATCCGCGATCTGATCGACCTCGAGATCGATCCGGCCGCGCTGCTTCCGCCAGACGATTCGTCGGCCGGCTTCGACAACAACGCGGATCTCCTGGGGGTCTCGCCGGCGCTGCTCGAGCGCTATCTCGCCGCGGCTGCAAAGATCAGCGCCGTAGCGGTCGGCAATCCGTCGATCGGCGCCACCTCTGAGATCTATCGCGTCCGCGGTGACGCCTCACAGATTGAACACGTCGAAGGGCTGCCACTCGGCACGCGCGGCGGGCTGGTCACGAAGCATACGTTTCCACTCGATGGCGAGTACGTGATCAAGGTGAAGCTGCTCGACACGAACATGGGCGCGGTTCGCGGGCTCGAGGAGCCGCACCAGGTCGAGGTCGTCATTGATGGCCAGCGAGTGTTCCTGACCTCGGTCGGCGGAGAGCGGGATTTCAAAGTCTCGGCCAACAACGCGACGGACATCGCAGTGGAGCTCGATGCCCGGCTCACGGTGCGGGTGGCAGTCACGGCCGGGCCGCACATGGTGGGCGCGACATTCCTGCAGCGCAGCGAGGCCGAAGGCGGAACGCGCTTGCAGGCGTTTCGCCGCAGCACCATCGACATGATGCATCACGGCGGGTTGCCGCACGTGGCCAACGTCACGGTGTCGGGCCCCTTTAATGCGAGCGGTTCAGGCGACACGCCGAGCCGCCGCCGCATCTTCATCTGCAGGCCCGCGCGCGCGTCTGACGAACTTCCTTGTGCGACCAACATCATCACGGGTCTCGCGCGGCGTGCGTATCGGCGGCCGGCGACGGCCGCCGAACTCGGACGGTTGATGGCCTTCTACCGTTCGGGCCGCGGTGAGGGCAGCTTCGAGCGCGGTATTGAGATGGCGCTGCGCGGCGTGCTCGCGAATCCCAAATTCATCCTGCGGGCCGAGGCATCTCCCGTCGCGTCCGGCGTCAGCCGGACCGCTAACGTAGTGTCCGGCTTTAGCCGGACCTCAGACGCGATTTCCGATCTCGATCTCGCGTCGCGCCTGTCCTTCTTTCTCTGGAGCAGCCTGCCCGACGATGAGCTGATTGATCTGGCAGTCGCGCATCGTCTCAGTCGCCCGGCCGTGCTCGATCAGCAGGTGCGGCGGATGCTGGCCGATCCCCGTGCCGATGCGCTCGTCACCAACTTCGCCGGTCAATGGCTGCAGCTTCGCAACCTCCGCAGCGCGGCGCCAGACAAAAACCTGTACCCGGATTTCGATGACAACCTTCGGCAGGCGTTCCAGCGCGAGACCGAGCTGTTCGTCGGCAGCATCATTCAGGACGATCGGCCAGTCCTCGATCTGCTGACTGCGGACTACAGCTTCCTCAACGAGCGGCTGGCGCGACACTACGGGGTTCCCGGCGTCAAGGGCAGCCACTTCCGCCGCGTGGTGCTGACGCAGCCGGAGCGGCACGGACTGCTCGGTAAAGGGAGCATCCTGCTCCTCACGTCACATGCCGATCGGACGGCACCGGTCGTGCGAGGGAAGTGGGTGCTCGAGAATCTGCTTGGTGTGCCGCCGCCGCCACCCGCCGCCAACGTTCCGCCGCTCGAAGAACAGGATGCCGGCTTGAGCGTCCGCGCGCGGATGGAATCGCATCGGCGCAGCCCGACGTGCGCGGCGTGTCACCGGATCATGGACCCGATCGGACTGGCCCTGGAGAACTTCGACGCCATCGGCGCGTGGCGCACACGTGACAGCGGCGCGCCGATCGACGCGTCAGGTCAGCTCATGGACGGCACAGCCGTGGACGGTCCGGTGTCGCTTCGGCGCGCCCTGCTCGCAAAGCCAGATGTGTTCGTGGGCAATGTTGCCGAAAAGCTCCTGACCTACGCGCTGGGCCGGAAGATCGAGTACTACGACATGCCTGCCGTCCGCACGATCGTTCGCGACAGTCTGCGGCAGGAAAACCGGTTCTCCGCGCTCATCATGGCCGTCGTCGCCAGTCGTCCGTTCCGCATGCCGAGCCAGCCAGTCGCATCAGTGGGTGCGACAGCCAGCGTTATCGACACACCGGGACACCGAGGCTCTGAGGAATTCATTCAATGACCTTTGTGACGAAGAAAGCATTCCCACGGCGAACGTTCCTGCGCGCGGCAGGCGCCACGCTTGCGCTCCCGTTCCTTGATGCGATGGTGCCGGCGCTCACAGCGCAGTCTCGAACCGCCGCGGTTCGACGCCTCGGCTTCGTCTACGTGCCGCACGGGGTGATCCTCAATCAGTGGATACCCGCCGCCTCCGGTCCGGGGTTCGAGCTGCCGACGATTCTGAAGCCGCTCGAGCGGTATCGCGACTGGCTCACCGTGGTGACGAATCTGGCCCGGCCGGAGGAGCGCGCACAGGACCACGCCTGCACCGGCGCCTGGCTGACTGGCGTGGCACCGAAGCGTACCGACGGCGCCGACTTTCTGGCTGGCAAGAGCATCGACCAGATCGTCGCCGAGCAGATCGGCAAAGAGACGACGTTTCCATCGCTCGAAGTGGCCACAGAAGACTTCACGGCGATGCAGGGCGCCTGCATCCCGGGTTTCAGTTGCGCCTACATGAACACGCTGAGCTGGACGACGCCGACGACGCCGCTGCCGATGGAGACGAATCCGCGCGCGGTGTTCGAGCGGATGTTCGGCTGGGAGAACACGCGCGAGCAGCGGCTGGCGCGCATGAAGAGCGACCACAGCGTCTTGGACCTGATCAACGAGGACCTTGCGGATCTGCAGAAGGGTCTTGGCGGTCGCGACCGTGCGCGCGTTGGCGAATACGTGGATTACGTCCGCGAGATCGAGCGGCGTATCCAGCGCTCGGAGAAACAGTCGGAGAAACTGCTGACTGTTCCCTCGGCGCCGGTCGGCATTCCAGAAGCGTTCGACGACCACGTCGACATGCTGTTCGAACTGCTGGCGCTGGCCTACGAGGCGGATCACACCCGCGTCTTCACGTTCATGATGAACCGTGAGTTCAGCCAGCGGACGTATCCGGACCTTGGCGTCACAGAACCGCACCATGCCGTCTCGCACAACAACGGCCGGGAGCCGGGTGTCGGCAACCACGTCAAGGTGAACACCTTCCACATGCAGTTGTTTGCGAGGTTCCTCGAACGGTTGCGGACGACGCCGGACGGAGACGGCTCGCTGCTCGATCACTCGACGCTGCTGTACGGCAGCGGCATGGGCGACGGCAATACCCATACGCCGACGCCGCTGCCGCTGGTCGTCCTGGGCGGCGAACGTAAACCCGGCGGACGGCACGTCATCACGAAGGAAAAGACGCCGCTGCCGAACCTGCTCCTGACGCTCGCTGATCGAACCGGTGTGACGCTCGATCGGTTCGGAATCAGCACCGGTCGCGTGGAGATGTGATCGTGTGTCGTATTGCGGCAGTCGTTGTTGCTTCGGTTGTGCTGGCGGCTGCTCCTGGCGACCTCCGCCTGGTCGACGCGGTGAAGGCAGGGAACGCTGCGGCCGTGCAGAAGCTGCTCGCCGCGCGCGCACCGGTCAACGAGCCGGAAGCCGACGGGATGACGGCCCTCCATTGGGCCGTTCGCCAGGACAGCGAAGCGCTGGTCAGGCAGCTCCTCCGCGCAGGTGCCACGGCGTCCGCCGCAAACCGATACGGCGTCACGCCACTCGCGCTCGCGGCGGTCAATGGCAACCCGAAGACGACCGAACTGCTGCTCGCGGCGGGCGCGAATCCGAACGCCATCGCGCTCGAGGGCGAGACGGTGCTGATGACGGCGGCCCGCACCGGCAATGCGGAGGTGGTCGATCGGCTGATCGCTGCCGGCGCGCGCATCGACGACACCGAGAAGTGGCGCGGCGAAACCGCCCTGATGTGGGCCGCCGGCGAGAACAACGCCGCGGCGGCCAAGGCGCTGATTGCCCACGGTGCGAACATCAACGCCCAGTCGCGTCAGATCGACTACCCGGAGATGCGGCTCAACCTCTCGTTCATGGCGACGACCGAGCTGCCCCGCGGCGGATTCAGTCCGGTGATGTTCGCCGCGCGCGAGGGCGCGCTCGACTCCGCCCGCGTGCTCGCCGACGCGAAGGCCAACCTCGATCTGCAGGATCCCGAGGGCACGACGGCCCTGATGCTGGCGATCATGAACGTCCACTACGACGTCGCCATGATGCTGGTTGAGAAGGGCGCGAATCCAAATGTCTATGACAAGGCCGCGATGGGTGCGCTCTACGCCGTCGTGGACATGCGAACGCAGCGGCCGCTGACCAACATGCCGCCGCGCAAGCCGTCCAGCGACGTGGATTCGCTCGACGTCGTCCGGGCGCTCCTGAAACACGGCGCCGACGTCAATGCCGTGCTGAAGACGACGCTGCTGCGGCGCCATCACAGCACGGGGGACGGCTCGCTTGGAGAGGGAACCACGCCGCTGATGCGTGCGGCCCGGTTCGGCGATGCGGCGGCAATGCGGGTGCTGATCGAGGCGGGTGCCGATGTGTCGAAGCGGCAGCGAAACGGAAATACCGCGTTGCTGTTTGCGTCCGGCGTCGGATTCCAAATCGGCGACGGCGGGTTTGCACGCACGGACAAGGGGAGTGAGGAAGACGCGATCGCCGCGATCAAGTTGTTCCTCGACGCTGGCGCTGATGTGAACCAGTCGACGACCAGCGGAGACACGCCGCTGCATGCTGCGGCGGCGCGCGACGGAGGCCAGATCGTCCGCTACCTCGTGTCACGTGGCGCGAACCTCGACGCCAAAGACAAGTCCGGGCGCACGGCCCTGGACGTCGCACTCGGCAAGCCGGCGGCCGCAGGCGGCCGTGGACGCGGTGGTGGAGGTGGCGGCGGCGCCGCGGCGCCTGAGGCGGGTCCGGTGCGCGAGAAATCGGCGGCGGTGCTGAAAGAACTGATGGCTGCGGCAGGCGCAAAGGCGCCACCGCCACAGTGACCCGCGGCCGGCCCCGAAGCCGTCGTAGGATGCGTATCAAGGAGTTCACGATGAATCGCCATCGACTTGCGTTTGTTGCAGCACTCGTCCTGAGCGGGGCCACTCTGGCGGCACAGCAGGGCGGACGCGGTGGGGCGCAGGCACCGCAGGTTGTCTCGCCCGACGTGAGCGCCGATCGCCGCATCAGCTTCCGCATCGTCGCGCCGCAGGCGCGCGAGATCCGGCTGAATGCGAGCGACATCCCGAACCTCGGCCAGAACACGCGGCTGACGAAGGCGGACAACGGTGTCTGGGAACTGACTGTCGGGCCGCTCGACTCGGGCGCCTACCGCTACAACTTCAACGTCGACGGCGTGGCGACGATCGATCCGCGGAACCCCGCAATCAGCGAGTCGAACAACAACGTCTGGAGCCTGGTCTATGTGCCCGGCTCCGATCTGTTCGATTCGAAGGCCGTCCCCCACGGCGCCGTCGCTGAGGTCACTTACAAATCCGCGACGCTTGGCCGCGACCGCCGCATGCATGTCTACACGCCGCCTGGCTACGAGAACGGCCGCGACCGCTACCCGGTCTTCTATCTGCTGCATGGCGCCGGTGACAATGACGACTCCTGGTCAACCGTCGGACGATCGGGCTTCATCCTCGACAACCTGATCGCAACGGGCAAGGCGAAGCCGATGGTGGTGGTGATGCCGGCCGGGCACACCTCCCGGACCAATGCCAATGCCGTCGGCCGCAGTGCCACCGACGAGTTCGTCGGCGATTTCGTCAACGACGTGATGCCGTACGTCGAGAAGCATTACCGCGTGCTCACCGACCGGCCGAACACCGCGATCGCCGGCCTGTCGATGGGCGGATTGCAGACGCTCGAAGTGGCGATTCCGCGGCTCGATCGCTTCGCGTATGTCGGTGTCTACAGCTCCGGCTTGATCGGCGCGTTTCCGAACGCCGGTGGACGCGGTGCGGCTCCGGCAGCCGCGCCGGCACCGGCGGGTCCGGTCGAATGGGAAAAGATCAACGCCGCGAAGCTCGACGATGCGAACCTGAAAAAGGGGCTGCGGCTGCTGTGGTTCGGAACGGGGAAAGAGGACTTCCTTCTCACGACGACCAACGCGACGGTCGA
>Ga0068864_100003363_pt1 | contig 13219 bp, 9 predicted proteins | sample KBSSwiS72_FD_66586 | JGI IMG/M metagenome (GOLD analysis project Ga0068864, IMG submission 66586) | Switchgrass rhizosphere microbial communities from Kellogg Biological Station, Michigan, USA - KBS Switchgrass S7-2 | ecosystem: Host-associated > Plants > Roots > Rhizosphere > Soil ...
GCCTCCAGCAGTCCAACGACGAGCGCATGGGCGTCATGAAGGACCTCATCCAGCAGAGCGCAGACTCCGTCAATCGCATGTCCGGCAACATCGACAGCCTGCAGAAGCAGCTCTCCTCCCGTCAGCAGGCTGAGGGCGGCAAGATCGAGCAGGTCTCCGGACAGATCCAGTCCCTCAACGACTCGCTCGACGAGATGAAGGCCCGCCTCGGCCGCCTCGAAAAGCTCATGCAGGACATTCAGAACCAGCAGCAATCCATGAGCGCCAACATGCCATCGGGCGGAGCCTCCGCTCCAGCCGATAACGCTGCTCCCATCAACACCCCGCCGCCAGCGCCCGCCCCCACACCCGGCAGAAAGGGCAAGCCTTCTGCTGGTACGCCCATGTCGTCAGCTCCGGTTCAGGACGCACCCGTCGCCGCTCCCGCCGCGCCGCCCGTCGACGACCTCTACAAAACCGCACTTGGAGACTACATGGGGGCGAAGTACCAGCTCGCCTCCTCCGAATTCTCCGACGTCGCCAAGTTCTACCCCGACCACCCGCTCGCCGGAAACGCCTATTACTACCAGGCCGAGATCGCCTACCGCGCCGGCAAGTACCCTGACGCCATCAAGGACTACGACCGCGTCCTCGAGCAGTACCCCGACAATAACAAGGTCCCCGTCTCCCACCTGCACAAGGGCCAGGCCCTCATCGCCCTCAACCAGAAGGACGCCGGCGTCCGCGAACTGCGCGCCCTCATCCAACGCTTCCCTAACTCCCCCGAAGCCATGCAGGCCCGCAGCAAACTAAACGGAATGGGCGTCCCCATCACCCCCAAGCACTAGTGGCCAGCCGCCCCTTCAATAACATCTTCCCTGAAAGCCTTACCCACTCCTCTTTCTACCTCCCCAAAAATCTGTCATTCCCGACCGCAGCGCGTAGCGCGCAGTGGAGGAACCTGCTTTTCCACAGCCGTACCAGCCAAAGACGCTGTCAAGCCCCAGAATCCCTCAACCCTCACAATCGAAAAGAGATCCAAGTTGCCGATTAATTACCTTTCACTCGCTATACTTAAGTCAGCAATGGAGAAAGGCTCGGACCAGTCCGGGCCTTTGGCATTTGAAGTGCACATGGAAGTCCAGACTTAACATCTTTGTTTCGAAGACTTTACGCAAAAAAGGCAGGGGGTGCCTAGCTCCGAATCCCCGCCATCACCCGCTCCACAGCCTCCCGCGCCTCACCACCCAGAGGCAGAAGCGGCAATCGAGGACGGCCGCCGAAGTAGCCGTTCAGGTCGCAGCCATATCGCAGCCCCGGCGCCCCAAGCTGCTCCTCAACAAGAGCAATCGCCGGGGCCAGCCGAGCCTGCTTCTCATCCGCCAGCGCTTGGTCGTCGTCCTTCCACGCCGCGAAAACCTCGTAGCAAGCCTGCGGGGCACAAGCCGCAAAACCCGGCATCGCCCCCACGGCGCCCGCCCGCAATCCGCCAAGCATCCCGGCAGAATTCGCCGCAAGAATCTGGAACCCAACCGACTTAGTCCGCGTCTTCACCGCCGGCTTCGGAGGAGCCGTCGCCACGGCCGCGCCGCCGCCCAGCGACTCGGCCGAGACAAACGTCGCCGCGCCGCCCGCATCCTTCACCACCAGCATACGGCCAGTCGCCGCAGCAAAGACCGTAGTCACCGTAACCTCGCGACGCACCGCAGCCGTCGCCGCCCGCAGCTCTCCCACGCGCGCCGGATACTCATCCGCGAGCCCAATCACGTGCGGATGTCCCGCAAGCTCCGCAACTGCCTCCACTGGAAGCGCAGCAGCAGCCGTCGAATAAAGCACCACCGGCACCGGGGACCGATCCGCCACCGCCTGAAAGTAAGTCAGCACCTCACGAACCTGTCCGCCGCGCAAAAACTCCGGCCGCTTTACCAGCACCGCATCGTAGCCAAGAGCAGCAGCAAACTCCGCAAGCTCCAGCGTTCCAAGAACGCTGCCGCGCGAGACGCCCGCGATCATCACCTTCGTCTCCGCAGCAACACTCACCGCAACCTCGAGGGCCTCCCGAGTCTCGGCGTCCGACAGCATCGCAGGCTCGCCCATCTCGGCTAGAGTCACCAGCGCAGCAACCGGCGTCCGCGAGTAGCGTTCGACATTGTGTTCCATCTTGCGAAGATTCAAACGTCCGTCCGGATAAAACGGCGTCGTTAAAGGCAGGTGCAGACCCTCAAGAAGCATGGTTCTATTTTAGTGCCGACTCCACAACCAGTCCGGCAAGGACTCAAAGAAGGAACGGATGACACAAAAGACGTAATCACCGCACTAGCTCCGCTACATCGCTTCAGCTACCCTCAAAAGAGGAAAACTGTATGACCGGACCACAGGACATCTCGCAGGGAAAATCCGTCGGCGACCTCGGACGCGAAGCGGCATGGTTCCTCACCCACACCTTCATTGCGCTCGTGATGCTCGGCGCCGTGATCGTAGGGATGACGATGAACCACCCCGATCCGGAGTCGCTCAACCCTAAGCTCCTTGCAACTGTGCTCGCATTCATCGTCCCGATGGTCGGCGGCTTCCTCATCGCCCGCCGCAGTCAGAATGACATCGCAGGCTACGTGTGGATCTCCGGCATCGTTGTCTTCGCTATCATCTGCGTGTGGGTGCTCGACCTGCCCACCGGCAACGGCCTCTGCGAGAACTGCGGCGCTGTCGACAAGCTCTGGCGAACTTTCTTCTCCATCCAGAACGGCAGCGGACTCATGGCGGGCGATGGTCTCTTCGCTGGAACCTGGATTCCACTCTCCATGATCGGGTATGCGGTCGGAGCCAAGTTCGGCCTCGACTCCTAAACCGCGCCGTTTTCTCTAACGTCCTGCGTGCAGCTCCTGCAACGCATACACGTTTAGCGTGCCACGCTGCAGCGCTGAGATTCCCTCCGCCGCCGCGCGCGCCGCAGCCAACGTTGTAATCGTCGGAATTCGCGCCTGCACTGCCGCCCTGCGAATCGCCTTCTCGTCAAAGAACGTGTCCTGCCCGCGCGGCGTGTTCACAATCAGCTGAATACGGTCGCCCTTGATCAGATCGACCGCATTCGGACGACCTTCCTTCACCTTGTGAACACGCTCCGACTGAAGCCCCGCCTCTTCCAACGCATCTGCGGTTCCGTGGGTAGCTACGAGGTGGAAGCCCATCTCAACAAACTGGCGCGCCAGTGAGACCGCACCCTTCTTGTCATGATCGTTGACGCTGAGAAACACTGTGCCCTTGAGCGGGAGCTGTTGCCCAGCAGCGATCTGCGCCTTCGCAAACGCCTCACCGAAGTTGTCCGCAACTCCCATCACCTCGCCGGTCGACCGCATCTCCGGTCCAAGCACCGGGTCGACGCCCTGGAACTTGCCCCACGGAAACACCGGCGACTTCACGTAGAAGTGCGCGCCCGTCCCCAGATCCTTGCCCGCCGCAACCTCGGCCGGAAGCAGCTGCTTGAGCTTCTGCCCCACCATGATTCGCGAAGCGATCTTCGCCAGCGGAATACCCGTGGCCTTCGAGACGTAAGGAACCGTACGCGACGCACGAGGGTTGACCTCGATCACGTAAACCTGGCCGCGCTGAATCGCGAACTGAATGTTGACGAGGCCGCGGACCGACAGCGAGATCGCCAGCTTGCGCGTGTAGTCGCGAATCGTATCAAGAACCTCAGGAGCGATGTCTACCGCAGGAAGCACGCACGATGAATCACCTGAGTGAATGCCCGCCTCCTCGATGTGCTCCATGATGCCCGCGATCACAACGTCGTCGCCGTCACACAGCGCGTCGACATCGACCTCGGTCGCGTCCTCTAGGAAGTGATCGATTAGCACCGGCCGCTCCTGCGAGTACTCGATCGCCGTCGTCATGTACTTCACTACCGCATCGTCGTCATATGCAATCACCATCGCGCGACCGCCAAGCACGTACGAAGGCCGCACCAGTACCGGGTAGCCCACACGGTTCGCGCCCGCCACTGCCTCATCGACGCTGGTCGCCATCGCACCTTGCGGCTGCGGAATCTTTAGGTCTTCAATCAGCTTGCCGAAGCGTTTGCGATCCTCAGCAAGATCGATCGACTCCGGCGAGGTCCCGATGATCGGCACGCCAGCCCTCTTCAGCGGCAGCGAGAGATTCAGCGGAGTCTGTCCGCCGAACTGCACGATCATCCCAATCTCCGCGCCAGATGAAGCCTCATGCTCATAGACAGCAAGCACATCCTCAAGCGTCAGCGGCTCGAAGTAGAGACGGTCGCTCGTGTCGTAGTCCGTCGAGACCGTCTCCGGGTTGCAGTTGATCATGATGGTCTCGTAACCATCTTCGCGCAGGGCAAACGCAGCGTGGCAGCAGCAGTAGTCGAACTCGATTCCCTGTCCGATACGGTTCGGGCCGCTACCCAGAATAATGATTTTCTTCTTCGAAGTCGGAGCTGCTTCATCCTCCTCGTCGTAGCAGCTGTATAGATAGGGCGTGAAGCTCTCGAACTCCGCCGCACAGGTATCCACTAGTTTGTAAACCGGCATAACACCGAGCTTCTTGCGCAGCGCCCGAACCTTCGCCGTGCCCTCAGCACCGATGAGACCCCATACCGCCGCCAACCGCTCGTCAGAGATGCCCATACGCTTCGCTGAGCGAAGCTGATCTGCTGTCAGCTCGTCGATACCGACACCGCCTACGACCTTGATCTCATCCGTGATCTGTTTGATCTGGTGCAGGAACCACGGGTCCATCGACGTCATCCGAGAAACCTCGCGCACCGTCATCCCACGCTCAAACGCATAGCGAATGTAAGCAAGCCGGTCAGGATGCGGCGTCACCAGCCGCTGCGTCAGACGGCGTGGCTCAATGTCATCGGCGGTCGCCTTCTTGCCGGTCTCAAGCGAGCGCACCGCCTTCATCATTGCCTCCTTGAAGGTGCGCCCAATCGCCATCACCTCGCCGACCGACTTCATCTGCGGCCCCAGACCCTCGTCTGCTCCGGGAAACTTCTCGAACTGCCACTTCGGAATCTTCACAACGACGTAGTCGATCGTTGGTTCAAAGCAGGCCGGAGTTGCCTTGGTGATGTCGTTCTGGATCTCATCGAGCGTGTAGCCCACCGCGAGCCGCGCCGCGATCTTCGCAATCGGGAACCCCGTCGCCTTCGAAGCCAGTGCAGACGAACGCGAGACGCGTGGATTCATTTCGATCACGGTCATGCGTCCCGTAATCGGGTTCACGGCGAACTGTACGTTGCTTCCGCCGGTCTCCACGCCAATCTCGCGGATCACGCGAATCGCCGCGTCGCGCATCACCTGGTACTCGCGATCGGTCAGGGTCTGCGCCGGAGCAACGGTAATGGAGTCGCCGGTATGCACACCCATCGGATCAAAGTTCTCGATCGAGCAGATGATGATAACGTTGTCCTTCAGGTCGCGGACAACTTCAAGCTCGTACTCCTTCCATCCGAGCACGCTCTCCTCAATCAGGCATTCGTGCACGGGGCTCAGGTCGAGACCGCGGGTTAGGATCTCAGTCATCTCCTCGCGGTTGTAAGCGATGCCGCCGCCCGAACCGCCCAGCGTGAAGCTCGGACGAATTACCGCCGGAAATCCGATCTTCGCTGCAAACTCGAGGCCCGCGCTCACCGTGTTCACCAGCTGCGACTTCGGCATGTCGAGGCCGATCTTGTTCATCGCGTCCTTGAAGAGCAGACGGTCCTCAGCCTTCTTGATCGCCTCAAGCTTCGCGCCAATCAGTTCGACGTCGTGCTTCTCGAGGAAACCTGAGTCAGCGAGATCGACGGCAAGATTCAACGCCGTCTGTCCGCCCACCGTAGGCAACACAGCGAACTTGCCAGAACCGGCTGTCATCATCTCCGCTTCGACACGGATGATTTCTTCGAGATATGCGGCGCTCAAAGGCTCAATGTAGGTGCGGTCAGCAACCTCGGGGTCCGTCATGATCGACGCAGGGTTCGAATTGATCAGCACCACCTCATAGCCCTCGGCCTTCAGGGCCTTGCACGCCTGCGTGCCGGAGTAGTCGAACTCCGCCGACTGGCCAATCACGATCGGTCCTGAGCCGATCACAAGAATCTTCGCGATGTCATTTCTGCGTGGCATCTCTATGTCTTTCTCGTTGCTGGAACTTTGCGGCGTTTCAAAGGGCGCCTGTTCCGCGCCCTTTTGTTTACTTGCCCGAAATCAAAATTGCTATCTCTTCCACTCTTCCATCATCTTGCGGAAGTCCTTGAAGAGATAGTGCGAGTCGTGCGGTCCGGGGCTGGCCTCGGGATGATACTGCACGCTGAACATCGGATCAGTCTTGTGCTTCAACCCGGCCAGCGTCTGATCGTTCAGGTTGGTGTGGGTCTTCTCGACGTTGTCCGGCAGCGACTCGGGATCGACGTTGAAGTTGTGGTTCTGCGCGGTGATCTCGACCTTGCCGGTCTGATGGTTCATGATCGGATGATTACCGCCGTGATGGCCAAACTTCAATTTGTAGGTCTTGCCACCAAGCGCGAGCCCGAAGATCTGGTGGCCAAGGCATATTCCAAACATCGGCTTCTTGCCCTGCAGCTTCTGCACTGTCTCGATCGCGTAGTCCAGTGGTTCGGGGTCGCCGGGGCCGTTTGAAAAGAAGATGCCATCAGGATTCATCGCGAGCACGTCTTCAGCCGACGTCTTGGCCGGAACCACCGTCACGTCGATGTTCTCGCGCGCCAGCATGCGCAGGATGTTTTCCTTGATGCCGAAGTCATAGGCCACAACGTGCAGCGGCTTGTTATTCCCATCGATGGCCTCCTTCAGCAGCGGATCACCGGTCTGATTCTTCGGCTCGCTCGCGTCCCACTTGTACGCTTCCTTCGTCGTGACAACGCTGGCAAGGTCGGTGCCTTCCATCTTCGGAATCGACCGCGCCCTCGCGACCATCGCGTCAACGTCAAGGTTGTCGCCGCTCGCGATCACGCCACGCATCACGCCGTTGGCACGCAGATGGCGAACGATCGCCCGCGTGTCCACCTCAGCGATCACCGGAACGTTATAGCGCTCGAGATACTCATCGGCGACCTGCGTCGAGCGCCAGTTCGAACTGACCGGCGAAAACTCGCGCGTCACCAGGCCTTCGATGTAAGGCTTCTTCGACTCCGCATCGTGCGGTGTCGTTCCATAGTTGCCAATGTGGGGATTCGTGAGGACGACGATCTGTCCTGCGTACGAAGGGTCTGTGAATATCTCCTGATAGCCCGTTAGAGATGTATTGAAGACCACTTCGCCGGCACACTCCCGCTGTGCGCCAAAGCTTTTGCCGCGAAAGATGCGCCCGTCTTCGAGCGCCAAGATTGCCTGCATTGCCTCTCCGAGGAGTGGATTTAATAGATTCTAACAGCATTTGCTCTGCTTGGGGACGGTTCAGAACGAATCGCTGCATATGAAAGCCGCACGCGATGCATCACGATGAACACGCGATTAAAACACCAGCCGCGACGAGAGCTATTTGATCTCCACTAGCACGTCATCGCCCTCTATCCGCAGCGGGATAACGTCCACTCGCTCTCCATCCGGATACTCCGCCTCACCCGTCTTCGCATGGAACATCCACGAATGCCATGGGCAGACAACGGACTCGCCTTCCAGCCATCCCTGCCCCAACGGGCCCTGCCTGTGCGGACAAATATTGTCGAGCGCCGACAATTCTCCATTAACATTTGCCAGGCATATCGAAACGCCATCCACCTCGGCCTCTCCTACTTGTCCTGGCGGCGGAACCTCGGACATGCCGCACAGCCTCACCCACTTCGCCACTCAGATCTCCTGTCTCTATCGTACTGTCCCATAATGCAATCATCGGCGATGCTAAAGTCGTAAAGAAGCCCGCCCATGCCACGCTCCAAACCTCGATCACCCCAATCAACTCACCACATTGAGAACGTCCCTGTCGGCTGGCTCGTTAAAGCATTCAGCGCCGTTGTACTTGCCGCCGTGGTATGTATTTATCTGACACTCTGCTTCCTCTACTACCGCGGACAGTGGCAGTTCGTGCTTCACCCCACCCGTGCAACCGGCGAACCTGCGGCGTCGACGAACCCGATTCACTTCGCCCCGAATGATGCCGGCCAACCTCAACTCACAGGCCAGTGGCTCACAGCACAGGCAGAAGGGCGATACGGCAGACTCACTATCCTGTTTCTCCCAAGCGGCGACGGATCGCTGGTTAACTCCGCAGAGACCGTCGTAGCACTTCAGGGTCTCGGACTCAACGTCTTTGCCTTCGACTATCGCGGCTACGGCTTCAGTGCCAATCTTCACCCCAGCCAGCAGCGCATGACCGAAGATACTGAGGCAGCATGGCGCTACCTCACCACTACCCGCGGAGTCTCCCCGGCCACAATCATCCCCTACGGAGTAGGCGTCGGAGTTTCGCTAGCCGCTCATCTCGCCGCAACTCACCCGGAGATACCGGCACTCATCCTTGACTCACCCCATGCCGATCTCCTCGACTTCGCGCGGCGTGAGTCCCCTAGCCTCCTTCCGGTCCGCCTGCTCTTTCGCGAGACATTCCCATTGGCCGAGCCAATTAGCGGTCTGCGCACCCCAAAGCTCCTGCTCGCAGACGCCGGAACAGCCAACCCTGCCGCCTTCGCGACAGCCGCAGATCCTAAGCTCACCGTGTTCCTTCCATCAAGAACTGGGCTGCTCTTCGATCAGGCAATGGAGCGCTTTCTGGACGCGTATCTGAACCATCCGCCGGTGCCTTCGCTGGCACCTTCTGCGACAAACCCACGCTGATCTACCCCTCTCCGCGCTACGCTCAAATTCAGTAAGGAAGCATCCATGTCGAAATCACTGAACAACCTGCAGCCTTGGGGTGCATTTTTCCTGCGCCTCGTTCTTGGAATTGCCATGCTTTACCACGGCTGGAGTAAGGTCATCCCGCCCGGTGGATTCCACGGCGGTAACGCCTTCTCCGCCATTGAGCGCCACAGCCACTACGTCGCCTCTCTTGGCCTGCCCTATTGGCTGGGAATCGTCTCCGCGCTTACCGAATTCGTCGGCGGCTCACTTCTGCTTCTGGGACTCTTTACGCGGTTTGCCGCCTTCCTGGTCGCCGTCAACATGTTGGTCGCATTGATAATGGTCAACCGCCACCACGGCTATAGCGGATCGGAATACTCGCTTGCGCTCCTTGTTATTGCCCTGATGCTGTTCTTCTACGGAGCGGGTGTCTGTGCTTTGGACCGCAAAATCGGTTTCGCGTAAGGAAAACTCTAAGTTACTCGTTCCAAAAGGCGAGAAGGCCCCCGATATACTGGAGGCCTCACATTGGGTGGGGAGTTGTAATGCGGATAGGTGAAGCCGAAACTGTGGGAACTGCTAGTCTCAGCGCTTGCTGTGTGCTACATCCAATAAGACGCCGATCCCAGCCAAAAGTTGTTCAAGTTTTGTACATTTTTTAGAAGAATGCGGTCAGTCATCTTCTAAAAGCAGGATTATGAATAGCCCTTCAATATTTCCACGACTTCAGAGAATGTTCAGGAAGCGGGAAGAGTCGATTCTGCCCCCGGGGAAGACGATATCCAGGTTCCTGGCCCCCAGAGTCTTCGCCGCTGCCTCTCCAAGAACCTGTCTAAAGTCCGTTGTTACAGAAAGATCACGGCCTTCGTTGAGCTGCTCGTTCGCCAGCCCGGGCCACCTGCCGTAGACTTTTCCGCCCTTTACCGCCCCTCCCAACACAAACATGACATTTGCGTGACCGTGGTCCGTCCCCCCGGTTCCGTTCTGTCGGGCGGTTCTGCCGAACTCCGACATGGTAACTAAGGTGATATTGCCTGCATCGTCACCCATATCCATCCAGAAAGCCGCCAGAGAATCAGAGAACTCCCGCAGCCGGTTTGCCAATTGGCCGTTGCTGCTTCCCTGATTCTGGTGGGTATCCCACCCACCGATATCGGAGAAAGCGGCCTCCACTCCAAGGTTCGCCTTCAGCAGCTGTGCCACCTGCTTCAGGCTGTTCCCAAAGGAGGTACTCGGGTAAACCACGCCGGCTGCAGGCTGATACTTGGATGGATTTGCAGCCTTCAGCATCTTCACAGCCTCAAAAGTCTCCTGCCCGGTTCCGTGCAGCACGGCGTCGGCGCTGGAGTCGTACATCGCCTGGAAGGCGTTACTTATCGGCGAAGGCTGCGGACCGCGGCCCGCAACGGAGAACTCGGCGAGATTGTTCACCGCCAGTGCCGGAATCTTACCCTGCAGCGTCCTCGGCACCTGCGTACCCAGCGCGACCGCGCGAAATGCCGACGGCTTATCCCTCATAACCTCTGCCTGTAGCGCGCGATTCAGCCAGCCATCTTCGGTGATCTTGACTCCCGGCGTACCGCTCTCCATGTAGTCCTGCGCGTCGAAGTGCGAGCGCGTCATGTCGGGCGAACCTGCCGCGTGTACTACCGCGAGATGCCCTTGGTCGTAGAGCGGCTTCAAAGACGCCATCGCCGGGTGCAGGCCGAAGAAACCATCCAGATCGAGAATCTCATTCTGGCGGATTGCAATCGAGGGGCGCATCGCATAGTAGTTCGTCTCGCGGTACGGCACCACAATGTTCAATCCGTCTGCGGCACCACGCTGAAAGATCACCACCAGTTTTTTATTGTTTGCCGCTGCTGTCGTCGCTTCAGCCAGGACGCTGCGTTCCAGAAAGCTCGGGATCGCCGAGGTTCCCACCAGCGCCAGCGCGCCGCCCTTCATGAAAACTCGCCTTGTCGTCGCCATATTCTTCTCCGATCCACATCGCCGAACTATCTGCGCTGAAACTCCGGCGATCCCAGAAGCAAACCGGCCATCACCGCTGCATCGCGATCCAAAGGCGGCCTTGCCGGACCCGCAGGTCTAGAAGCGTTCAACACGGGCCCCATCAGCTCCGCGTCGCGCCATCGAATGCCGAACTCCTTCTCGGCTTGCTGTCCAGCTTTTCCGTCTAGCTCCTTGAGCACGGTAGCTCGCGTCTGTTCACTTGCCGGCTGTCCAAGCAAAACAGCCTCTAGCGTAGCTTCCTTTGTTGTCGACTTGGAAGCCTCATCCATGGCCACCATCTGCGCTGCTGCTGGTTGAGCCAGCAATGCATTCCAGTCGATGTAGGTTCCTCCTATGCGGTTCGAGGTCAAAGCAACCGCAAAGTTCATGCGGCTGACTAAGGCTCCGCTGCTCACCCATGGTTCAGCCATCCAGCTATAGCCATTCGGGGTCTGCATTCCGTACAGCGGCATGCCAAGCTTGTCGAGCGCACGCACCAGCGGGAGTGCGTTGGTAATCTCCGCGTCGGTCCCCCGCGCCGCCGACACTACAAACTCAATCGGTGTCTTGATCTTGGTGCGGTATACCTCCGGCGACCAGAACTCCGGTGAATCGAACATCGTCCGCAGCACCGTGGGGATATCTCCCTCGCTGGCAAGAAACGCCTTCGCCATCCGGTCGACCAGAGCCGGCGGAGGCGTATCGCTTACAAAGCGCACTGCCAGCTTGTTCGAAATGAACGTCGCCGTAGCAGGGCTCGTCGCCAGTATGTGCAGCACTTCAAGTCCTTCGCGCTCGCCCCCGTCGTTGATTTTCTTCCCCATCACCGTCTTCGAGCCCGGCTCGTGCCGCCGCTCCTCAAACTGGAAGCCACCCCCGCGAAGCGGCTGTTCGACAGTCCATCCAGTGAATACCTTTGCGACCTGCGTCACATCCGCCTGCGTGTATCCGCCGTTTACACCAAGCGTGTGCAGCTCCATCAACTCACGCGCGTAGTTCTCGTTCAATCCCTGGGGCATTGCGGCGGTAACTTTCGCGTCCGGCATCTGCGCCTTCAGTCTCGCAACGCGTGTCGCAGCCAGCGATCCCGGCCCGATGCTCTGCACGTTGTCCAAGTAGACCAGCATCGCCGGGCTCTTCGCCGTCGCCACCAGCAGGTCCTCGAACCGTCCCAGCGCGTGCGGCCGTATTGCGTCGCGCTCGTACGAAGGCAGCAGGTAGGGTTCGTTCTGATTCTTCCTCACATAGACGTTGAAGTGATTAAGCCAGAAGTCGGTCATCACCGCCTCCAGCTGCCGCTTGGTGTAGACGTCTCGGAGCAGCCTAGTCGCCAGCAGCTCCGCCCCCACCATCCTGGGTCCGCCTGCAAGCGCCGTCAGAATCTCCCGCTGTTCCGGCGTCAGCCCTTCAGCTGCCGCGGCCAGCTCGTTTGCACTCAAGCTCCTGCGGAAGTTCGCCAGTTCCTCAGGCTGCATCGCCAGGATGCGGTTCATCCTCTCGTCCGGCGGAAGATTGATAATCTTTACCGCTTCTAAACCTGAGTAGAACTGCTCTTCATGCGCGGCCATCGCCGGAGTAGCGGGATCCACCATATCGCCCGGGAGCGCTGTTGAAACTTCTTCGGCACCCCTGGCCAGATCTGCGACGTTCTTTTCCTTAGCAGTCATCGCCGCAGGCTGGTCGTTGGCTGCCATAGCAGTTACAGCCTGGGCAGCTTCCTGCTTGGCGCGCGTCTGTTCGTAACGTGCAATCCCATCGCGGTAGATCGCCCTCTCCGCAGGATCCGTCGGCATCGGCAATCGCTGCTGCATCACCTGCCGCAACACCTGCGCGTTTGGGTAACGGCGCATCAGCTCCGCCTGCTGCAGCTTCATAGCCGGAAACATCGCCAGCCGCGCTTCAAGTGCGGAGTCATCGATCCTTGCAGGATGAAGCTGCTGTTCGAACCAGCGATCGAGCCCTATCTCTTTCACCGCCGCAAGATCACCCGGCCTGGGACCGAAGGTCAGCCGGTTGAGCGCATGGAGCACTCGCGCATCACCTTGAATCTGGCTGGCTTGCGGCGAAGGTTTCTTCTTTCTCATGCCGGCTGCGGCAGGCACAGGCGGAACGCATAGGAAGAAGCACAGAAGGGCTGCAATCGATCCCTCGATTGAGGAGTTCAAACCCCCGACCCGAATCCGTGCCAACCTCATACAAATCCCTTTCAATGGCGCAAGTCCGCCAATGCCGGTACAAACCCGTCTACCCGACAGCAGTTGCGGATGTTTTATCAGACTAAAACGCCGCCAGCTCTTCTATTGCACGATAAAGGTCTTCCGGCTGCGGCAGAATCACATCCTCCAGCAGGGGCTGGTAGGCCACAAAGACATCCATCGAAGCCACGCGGCGTACGGGGGCATCGAGATCGTGGAAGAGCTCCTCGCCGATGCGCGCGGCAATTTCGG
>Ga0068864_100003364_pt1 | contig 13219 bp, 16 predicted proteins | sample KBSSwiS72_FD_66586 | JGI IMG/M metagenome (GOLD analysis project Ga0068864, IMG submission 66586) | Switchgrass rhizosphere microbial communities from Kellogg Biological Station, Michigan, USA - KBS Switchgrass S7-2 | ecosystem: Host-associated > Plants > Roots > Rhizosphere > Soil ...
AATCCTGAATTAAATGTCTCTTTCAATCGATATTTGGAAATCTCTGGCTGGTGTTGCAATTTTTTTGCTTGGGATGAAGCTCCTGGAAGAATCAATGGGAGGACTGGCCAGCCGGTCATTCAAACTATTTCTCAGAAAACAAACTTCCAACAAACTCAAAGGAGTTTTGGGAGGAACAATCGTGACCGCAGCACTCCAAAGCAGTTCTGTTATTAATCTTATGATCCTTGCTTTTGTGGGAGCTGGTGTCATTACCATGCAGAACGCAATGTCTGTAATTCTCGGTACTAACATTGGCACCACTCTTAATAGCTGGATCATAGCGCTGGTCGCTTTTAAATTTAATATTGAAAACTTTGCGTTTGCTATTACTGCTATTGCCGGCATTGGCTATTTTTTATCGGGAAAGGAAAGTCGTTACTATAAATGGAGTGGCTTTTTACTTGGATTGGGTTTCTTGTTCCTGGGTCTGGATTATATCAAGCTAGGAATGGAAGGACTAGTAAAAACTATTGACTTCCGACAGTACCAGCAATCGGGTATCCTGATCTTTTTTCTGATCGGTCTTGTTATTACTTCCCTGGTGCAGGCCAGTTCCGTGACAATGGCTATAACCTTAGGGGCACTTCATGCAAATGTAATTTCATTATATGATGCTATGGCTATTGTATTAGGTGGTGAAGTTGGAACAACTCTAAAACTATTGCTTGCAAGTATCAAAGGAATTGCGGCTAAAAAAAGAGTAGCTCTTGGGAATTTTATTATCAATATGGTAATGGGATTGCTTATTATCATTTTTCTCTCGCCAGTCAAAAATTTGATTACTGATCTGATCGGTATAAAGGATAATCTTATTGCCCTTGTGTTTTTTCAAACATTTATAAATGTTATCAGTTTTATTTTATTTTTTCCATTCCTGGGTTTATTTGCAAAATTTCTTGAAAGCAGGTTTAAAGAAGTCGGGACGAAAACCATGTTTATTCATAAAGTACCAGCCTCAGAAACCGATCTTGCGATTGAGGCTCTTGAGCAGGAAAGCAAACATTTTCTCTTTGCTGTTATTGATCTTATGTCCGAAAGTTTTGATGTCAAGCCCAGACGACATCTTGCTTCGCTGCCGTTGCATTCGTTTAATGAACAATATGATCATTTGAAATCACTGCATGGCGAAATTCACGCCTATTATATCTTGATACAAAAATCAGCTACTCACGAAGAAAGCATCGAAAAGCAAAATCGTTTAATTTCTTCTGTCCGTAATGGAATGTATGCAGCTAAAAACATAAAAGATGTTCATTATGATATTCGCCAGCTCAGTAATTCCTCAAATGATATAAAATATAATTTTTATCTCCGTATGCAGGATAAAATAACTGCGTTTTGCAAGCAAGTCTATGAAATAATGAGTAGTCCGAACGATGTTACAAATTTTGAAAAGATAGAAGGTTTATATAAAGAAACGCAACAAGGCTATACCCGGAGTCTTCAGGAGTTATATAAAGAAGGAATGTCAAAGCATGTAAATCAACTCGAAATATCTACTCTTATTAATTTCAACCGGGAAATGTACACGGCCTATAAATCATTGGTATTTGCACTAAAAGATTATTTGCTCGAGGCAAAGCAAGCCGACTATTTTGAAGATTTGCCAGGGTTTATCCGTTAGGTCCTGTTTTTCTTATTAAAGATTTTATCTACCAGGTTTTCGATTCCTTCGGCAGCCTTATCTGCCATACGATCCGTGACCTTGTTTGCAACAGCATTAAGTGCATCGTTTTTAAAGAATGAAGTAAAAAAACCATTTCCATTTGTCTTTTCCTCTTTCTTTTTCTGAAAAAAGAAATTCATGAACATGGAAGGATAATTGTGTTGAAACTTTTCAAAATTATCATCCCATTTTTCTTCGATATTTTTTGCTTTCAACTTCAGCCTGTAAATTTCTTTTTCTAAAGTATCAAGATTGTGTATGTTTCCTGTTTGTTTCATGTTGTTTGTTTTAGCTTAATCTTTTTTATGTGAGTCCTTTTCTTCATTGGCATTATGAATAACGGCCCGTATGATCGGATTTATAAATAGCGGCTTTCTTAATAAGGTAAGCAAGAGCATCTTTATAAGTATTACCACAGCGACAATACCAAATCCATATACATAGCTTCCCGTGATCTTACTCAACCAAAAACCTGCTACAAGCCCGATAAAGATTATAAATAACCACAATAGAAAAAATGAGATTATGGCCCATATCAGATAGCCGGCAGTTTTGGAAGAAATTCGAATAAGACCCAGTTTATATACTTCTAATTTTGTTTCTAAATATTCTTTAGCAAGATTCTTGTTTTCTTTAAAAAATGAGCTGAAATTTTCTGATTCAGACATACAATTAAAATTTTCTCTAAGCTACAGCGGTGGCTAAATCGTATGGATGACACAAATCAACCCGAAAGATGATTCTGCTGCCTTTTGCTCTATTTATTTCTTGAGAATCAGCCGAAAAATCAAGATAATAATGATAATACTCAGGAAAATAGAGTAGATAAGCTTATTATAACGGGCAAGCCAGTTGGGTAAGAAAATATCAAAATTATCTTTGGTTGAATCTGAATATTTTCTTGCAATGACGGTAAGCGGGCACTTCATTTTAAATAAAATAAGGATAAGACCTTCAATAACAAATAAGCCCAGGCCGATCCAAACCCATTTATCGATATCTCCCGCTATAACTGCATATGCTAAATAAAAGATCACGACATTGAAAAATATCCAGATCAATGTATGAATCAGTTTAATTCTTGTTAGCTTATTTACCCGGATCATTTTCTTTTTATTTCACGCAATCATATATTTTTTCCAAACAAACTCATTGTTATGCTTTCTTAGCAAAATAAATATTGCTATTGCCATTATTGCAGTACAAGGAAAGCCTGAACCTACTCCAAAAGGCAAAATAGCGAGAAGGAAAACTATTCCTCCAATAGATCCTATTTTATAGATCCATCCTTTTAATAACATTGAAATAGCGATCAAGCCCTGGCAAGTAGCAATAAAACCAACCGCCAATTGTATATGATTGCCAAACCAACCCCTGATAAAACTTCTATACCAACTACTCCAGGCAAGATCTGCATACTCCAGGTAGAATTGTGGACTTTGCTGTGATTCTTTCCAATTGGTCCAGCTTGCCCATGCAAATAGTAAAAAAAATGAAAGCCTTGCAATGCGTGGACACTTTATTGCGGCTATCAGCTGAAGGATCGCAACTAAATTGGAGATGATGAGCAGTATCACATAAGTTTGATTGTCGAGGCCTTTCATATTATGTGTGTTGGTTACGTCAAAATTTTATTCCTCTTTTCTTCATTTCTTCAGCAAGTTTTCCTGAAATTTTTCTGCAGCCACAATGCTTTTGATGTTGAAGATGCCATTTTACTCTTTGTTCGAATGTTGGATTCTTTGGCATGGGGTGAGCCAGGTGCCATTCTTTATTCAGTTTCATAATTTGTTTTAAAATTTATCGTATCCATTTTAATGCATAGGTCAAAATGATAGCTAAAACCAAAAGATTCCCAATAGTTCCAAACTTCGCATCGCTCCACGCCATAACAATAAGAATTTGGGAAATGATTATCGCGGCGATTCCAATTAATGGCCACCAGTCTTTTTTTATAAAAAATAAAATAGCGGTTATAATAAATAATATCGCAGTTATGAACCAAAAAGCCCCGGCTGGTTTTGAAACTTCCCTGGTAAGCTGAGTGATGTTACCATAATTAAATGCCTTGGCAAAACCCATAAAATGGATCAGGCCATGAATAAGGATAATGAAAGCGAATAAAAATTTCATTAGTGATAGTTTGCAATTGACAGCTATTTATTATGCGCTATGAATAATGGAAGCCGGAGATCTTTCATTAATACATCTGCCATACTTTCTCTGAACCATCGGGATACCCTGCTACGGCGGTACGCTCCAAGCACAACAAGGGTATTGTTTTTTTCTTTTTTTAAATAATTCACAATTTCTATCTCAGGCAATGTTCCTTTCAATATTTTATAAGTGGCTTTGGGAAAATGCCGGCATATAAACTCTTTCATTAGTTTATTATCAGGCAGGCCCAAAGTCTGATTTATAGATTTTACAGACAGTATTTCAACAGGAGATTGTTTTAAAGAAGGCAGCGTATAACTAAGCATTTTGATAGCATGTACTGATGATGGTTCTCCATCATATAACAATACAAGCTTTTTAATATCATTGAATGTATGAGGTACTGCAAGGACAGGACACTGAACCTCTGCAAGCAAATCACGGATAAAAAGAGTGGGAGGCTTCTGATCGTAATGCGATAATGTTTCAAAACTATCAACAATCAACAGATCAGCATAAATGCTTTCATGAAGCAATTCCTGAATAGCAATATTTCTGTCGCGGTGTATAGCATACTCAACATTAGCTTTTTGACAGAATGCTTCGAAGTTTGACACTGCCGATGCTCTTTTTTTTGAATCCTTTTTATCTAATTTTTTCTTTGTCGATCCTATAATTCCACCTTCTTTAATCAAAAGATCATAAGTTTTATAACTCTGATAAGTGCCGTCTTCCAAAAAAACACCTACGAGATGTGCATTATTTTGTTTAGCCAATTGAATAGATTGATCCCTCGTACTTTCAGAAAATTTAAGGCCATCAAAAGCCGCAATGATTTTTTTCATAAAATAATTTATTAAAAAGCTTTGGGTGCAGAATAGGGCTGTGCTTTTCTGAGTACTTTTTGTTTAACAAGATTCATGATGATCTGTTTCTCAAATTCACGACCCAGCTTTTCTTCATTGATAGTTGAAAAGGCTTTTGTTTGAATAGTACACTCTGCCTCTAAAGTGCGCAGGTTAAATAATATACTTTCCCAGGAATACTGGCTTTTTTCATTTTTATCTTCTTCTGATAGATCGGCTTGTATATTTCTATAATTCCAGATGCGGTCATAATAATAGTTATGCGGATAGCCATAAGACCGTTTTGGCCCTGTTATTTTTTCCTTTGATATGTCAATTAATGTAATGGTGATAACTGCGTCAATGCTGTTAGCGCAAAGCTTTTTATAGGTTTCCTCCTGACTTAAGTTGGTCAGACCGCTTTCACCAAATTCGTCTATGGCAGAAACGGCATAATAACCTATTTCTTTTAGCTTATTTGCCAGTTCTGTTTCTATTTCTTTTCTAAGCGAATGATCTTTGCCCCTTACTATACCTACCACCATTATCTTACTATAATTCTCAGGCTGATATTGATTTTTCCAGCCAATAATGATATGAGATGAAGAACATCCCTGCAAAAAGAAAACGACCGAAAGCAGTATTAATATTTTTGTTTTCATTTAGTTATTTAAGACTTCAAAAATCAAAATAGATATCGTTTTGGACAATGATTCCAATTCATTGAATGACTGACCTTACTGTAACGGCGGACTGACTAGAATCATATGGTCAGAGTTAACAGGTCATTTTACCAGCAATAGATATATAAGATTTTTGGTAATTATTAATGGTACTCCTACACATACACACGAATATGAAACTTGATATATCAAAGGAAAGAACAGTCAAGGATGTGCAAACGGATTTCAGCGATCGTTATCCTTTTTTAAAACTTGAATTTTATAAAAAAGATGATTTACCTATAGTTGTAAAGAAAAACTTACCACAATCAACATTATTAAGATCAGCGGGATTGAATGAAAACGGCTTTATTGAAATAAAAGATGAAATGAAGGTGGGAGAGCTTGAAAAAACTTTCCTGGAACAATTTGGATTATCCGTTCAGGTTTCCCGAAAAGCAGGTGATTTTTGGCTCCAAACAAGCATGACGGATAGCTGGAGTCTTGGAAAACAAAATGAATATGGACGTGAAATAAGCGCCGGTCCCAGGCAAGCTTCATGATGTAGGCAAAATGTTCAACCGAATTAGTATAACAGGTTTTTTAATTTTTCTGCATCTGTGATTCGTATTTTACCCTCTTTGATTTCAATTAGCTTTTCTGCTTTAAAGTCACTTAATGTACGTATCAGCGATTCTGTAGCAGTGCCCACATAATGAGCAATATCTTCCCGGGATATTTCAATAGGATTATTGCCGCCGCTTACATTGAATTTGCTGTTAAGATCAACCAGAGCTTTTGCTACTCTTTTCCTTAATGAACTATAAGCAAGATTCAACAGCCTCTCTTCTTTTTCTTTCACGTTTTGTGTAATGATGCGGATAAATTTGGCGGCCACATTTATATCCCCATATATCATTTTTAAAAAATCTTCTCTGGGTACCTGCATCACTTCTGCATCCTCTAATATAACGGCGCTATCATCGTAGTTTTTATCTTCGATCAATGCAGGATAGCCAATAAAATCTCCGTCACTGAAAATATCAGTGATATAATCTTTTCCATCCTGGTGGGTCTTGAACCCTTTCACTTTCCCTTTTACCAGGTAGTATAAAAACCTTGGACGTTTACCTTCGGTATAAAGCGTTTGCTTCTTATTATATGCTTCGATGCTATATTTTTCAGACAATTGACTGATCATTCCCGAATCCTTTACATCTTTTAAGAATTCAGTGATGCCCTGTTCGGATAGGGCATATTGATGTTTCATCACTTCAGCCTTCTTTAAGCGTATCTCAATTGCATTAAGCAATTCAATATCTTCAAAAGGTTTGGTTACATAATCATCAGCTCCCATTTCCATCCCTTTTCTGAAATCAGTTCTTTCTGTTTTTGCTGTGAGAAAAATAAAAGGAATGTTCTGTGATTCAGGATTTTTGCGCAATAAATGCAATACGCCATAGCCATCGAGCTCAGGCATCATGATATCACAAACAATCACATCTGGTTTTTCTTTAAGCGCCAATTCAATGCCCTTCTTACCGTTTTCGGCGGTAAAAATTTTATAACCTCCCATTTCCAATATCTCGGCGGTATTTTCCCTGATGTCCTGGTTGTCGTCTATAACTAATATCGATTTCATGTTTGTTTATTTATAGGAACTGTAATAATAAAGGTAGTGCCATTACCTAAACTGCTTTTAACTTCCACACTTCCTCCCAGGAGATCAAGGTATCGCTTTACAATATGCAAACCAAGCCCTGTGCCTTGTATATTGATCGCATTGACGCCTCTGAAAAAACTGGAAAATAAATGTTCCATATCTTCCTGGGCAATGCCGATACCACGGTCTTGTACTGTAATGATTGCATCCTCGGTATGAATCGCAGCAGCAACTGTGATTTCATCGTTTTCATTGGAAAACTTAATTGCATTTGTAATAAGATTGATCAAAACATTTTTAAGTAATTTCTTATCTGAATAAATTTCAGTAGTACGGCCATTATAGTGTAGTTCAATATGTTGCCCTTTTTTTAACAAGCCTTTCATTTCATCTGTCGTATCCGCAAGAAATTCTTTTAGATCAAATGCAGAAAGGTGGCTTTCAACTCTTCCTTCATCCAATTTGCCCAGTGAAAGAAAATCTTCCAATATATCATTTAAATGCTTTACCGAATTTTTGATTTTTTCTATATGACGTGTTCTTTTGTCCTGCTCTTCTGTTGTGGTGTATTTGCCAAGTAAGGAAGCTGATGATAAAACAGTGCTCAGGGGTGTTCTGAATTCATGGGAAGCCATAGAAACAAAGCGGCTTTTGATCTCATTGAGTTGTTTTTCTTTATCTAATGCTTCACTTAATTCTGTCTGCGATTGCTCAAGTCTTTGCAGGGCTTCTCTTAATATTAATGTTCTTTCTTCTACTTTCGCTTCCAATTCAGCATTAAGCTTTCGTATTTCATTGCTGATCTTTTCCAGTTCATTTTGCTGGGTGAGCATATTCTTTTCTATTTCCTTTCGGTGCGTTATGTCAACAATAAAGGCTATAACAAACGGCTCATTTTCTTTGCGGTAGTAACTGAGGCTTACTTCGACCGGAAGATTTGATCCATCTTTTTTTCTTCCATACAAATCACGGCCCTGGCCCATTGATCTATTAGAAGGGTTATGATAAAATCCCTCTCTTAAATTATGATGATGTGGCTTTACTTTATCAGGGATAAGAATTTCAATCGGTTTGCCAATGATCTCGCCGCTATTATATCCAAACATCTTTTCGGCTGCAGGATTAACCAATACAATATTGCCAATGGCATTTGTCAGAATGATTCCTTCTGTTGCATTTTCAAAAAGTGATGGTAAATGAGAAGTTTCTACAGTCATGTTCATGACTTCAAAAAATTAAATTAAAAAAGATTAAAACGCAGAAATTGGTACCAGTGAAGTTATTATTTTGTTTCGAGTAATTCTTTTTCCATAGTAATAGCTTTGGGAAAAAGAATATTATTCTCAAGATACACATGTTGGGCGAGATCATTATCAAGCTCCTTGAGCATTGAAAATGTGACCCGGTGACTTACGCAGGCATTCACAGGAGCTGTGTAATTATTAGTAAGTTCCCGCATTTTTTTTAAAATTCTGGAGACAGATTCATGTTCATGATGCATCATCTCAACGGGTTTGCGAAGTGTGCGAACCAGCAAACTTGCATAAGATTCTTTGTTTCTATAAGCATGTGCTATTTGTTTAATGTAAGGGAAAAGTATATCTTCTTCCTGTTTTAAATGGGGAAAGGTTTCTTTGTATAAAATATCAAATTGTTTTTCTACTTCCTTAAGAAAGGGGTATTGATCGGCATGATCTTTTACAAAATGAGTTAACTGATCTTTTACCTGGGGCAAATATTCCAGTAAGTATTGATGATGGACATTAACAATATAGTCCATAAGGAAGTTAACGTTCCATTTATCAAATTGAAGAGAATTGGAAAGCTGGATAGTACGAAGTGAATCCTGTAATTCACTTTTTATAGCCGTAAAGTCAAGGTCCTTTGTTTCGCATACCATTCCCAGAGGCCAACGGCCACCGCAGCAAAAATCAATATCATATTTCCGAAACACATTTGCTGTGCGATAATCTTCTTTCACAATGTCTGTGACAAAGGAATCTTTTGTAATACTTAAGCGGGTCAGAAACATAGGTGAGTTCAGATTATTTTTTGGAAAAACATATATAAAAAGCAATATAAGCGCATTCCAATGAGAAAAATATTGATTTTAATCAGTCCATTTTTATCAATATGGATTTATGAAACCAGTTCTTGTTAGCTGATCGTTACATTGCTACCCTTAAGCCTATTCTATTACTTCACAGCAAATAAAAAGAGCAAGTGCTCATTTCAATTAGGTTAAAGAAATAATACATAAATCATGTTTTTAGATCAAAATCGGCTTAAATACATTAATAAATATGATGAATATCATTTTTCTAAATGATGGGTATCAGAAGAGAAAAGGGGTTCTAAAGATACTTTTGCCACCACCGGTACTTCAAATCATAATAAAACTCTCGAATATGAAACCTAAAAAAATTTGTGCTGCTATTCTTATTTTATCTGCCACTTTATTCTTTGCATCCTGCGGTAATGAAGGAGTTAAAAAGGATGAGAAATCTGTAGATGTGCAGGAACTCACTAAAGACAAACCGGAGACACACGGACCAGCAGTGAAAGAAAGTGACATCACTATTACGAATCCTTTAAATGCAGAATGGGTGGGGGCGGGCAAAGGCATTTATGAATTAAAATGCCAGGCTTGTCACAAGCTGACAGGAGAAAAATTAGTGGGCCCGGGTTGGAAAGATGTTACTAAAAGAAGAACAGCGGGTTGGATTATCAATATGGTGACCAATACAGAGATGATGCTGGATAAAGATCCCGAAGCACAAAAATTACTTGAATTATGTATGGTGCGTATGCCTAATCAAAATCTTACTGGTGAAGAAGCACGTAAAGTGCTCGAGTTTATGCGCAGCAATGATGGCGAAAAATAAAAAGAATACTCACTATTAAAAATAATATATGAAAGTTTCCATTTTTAAATTCACACTGCTTGTAACAATTATTATTACAAGTTTATATAGCTTACACAGCTGCAAACCAAGAGGTGCTCAATCGGCAATAAGTGGTGATGCAGCTGCTAAAGTTTATGTTGCTCCCGGTAAATACGATGAGTTTTATAATTTTCTTTCCGGCGGTTTTAGCGGACAAATGTCTGTATATGGTCTTCCATCCGGAAGACTTTTAAGAGTTATCCCGGTTTTTTCTGTCGATCCTGAAAAAGGATATGGATACAGCGAAGAAACAAAACCGATGCTGAATACATCACATGGTTTTGTACCGTGGGATGATCTTCATCACCCGGAACTATCCCAAACAAATGGCGAAGTTGATGGTCGCTGGATTTTTGGTAATGGCAATAATACTCCGCGTATTGCACGTGTAGATCTGAAAACTTTTCGCACAGCAGAGATTATCGAAATTCCTAACAGCGCCGGTAACCATTCTTCTGCTTTTACTACTGAGAATACCGAGTATGTAGTAGCCGGGACCCGTTTTAGTGTACCCATGGATAATAGCAATGGAGATGTTCCTATTAATACTTACAAACAAAATTTTAAAGGCACCGTTAGTTTTATTAAAGTAGATCCGAAGGATGGCAATATGAGCATTGCTTTCCAGATATTACTACCGCGTGTCAACTTTGACCTGAGTCATGCAGGTAAAGGGCCCAGCCATGGCTGGTTTTTTTTCTCCTGTTATAACTCTGAGCAGGCTAATACATTGCTCGAAGTAAATGCTTCGCAGAGAGATAAAGATTTTATTATGGCCGTAAACTGGAAAAAGGCAGAGGAGTACATGCAACAAGGAAAAGGTAAAAAGCAAACTGTACGATATGCACATAATAAATATGATGAGAATACACATACTGCTACATCAACTATAGAAACTGAAGTAACAGTGCTCGACTCTAAAGAATTACCCGGTCTTGTTTACCTGATGCCATGTCCTAAATCTCCACATGGTTGTGATGTTGATCCAACAGGTGAATATATTGTAGGTAGCGGGAAACTTGCTGCATTAATTCCTGTATTCTCTTTTGCTAAAATGCAAAAAGCCATTGCAGATAAAAAATTTGATGGCGATTACCAGGGTATTCCTGTTATTAAATATGAAGAAGCTTTGTATGGAGAAGTGCAAAAACCGGGGCTTGGTCCTTTGCACACAGAGTTTGACGGAAGAGGAAATGCATACACTTCTTTCTTTGTATCATCCGAAGTTGTAAAATGGAATATAAAAGATTTGAAAGTGCTGGATAGGATTCCTACTTATTATTCTATCGGTCACCTGATGATACCGGGTGGCGATAGCAAAAAACCAAATGGTAAATACCTGGTTGCGTATAACAAGATTACCAAAGATCGCTATCTGCCAACCGGTCCCGAATTAGCGCAGAGTGCACAACTGTTTGATATCAGTGGCGATAAAATGAAATTATTACTTGATTTCCCCACCATTGGAGAGCCACACTACGCACAAGCGATAGCTGCTGATCTGATCATGAAAAATTCAAGAAAGATTTACAAATTGGAAGAAAATACTAATCCATATGTAAGCATGGGAGAAGGAAAAGCAAAAGTAGAACGCAAGGGAAATGAAATACATGTTTATATGACCGCCATCCGCTCGCATTTCAATCCTGACAATATTGAAGGTGTAAGAATGGGAGATGTTGTTTATTTCCATGTTACCAACCTCGAGCAGGATTGGGATGTTCCGCATGGCTTTGCTATTAAAGGCGCCAACAATGCAGAGCTATTGATCATGCCGGGCGAAACTCAAACATTGAAATGGACTCCTGAGAAAGCCGGGGTATATCCAATGTATTGCACTGACTTCTGCAGCGCCTTGCACCAGGAAATGCAAGGCTATATAAGAGTATCTGTAGCTGGTTCTAATACACCTCTTACTTTCAGTACGGGTAAAACTGAACCTGCCGCCATTGCTGAAAATGTATTAAAATAAAAATGAAGAGCAACTCTTTGTAACAACAGGGAGTTGCTCTCTTACAAACTCTTCATAAGTAAATAACAGGTTATGAAAAAGATATTTCAATTATTACTGGTGATCTCATTGTTTGCAATCACCATTGCATGTAATAGTAAAACCAAAGCGACTGAACAGCAATTATCTTCCACTGATGTTGCTGCAACTACTGGAGGCCAGGAAGCAGTAAAAGATGATGAATCACAAAAAGACATTGTAAAAGTTGCGGTCAGTTCCAAAGACCATTCAACATTGGTTGCTGCATTAAAACAAGCCGAGCTGGTTACTGCTTTATCCAATGCAGGTCCATTTACTGTTTTTGCACCAACAAATGCTGCGTTTGATAAGCTACCTGCAGGAACTGTTGATGGATTAATGAAAGATGATAAGAAAACCGATTTACAAAATATTTTGCAATACCATGTTGCCGTAGCCGGTTACAAAACTGAAAATATGAAAGATGGCCAGGTTATTAATATGGCCAATGGAGATAATATCACGCTGAGTATAAAAGATGGTAAGATAATGGTAAACGGAACAGCAAATATTGTAGCGACCATTCAGGCTTCTAATGGGATCATTCATGTAATTGATGCAGTGCTGTTACCACCGGCAAAAAAATAAAGTCTTAATAAGCCTATACCAATGAACAACAATAAACTTACGGTCACTTCAAGAATATTAGTGGCTTTTGCTTCCGGGGCTTTAATAGCAGTTTTTTTTCTGCCGGCATGGCGTATTGATCTTTTTGCGCCGCAATATCCGGAAGGCCTGACAATGTATATCTGGATTAATAACATTACCGGTGATGTGGATGTTGTCAATGGCTTAAATCATTACATAGGAATGAAACATATCACCGTTGCTATGTTTCCTGAATTCAAATTTCTTCCTTATATAGTTGGGTTTTTTATGCTTCTCGGAATGCTTGTATCTATTATAGGAAAAAGAAAACTTTTGTTTATCTATCTTGTATTAACAGTCATAGGTGGTGCATTAGCCATGTATGATTTTTATAAATGGGGGTATAATTATGGTCACAACCTGGATCCTAAAGCTCCTATCCAGGTTCCCGGTATGTCTTATCAACCTCCATTAATCGGTCATAAACGGTTATTAAATTTTGATGCTTATTCTTTTCCTGATGTTGCCGGATGGATTGTTATAGCGGCCAGCGCCTTAGCTTTTGTTGTTTGCCTTGTTGAATGGTGGCACCATCATAAAATAGAAAAATTACCTAAAAAGA
>Ga0068864_100003372_pt1 | contig 13209 bp, 9 predicted proteins | sample KBSSwiS72_FD_66586 | JGI IMG/M metagenome (GOLD analysis project Ga0068864, IMG submission 66586) | Switchgrass rhizosphere microbial communities from Kellogg Biological Station, Michigan, USA - KBS Switchgrass S7-2 | ecosystem: Host-associated > Plants > Roots > Rhizosphere > Soil ...
TCAGGATGGCGAGCACCTCAACGTCGCGGGATCCGTCGAGGGCCTGGGCAAGGGTGAACGCATCTACGCGGTCCGCTTCGTCGGTCCGGTCGGGTACGTGGTGACGTTCAAGCAGACCGATCCTCTGTACACAGTGGACATCAGCGACCCCGCCCACCCGACCGTGAAGGGCGAGCTGAAGATCCCTGGGTACTCGGCCTATCTGCACCCGGCCGACGGGACGCGCCTGATCGGCGTCGGCCAGAACGCGAACGCCCAGGGACGGGTCTCCGGCACCCAGGTCTCATTGTTCGACGTCCGGGATATCGCCTCACCGGCCCGGCTCGCCACATACACGCTCAACGGTTCGCACTCGCAGGCCGAGTTCGACCCGCATGCGTTCCTGTACTGGCCGGCCAGCGGGCTGCTCGTGATCCCGTTGCAGCAGCCGTACACGGTCCCGGTGCCGGGCCCGCTGCCGCCGGTACCGACCAACGACGTCAAGGGTGGCGGCGTGGCGAGCGTTCCGACGAAGACAATGCCGTCCTTCGGCGCCCTGGTGCTGAAGGTCGACGGAGCCAGCATCACCGAGGTCGGCTTCATCACGCACCCCGGCGGAAGCGACTCGTACTACGCGCCGCAGATCCAGCGGTCGCTCATCATCGGAAGTACACTGTGGACGGTGTCGAACGGTGGCCTGCTCGCCAGTGACTCGACTACCCTGACCCGCCAGGCCTGGGTCCCCTTCAACTGACCCCTCGTTGACGACCGCCGATCGCGAGGTCGGCGGTCTGTCAGAGGTACATGCCGGTGCGATCGTCCTCAGTGGAGGATTGAGCCGCCTGCCGGTCGGCGTCGACGAAGAACCTTTTCCCGCCGAACTCCCCGTGCAGCCGGTCGTCGAGCTCGTCGGCCAGCCCGGTCATCACCTGTACCGCCAGCATGAGGTGGGTCGCCTGGAAGTCCCGGCCGAAGACCGGCACCGACGCCCAGACCGTCTCACCCGAGAAGTACAGGCGGCCGATCGGCATCCGGTGGGTCAGCTCGGAGAGCTTCACGTACAGCTGCTCGTTCGGCTTCACGTCGGTGAGCACCGGGGAGAACACGTCGACCAGCGGGGGCTCGTCGCGCACCCGCACGAAGACCATCGCCGAGCCCGACCGGATCCCGACGTCGCCCTCGGTGTCGACCGGCAGCGCGTCGGGCGTGGTGTTGAGCATCGCGGCGATGACGGTGGTGACCTTCTCCGGCAGCGACATGTTCGCCAGGTCCAGCGGCCCGACGCCCGGGGCAGCCGCGGTCTCGCCCGCCGGCACCGGCCGGGCCGCGCCCAGCGCCGGCAGCGCGGACGCGTCCAACGGCGGCGAGGCAGGCTCGGTCGTGGCCGGCTCGACGCTGTACATGAGGAAAGCTGGGTGCGGCGTGCCGTAGCCCTCGCGCAGCGTGCGGGACAGGATCTTCGCCATCCGGGGCGCGTCCGACACGGGCAGCTGCAGACCGAACCGCTCGTCGCCGGCGACCAGCACGCCCGGCGGCGACCAGCCCAGCGCGATCAGTTCGCCGACCGACTTGCGGGACAGCCGGTGCTCGGGCGGGAGGAGGGAGTTGCTCACCGCGTTCGCCCGCAGCCCGTCGCTCGCGCCCTCGACGCTGACGCTGTAGACCGCCTCGCCGACGCCGGAGGCGGTCGGGTCGAGGGTCATGTCCAGCGTCGACCCGGCCGGCAGCTTGGGCAGCGCATCGGCCAGGGCGCGGTCGAAGTCGGCCCACGCCGCGGCCACCTTGGCGGACAGGTCGGCGGTCGCCGGATCGTCATACAACGTGGCCTCCGCCGGTCGCTGCTCGTCCTCCGTCACCGGGATCCTCCTCAGGTCGGGGCAATACCATATCGCTCACCAGGCAATCGGGTGCGGGACCGTGAGGGTTCAGGCGTCGCCGCCCGCTTCGAGGACAGTTTCGTCGGCCTCGGGTCGGCGGGCCCGGGGCAGATCGATCACATTGCCGATCTGGGCGGCGGCGTGCACCGGCGTGCCGACCCGGCCGAGCACCCCGCCGGCGCCCGGGGTCAGCAGGGCCAGCAGATCGTCGGCGGGCATCGCCGCCCCGAAGAGGTGCCCCTGACCGGCCCGGCACCCCATCTCCCACAGCATCTGCCGCTGCTCCGGCCGCTCGACGCCCTCGGCGACGACCAGCCTGGACAGGCTGCGCCCGAGTTCCACGGTGGAACGCACGACGGCCAGGGCCTCGGGCGAGGTGGTCATCGCGGCGACGAAGCTGCGGTCCACCTTCAGCTCGTACGCCGGGACCTTCGCCAGCATCGCCAGCGACGAGTAGCCGGTGCCGAAGTCGTCCAGGGCGAGGCGTACCCCGCTCGCCCTGAGCTCGCGCAGGACATCGCCGACGAGCTCGACCTGGCTCAGGGTGAGGCTCTCGGTCAGCTCGATCACCAGGTCGCCGCCGACCAGCCCGTGGCGGGCGAGCAGGCGGGCGACCATCGGCGGGAAGGCGGGGTCGAGCAGGCTACGCGGGGAGGCGTTCACCGCCACGGTGGCCTCGATGCCGGCGGCGCGCCAGCGGCACATCGTCGCCAGCGCCTGGTCGAGCACCGCCTCGGCGAACGCGGGCAGCAGGCCGGAGCGTTCGATCGCGGCCAGGAACCGGCGCGGGTTGAGGTCCCCGTGCTCGGGGTGGTGCCACCGGGCCAACGCCTCGGCGGAGATCATGTCGCCGGTGGCGAGGTCCACGATCGGTTGGAAGTTCACCGTGAACTCGCGCTGCGCGATCGCCCGGGGCAGATCGCCGCCGAGCATCAGCTGGGCCAGGTCGGCGGTGTCCCGACTGGCGTCGTAGCCGACGATCCGCGGCCCTCCCCGCTTCGCCTGATACATCGCGATGTCGGCCCGGCGCAACAGCTCCACCAGGACCTCGGAGAGCTCGTTCGGGCTGAGCCCGACCGCGGCGGCGACCCCGGCGCTCGCCTCGACCCTGACCCGCAGGCCGTCCAGGTCGATCGGTTCGTCGAGGGTGGCGAGCAGGTCGCTCGCCCGCGCCTGGGCTGCGTCCACCGACGGCAGCCCGACCAGCAGCGCGGCGAACTCGTCCCCGGACAGGCGCGCCACCAGGTCGTCGGGGCCCAGGGCCCGGGTCAGGCGGCGGGCCACCTCGGCCAGCACCCGGTCACCGGCCAGGTGGCCCAGCGCCTCGTTGATCTCCCGGAACAGGTCCAGGTCGAGCACGACCAGGGCGGTCAACCCGTCGCGGTCCATCGCCCCGTACTCGAGCAGGTGGCGCCGGTTCGCCACCCCGGTGAGCGGGTCGTGCAGCGCGGCGTGGGCGTTGCGGGACGCGAGCTGTCGGGCCCGGGCGAACGCGGACGCGTTGCGGACCGCGGTCCGCAAGGCCGAAGCGAACGTGGCCAGGGTGAGGCGCTCCCGGTCGTTGAGCCGAACCGGCCCCGCGTAGTGCAGCCGAACCTCGCCCAGATCCGACCCGTCAGCGCCGGCATCGGCCGCCAGGTCGCGCTCCGGTCCGGCCAGCCGCTCGGTCACGCTCTCGCCGGCGTACGCGCGGGGCGGTGCCTGGCCCGGGTCGCCGGACCACCGCACCCCGTCGGCGTCGCCCCGCACGAGCAGCGGACCGCGCGGCGAGTCACGCAGGAACACCTCGGCCTGCTCGGCGGAGAAGAGCTTGGCCGCGTTTGTCACCGCCGCCGCCAGCACGGTGTCGAGGTTGGTGTCGTTGAGTTCCTCGGTCGTCTCCGACAGCCGCTTCCACGCGGCGAGATCGGAGCGCGCGCTGACCCGTCCGGCGTACATGAGGTGCAGGCTCAGCGCGACCGGCGGCACCACCGCCAGCAGGCGGGTGTCGATACCACGCAGCCACAGCGTGAGCAGCGCGACGGCGGTCTGCCCCAGGAACAGCAGGATCTTGATGTCGCCGTTGAGGCAGAGCACCTGCTTCCAGCGCGCCTTCGACGCGAGGGCCAGCACCGGTACGCCGATGAGGTGCTCCGAGGCGCCGACGGCGAGCGAGACGAGCAGGACCTGCCACGGCCGGGAGAGCGGATCGTCCACGTTGGCCACACCGAGGTGCATCGCGACGATCACTCCGGCGGTGGCGGACAGTGACGCCTTCGCCGCGTTGTAAACGGCCTTGAACGGACTGATCCGGGAGAACAGCTTCGCGGTCAGGACACCGATGGCGACCGTGAGCGGGACCCAGGCCGGCGGGAGAGAGACGACGCAGACCAGGACCGCCGCGTCGGTCCACGCGACCGCGACCACGGCGGACTGCAGCCGTACCCGGACCGAGGCGAAGCTGCCGACCGCGACCAGGACCAGGAGCGCGGCGAGGAGCCGGGCGTGCACGCCACCGGTCGCGGCGGCGTCGTCGAAGGCGAGGAACGCGGCGACGATCGCGACGGCGCCGGCAGCCACCACCGAGGTGGTGAGCCAGCGCAGGACGTCACTGCGTACATGCGCCATCATCGTGTTCGAATCCGCCCCTCCGCGCCGACGCCCGTCGCCGGGTTGACCGGCCCAGCCGCATCGACATCTGGACGCGCATCACCGGCGCGTCACGCCGCCAGACTAGGCCGGATTGGCGCGAAGGGACAGTGTGTGGTCCCATTCAGGAACATGTAGCAATCAGTGGGCGCGGATCCTCAGTGCCAGTCGTTCACGGCCAGTCGCCTCCCCTCGTGAACGGGGCCGGTGCCTGCGCCGACAAGCTCTGACCTCGCGGTTCGTCGATCCCTCGGGGACTGCAAAGGCTACGCGCCGTGACGGCCGACCGACCACAGCGGACAGTGGCGAGGCCATGACGCACAGACGTGCTCCCTACACCCGCACTACATACGCGGTTTCTACCCAACCGGCGCCCGGCGACACGGCGTGGGCGTACGCTGCGCCGGTGGACACCGGTGGGGGACTGACACATGTCGACGAGGCGGGCGCGGCCCGGATGGTCGATGTGTCGAGTAAGGACGTGACGGTACGGGCGGCGGTGGCGACCGGCTCGGTGCGGACCACGAGCGACGTGGTGAACCTGCTGCAACGGGGCGGGCTGCCGAAGGGGGACGCGCTCGGCGTGGCACGGGTCGCCGGCATCATGGGCGCCAAGCGCACGCCCGACCTGATCCCGTTGTGCCATCCGATCGCCCTGCACGGCGTGGAGGTCGCGCTGGACCCGGGGGCGGACTCGGTCGCGATCACCGCGACGGTGCGCACCGCGGACCGTACCGGCGTGGAGATGGAGGCTTTGACCGCCGTGGCCACGGCCGGATTGGCGCTCATCGATATGATTAAAGCGGTCGACCCGGCGGCGGTCCTGGACGGAGTCCGGGTGCTGCGCAAGGAGGGTGGCAAGACCGGGTTGTGGGAGCGGCCGCAGTGAGGGCCCGGGTCATCGTGGCCTCCAACCGCGCCTGGGCCGGCGTCTATGCCGACTCCAGCGGTCCGGTGCTCGTCAGCGGTCTCCGTCAGCTCGGCTTCGACGTCGACGACCCGGTCGTGGTCCAGGACGGCGACCCGGTCGGTCAGGCGTTGCGGGACGCGATCGCGGACGGCGTCGACGCCGTAATAACCAGCGGGGGCACCGGGATCACGCCCACCGACCGGACACCGGACGTGACCCGGGCGGTGCTCGACTACGAGATCCCCGGTATCGCGGAGGCGATCCGGGCGTTCTCCCGGGACCGGGTGCCGACCTCGGCGCTCTCCCGCGGCCTGGCCGGGGTGGCCGGGCGCACCTTGATCGTCAACGTGCCGGGCTCGATGGGTGGGGCCCGGGACGCCCTCGCGGTACTCGGCCCGATCCTGGCCCACGCGGTCGAGCAGTTGCACGGTGGAGACCACGGCTGAACGGACCTGACCGATCAACGGTTAGGGTCGAGGGGTGACCACCGACCGACCCCTGGCGTGGGACGCGGCCCGGGCCGCCTGCCACGCGGCCGGACGGGCCGCGGCGCCCGACCCGGTCGAGGTGCCGCTGGCCGCCGCCGACGGCCACACGCTGGCGGCCGCACTGACCACGCTCACCGCCCTGCCCGCGTTTCCAACCTCCAGTGTGGACGGTTACGCGGCCCGCGGCGCCGGACCCTGGCGGGTCGTGGGGCGGGTGCTGGCCGGAGGCGTTCCGGACCCGCTTGACGAGGACACCGCGGTGGAGATCGCCACCGGCGCCATGGTCCCGGTCGGGACCCAGCACATCGTGCGCGTCGAGGATGCCGGACTCGACGAACAGGGCCGGGTCAGCGGAAGCGTCCGCGCCGTGCCCGACTGGCGGGACATCGGCGACGAGGCCGCCGCCGGCGAGGAGCTGCTCCCGGCCGGCACGCCGGTCACGCCGGCCGTCGTCGGGCTCGCCGCAGCGTGCGGATACGACACGGTCACCGTGCGCCGGCCCGTGCGTACCGCCGTGGTGATCTTCGGCGACGAGCTGCTCACCGCTGGAACGCCCGGGCAGGGCCGGGTCCGCGACGCGCTCGGGCCGCAGCTGCCGGGCTGGCTGCGCCGGCTCGGGGCACCGCCGGTGGCCGGCTTCGACCCGCGGGGGCCGGTCGAGGACACGCTCGAGGCCCACGTCGACGCGCTCAAGCTGGCGCTCGACCACGCCGATCTGGTCTGCACCACCGGCGGCACGATGCACGGCCCAGTCGACCACCTGCACGCCGCGCTGGCCGAGTTGGGCGCGCGCTACGTGGCGAACACCGTCGCGGTACGGCCCGGGTTCCCGATGCTGATGGCCGAGGTCGACGGCGGCAAGTTCGTCGCCGGCCTGCCGGGCAACCCGCAGTCCGCGGTGGTGGCGCTGATGTCGCTCGTCGTACCGCTGCTGCACGGCCTGTCCGGCCGCGCGTCGCCGGAGCTGACCCAGCGGGTCGAGCTCGCCGGCCCGGTCGCCGGGCGGGGCGACTTCACGCACCTGGCGCTGGTCCGGCTCGACCCGGACGGCCGCGCGCACCCGCTCTCCCACTCCGGTTCGGCCATGCTGCGCGGCGTGGCCCGGGCGGACGGCTTCGCCGTCGTCACCCCGGGCACCACCGGTCAGCCGGGGGACCGGGTCGGGTTCCTTCCCCTTCCGTTGACCGCCGGGAGCCGGCCATGACCATCCACAGCGCCCTCACCGACGAGCCGCTCGACGTCGCCGCACACGAGGCGGCGGTGAGCCACCCGGCCGCCGGCGCGGTCGTCTCCTTCGCCGGCGTGGTCCGCGACCACGACGGCGGGCGCGACGTGGTGACGCTGCACTACGAGGCGCATCCGAGCGCGGCCGCGGTGCTCGCCGAGGTGGCGGCCGAGATCGCCAAGGAACCGGCCGTGCACGCGGTCGCGGTGTCGCACCGGATCGGCGACCTGCGGGTCGGCGATGTGGCCCTCGCGGCCGCGGTCTCCACCGCCCACCGCGCCGAGGCGTTCGCGCTGTGCGCCCGGCTGGTGGACGAGGTCAAGGCGCGGCTGCCGGTGTGGAAGCACCAGCACTTCGTCGACGGCACGGACGAGTGGGTCAACGCCCCGTAGTCGGCGTCACCGTCTTCGTGTTCGTGTTCTCCGCCAGGCAGACGACCACGTTCTGGCTTGGTGCCTTGCTGTCCCAGTACACGTAATAGTTGTCCCACTTCTGGCCGGCGCAGACCGTGGCGGCGGCCGAGCTCGGGTTCACCTCGCCGCTGCCGTCGCGCGGCACGCCGTCGCCGCGAACGACCTTCACGGCCGTGTACGAGTTCGCCGTCGCGCAGTCAGATATGTGCATGTCCGGAGCATCCTTGGTACCGGAGTTGACCATGCATTGGTTGACCTGGACCGTGCACCGGTCGAGTAGGCACGTCGCGGGGGTCTCGCCGTGCTTGCGGACGAAGTAGTACGTCGCGTAGCCGCCACCGCCGCCGAGCACCAGTACGGCCAGGAAGATGATCGCCAGCACGCCCGCGCGGCTGCGCTGGGGCTCGACGCCCGGCGCGCCGAACTGGCCGCCGTGCTGGACGGTCGGCGCCCCCCACACATCGCTGCCGGTGGGGTAGGGCTGCTGCTCGTACGAGTGGGGGATCGGGTCAGTCGGGACGGATGCCAGCCCGCCGTGCTCGGGAACACCCCACGGATCCTGCGGCGGCACATACCCCGGCGGGCCCGGCGGTGGCCCGCCCGGCGGTTGGTACGTTGACATGTCTCCTCCTGCCCACGCCCCACGTCGGTGCCGCGTCGGTGTTCGCGACGTCATAATTCTTTGACGCCGCACGGTCCCGGCGCCAGTGTGCTCAGGTGACCCACGAACCACCGCCCCGCCGGCAGTCCCACCCGTGCGCCATCCGGGCTCACCGTAGCCTGAGCGTGCGATGACCTCCCACCCCGCAGTCGCCTCTGCGCCAAACCCATCCACCCCAACTCCCGCCGAAGTGTCATCAACCCGACCACACCGCACCGGTCCACTGGTCTGGCTGGCGCTCGGGGCGCTCTACCTCATCTGGGGCTCGACCTACCTGGGCATCCGGGTCGTGGCGCAGTACCTGCCCGCGTTCGGTCCGGCCGCGATGCGTTTCGGCGTGGCGGGGATAGCGCTCGCCGGCATCCTCGCCGCGGTCCGCGGAGTCCGCGTGCTGCGCATCTCGCCGCGCCAGCTCGCGGCCCTGGCGCTGGTCGGCACGCTGCTCATCGCCGGAGGCAACGGGCTGGTCGTCCTGGCCGAGTCGCCCCGGTACGGCCTGCCGTCCGGACTGGCCGCGCTGCTGATCGCGCTGAGTCCGCTGATCATGGTCATGCTGCGCCTCGCCACCAAGGACGTGCCGCGGCCGGTGTCGCTGCTCGGCGTCCTGGTCGGACTGGCCGGGCTGGTTCTGCTCTTCCTGCCGGGAACCGGCGTGCAGACCATGCCGGTGGTCGGCGGCGCGCTGGCCATCTCCGCGACGGTGTGCTGGTGCGCCGGCTCGTTCGCGACCCGGTGGCTGCCGATGCCGGCCAACCCGTTCGTCGCCAGCGTCTACGAGATGCTCGCCGGAGCGACCGCGATGGCGGTGCTCGCCGCTGTGCACCACGAGCCGGCGCCGTGGACCGTCCCGGGCGTACCGCTGCGGGCCTGGCTCGCGTTGGTCTACCTCTGCCTGGCCGGCTCGATCGTCGCCTTCACCGCGTACGTGTACCTGTTGCACACCGCGCCGATCTCGCTCACCACCACATACGCGTACGTGAATCCGGTCATCGCGCTGATCCTCGGCGCGGTCGTGCTGGGTGAGGCGCTCAACGGTCGGGTCCTGCTCGCCGCCGGGACCGTCGTGCTCGGCGTGATCCTGGTCGTCTCGGTGGAGGCCCGCACCCGTACCTCGTCCACCGCCAGCTAGCCGCCGGCCCGGCGGAGCTAGAGGAGGCGGAGCTGCCGGTGGCGCGGGCGGTCGTCGCGCGGCGCCTCGCCGAGGTTCTGCAGCAGGCCCGGATCGATCGGTGCCAGGAAAGGCGTCCGAGGCGGCTGGACCTCGCCGCCGGGGCGCGTCCGCCTCGCGGCGTAGGACAGGAAGAGGCGCCGCTGGGCCCGGGTCATGCCGACGAAGAAGAGCCGCCGCTCCTCCGCGACCGCCTCGGCGTCGGGCTCGGTGCCGGGGAAGCGCAGCGGCAGCAGGCCGTCCTCGCAGCCGACGATGAACACGACCGGCCACTCCAGCCCCTTGGCCGCGTGCAGGGTCAGCAGGGTGACCGCCTGCGCGCGGGGATCCAGCGCGTCGACCTCGGCTCCCATCGACAGCGCCTGCAGGAAGGACTCCAGGTCCTCGCACCGGGCGGCGAGCGGTAGCAACAGGTCGACCGCGCTGTACACCTCGGACTCGGTCAGTATGGCCGACGCCGCACCGTCCACTTCGAACAGTGGGGGGCGACCCGAGGCGAGCACCCGCCCAACCGCGCGGACCCGGTCGACCATCGTGGCACCCGTGTCGAAGCGCACCTCGCGCGCGATCGCCGCCACGGCCCGCCGGTTGGCCAGCCGGTCGTGGGACCGCTTCTGCACCGGGATGTTGCCCGCGGTCAACGCGTCGACGATCGCCTGCGCCTGGGCGTCGGTGCGGTACAGAACCGCGATGTCGGGGAACGCGTACTCGGCACCGGCGGCGCGGGAGTCGACCCGGCCATCGAACGACCGGTGCGAGACGCCGCCGACGAGCTCGTCAATGGTGGCGGCCACCCACTGCGCCTCGGCCGCGACGGTCGCGGCCGGGAACAGTCCCAGCGGCGGGGCGTCCGGCTCCAGTCGGGCCGGTTCGAGCCTTCGTCCGCGTACCAGTGAGGTCGGCGCGATCGCCTGCGACGCCGCGGCGATGATCGGCGCCGCGGACCGGTAGTTGCGGGTCAGCCGTACCACCCGGGGGTCGGTGAAGTCCTCCCGGAACCGCAGGAAGTACGCCACGTCGCCACCGCGGAACGAGTAGATCGCCTGGTCCGGGTCGCCGATCGCGAACACGTTGCCGGCCGACGGAGCCAGCAGTCGCACCAGCTCGTACTGGTCGGCGTCGATGTCCTGGTACTCGTCCACGAACAGCCACGGCCAGCGCCGCCGGTAGTCCTCGATGAGCTCCCGGTCGTCGCGCAGCAGCTCGACCGGGAGCGTGACGAGCTCGTCCAGGTCGACGAGGTTGCGCTCCCGCAGCGCCTTCACGAACGCGTCGTCGTCCTCTTCGGCGCGAGAGCTTGCCGAGCGCCCATCAAGCCCCGCGATCGCCCGGGCGGCGGCGCGCTGCGCGTCGTCGGCGACCGCGAAGTCCGGTCCGAGGCCGGCCGCCTCCGGATGCTCGCGCAGGATCGACAGCCCGAGCGCGTGGAACGTCGCGACCGTCACGCCCTGCGCGGCCGTGCCGAGCAGCGCCCCCAGCCGGTCGCGCATCTCCTCGGCCGCCCGCCGGGTGAACGTGATGGCCAGGCACTGATCCGGCCGTACCTTCAGATCCGCGCAGAGGTACGCGATCCGGTGGGTCAGCGTGCGCGTCTTGCCGGTACCCGGGCCGGCCACCACCAGCACCGGCCCGCCGGACACGCTGGCCGCGACCCGCTGCAGGGCGTCGAGGCGGTCCAGCAGCCCAGTGCCGACCTCCTCCATGCCCGCGAGAACCGGCTCCCACGGGCGGTGCGGCGAGGTCGGTGCGTGCACCGGAGGCGGCGGGGGCTCGGGATCCTTGCGGGTCCGTTTTCTCTGCGGCGTCGCCGGGCGTATCGGGCGGGGCGCGGCCGGCAGGTCGAAGAGCACGCCCGACCCGCCGAGCTCACCGTCGTCGAAGAGCCGGATCACTCCGTACTCGCCGTCGTAGCCCGGCGAGCGGCGCACCTCGCCGCGGCGCAGCCGGCCCACCGCCTCGCCCAGCAGCTCGCCGCCCATCTGGGCCACGTCGGCGAGGTCGGCCCGCAGCAGGATGTCCAGCTCGGACCCGAGCGATGCGACCAGCCCGTCCAGCCGTGCGGTCACCGTCTTCGCCTTCGCGCCCACCCCGTAGATCTCGCCGAGCACCTGGTGCAGCTGCAGCAGGTGGTGAGCGGGTGGGCGGCCGGTCGGCCGGTAACCGGCCGGGCGGTCGGCCAGCTCCTCGACCCGGTGCAACACCCCGATCGTCAGCGGCTTGCCGCACTCGGGGCAGGTACCGGCGGCCGCCCTGGTCAGGGCCGGCTCCCAGCACACCCCGCACGCCCGATGGCCGTCCGCGTGGTACTTCCCCTCCTCGGGAAAGAACTCCAATGTGGACTCCAGGCCGAACCCGGTGTCCAGGGCCGCCCGGACCGAGTAGTAGTCCAGCTCGGTCGCGAGCACCGTCGCCTCGCGACCCAGCGCCTGGGGCGAGTGAGCGTCCGAATTGGACACCAACTGGTAACCGTCCAGACTGGACACTCGCCAGTTCAGCTCGGGGTCGGAGGACAGGCCGGTCTCGACCGTTCGGATGTAACCGGCCAGGTCTCCGTAGCAGTCCGCGATCGCGTCGAACCCGGACCGCGAACCGAGCGCGGAGAACCACGGCGTCCAGATGTGCGCGGGCACCAGGAACCCGTCCGAACTGGACTCCAGCGTGATCTCCAGCAGATCCCGTGAGTCGAGACCGAGGATGGGGCGCCCGTCCGAGCCCAGGTTGCCGCCGAGCCCGCGCGGGCCGTGGCCCAGCCGGCCGTTGAAGCGGGCGACCGCGTCCAGGTCGGGCAGGTAGATCAGGTGATGCACCTTGCGCGTGCGGTCGTCCCGCTTGTAGATGGTTGAGATCTCGACCGACAGCATGAACCGCACCGGCCGATGCAGGTTGGGTGGCAGGCGGCGCTGCACCTCGTACTCGTGCTCGGGCGAGAGCCGGTAGAGGCCGGGCTCGGCCGGGACGAGGGTCTCACGCAGGTGGTCGTACCAACCGGGGTGGGTGAAGTCTCCCGTCCCCAGCAGCGTGATGCCCTTGCGCTGGGCCCACCAGGCGAGGTTCGACAACTCCAGGTCGCGGCTGCAGGCGCGCGAGAACTTCGAGTGGATATGGAGATCGGCGACGAAGGACTGAGCGCGCGGGTGCACGCTGGGCATCTTGCCTCATGAACCCCATCCGGCGCGCTGGCCACGCGCGTGTCAGCGGGTCCGGAGTTCGACCAAGGTGACGTCCGGCGTGGCGCCGACCCGTACCGGTGGGCCCCAGAACCCGGCGCCGTTGGTCACGTACACCGGCATGCCGTCGACCTGGCCGTACCCGGACAGGATGGGCTGCTGGGCAGCCCGCACGACCAGGCCGAACGGCTGCATCTGGCCACCGTGGGTGTGCCCGGACAACTGCAGGTCGACCCCGTGGGCGGCGGCCTCGTGGGCCTGGATCGGCTGGTGGGCCAGCAGGACCACCGGCCTCGCCGGATCGCGACCATTGAGCGCCTTCGCGTAGTCCGGCGCGTCGTGGTACGACGCGCCGGTGACGTCGTTGACGCCGGCCAGGTCCAGCCCGCCGGGCAGCTCGATCCGCTCGTTGCGCAGCGGCCTGATTCCCAGGCTCGCGACCTCTTCGACCCACTCCTGGTACCCCGAGTAGTACTCGTGGTTGCCGGTGACGAAGAACTGCCCGTACCGCCCCTTCAGGTTGCGCAGCGGCTGGACCGCGGCGTCGAGCTGCTCGACCGATCCGTCGACCAGGTCGCCCACCACGGCGACCAGATCGGCATCCATCTGGTTGATGAGCTCGACGATCCGCCGGGTACGCCCGATGTTGTTCAGCGGCCCCAGATGGATGTCGCTGACCAGGGCGATCCGGAA
>Ga0068864_100003382_pt1 | contig 13193 bp, 10 predicted proteins | sample KBSSwiS72_FD_66586 | JGI IMG/M metagenome (GOLD analysis project Ga0068864, IMG submission 66586) | Switchgrass rhizosphere microbial communities from Kellogg Biological Station, Michigan, USA - KBS Switchgrass S7-2 | ecosystem: Host-associated > Plants > Roots > Rhizosphere > Soil ...
TTGCGCGGCCGGCGTCGCGCGTAAGGCACCGAGCGCGACGACGCCAACTGCGGCGGCCGCCGCCACCATCGTCGACAGCCGGACTCGCGTGGAGCGCATCGTCAACATCGCGTCCTCCTGAGGTCGCAGAAGTCTACCCCGGCGCGGCGGGCGACGCTGCTGCGTCTATACTCGGCGTTCGCCGTGTCAGAGTTCTCCGTATGACTGCGCCGCAGACGGCGCGCAAAGCGCCCTCGCGATCAGTGTCCCGTCGCCGGACGATTGCGGCGGCTCTCGCTGCCGTCGCGATCGCGTGGTTCACGATCGGGCGGGATCCTGTGGGCTGGCGGGCGCAGCCTGCCGCGGACGTCGATCGGATCGGATCTGCGGCCACCGGTTTTCAGCCGACGATCGAGCACACCGCTCCGGCGCCCGCAGACGTCCCCGACCGTATGGTCTGGATCCCGGGAGGCGAGTTTTCGATGGGCGCCGCCGAACCCGATCCGCAGGATGCGGTGGGCATGCAGGCGACTCGCGATTCACGACCGGTCCACCGTGTCTCGGTAGACGGCTTCTGGATGGATCGCACCGAAGTCACCAACGAGCAGTTCACCGCGTTCGTCGCGGCGACCGGTTACGTGACCGTTGCCGAACGTACGCCGCGGCCTGAGGACTTTCCCGGGGCGCCGCGCGACCTGCTCGTTGCCGGTTCTCTCGTCTTCTCGCCTCCCGATCATGCCGTGCCGCTCGACGACGAACGGCAATGGTGGACGTACGAGAAAGGCGCCAACTGGCGTCATCCGCTCGGCCCGGGCAGCACGATCGGTGGCCACGGCACATATCCGGTTGTGCATGTGGCCTACGAGGATGCAGAGGCCTACGCGAAATGGGCCGGGAGGCGTCTGCCTACGGAAGCGGAGTGGGAGTTCGCCGCGCGGGGCGGGTTGTCCGGCATGCGGTATCCCTGGGGCGACGAGTTCAGCCCCGACGGCCGGCAGATGACGAACCGCCATCATGGCCACTTCCCGGACCACGACGCGGGAACCGACGGGTTCGCGGGCATCGCGCCCGTCGGACAGTTTCCGCCGAATGGCTACGGGTTGGTCGACGTGGCCGGCAACGTGTGGGAGTGGGTCAGTGATTGGTATCGCGCGGACTACTACGCGGCGCTGCCGTCGACTCAGGTTACGCGCAATCCGAGCGGTCCCTCGTCGCCGTTCGACCCGGACGAGCCTGGCGTCGCCACACGCGTGCACCGCGGCGGCTCGTTTCTGTGCACCGATCAGTACTGCTCGCGGTACATGGTGGGCACGCGCGGGAAGGGCGAGGTCGGCACCGGCACGAATCACCTTGGCTTCCGAACGGTGCTCGCCGGCCGGTCGAAGTGAGGGTGCGGTGCCGCCGAACCCGAGCGGCCCCACGAGATTCGCAGTCGGTTCGTGAAACGATGCACAATACGCACTCGTGATTGAATTACGTGCAACGGATTCGCGTGCGGGCGACGCACGCCATCACGCCATGTCCGGAAGGAGCGTTGTCATGCGAAGGCGGCTTTCCGTGGTTCTCGCCGGGGCAGCGGCAATCGCGCTGAGCGCTCCGGCCTACGCCCAGGTGCCGGCGGGCTGCGCACCGAACGCGCTCAATATTCCGGGAGCACCGTTTCCCTGTATTTACACGGACGGACGCGTGACCTTTCGCGTTTCGGCCCCGGACGCCCAGAAGGTGCGCGTGCGGATGGGGCAGGGCTTCGAGATGACGAAGGGCGGCGACGGGCTGTGGTCCGTGACGACCACTTCCCTGGTCGAGGGCTTCCACTACTACACACTGGCCATCGACGGATCGACCGTTGCCGATCCCGCGACGCGGACCTTCTTCGGCTCCGGCTTCTACAACAGCGCCATCGAGGTGCCAGCCAGGGACGCCGACTTCTACGCCGCGAAAGCGGTTCCGCACGGACAGGTCCGGCAGCTGTCGTATTTCTCGAAAGTGACAGGGCAGTGGCGGCGCGCGTTCGTCTACACACCGCCTGATTACGACACCCGCACGAGCGCGAAGTACCCGGTGCTCTATCTGCTGCACGGCTGGGGCGAGGACGAGACCGGCTGGACGCTGCAGGGCCACGTCGAGCTGATCACCGACAACCTGATTGCCGCCGGCAGAGCGAAGCCGATGCTGATCGTGATGGACAACCTGAATGCGGTCCGGCCTGGCGAGAGCGCGGCCCTCTACGCGGCGCGCGGCACGCTGACGCAGGCGGTGGTGCAGTCGGCGCAGCCGGCCGGTGCGCCAGCACGTGCGGGCGGTCCCGGTCGTGGCGGTGCTGCGGGTGCGGGACGGGGCGGCCCGCTCGCGAGCGAGGTATTCACCGAGATGATGCTGGCCGATCTCGTCCCCATGGTCGAGCGCACATATCGCGTCGCGGCCGGCCGCGAGAATCGCGCGATGGCGGGGCTGTCGATGGGCGGCGCCCAGACCTTCGGCACCGCCCTCGCGAACCTCGACAAGTTCGCCTATATCGGCGGCTTCAGTGGCAGCAGCGGCGGCGGCGCGGCGTTCGACCCGAAAACGACGAGCGGTGGCGTCTATGCGGACGCCGCGGCATTCAATAAGAAGGTCAAGCTGCTGTTTCTCGGCATCGGCGGCGCTGAGGGCCCGAATACCAGGAACTTCAGCGATCAGCTCACGAAGGCGGGCATCACCAACATCTATTACGAGTCGCCCGGCACCGCGCACGAGTGGCTGACCTGGCGGCGCTGCTTCTACGAATTCGCACCGCGGTTATTTCAAAGCCGCTAGCCGCCTCCAGACGGTAGCTGCGCATGACTCACTGGCTGATCTCGCCGCTGTTGCCGTTGGCACGCATCCATGACCCCGGCGCCTGAACAAGGTCCGCCTCTCGAGCAGGTGCTCGGGTCGGCGGCGGTGTTGGAAGTCTCGCGCGTTGAGGGCGATGGTCCGGCCGGCCGTCTGCCGCTCACGCCCGACATGCTTCGCAACGAACCAAGCGGCAATATCTTCGGCCTGACGCAGAATGCGGGCATGGGCTGGCGCGCCGATGCGCTCGGCGGTCCGCAATACGTGATCGTCAGCACGATGGGTGGCCTGCGCTCGGAGCAGGGTGAGCCGATCGCGCTCGGGTATCACACGGGCCACTGGGAAATCGGCCTGCTCGTGCGAGGCGCTGCCGAAGCGCTGCGAGCCGCGGGAGCGATTCCGTTCGCCGTGTACTGCAGCGATCCGTGTGACGGGCGCACGCAGGGCACGACCGGCATGTTCGACAGTCTCGCCTATCGCAACGACGCCGCCATTGTCATGCGGCGTCTGATTCGATCGCTGCCGACCGCGTCGGGCGTGCTCGGCATTGCCACCTGCGACAAGGGACTGCCGGCGACGATGCTGGCGCTGGCAGGGACGAAGGATTTACCCGGCGTGATCGTGCCCGGCGGCGTGACGCTGCCCGCACGCGACGCGGAAGACGCAGGTCAGGTGCAGAGTCTGGGCGCGCGCTTCACGCACGATCTGATCAGCCTCGATTACGCGGCGGCGATGGGCTGTCGCGCGTGCGGATCGTCGGGCGGCGGCTGCCAGTTCCTCGGCACTGCGGCGACATCACAGGTCATCGCGGAGGCGCTCGGCCTCGCGCTTCCGCACAGCGCGCTCGCGCCGTCGGGCGAGCCGGTGTGGCTCGAGCTCGCGACCCGTTCTGCTGCGGCACTGCGACGGCTGCACGCCCGCGGAATCACGGTCGGCCAGATCCTCACTGATGCTGCCATCGAGAACGCGATGCTGGTGCACGCGGCATTCGGCGGATCGACCAATCTTCTACTGCATATCCCGGCGATCGCTGCAGCCGCCGGCCTGACGGTACCGACGGTCGACGACTGGATCCGCGTCAACCGCGCGACGCCGCGACTCGTGGACGCGCTGCCGAATGGTCCGAAGGGGCACCCGACCGCGCAAGTGTTCATGGCCGGTGGCGTACCAGAAGTGATGCTGCACCTTCGGCGCATGGGTCTGTTGAACGAGCGGGTGACGACCGCGACTGGTGAGACGCTCGCCACTACGCTCGACTGGTGGGAGTCCAGCGACCGACGTCGCGCTGCCCGGGCCCGCCTGGCTTCGGCATCGGCCATCGATCCCGATCAGGTCATCATGGCGCCAGACGTGGCTCGTCGTGCCGGCCTGACGAGCACCATTGTGTTTCCGCGTGGCAATCTGGCTCCGCAAGGCTCTGTCATCAAAGCCACCGCGATCGATCCAGCCGTCGTCGACGAAGACGGCGTATACCGGCACCGCGGCCCCGCACGGGTGTTCACCGATGAGCGCGACGCCATCGCGGCGGTGAAAGGCACGACCGACCGGCCGATTCGCCAGGGCGACGTGATCGTTCTCATTGGCGCGGGGCCCTCTGGCACAGGAATGCAGGAGACCGCGCAGATCACGACCGCACTCCGGTATCTGCCCTGGGGCAGGCACGTCGCGCTGATCACCGATGGCCGTTTTTCCGGATTGTCGACCGGCGCGTGCATCGGGCACGTCGGTCCCGAAGCGCTGGACGAGGGCCCGATCGGCCGCGTGCGCGACGACGATGTGATCGAGATCGAGATCGATCGGGCAGCGTTGATCGGCAGCGTGAACCTGGTAGGCACGGCGGACCGGACGCTCGATGCTGACGACTGCAAAGCGCTGCTGCATTCACGCCCGCGTCACCCCGGGCTCGCACCACACGCGCAACTGCCGGCGGACAGCCGTTTGTGGGCCGCCCTGCAGCGGGTGAGCGGGGGAACGTGGGGCGGCTGCGTCTACGACGTCAATCGGATTGTCGCCGCGCTCGATGCGGGTAGGGCGGCGTTGCGTGTTCCTGATGAAAGAGGTCACCACGAGGAACGTCATGCGTAATGTGTCAATCGCCATCGTCCTGCTGCTCGCGGTCACGTCACTCGCCCAGGCGCAGCCGGGCGTGCTCACGAAGGAGCAGTTGATCGAATACACCCCCGACTGGAAAGGGGAGCGCTTCGCAGACGGCCGGCCGAAAGTGCCTGACACCATCCTCGACCGGATGAAGAGCGTGACGCTCGAGGAAGCCTGGGCGGTGGTCACGGGCGCCGGCTTCTCGCACCAGTACGAGGACAACTGGGTGTCGATCCACCCGGGGCAGGTGCTCGTTGGCCGGGCGCTGACGTCGCAGTGGCTGCCCGGCCGGCCCGACATCCTGCGCGTCATCGAAGACAAGGGGCGTCAGCAGGGGCGCGTCGGTGGGACGAACGCGTGGCCGGTGGACATGCTTCAGCCGCGCGATGTCTACGTGTCCGATCACTTCGGGCTCAAAGAGAACGGCGCGTCGGTTGGCGATAACGTTGGCAGCGCCATCTACGCGAAGAGCGGCAACGGCATCGTCTACGACGGCGCGGTTCGCGATATCAACGGCCTCCGGGAGATGGAACAGTTCACGGCGTTTGTCCGCTCCTACGACCCCTCACACCATATCGGCAACGCCAGCGCCGGAGCGCGGCTCAACTCCACCATGATCGGCATCAACATCCCGATTCGGATTGGTGGGGCGTTCGTGATGCCAGGCGACGTCGTGCTCGGCCGCGACGGCGGCGTCATCTTCATCCCGCCGCAGCTGGCCGAGCAGGTGGTGCGTTCGTCAGAGATCACGCGGTTGCGCGACGAATTCGGACATGCCCGGCTGCGCGCTCGCGTCTATACCGCCGGCCAGATCGACGGCCGCTGGACGGACGCGATCGAGGCGGACTTCACGCAGTGGCTGCGGCAGAACATCGATCGACTGCCGGTCGCCCGCGCGCAAATCGAAGAAATTCTGAAGCAGCGGTGACAGGAGCGTGATGACGAGACTGCGTGGCGTCCGCTGGTGGATGATCGGTCTGCTGATGCTCGGGTCGATCATCAACTATCTGACCCGGAGCACGCTCGGCGTCGCTGCGCCAACGGTGCTCAAAGACCTCGACATCACGACGCAGCAGTACTCGTGGATCGTGAGCGGCTTTCAGGGCGCGATCATGCTGCAGCCGATCTGCGGCTACGTGATGGACACGATCGGCCTGAAGCTCGGGTTTGCGATCTTCGCAACGGCCTGGTCGTTCATCTGCATGGCCCACGGCCTGGCCCTCAACTGGCAGACGCTCTTCGGCGTCCGCACGCTGCTCGGATTTGCGGAAGGCTCAGCGAACCCGGCTGGCATGAAGGCCACCGCCGAGTGGTTTCCGGCAAGCGAGCGCGGCCTCGCCGGCGGGTTCTTCAACATGGGCGCGTCGCTCGGGTCGATGCTCGCCGCACCTCTCGTCGCGTGGGCAATCCTGACGCACAGCTGGCAGTTTGCCTTCGTACTCACCGGCCTGATTGGTCTCGTCTGGGTCGCACTCTGGCTGCTCTTGTATCAGCCGCCGTCAAAGCACCGAGCGTTGTCCGCCGCGGAACGCGACTACATCATTGCCGGGCAGGAAGCGCATCTCGCCGGCGTTGGCCGCCCGGCAATCAGGATGCTTCTTCGCCAGCGGAACTTCTGGGGCATCGCCATTCCACGATTCCTCGCCGATCCCACCTGGGGCACGCTGACGCTCTGGCTGCCGCTGTATCTCACCAACGTGCGCGGGTTCGACTTGAAGCAGATCGCGCTCTTCGCATGGATGCCGTTCCTCGCCGCCGATCTGGGCTGCATGTGTGGCGGCACGATCAGCCTCACGCTGCAGAAGTACGCGGGCATGCGTCTGATCAACGCCCGGCGCTGCGCGTTCACGGTTGGCGCGCTGCTGATGATGGGCGTCGCCTTCGCCGGCACGGTGCAGAACCCGTACGTCGCCGTGGCGCTATTGAGTCTCGCCGGGTTTGCGCATCAGACGCTTTCGGTGACCGTCATCACCATGGCGTCCGATCTCTTCAAACGCAATGAGGTCGCGACGGTCGCTGGCATGGCCGGCACCTGCGGAAACGCCGGCGTGCTGATCTTCTCGTTGCTGATGGGCGCGCTCGTCATGCGCGTCGGCTACGCCCCGTTCTTTGTCGGCCTGGCGGCGCTCGATCTGCTCGGCGCGGTCGTTCTCTGGAGCGTCGTGCGCGAGCGGCGTCATGAAACAGTTCCCATTGCCACCTAGCGGCCGCGAGACGTGCTGATTCGCAATCCAATCCTGCGCGGGTTCAATCCCGATCCGTCGATCGTTCGCGTTGGCTCCGACTACTACATCGCCACCTCAACGTTCGAGTGGTACCCGGGTGTTCAGATCCATCACTCACGCGATCTCGTGCACTGGCGGCTGCTGACGCGGCCGCTCAGGCGGGCCAGTCAGCTCGACATGCGCGGTGATCCGGACTCGTGCGGTATCTGGGCGCCCTGCCTGACGCATCAGGATGGGTTGTTTCATCTGATCTACACGGACGTGAAGCGCTACGGCCGATCGTCGGCGTCGGGCGCGCCCGGCGCGTCGCTGCGCGATTTCCACAACTACCTGGTGACGAGCCAGAGCATCGACGGCGACTGGTCCGACCCGATTTACTTGAACAGCAGCGGGTTTGACCCCTCGCTGTTTCATGACGACGATGGTCGGAAGTACCTGGTCAACATGCTCTGGGATCACCGGCCGGCTCAGAACCGGTTTGCGGGGATCGTGTTGCAGGAGTATTCGCCTGCGGCCCAGCAGCTGTTTGGCGAACGGCAGTTGATCTTCACGGGTACGCCAATCGGCTTCACCGAGGCGCCGCATCTCTACAAACGCGATGGCTGGTACTACCTGCTGACGGCGGAGGGTGGAACCGGCTGGGGCCACGCCGTGACGATGGCGCGGTCGCGCGTCATTGACGGGCCGTACGAGCTTCATCCGGACGTCTACATCCTCACCGCGCGCGATCGTCCCGATGCTCCGCTGCAGCGGGCGGGCCACGCCGATCTCGTCGACACGCCAGCAGGGCAGACCTACATGGTGTATCTCTGCGGCCGGCCGCTCCCGAATCGCGGGCGCTGCACCCTTGGGCGTGAAACCGCGATTCAGCCGATGGTGTGGGGTGACGACGGGTGGCTGCGGACGATCGACGGCGCAGGAAGTCCATCCGTCGATGTGCCGGCCCCGGAGGGCGCGGGCGTTGCGACGGGCACTGCGTCGGCGCCGCCGCCGCGCGAGGAGTTCGATACGGAGGCGCTGCCGATCGGGTTTCAGTGGCTCAGGACACCGGATGCCGACCGGGTGTTCAGTCTGCGTGCCCGAAAAGGCCATCTGCGGCTGTTCGGCCGGGAGACGATCGGCAGTCTCTTCACTCAGGCACTGGTCGCGCGCCGGCAGCAGGCGCACTGCTTCAGCGCCGTAACGGTGATCGACTTCGAGCCGGATCACTTTCAACAGATGGCGGGTCTCGTCTGCTATTACAACAGCGCCAAGTTTCATTACCTCTACGTGTCACGGGACACCACCGGGAAGCACCTGCGCGTGATGTCAGCGTTCCCCGACCAGGTGATGGCCGACGCGTTCACGCCGCCGGTCTCGATCCCGTCGGGCGTGCCAATCGAATTGCGGGTCGAGGTCGACTTCGAGCGGCTCCTCTTCGCCTGGCGGGTCCAGTCCGGCACCTGGCAATGGCTCCCGCAGGTCCTCGATGCCAGCATCCTGTCGGACGAAGCCACGGCGCCTGGACTGCCGAACTTCACCGGTGCCTTCGTCGGCATGGCGTGCCAGGACCTGGCCGGTACCGGCAAGCCCGCTGATTTCGACTGGTTCGAGTACCGGGAGCGCGACTACGTCGCCGACGTGATGAATCTCTGAGGAGTACCGGACCAGGACGTCGAATCCGTTGCGTTTCCGTCGATCGACGGCTACGATTTGCCGCGAGTAGTAATGGTCCCTTACAACATGCGTGTTTCTACACATCTCGAGTTCCAGTCTTGATGGGAGGACCGATGACTTCACGTTTCGTAAACAGAGCCGGCCTTGTTGCTGCGCTGGCCGCGGGCTTCCTGATCGCGTCGACACAGGTCCAGCTCGCTCAACAGCCCGCTCCGCAACAGGCACCTGCCGCGGCCGCTGCGCCGGGGCGCGGTGGACGGGGAGCGGTCGATCCCCGTGTTCAGCAGCGCACGTACCTGTTCACAGACACCGGCGAACAGCTTCCGTACGCCGTGTTTGTGTCATCGAAGGTCAGCCCGGACAAGAAGAATCCGCTGATCGTCGCGCTGCACGGGTTGGGCGGTGATCAAAACACCATGATGCGCGCCAACGCGCTGCAGCTGGCCGAAGAGGGTGGCTACATCATGGTCGGCCCGATGGGTTACAACTCGGGCGGCTGGTACGGAACGCCTGCTCGATACAACGGCGGCGGCCCCGGCGGCCGGCGCGGCGCGCCTCCAGCCGGAGCACCTGCAGCCGGCGCCCCTCCAGCCGGCGCCCCTCAGGCACCACCCGCGGGACGAGCGGCGGGGCCTGGAGGAACGGCCATCACCGATCCCGCCAAACTCCACGAAGCGAGCGAAAAGGACGTGATGAACGTTCTCGACATGATCCGCAAGGAATTCAACGTCGATCCGAACCGGACCTATCTGATGGGTCATTCGATGGGCGGCGCTGGAACGATTTATCTGGGCGTGAAGTACGCCTCCACCTGGGCGGCCATCGGTGCGGAAGCTCCAGCGACCGCGCCTGCGGGTATGACGCCCGATACGTTCAGCCTCGAGCCGGCCAAGAACGTGCCGATGATGATCGTGCAAGGCGATATGGATACACTGGTCCCCGTTGCCGGCGCGCGTCTCTGGATCGAGAAGATGAAGGAGCTGAAGATCCCGCATGAGTACGTCGAAGTGGCGGGCGGCGACCACGGCAGCGTGCTCACCACCGGCGCTCCGGATATCTTCGGGTTCTTCGCCAAGCACAGCAAACGTTGATTCCGGGAAGTCACTAATAGCCACGAAGGCCACGAAGAGATCGAAGAACACGAAGAGTATTCTTCGTGTTCTTCGATCCCTTTCGTGTTCTTCGTGGTTTTACTTCACGTCTGTTGTGGCCGCGAGATCGATGGTGAGCCCGGTGATTGGCCGGGCATTGGCGTCGAGGAATCGCGCGCAGAAATCAGTGGCGCCGCCGGCGTTGATAATGGCCGCGCGGATCACGTTCACGCCTTTCTTCAGCATCACGCGTCTTGAGACGCCGTCGTCAATGACCGTCTGACGGTCGTTGAACAGGCTGATGACCTGCTCGCCGTTGAGCCACCACACCGATGCCGCGTTCGAACCGATGGCCAGACGTGTGTCCGGCATATCCTGCGGCGCGCGGACGATCGTGACGATCCAGAAGAGCACATTGGACGTTGGCTTCTTCAGGCCGGCCGCGAAGTGAAACAGGTTCACGTTGTAATTGGTCGTGTCGACCGCGTGCCATTGCAGCGGCTTGCCATCGACGGTGACCGTGTCGTCGTTCTTGGGGAAGGCAGTGAGCTGGCCGGGGAAGTAGTCGCGAGCCACCGTCGTGCGCACGGCGCTGTCGGTGAGTTGGCCTGGCACGGCGATGGGTTCGAGGATCAGCCAGCGTTGCAGGAATCCGCCGGCCGCGGCCGGCTTGCTCGCAGTCGCCGGACGGATGATCGTCGGCACGACAGGAACACCTTGCGCGGCGACGCCCACGGTCAAGGCGGTACAGACCGCCATCCCGCAGAGAATCCGGGTGAGCGTCACGGTGTCCTCAACAGCCAGCGCTGCCGGTCAGTACTCGCATCGACGCGCTCGAGTGTCGGGGAGCTGCCGCCGATTGCGGACAGCGCCATCGTCGCGTTCCCGCCAGGCACCGCCTTCGGCGTGAAGCGATACGTGCCGTCAGCGAGCTGATCGATCCGCCAGAGTTGCTCGGGCGAGCCGGTGAATGTCGGCAGTACGGTCAGTTCGCCGTTGGCGGTAGCGGTGAGGCTTCGCTCGGTGCCCGCGACGGAGATTCGGAAGTACGGCGATCCGGCGTAGCCGCCGGCGTTTGCAGCGGGCGTTACCGCCCACTTCTGCTGCGCCTGCAGCAGGTACGGGGAGAGGCGCGCGTCGAGCGCGCCGGCCGGCCAATTCGCGGAGACCTGCGCGGCTTCCTGCGCGGCGATGGGCGTTGGTGGCGGGGCCTCGCCCGCGCCGCCGCGGCCACCCGCACCGCCTCCACGCGGCGGGCCACCACGACCGCGCCGCCCGCCCACCGGCACGCCTTCGACGGCGAGTTCGAGTGCCGTGCCCGTCCGCGCGGATTCGATTCGGTAGGTACCGGCAGGAACGTTATCGCCGCCGACGGGCCACCCGTCACGCCAGAGCAGCGGCCGGATGTCGAGTACGCTGATGCCGCCGCGATCCAGGTCGGCTTCGAAGTGACACGAGAACTTCTGGACACCATCGCCAAGATCGAGCAGGCCAAAGTGGCCGGGGCCAACCATGCGGCCGGACGAACCGAGAAAGAGCGAACCGCCACCCTGGAGCATGTCGACTCCGGAGCGATCGAGGTACGGGCCGGTGACCTTGCGTGCGCGGCCCATTCGGATGCTGTAGCTGGACGCGGCTCCCTGGCAGCACGATCCGTGCGTGACCAGCAGGTAGTACCAGCCATCGTGGGAGACGATGATCGACGCCTCCGAGTTGATGGCGACATTGACTGGTGCGCGCTGCGGATACAGGCGCGTGCCGGTCTTCGGGTCGAGCTCGACGAGACGGATGTAGCCGAAGTACGAGCCGTAGGTGAGCCAGAGCGAGCCGTTGGCCGGGTCGCGGAAAACGCCGGGATCGATCGCGTTGCTGTCCTCGACGCCGTCGGACCAGACCACGGGGCCTGCGTCCGTCCATTTGTAGTCGGGCGATGTCGGATCCAGCGTCTTGCCCACCAGCAGCCCAATCGCCGCCTTGGGCTGCGTCCCGGGTGCGGCGTAGTACAGGAAATACTTGTCGCCGACTTTGATCACATCGGGCGCCCAGGTGTTATTGCCGCCGCGCGCGATCACGTCCGCGCCCGGGCGTCCATCTGGCATCGACTGCATGACGCCGCCCGCCCGCCGCCACGTCCAGCCGTCGTCGGACACCGACATCGGCAGACCGCCACCGGTGGCGTAGGCGTAGAAGCGCGAACCATCGCGCACGATTGTCGAGGGGTCGTGAAGGCCAACGTCGCCGTCGAGTGCCCACAGGCGAACGACGAGCAGCAGTGCGGCCGCGAGCGTGATGTGTGTCCTCGTCAAGCGAGCAAAATTATATTCACGAACCGTTGCATAATGCGCACGCGCCAGTGAATTACACGAAATGACGATGCAGCCAGTCAGGTTGTGCCGCTTCACGGCGGCATCGCACCCGGATGTCCGCGTTGGACTGATCGAGGATGGTTCCGTCCGCGATCTGACGGTCGCGGGCGTGCGTCGACTCGACGACCTGCTCGAGCGCGCAGATCTTGCCGAGCAGCTCACACGCCTCAGGCAGTCCGCACCTGTCGAGGGGCCGCTCGATCAGGTGCGGCTGCTGACACCGGTGGAGTCGCAGGAGATCTGGGCCGCCGGCGTGACCTATCTCCGCAGCAAGCAGGCACGCATGGAGGAGTCGGACTTCAGCGCCCGCGCCTACGACCACGTCTACGAGGCAGCCCGCCCGGAAATCTTCTTCAAAGCGGTGCCCGAGAAAGTCGTGTCGTCCGGAGCGGCGGTCGGGATTCGCCGCGACGCGCGATGGAATGTGCCGGAGCCGGAGCTGACGCTCGTCATCAACTCGTCCGGCGCACTCGTCGGCTTCACGATCGGCAACGACATGAGCTCGCGCGACATCGAGGGTGAGAATCTGCTCTACCTGCCGCAGGCCAAGATATACACGGGCTCCTGCGCCATCGGCCCGTGGATCGTCGTCGGCGCCGTCGAAGACGATGCGCGGCAGTGGACAATTCGCCTCGAGATCCAGCGTGGGGACGCCGTCGTGTTCGCAGGCGAGACGCGTGTGGATCAGATCAAGAGGAGATTTGGTGAGCTGATCGAGTACCTGTTCCGGTCGCAGACCTTTCCGCGCGGCGCGATGCTGCTGACCGGCGCCGGAATCGTGCCGCCGGACGCCTTCACGCTGGCCGCTGGCGATCGCGTCCGCATCACGATCTCTGGTATTGGCACCCTGGAGAACCCCGTCACGGTCGTCTAATTAGTTGGTAGTTGGTAGTTGGTGGTTCGTCAGGAGACTGAATGATGTCCGTATCCCGACGCACGATCCTGCAACTCGCGATGGCGCCCGC
>Ga0068864_100003385_pt1 | contig 13183 bp, 10 predicted proteins | sample KBSSwiS72_FD_66586 | JGI IMG/M metagenome (GOLD analysis project Ga0068864, IMG submission 66586) | Switchgrass rhizosphere microbial communities from Kellogg Biological Station, Michigan, USA - KBS Switchgrass S7-2 | ecosystem: Host-associated > Plants > Roots > Rhizosphere > Soil ...
GCCGCCGGCGGTGGTCACCCGGTAGGTCGAGGTGAGCGGCTGCAGGACGACCTTGAACACGCGCTGCGCCTCGACGATCCGGCGGTCGCGCCAGTACCAGCGGTCGCGAAAGATCTCTGCCTCGGCGACGAAGAACAGCGGCACCGACTTGGTCAGCGCTTCGTCGACGGCCTTGCCGAGCTCGAATTCGACGGCGTAGGTGAGAGTGAGCCCGTCCTCGTCACGGACGACCTCGAACGCCGTCAGGGCCGCCTCGGCGGCACGCGCGACGCCCGATGCGGCCCATCCGGCGACCGCGATGCCCGGCAGCATCAGCCGTGACGCCGCGACGCCGAGCGCGCGAAGCACGCTGCGGCGGCGCAGTGAGCCGTGCGGCGGCAACGGGGTCATTGGCGGGCGGTCTTCGGCTGGGACTAGGGTTTCTCGAGCAGGGCGAGGAAGAAGCCGTCCGCCACGGCAGGTAAGCCGGGCGACGGAGGCGTGCCGTCATTGTCGGCCAGCGGCAGCAGCTGCCCGGGAGAAGGCGGGTCGGCCACCGGGCTTGCGTCGCCCTGTCGTTGCAAAAAAGCGTCGATCTGCGCCTCGCCCTCGACCCTGAACACCGAGCAGGTGGCGTAGAGCAGTCGGCCGCCGGGGGCGAGCAGCGGCCAGAGCGCGTCGAGCAGGCGCGCCTGGATCGCGCCGAGCGCGGCCAGGTCGCCTTCGCGGCGCAGCCAGCGGATGTCGGGATGACGGCGGACGATGCCGGAGGCGCTGCACGGCGCGTCGAGCAGGATCGCGTCGAAGGCGCGGCCGTCCCACCAGTCGGCCGGCGCGCCGGCGTCGGCGACGCGGGTCTCGGCGGCGAGGCCGAGCCGGGCCAGCGTCTGATCGACGCGCGCCAGCCGGCCGGCGTCGCGATCGATGGCGAGCAGATCGAGATCGGCGAGCTCGAGCAGGTGCGCCGTCTTGCCGCCGGGCGCAGCACAGGCGTCGAGGACGCGCGCACCCTGGGCGAGCGGGCGGGCGAGCAGGAGCGGCGCGGCACGCTGGGCGGCGCTGTCCTGGACCGAGACCAGGCCGGCGGCGAATCCGGGAAGCTGCGTCACCGGCATCGGCTCGGCCAGGGCGACGGCCTGGCCGCCCAGCACGCCCGCCTCGATCCCGTGCGTCGCGAGCTCGGCGACGTAGGACGCGGCGCTAGCGCGCCGGGCGTTGACGCGCAGGATCATCGGCGGGTGCCGATTGTCGGCGGCCACGACCGCCTGCCAGCGCTCGGGCCAATCGGTGCGCAGGCGATCGAGCCACCACGGCTGATGGTTGAAGCGCGCCAGCGGGTCGGCCAGTGTCTCGACCACGATCGCCGCGCGCTCGCGAACAAAGCGCCGGAGCACGGCGTTGACGAAGCCGGCGCTGCGCGGGGCGCGCCGGTTCGCGGCGGCGACGGCCTGGTCGACCAGGGTGTGCTCGGCGTACGGCGGCTCGCCGGCCGGCCAGAGCAGCGCCAGCGCCACCTGGAGCAGCGCGTCGACCTCGCGCGGCGGTGTCTTGGGCGCCAGCCGGCGGCGCACCACCTCGGCGGCGCCGAGCCAGCGCAGGGCATGAAAGGCGAGCGCCTGGGTCCCCGGACGGGCGATGTCGGGACAGCGGGCGAGCGCATCATTGAGCGAGCGGCCGGCGCGGACCGCGGCGACGGCGTCGGCGGCGTGACCGAGAAGGCGCGCCAGCGGCAGCGCGGGCGATGGCGGTGCGGTCACCGGACGAGTCTACGGCCGCGGATGCAGCCGATATCGATGCGGTACGCTCCGGGTCCGACAGCGAACGACACTGCCATGGCCGGCGAGAAGCCCACTCCGATCTTTCGCAGCGAAGGCGACCTGGCGCGCCTGCCCACGTCAGACCGCATTCGCTATCGGCTGGTCGGGGCCGGCTGCCGCTACCACGCCAATGACAACATCGCCGAGTTCATCGAGGACGGCGAGCTCGAGCAGCTGCGCGCCGAGGTCGAGGAGCAGATGCAAGGGGTGCTGCGCGCGCTCGTGATCGACACCGAGAGCGATCACAACACCAACGACACCGCCAAGCGGGTCGCCAAGATGTTCCTGAACGAGGTCTTCAAGGGCCGCTACGTCGCGCCGCCCACGGTCACCGAGTTCCCGAACGTCTCGCGCCTGAACGAGCTGATGATCGTCGGCCCGGTCAAGGTGCGAAGCGCGTGCTCGCATCATCTCTGCCCGATTCTCGGCAAGGTCTGGATCGGCCTGCTGCCGAACGAGCACTCGAACCTGATCGGCCTGTCGAAGTACGTTCGCATTTGCGACTGGATCATGAGCCGGCCGCAGATCCAGGAAGAGGCGGTGACCATGCTCGCCAACGAATTGCAGGACCGCGTCAAGCCCGATGGCCTGGCGATCGTCATGGAGGCCGATCACTTCTGCATGCACTGGCGCGGCGTCAAGGACGACGAGTCGATGATGACCAACAGCGTCATGCGCGGTGCGTTCCTGAAAGACGCGAACCTGCGGCGGGAGTTCCTATCGCTGCTATCCAAGAAGGTCTGACAAAGGGGATCGCATGCTGGTCCGACTTCTCTACGCAAGCCGCGCCGACGAGGCCGTCAACGCCGACGCGCTGGCCGCCATCGTCAAGCGTTCGAAGGATCACAACCCGAGGGTCGGCGTCACCGGCGTGCTGTGCTTCTGCACCAATGCCCACGTCTTCATGCAGGTGCTCGAAGGCGGGCGCGACGCGGTCAGCTCGCTCTACCACCGGATCGCCCAGGATCCGCGCCACCGCGACGTCGCGCTGCTCAGCTACGAGGAGATCGGCGAGCGAAGCTTCGCGAGCTGGTCGATGGGCCAGGTCAACATGAGCAAGCTCAACCCGGCGCTGGTGCTCAAGTACTCCGAGAGCGCGATCCTCGATCCCTACGCGGTCTCGGGCAAGGCCTCCCTCGCGCTCTTCAACGAACTGGTCGCGACGGCGTCGATCGGCGTCCCGGTCTAGCGCTCGCCCTCGGGCGCTCAGCAGTCGATGCGGGTCGCGCCCGGCGCGACCGGAGTCTTGGTCGCAGGCGGCGGAGAGGTGATCTTGCCGGTGACGCCGGGCTTGGGCAGGGGCGCGGGCGTCGCCTTGTCGGCGGTGGTCGGCACGACCAGCTTGGTGCAGTCGGTACTGCTCGCCGTGGGCTTGGGCCGGGCCGCGGCGCGCGCGGCCGCCGATCCACCCTTCAGCGCCGAACGATCCCCGTAGGCCTGCGACATGATCGGCGTGCCGAGCGGCAGCGAATCGCTGGTCGCCGGGGTGCCGGAATCGGTGCCGGACGGAATCTGCGACGTTTGCGACGGCGTCGGTGGCAAGCGCGGCGGCGGCTTGGTCGACTGGGCGGCACCGACCAGAGGGAGGGCGATCAGAAGGGACGCGACGGCGACTGCGCGGCGATGACGAGAGGAGGCGGCCATGGTCTCTCCTGCGGCTGTAGGTCTTCCGCGAACGATACCTCGTTGCACCGGCGGCCGTCGTTCAGCCGTCACCGGCCACCGCTTTGCCGGCGACGACTTTCTTCGCCGCCGTCTTCTTCGCCGCCACCTTCTTGACCGCCTTCTTGGCCGCGACCTTCTTTGCCGGCGCAGGCGCCGCCGCCGCCGCGGCGACCGCGACCGCCCTGACGACGCCTTCGATCGAGCCGCCAGCGCCCTTCCTGGCCGCCAGCTTGCGGTCGGGCCGCGGCTCGAACACGAACGACACCTTGTTCTCCTTCGCGTCCCACGCGAGGCGCGCCTTGAACTTGCGCCGCGTCTTGTTGGAGACGAAGCCGTCGAGCAGGTCGGTCGCGCCGGTCGTCAGCAGCTTGGTCATCTGCTCGCGCGCGACCGGCTGCTGCAGGATCACCTTGCCGCTCTTGAAATCGCACGACGGCGCCGGCCCGACCGAATGCTCGCAGACGTAGTTGGTGCCGAATTCGTAGACGTTGCCCTGGGTCTTCGGGCACTTGCCGAGGCTTTCCTGCTCGCCGAAGTCGACCGGCTCGCCTGATTCGCCCTCGCGCCTGGCGTCTTCGCCGAAGTCGAACTCGAGCTTCCAGTTCTTGATCTCGTCGTCGAAGACGAGCTTGAGCTCGGCCGTGAACGGCCAGCCCGCCTTGGACCGGAAGCCCTCGAGCGGGCCGATCCGCTTGTCGCGCAGGAACGCCTCGACCTCGACCAGCTCGAACGCGCGGCCGCCGGGGATCTTGCTGATCGAAAAGCCGCACGGCTCCTTGAAGCCGGGAATGCCAATGCAGGCGTAGCGCCGGTAGTTCTCCTTGACGATGCCGCCGCAGTTCGGGCACGGCGCGGCAAGCGTCGCGTAGTCGCCGGGAATGGTGTCGCGGTCGTACTCCTTGGCCTTCTTGACGATCCGCTCGGCCATCTCGGCAATCGAGCGCATGAAGGTCTCGCGCTCGAGGTGGCCCTTTTCCATCTCGGCGAGCTGATGCTCCCAGTTGCCGGTGAGCTCGGGCTTGGTCAGATCCTCGACGCCGAGGCCGCGCAGCAGCGTCATCAGCTGGAACGCCTTCGCCCCCGGGACCAACTCGCGCCCCTCGCGGTGGATGTACTTCTCGTAGATCAGCCCTTCGATGATCGCGGCGCGCGTTGCCGGCGTGCCGAGGCCCTTTTCCTGCATCGCCTCGCGCAGCTCGTCGTCGTCGATCAGCTTGCCGGCGCCTTCCATCGCCGAGAGCAGCGTCGCCTCCGTGTAGCGCGCCGGCGGCTTGGTCTTGAGCGCCTTGACGTCGATGCTCTCGGTCCGCGCCAGCTCGCCCGCGGCGACGGCGACCAGGTTGGCGTCGTCCTCTTGCGCCTCGCGGCCGTAGACCGCGAGCCAGCCCGGCTTGACCATCACCTTGCCGTTGGTCTGGAACTTGTACTCCTTGCCGGCATTGGCGACGGTCGAGATGCGCGTCGTCACCATGAACTCGGCCGAGGGAAAGAAGACGGCGAGGAAGCGCTTGGCGACCATGTCGTAGAGCTTGGCCTCGATCTCCGACAGGCTCTTCGGCGGCAGCAGCGTCGGGATGATCGCGAAGTGATCCGAGACCTTGGCGTTGTCGAAGATCTTCCTGATCGGCTTGACGTAGCCTTCCTTCAACGCCGTCTTGGCGTGGACGGCGAGCGGCCGGAGCGGACCAGGCAGGCTTTCCTTCGAGATCATCTCGATCGTCGACTTCGCGACCGCGACGTAGTCCTCCGGCAAGGCACGGCTGTCGGTCCGCGGGTAGGTCAGCACCTTGTGCTTTTCGTACAGCGCCTGGGCGATCGAGAGCGTCGTCCGGGCCGAAAAGCCGAAGCGCGAGTTCGCCTCGCGCTGCAGGCTGGTCAGGTCGTAGAGCTGCGGCGGCGCCTGGTTGCTCGGCTTGGCCTCCTCGCTGACCGACGCCGGCTCGCCCTGCACCGCCGCGGCGATCGCCAGCGCTTCGGTCTCGTTCCAGAGGCGGTCGGAGCGCAGCTCGCTGTCCTCGGGGGTCTTTCTCCAGGCCGGGTCGAACCACTTGCCCTCGTACTCGCCGGCAGTGACCGCGAAGGTGGCTCGCACCTCCCAGTAGTCGCGCGAGACGTGCTTCCTGATCTGCTCCTCGCGCTCGACCATGATCGACAGCGTCGGCGTCTGCACCCGGCCAACGGTGGTGAGGAAGAACCCGCCGTCACGCGAGTTGAAGGCGGTCATCGCCCTCGTGCCGTTGATGCCGACCAGCCAGTCGGCCTCGGAGCGGCAGCGCGCGGCGTCGGCGAGCGGCAGCATCTGCTTGTCGGACCTGAGGTGCTCGAAGCCATCGCGGATCGCCTGTGGCGTCATGCTCTGGAGCCAGAGTCGCTTGACCGGCAGCTTCGACTTGGCGTGCTGCTGGATCAGGCGAAAGATCAGCTCGCCCTCGCGCCCCGCATCGCAGGCGTTGATGAGCTCGCTCACGTCCTTGCGCTTGACGAGACGGACGATCGCGTTCAGCCGGGTCTTGGTCTTCTCGAGCGGCGCGAGGTCGAAGTGCGGCGGGATCACGGGCAGGTGGGCGAAGCTCCACTTGCCGCGCTTGACGTCGAACTCCTCGGGCGCCTTGATCTCGAGCAGGTGGCCGACCGCCGAGGTGACGATGTAGCCGTCGGCCTCGAAGTATTCGTCGTGCTTGTCGAACTTGCCCGCGCTGGGCGTGAGCGCGCGGACGATGTCCTGCGCGACCGAAGGCTTCTCGGCAATGATCAGTGCTTTGCTCATTCGTCTCGTCGTCGTTCTCTCGGGCGGCGCACCGCGTCTCTACAATCCGGGCTTCTCGCGCGCACGCACACACGCGCGCGCACCCATGAATTCAATGTACCCAAAGAAATTGGCCGCCCGAGAAACCCCTGCCGCAAAGCCGTCAACCGTTGCCGCCAAGCGCCGCGGGCCGCGGATCCAAGTGCGTCGCTCCGGAATCCACGGCAAGGGCGTGTTCGCCCTGGCGCCGATCGCCGAGGGCGAGCGGATCCTCGAGTACACGGGCAGCGTCATCACCTGGAAGCAGGCGAAGAAGCTGCCGCCGCACAACCCCGACGATCCCAACCACACCTTCTTCTTCCACATCGACAACAAGCACGTCATCAACGGCCTGGACGGCGGCAACGCCGCGAAGTGGATCAACCACGCCTGCGGGCCGAACTGCGAGGCCGACGAGGTCGACAAGCGGATCTTCATCACCGCGCTGCGCGACATCGAGCCGGGCGAGGAGCTGAATTACGACTACGGGCTGATCCTCGACGGCAAGCACACCAAGAAGGTGAAGAAGGAGTTCGCCTGCCGCTGCGGGACGCGCAAGTGCCGGGGCACGATGCTCGCCAAGAAAAAGAAGTGAGCGGGATCGTCGATCCGGTCATCGAGCACGTCGTCGAGACCGGATCGACGAACAGCGACCTGCTGGCACGGGTGCATGCGGCGGCAACGAGCGCCGCGACGTTCGCTCCCCTTCTGCTCGTCGCCGAGCGCCAAAGCGCCGGCCGCGGCCGCCACGGTCGGTCGTGGCATGGCGCCGCCGGCGCATCGCTCACCTGCTCGCTGGCGTGGCGGTTCGCGGGCGCCGATCTCTCGGGGCTCTCGCTCGCGGTCGGCGTCGCCCTGGCCGATGCGCTCGAGCCGCCGCCCGGCGCAGGCAGGATCGGCCTGAAATGGCCGAACGATCTCTGGCTGCTCGACGGTGCCCGCGACGCTGGCGAGCGTCCCGGCCGCAAGCTCGCCGGCGTGCTGATCGAAACCGCGCCTTTCGGAGCGGGCCGGGTCGCGATCATCGGCGTCGGCATCAACGTGCTGCCGCTCGCCGTCGCCGACGCGGCATCGGGAGTCGCGGCGCTGGCCGAGATCAATCCGGAGGCGACGGTCGCCCGGACGCTCGCGATCGTCGCGCCGGCGCTGATCGCGGCCATGCGCCGGTTCGAGGGCACGGGCTTCGCCGCCTTCGCCGATCGCTTCGCGGCGCGTGATCTGCTGCGCGGACGGGAGATCGTGAGCGACGCCGGGGTCGCTGGCGTCGCGAGCGGTGTCGACAGCGACGGAGCGCTCTGGCTCGACGCCGCGAGGGGCCGCGTGCGCGTCACGAGCGGCGAGTGGCGCCTGCGGCTCGCCTTGCCGTCGGCAGCGCCGTGCTGAGAGCGCTGCTGGCGGCGCTGGTCGTCGCCAACCTGCTTTTCTTCGTCTACGCGCGCGGCGCGCTCGACGGCCTCGGCCTGCGCTCGATCGGCGATCGCGAGCCGGAGCGCCTGGCCCACCAGGTCCGCCCCGAGGCGATCAAGCTCTTGCCGATGAGCGCCGCGGCGAGCACCCCGGCCGATGGCCGCACCTGCCTCGAGACGCCACCGTTCGGTGCCGCCGACGCCAATGCGGTCGAGCTGGTCCTCGCCAGCAACCTGCCGCCCGGTTCGTGGACCGATACCCGCGGCGAGCGGACGATCGGCAGCAAGACCGAGGTCACGCACAGCTATCGCGTCGCCAATGCCGACGCCGCTCTCGCCGAGCGACTGGCGACGCTCAAGCTCGATATCGTGGGGCGCGGCTTCAGCCCGTGCGCGAAGGCCGACCGGCCGCGCTGAGGCGGCCCCGGACGATGCGCTCGCAACGCGCGCCAGGGGCGAGCGCGAGCACCGCCGTCAGCAGCAGCAGCAGCCAGGCGACGCCGAGCGCGCCGCCTCCGCCGCCGGACGACGTCGCGGCAGGCGCCGAAGCCGGGGGCGTGACGACGACCGGCGCGACCACGACGACCGACAGCGTCGCGGTCGAGACGTAGCCGTTGCTGTCTGTCGTGGTGAGCCGGATCACGAACGTTCCCGCCGCGCTCGGCGCCACCGTCACGGATGACGCATTGGCAGCGCTGGTGATCACCGCGCCGCTGGTACCGGCGTTGAGGATCGTCCACTCGTAGCTCACGACGGTATGGCCCGATGTCTCGACCGAGGCCGACGTCAGCGCGACCGTCTGGCCGGCAGTCGGCGTCGTCGTCGTCAGCGCGATCGCGGCCTGAACGCCGTTGACAGCCAGCAGCGCGGCGTGGGCGTCGAGCATGCCCGCGCCGCAGGTCGAAGTCGTGCAGTAGCACTCGTCCTGCGCCCCGGTACCGGGGGCGGTGCAGGTCGGGATGCCGGCCGTGCCGCCGGTGGTCGGGAACGGCCGTGCCGTCGCCTGCAGCGTCGACTTGACCTGGGCCGGCGTCAGCGACGGCTGCGCCGAGAGCATCAGCGCCACCGTGCCGGAGACGAGCGGCGCCGAGAAGCTGGTGCCGATCGTGGTGTTGAAGCTGTCGGTGTAGATGGCCCCGCCCGCGGAAGCAGCCACCGGCGCAATCGTCCCCGAGTTGCTCGTCGTCATGATCGGATAGAGGCACGGGCCGCCGCCGGTGTTGACGCAGTTGCCGCCGGGCGCGGCGATCGTGATCTGCGGCCCGAGGTCGGAAAAGCCGACCTTGTCGCCGACGTGGCGGAGCGCCGTCACACCCAGCGCGCCGGGGCAGCTCGCCGGGCTGCCGACGGCGTTGCCGCCGCTGTTGCCGGCGGCAGCGACGACCACCGCTCCGGCAGCATTGACGCGGGCGATGGCGTCGATGTACGCCTGGCTGCACGCCTGCGAGCCGCCCAGGCTCATGTTGAGGACACGTGCCGGCGTCGGGTTGGCGGGCAGCTTCATCGCCGAGAGCTCGGCCTGTGTCAGGACGCCGGCGGCCCAGAGCATGCCGACGGTGATGTCCGAGTCGTAGCCGCCGCACTTGCCGAGCACGCGCACCGGCATCAGATGGATCGTGCGGCCGACGCTGGCGATGCCGGCGCCGTTGTCGGTCGTCGCCGCGATCAGGCCGGCGGTCTGGGTGCCGTGCCAACTGCTGTTGCCGACCTCGCAGTCGCCGCCCGAGAAGACAGGGTTGGTCTTGTCCGACTGGGTGACGCCGTCGCCCGGGTCGGAGGCGTCGCTGTCGCGGGCGCTGCCGTCGTTGGCCGAGGAGAAGTTGGTTCCCGATGCGCCGTCGTCGGGGCTCACCATGTCGTAGCCGGGGACGACGTTGCCCTGCAGGTCGGGATGGTCGAAGCGGATGCCGGTATCGAGGTCGGCGACGACGACCGCCGCGCTGCCGGTCGTGATGTCCCAGGCCTGCTCGGCATTGATCGCGGCCGGCGCTGTGCCGGCGACGGTGCCGCTGCCAGCCGGTCCCGGAGGTTTGAGGTACCACTGGCCGACCGCCGGGCCGCCGGCGCTCGTCGTGGTCGCTCGCGTCGAGTAGAACGGATCGTTCGGCGCGGCGACGATGTGCTTCTTCTCGTCGGCGACGGCGTATTCGATGTCGCTCTCGGCACCGATCCGCGCCGCCAGCTGCTGCGACGTCATGCCGCTGGCAAACACCACCTGCGACCGTTCCGACATCGGCCTGCCCGCCGCCAAGGCGACGCCGATGCGTTGGCCGAGCGCCTGCGCCTGCACCGCGTGCTGGCTCAGGGCCGCCTGCGCCTGCATGCGCAGCACCGGGGAATTGGCGCGGAACTTGACGATCGCCCGGGCGGCCCCGGCCGACGCGCTCGCGCCGGGCACCTGTGCCAGCGGCGCGTGCAACGCGAACGGCGCGAGCAGGAACGCGGCGACGACGCCGGCGCGGATCAGAACTGTTCGCATCACTCGCTTCTCCAGCGCGGCGGCGCTCACGGCACCGTCCGTGCGGCGGGCGCGCACGGCCGGATCGCCCGCATCGGCACGGAGGTCATCAAGTCAGTTTAGAGGGCGCTCGCCGGGCGCTCGTCGACCCTTACCAAGGCTTACGGAACGTGTTGGCTTCGCTGCCAAATACCGCACGACGAAAGAACTCGCGCTAGGCTCGCGCCGGCGCGATGAGAGAGCAGGCGCGGCGCCCGCAGACGCCGCGCCGGCCCGCTCAGCGGTCCTTGCGCAGGAGAACGATCGGCGGACGGGCCGCGGCATCGCCCAGCATGAACAGGGTGTAGACCGAATTGCCCGGCAAGCTGAGCGGCGCGCCCGAGCCGGTGGTCGTGGTGCTGTAGATCGGCGTCGGGCTCGACGTCGCGAACACGTCGAGCTGCAGCGGCGTGGTCGCACCGACGACGGCATACGACGAGGCCGCGCCGGGAGCGACATTGCTGGCGATGACCGCGAACGCCGCGTTCAGCGTCAGCGGCGTCGCCGCTCCGGTGAGGCCGTTGATCATGCGCATCTTCAGACTGCTGGTCGTGTTCGTCAGGTGGTTGTCGTCGGTGATCAGGCTCGCGGTCGTCGACCCCGGCGCGCCGTAGACGAACAAAGTCGAGTCGCCGCCGGCGGGAAGCGACGTGACCGGAGAGGCCACCGTCGCGCCGTTGACCGTGATCGTTAGCGGCGTTCCGGACGGAACGACGGCATAGCCGGTCACCGTCGGGGCGACCACGCTGGTTGCGACCGCGGCGCTGGCGGCACTGGCCGAGACGACCGCGTTACCCGAGACCGCGGCGGCGAGCCGAACTCGCGCGGTGGTGTTGCGGCCGGGCGTGTAATCGGCCTGCTGCACCAGCACGCCGGCGTTGACCAGCGTGCCGCCGATCGTCGGCGTCAGGATCACGGATGCGACTTGCTGGTTCGTCAGCACGAACGACGGCAGGTCGAGCCGCAGGTCGGCGGGATTGCCGGCACCGGTGATGCGGAGCCGGTACGTGCCGGGCGAGATCGAGAGGAAGCTGCTGGTCTGCAGCGACGTCGACGAGCCGAAGCTGAAGGTCGGCGAAGTCAGCGTGGCGATGTTGGTGGCCGGATCGGTGACGTAGACGTCGATCGCGCCAGCATCGGTGGCGGCCTGGAAGACCCGCAGCGAAGCAGTCCCGGTCGCCGGCTGCGCCGTGTCCTCGTTGATGATCGTGGTGCGCCCGACGCCGCCGCTTTCGTAGGCGACCAGCACGTAGTGGGCGCCGGCGGCGACGCTCGGTGCCAGCGTCGCGAGCGCGGTATTGGTGCTCGCATCGTTGACCTGCAGGATCGGGCTGCCGGCGGTGACACCGGAGTAGGTGCTGACGGTATCGATCGCTGTACCGCTGATGACGGCAGTGCCGCCCGACAGCATGTTGATCGACTGATGCGTCTGCATCGCATTGACAAGGCGCACGGTCGCGACCGAATCGTTGTTGTCACTACCGCCGCAAGCGGACAGGGCGGCCGCGACGAAAGCCGCGGCGAGGCCGCGGCAAATCTTATTGTTCAGCACTTGTTCTCCTCGAGCGACAGTCAACGCGCGAGCCGGATTCGCGTTGGTCGTTGGTTGATGTGATTGGAGCTAACGCCGCACCCTCGCGGATTGCTGACAGCGTGCGCATTGCAAAGAAATGTCAAGGCCGGTGCAGGCGCTTGAATCGGTGCGTATACGGAGCGAACTCTTGAGGCGATCGCGAGTCGATCACCACGGATTTGTTCAGGGAGTGCACGATATGAAGACGATGATCAAAACGGTGACGGCGGTTGCCGCATGCGCAGCGCTGCTCGGTGCAGCGGCGAGCGCCGGTGCCGCGGAGTATGCCACCGTGATTTCGGCGGCCCCCGTGACCGGCTCGGTTGCGGCGCCGCGGCACGATTGCGTGCGAGGCGAGCAGATCGTGCAACAGCCGCCTTCGGGCGCCGGCGCCCTGGTCGGGGCGATCGCCGGCGGCGTCATCGGCAACCAGTTCGGCCACGGCTTCGGCAAGGCCGCCGCGACCGGCCTGGGGGCGGTTGCCGGCTCGGCGATCGGCAACAACGTCGAAGCGAGTGCGAACCCGCCCACGGCCGTTCCGGTGCAGCGTTGCCGCACCGTGAACGGATACGAAAGCACCGTCGTCGGCTACGACGTCGTCTACGAATACAACGGCCAGCGATACACGACGCGGCTGCCGCGCGATCCGGGCCCCCGCCTGGCCATCGACATCCGTCCGGCGGGTGCTGCCGCCATCGACCGCGTCGCCCCGCCCGCCAGTTATCGCGCCGTGCCGCCGGCGTACGCCGCGGCGCCGGCGTACTCGGAACCGGCGCCCCGCGACGGCGATGCGCCGGTCTACTACGACGATCCGGCGCCGGTCTATCCGGCGCGCTACTACGCGCCGGCGCCGGCGTATTACGGTGCGCCTTACTACGCGCCCATCGTCGCCCCGGCGATCGGCGTCGGGATCGGCTACTGGATCGGCAGCACCTGGCATCGCGGCTACTACGGCGGCGGCTACCACGGCGGCGGCTACCACGGCGGCCGGCGCTGGCACTGAGCGTACGGCGCCACGGCAACGACAAAGCGCCCCGCGTGCCCTTTGCTCTTTGGCACCAATGACGGCCCGGGCTACTTCGCGATCACCCGCACCATCTCGAGCACCTTGTTCGAGTAGCCCCACTCGTTGTCGTACCAGGCGACGACCTTGACGAACGTGCTGTCGAGGGCGATGCCGGCCTCGGCATCGAAGACCGACGTCATCGGCTCGCCGCGGAAGTCGGTCGAGACGACCTTGTCCTCGGTGTAGCCGAGCACGCCCTTCAGCGCCCCTTGCGACTGGGCCTTCATCTCGGCGCAGATCTCGGCATAGCTCGCCTCCCTGATCAGCTCGACCGTCAGGTCGATCACCGACACGTCCGACGTCGGGACGCGAAACGACATGCCGGTGAGCTTCTTGTTCAGCGTCGGGATGACGACGCCGACCGCCTTGGCCGCGCCGGTCGACGACGGGATGAT
>Ga0068864_100003390_pt1 | contig 13172 bp, 8 predicted proteins | sample KBSSwiS72_FD_66586 | JGI IMG/M metagenome (GOLD analysis project Ga0068864, IMG submission 66586) | Switchgrass rhizosphere microbial communities from Kellogg Biological Station, Michigan, USA - KBS Switchgrass S7-2 | ecosystem: Host-associated > Plants > Roots > Rhizosphere > Soil ...
CTGCCGGCGAGCCAGCGCGTCGCCGAGGACCAGTGGTACGCGGGCACGGCCGATGCGGTGTACCAGAACATCGACATCATCGACGGGTACGCGCCGGAGTACATCATCATTCTCGCCGGCGATCACGTCTACAAGATGGACTACGAGAAGATGCTGGTCCAGCACGTCGATGCGGGCGCCGACGTCACCGTCGCGTGTCTCGAGGTGCCGGTCGCCGAAGCGAATGCCTTCGGTGTCATGCACGTCGACGCGAGCGACCGGATCGTGTCGTTTGTCGAGAAGCCGCCGGAGCCGCCGGAGATGCCCGATCGTCCGGGCTGGGCGCTCGCGAGCATGGGGATCTACGTGTTCAGCCGCACGTTCCTGCACGAGCAGCTGCGGCGCGACGCCGCCGCTCCCCAGTCGAGCCGCGACTTCGGCCGCGACATCATCCCGTGGATCGTGAGCAACGGGAAGGCGATCGCGCACCGCTTCTCGAAGTCGTGCGTGATGTCGCGGGCGGAGGGCAGCGTGTACTGGCGCGACGTCGGCACGCTCGACGCGTACTGGGAAGCAAACATCGACCTGACCGACGTCGTGCCGGCACTCGACCTCTTCGATCGCGACTGGCCGATCTGGACCTACGCCGAGATCACGCCGCCCGCGAAGTTCGTGCACGACGTCGACGGCCGCCGCGGCGTCGGCATCTCGTCGCTCGTGTCGGGGGGCTGCATCGTGTCCGGCGCGGCGGTGCGCCGATCGCTGCTCTTCACCGGCGTGCGCGTCAATTCGTACGGAACGATCGAGAACACGGTGGTGCTGCCGTACGTCGAGATCGGGCAGCGCTCGCGCATCGCGAATGCGATCATCGACTCCGGCGTCAAGATTCCGCGAGGTCTCGAGGTCGGAGTCGACCCCGAGGCCGACGCCAAGCGTTTCCGCCGAACGGCGCGAGGAATCTGCCTCATCACCCAGCCGATGATCGACCGGCTGCAAGCGCCTTGAGGCCTAGGCCTCAAGGCGGCGCACGGCTCGATGCTCATCGCTTGAACAGGCCGTAGCCGGATGCGCCGTCTGCACGTGCTCGCGGTCGCGTCGGAGATATTCCCGCTGGTCAAGACCGGGGGCCTCGCCGACGTCGTGGGTGCATTGCCGCCCGCCCTCGCGCGGGAGAGCATCGCCACCCGCACGCTCGTGCCCGGCTATCCGGCCGTGCGCGACAAGCTGGCCGAGGTCGCGGTCGCCCATTCGTTTCCACAATTGCACGGCGGCGCCGCGCAACTGCTCATCGGCAAAGCATCGGGGCTCGATCTCCTGGTGCTCGACGCGCCGCACCTGTACGCGCGGCCGGGCAATCCGTACGTGGGCCCCGATGGACACGAATGGCCCGACAACGGCCTGCGCTTCGCCGCACTCGCGAGTGCGGCGGCCGCGGTCGCGCGCGGCGCGGTCCCCGGGTACACGCCCGACATCGTGCACTGTCACGATTGGCAGGCGGGGCTCGTTCCGGCGCTGCTGCATTATCGCGGGTCGCCGCGCCCTGCGACGGTCATGACGGTGCACAACCTTTCGTTCCAGGGACAGTTTCCGCGCGATCTCCTCGCGCGCATCGGCCTGCCGCCGAACGCGTACACGATCGATGGCGTCGAATATCACGGTACGATCGGCTACCTCAAGGCAGGACTGGCGCTGGCCGACCGCATCACCACCGTATCGCCGACCTACGCGGTGGAGATCCGAACGCCGGAAGACGGCATGGGTCTCGACGGCCTCCTGCGCAAGCGCGCAGGCGTGCTGAGCGGCATCCTGAACGGCATCGACGACGCCATCTGGAATCCCGCAACCGATGCGTCGCTGCCCGCGCGCTTCGACGAGAAGCGCCTGTCGCGACGGACGACGAACAGGACGGCGCTGCAGGCGCGGTTCGGGCTCGATCGCGATGCCGATGCACTGCTGCTCGGCGTCGTCTCGCGTCTCACGTTCCAGAAGGGCATGGATCTCTTGCTCGACGCCGTTCCCGCCATCACTGCGGCCGGCGCGCAGCTCGCGCTCATCGGATCCGGTGACAAGGCGCTGGAAAATCGTTTCACGGCCGTATGCGCACGCCATCCGAAGCGCGTCGCGGCGATCATCGGCTACGACGAGTCCGTTGCGCACCTCGTGCAGGCAGGCGCCGACGCGCTGCTCGTGCCGTCCCGCTTCGAGCCTTGCGGCCTCACGCAGCTCTGCGCGCTGCGCTACGGAGCGATCCCGATCGTGGCGCGCGTCGGAGGCCTGGCCGACACCATCATCGACGCGAACGAAATGGCACTCGCGGCGAACGCGGGAACGGGCATCCAGTTCTCGCCGGTCACGCGGGGCTACCTGGAGCTTGCCGTCGGACGCGCCCTATCGCTCAGGCAGGATCGCCAGGCGTGGCGCCGCATGCAGCTTCGTGCGATGGCGACGGATGTCGGCTGGACGCGACCTGCGAAACGCTATGCGGCGCTCTATCGCGATCTCGTCGCCGACAGGGCAACCGCCCGCGCACCCTGACGCATGCATCCCGGACCCGGAAGCCCCGAGCCGCTCGGCGTGACGCTCGCGCAGGACGGCGCCAACGTCGCGGTCGTTTCCGCGCACGCGACGGCAGTCGAGTTCTGCCGCTTTGACCGGACGGGCGTCGACGAGCTCGAGCGCGTCCCGCTGCCCGAACGCACGGGCAACGTCTTCCACGGTTTCGTTCCCGGGGTACGCGATGGGGACCGCTATGGTTTGCGCGTCCATGGCCCGTACGATCCGCGCGACGGCCATCGCTTCAATCCCTCGAAGCTGCTCGTCGATCCGTACGTTCGCGCGCTCGACCGCGCGTTTGCGTTCCATCCCGCGCAGGTGGGCGGCGGCAACGACCCCGCGTCACGCGACGACGCCGACAGCGCGCCGTTCGTCCCGAAGGGCATCGTCACGCATCGCGCCGCCCTCGCCGCGCTCAATCGCGCAAGGCGCCGTGGGCGAGCAGCGTCATCTACGAGCTGCACGTGCGGGGCTTCACGCGCACGCACCCGGCGATACCGGAATCGCTGCGTGGCACGTTCGGCGGCCTCGCCCATCCGGCTGCGATCGCTCATCTCACGGCATTGGGGGTCACCGCGGTGGAGCTGATGCCGGTGGGGGCGTGGATCGAAGAGCGACATCTCGCGCGTCTGGGACTCTCCAACTATTGGGGATACAACCCGGTCGCGCCTTTCGTTCCGGATCCGAGGCTTGCGCCGGGCGGGATCGACGAAGTACGCAGGGCCGTCGTGGCGCTGCGCGCCGCGGGCATCGAGGTGATCCTCGACATCGTCCTCAATCACACCGGCGAAGGCGACGCGCTCGGGCCGACGGTCTCGCTGCGCGGCCTCGACAACGCGACGTACTACCGGACCCACGTCGACGATCGCGCACGCTACGTCGACGACACGGGCTGCGGCAACGCGCTGGCGCTCGACCGGGCGCCCGCATTGCGGCTCGCCCTCGATGTCCTTCGTTATTACGCATCGGCCACGGGCGTCGACGGTTTTCGCTTCGATCTCGCGACTACGCTCGGACGCCGCGCCGACGGCTTCGACCCCGATGCCCCCCTGCTGCAGGCCATCGCGCAGGACCCGGCGCTGCGCGACTTGAAGCTCATCGCCGAGCCGTGGGACGTCGGTGCGGGCGGCTACCGCCTGGGCGAGTTTCCGCCTTCGTGGGCGGAATGGAACGACCTGTATCGCGACACCGCGCGGAAATACTGGCGCGGCAACCCCGGCCAGATCGGCGATCTCGCGACGCGACTCGCCGGCTCCGCCGACGTGTTCGCTGCGCGGCGACGCCCTCCGTCGCGGTCGATCAACTTCGTCGCGGCGCACGACGGCTTCACGCTCGCGGACCTCGTTTCCTACGTCCAAAAGCACAACGCCGCCAACGGCGAAGACAATCGCGACGGCTGCGACGTCAATCATTCGTGGAACCACGGCGTGGAGGGTCCGAGCGACGATCCGGCCATCGTCGAAGCGCGCCGCCGCGACGTGCGGAACCTGCTCGCCACGCTGTTCGTGTCGAGGGGAACGCCGATGCTCGCGATGGGCGACGAGCTCGGCCGCACGCAGCAGGGCAACAACAACGGTTACGCGCAGGACGGCCCGCTGACGTGGGTCGACTGGTCGACGGCCGACGCGACGTGCATCGCCTTCGTCGGGCGGCTCATCGAGCTTCGCAAGCGCTACGCGGCCCTGCACCAGGATCGCTGGCTCGACGGCGCCGTGCAGGACGAGAGTGGGCTGCCGGATGTGGAGTGGCGGCGTCCGGACGGGGAACCGATGGATGGCGGCGACTGGAACAATCCTGAAGCCCGCACGCTCGTCGTCGCGTTCCATCCGCCCACTGCCGCCATTGCCTGCCCCCCAGCGATGGAAGCGCCTTCGCAGGTGAGCCGCTCGCACAACAGCGTCGCGATCGCATTCAATGCGAGTGGCGATTCGATTAGCGTGCGCTGGCCCGAACCCCGCGAGGGGCACGCGTGGCACTTGAAGATCGATACGGCGTTGGCGACGGGATTCCCGGCCGCACGCGCGCCGGTGACTGGAGACGAGACGACGATCGCGCCGCGGTCGCTCGCCGTCGTCACGGAAGAGCCCGAAGCGTCACCACGCCGGCGGAGCCACGGCGTTGCGCGCGAAGTGCTCGACCGTCTCGCCGCCAGCGCCGGCATCGCGGCCGAATGGTGGGATGTGGCCGGCAAGCGCCACGTCGTCCAACCGGACACGAAGCGCGCGCTGCTCGCGGCGATGGGGCTCGGTGTCCAGTCGACGGCCGACGCGCGTGCGCACCTCGCCGCGATGGCCGAAAGGCGCGCGCCCGAGCGCCGTGACGGCGACGGCGTCGCCGCCGACCATGGCGACGCGACCAAGCCCGCGCGATGCTTCCTTCCGCAGGAGCTGGCCACGGGCGCGCGCCGCTTCGGGCTCGCCGCGCACCTGTATGCGCTGAAGCGCAGCGGCGACCAGGGCATCGGCGATTTCACCACACTCGCCGAGATCGGCGCGGCCACCGCTCATGCGGGCGGCAGCATCGTCGGCATCAATCCGCTGCACGCGCTTTTCCCGGAGGACCGCGAGCGCGCGAGCCCCTACCATCCGTCGGACCGACGCTTCCTCGACCCGATCTACATCGACGTCGAGCGCGTTGCCGATTTCGCGGCGTCCGATGCCGCGCGCGGGATTTTTCAACGGAACGCGCGCGAAATCGCCGCGCTAGCCGCGAGCGCGCAGGTGGATTACGCGGCGGTCTGGCGACTGAAATGCGACGTGCTGCAAGCGTGCTTCGAAACGTTCGGAGCGCGCGATGCAACCGATGCGCTGCGCAGGGAATTCGAGCGCTTCGTCGCGGCCGGTGCTGCGTCGCTCGAGCGCTTTGCGCTGTTCGCGGCGATCGCCGCCTTGCATCCGCGCGTGCCGTGGCAGTCGTGGCCCGACGGGTTGCGCGAGCCGCAGGGTGCCGAGACGCGGTCGTTCGCGCAGCGAAATGCGCGCCGGGTTCGCTTCGCCCTGTACCTGCAATGGCTTGCGGACGTCCAATTCGGCGACGCCGCGCGCGTCGCGCGCGCGAGCGGGCTCGCGTTCGGCTTCTTCCGGGATCTTGCCGTCGGCGCAGCGCCGGACGGCGCGGAAGTGTGGGCACATCCGCAAGGCTTCGCCCGCGGCGTCGCGGTCGGCGCGCCGCCGGATCCGTTTTCCACGAGCGGGCAGAACTGGAACCTGCCGCCGCCCAACCCCGAAGCGCTGATCGCGAACGATTGCGCGCCGTTCCGCGAGTTGCTCGCCGCCAACATGCGGCATGCGGGCGCGCTGCGGATCGATCACGTCATGGCGCTCACGCGGCTCTTCTGGATTCCCGACGGCGCCGCCCCCATCGACGGCGCGTATGTCTCGTATCCACTCACGACGCTGCTCGGCGCGCTCGCGAGCGAGAGTCAACGCGCGCAATGCCTTGTCGTCGGCGAAGACCTCGGCACGGTGCCGGAAGGATTCCGCGAGCGACTCGCCGCCGCCGAGGTGCTGTCCTATCGCGTGCTGTGGTTCGAGCGCACCGGTTCCTCATTCGCTGCGCCGAGTCGTTATCCCGCCAAGGCCGCGACGGCGGTGTCGACGCACGACCTGCCGACGATTGCAGGCTGGTGGACCGGCGCGGACATCGCCGAGAAGGCCGAGCTCGGCCTTCTCGATGCGGACGGCGAGATGGCTGCGAAACTCGAGCGCGCACGCGACAAGCGCGCGCTCGCTGAGGCGATCGACGCAGCCGGCGTTGCCGAAGGCGCGGCGCTCGCGCCCTACGCGCCGCACGACGCGCCGCTCACGGCGGCCGTCCACCGCTTCGCCGGCGCGGCACCCTCCGCGCTCGTGCTGGTGCAGGCGGATGACCTGGCACTCGAAACGACGGTGCTCAATCTCCCGGGAACCGATCGCGAGCGGCCCAACTGGCGCCGCAAGGTTCGAACGAGCGTCGATGCCCTCTGGCAGACGCCGGCTGCGCGTCTCACGACCGCCGGATTCGCGAGGCGCGAGGGACCGGCGTGTCGAGTGGCGCCGGACCTAGGCCGCGAATAGGGCGAGCCGCAGGTGATTTCGCAGGGGCGAGTGCTGCACGCGGCCGCCCGTGGCGGCTTACGCGCCCATTGCCAGTGCTGCACGCGGCCGCCCGTGGCGGCTTACGTACCCATTGCCCCTGCTGCCGCGCACGCCTCGGGTTGCCGCCGCGCCAAGGCTCTGCTGTACGCGCCTCACTGCGCGCTGCCGTAGGTCACGCGATTGCGGTCTCGATCTCGGCCTGCTCGGCGGACAGCGCCGCTGCGAGCGCATCATCGACGTTGTCGACCCATACGAACGTCAGCTGCTCGCGCGCGTCGGCGGGGATGTCCTCGAGGTCTCGCCGATTGCGCTCCGGAAGCATCACCGTCGTGATGCCCGCGCGCAACGCCGCCAGCACCTTCTCCTTCACGCCGCCAATCGGCAACACGAGACCGCGGAGACTGATCTCGCCCGTCATGGCGACGTCGTTGCGCACGATGCGACCGGTGAGCAGGGACGCGAGCGCGACGAACATCGCGACACCGGCGCTCGGCCCGTCCTTCGGCGTAGCGCCCGCGGGAACGTGGACGTGGATGTCCGACTTCTCGAGCACCTCCGCCGCAATCCCGAGGTGCTCGGAGCGCGCCTTGACGAGCGACAGCGCCGCCTGTGCGCTTTCCTTCATCACGTCGCCCAGCTGGCCCGTGAGAATGAGTTTGCCGTTGCCGGGCATTCGCGTCGCCTCGATGAACAGGATGTCGCCACCGACCGGCGTCCACGCGAGACCGGTGGCCACACCGGAGACGCCGCCGCGCATCGCTACCTCCGCTTCGTACTTCTTCGGGCCGAGGATCCGCGCGAGATCGTCCTTGCCGATGACGGCGCGCTCGATCTCGCCGGCGGCGATGCGCACCGCAACATCGCGGAGTACGTTGCCGATCTCGCGCTCCAGATTGCGTACGCCGGCTTCGCGCGTGTAATCGTCGATGATCGCCATCAGCACGTCGTCGCCGATCGATGCCTGCTCCGCCGAAAGTCCCGTCGCCTTGAGCTGGCGGTCGACCAGGTAACGGCGCGCGATCTGCAGCTTCTCCTGTCCCGTGTAGCCCGGCAGCTGAATGACCTCCATCCGGTCGCGAAGCGGTCCGGGAATCGTGTCGAGCACGTTCGCCGTGCAGATGAACATCACGCCCGACAAATCGAAAGGCACGCCCAGGTAGTTGTCGCGGAACGTCGCGTTCTGCTCCGGATCGAGAACCTCCAGCAGCGCCGACGCGGGGTCGCCGTGAAAGCCGCCGGCGCCGAGCTTGTCGACTTCGTCCAGCATGAGCACGCAGTGGCGCGTGCCCGCCTTGCGCAGACTCTGGATGATGTTGCCGGGCATCGACCCGATGTACGTGCGGCGGTGACCGCGAATCTCCGCTTCGTCGTGAACGCCGCCGAGCGAGAGCCGCGAGAACTCGCGGCCGGTCGCCTTGGCGATGCTCTGCCCGAGCGAGGTCTTGCCCACCCCGGGCGGACCGACGAAGCAGAGGATCGGGCTCCTGCCCGTCGGATTGAGCTTGCGCACGGCGAGGTACTCGAGGATGCGCTTCTTGATCTTGTCGAGGCCGTAATGATCCTCGTCGAGGATGCGCCGCGCATCGGCGATGTCGATCGGCTTCTCCTCCGGAGCGGCCCAGGGAAGCTCGATCAGCCAGTCGAGATACGTGCGGATCATCGAATACTCGCCCGCGCCCTCGGGCATGCGCTCGAGACGCTTCAGCTCCTTCCGCGCCTGCTTCTCGACGTCCTCGGGCATCTTCGCGTCGGTAATGGCCTTGTCGAGCTCGGCGATTTCGGCGGCGCCCTCCTCGCCCTCGCCCAGCTCCTTCTGGATCGTGCGCATCTGCTCGCGCAGCAGGTGCTTGCGCTGCAGGTCGTCGAGCGAACCACGCGTGCGCTCGGCGACGTCGCGCGAGACCTTGAGCACTTCGATCCGATGCGCGAGCAGCTCGAGCAGCGTGTCCATGCGCGTCTTCAAATCGAATGTCTCGAGCAGCGCCTGCTTCTCCTCCGCGCCGATGTCCATCAGGCCGGCGATGAAGTCGGCAAGCCGCGCGGGACCCTCGATCGATTGCAGCGACGAGGCGACCTCGTCCGGAACCTGCGGAAGCAGGCCCAGGATCTCGGCAGCGCGCTCCCTGAGCGCTTGCGCGCGTCCCTCGATGTCGGCTTCCGCCTGCGACGACTCGGGGATGAGCTGCACGCGGGCGACGAGGAACGGATAGCCTTCCAGGAACTGCAGCGCGCGAAAGCGCTGGACGCCCTGGCAGATGGCGTGATGCGCGCCGTCGGGCGCGGTGATGTAGCGCAGCACGTTGGCGGTGGTGCCGACCCAGTGCAGATCGCCCGGATTGGGCTGCTCGGTCTCGGCCTTCGTCTGCAGCAGGATGCCGAGCGGGCGTTGCAGCCGCGCCGCTTCGTAGGCGGCGGCGCGCGAGCGCTCGCGTCCCACGGTGAGCGGGAACACCATTCCCGGAAACACGACCATGTTGCGCACCGGCACGATGATCATCGCGTCTTCGGGGAGCGGCCGCGATGGCGCCGCGCCTTCGGACCTCGGTGCCGTCGCCGCCTCGGCAGCTGCCGAGCTGCCGTCGGTGCGCAACGGATTGTCGTTTCGCATTACAGGTTCGCTGGTCATACGCCCTCCGCCACCTTCGCTCATATGCCTTCCGCCTTTCGCAACCGCAGGATGAGGCAACCATCCCGCACCTCGCGCGTCGCCGTCTCGAGGCGCGCTTCAGGCAGCGGAATCTTCCGCTCGAAGAAACCGTACGGGATCTCGAGCCGCCGCAAGCCGCACGGCGACGAGGCGAGCGGCAGCGCGCGCTCGCCGCGGACGACGAGGTCGCCGGACTCGGTCGTCACCTCGATGCGCTGCGCGGGAACCCCCGGCAACGCGACGAACACGACCACGTCGCGCTCGTCCTCGAAAATGTCCACCGGCGGCTCCCATGTCACGGGCCCGCGGCCCGGTGTCGACAAGCGGAAGAACTGCCGGTGCATTCGCTCGGCCTCTTCGAGCACTTCGAATGCCTGCGCCCACATCCAATCGGTCGGAAAGCGTGCTGTCATTGGAATCTCCCTCGGCCCGCGCTCACGCGTTGGCCCGGATCCAGCGGACGAGGCTGCTTCTATCCATGGCGCCCGACTGCCGGGCGACTTCACGCCCGTTCCGAAACGCGACCAGCGTCGGGATGCTGCGGATGTCGAAGCGCGCGGCGAGCGTCGGCTCGCTCTCGGTATCGACCTTGGCGACTCGGGCCTGGCCGGCCAGATCCGCCGCCGCCTGCTCGTAGGCGGGCGCCATCATCCGGCACGGCCCGCACCACGGCGCCCAGAAGTCGACGACGACCGGCAGGTCGTTGCTGCCGATGTGCGTATCGAAATTCGCGGCTGCCAGGGCAAACGGCTCGGGCGAAACAAGCGGCGCCTTGCAGTTGCCGCAGTGCGCGCCCGGTCCCAGCCGCTCGCGCAGCACGCGATTGACCGTATGGCAGCTCGCGCACACGACGCGCAGGTGCTCCGTCACGAGTTCCCCCTTTTGGCTGGGTTATGGGGCATCCCCGACCGGGGCGTTGGCCGATGATCCATGTTCGCGATATGGAGACGTACTTTCGCGGTTAAAGGCCCGGCCGTCGGTGCCACGGCGAACATAGGGCGGGGTGTCGAGGCGCTGGGCGATTTGCGGACAAGGCCCCTTCCACCGTTGCAGCGGCATGGACCTGCCCGGAGGCCGCGAGTGGCACGAAAGGCCCGGAGAGGACCGAACAAAGGCGTGAATGCGCGGCAGGCAGTCTGCTGAAAAAGCGCCGCCGCGCGCGTAAAATGCGAGCCCCGACAACGTACTTCATCACGAGGATTCGCCATGGACGCGCGGCAATATGAAAAGGTCAAGTCTTCCAGGGGCTTCATCGCTGCGCTCGATCAAAGCGGCGGCAGCACGCCGAAGGCGCTGAGCCTTTACGGAATCAAGCCGGAAGCCTACTCGGGCGACCAGCAGATGTTCGATCTGATGCACGCCATGCGCACGCGGATCGTCAAAAGCCCGGCATTCGATGGCAATCGCGTGCTCGCCGCAATCCTGTTCGAGCAAACCATGGATCGCGAAATCGACGGCCGTGGAACCGCCGACTACCTGTGGTCGGTCAAGCAAGTCGTGCCCTTCGTGAAGGTCGACAAGGGCCTGGCGGACGAGGCGAACGGCGTCCAGCTCATGAAGGAGATGCCGAATCTCGACGCTCTGCTGACGCGGGCCAAGGCCAGAGGCGTATTCGGCACCAAGATGCGCTCGGTCATCAATCGAGCCGACTCGGCCGGTATCGAGCACGTCGTCGCTCAGCAGTTCACGATCGCCCAACAGATCCTTGCAGCGGGCTTCATGCCCATCGTCGAACCCGAGGTGAACATTCACGCGACGGACAAGGAAGGCGCGGAGCGCCTCCTCAAGGCAGCCATCCTGAAGCAGCTCGATTCGCTGGCGGCGCAGCAGGTGATGCTGAAGCTCACGATCCCATCGGTCGATGATTTCTATGCGGATCTCGTCAAGCATCCGAAGGTGTTGCGCGTGGTGGCGCTCTCGGGAGGATATTCTCGCGACGAGGCGAACCGGCGGCTCGCGCGCAACCACGGCGTGATCGCGAGCTTCTCGCGGGCCCTCACCGAAGGCCTCTCCGCGCAGCAGAGCGACGCGGAGTTCAACAAAGCCCTGGACGCGTCGATCGGCAGCATCTACGAAGCATCGGCAACCTGAGCGCCCATAAGTAGGGTCAGAGACGACTTTGCGCCCGCAATCGGACTAAGCAGGGTCAGAGACGACTTCTGCGGCGGTAAGCGGGCAGCGACGGATTCTGGCGGCGCGGCCGACCGAATGCCGGCTTGCGACTCGGAAAGTTCGTCTCTGACCCTACTTGCCATTTCGAGCATAATTGCCAGCCGTGGCCCGTCGCCTGCGGGCCCCTTCTGCCAGGAGTTCCGCATGATTCGTCGCACGTCGCTCGCGCTCGCCGCCTTTTGCCTCTCCTTCGTTGCGGTGCCCGCGTCGGCCCAGCTCAATCTCTACTGCAGCTCGCCGAACACCGCGTGGTGCCAGGGCATGGCCAACGGTTTCGAGAAGGCGACCGGCACCAAGGTTGCCGTCGTGCAGAAAGCGACGGGCGAAATGCTCGCGCAGGTCAAGGCGGAACGCGCGAACCCGAAAGGCGACATCTGGTGGGCGGGTCCGGGCGACGCGTATCTGCAGGCCGCTGAAGACGGTCTTCTCGAAACGTACACTTCGCCGAACGTCAAGGACCTGCAGGACTGGGCCCAGCGCATCACCGCGGTCTCGCAAGGCCGCGTCTCCGGCGTTTACGGCGGCATCCTCTCCCTCGGCTACAACACCGAGTTGCAGACCAAGAAGAAGCTCCCCGTGCCGCGATGCTGGAAGGACCTGCTCGACCCCGTCTACAAGAACGAGGTGATGCTCGGCAACCCGGTGTCCTCCGGAACTGCATACCTCATGCTCGCGTCGCTGGTGCAGATCTTCGGCGAGGAGGACGCGTTCAAGTACATGAAGGCGCTCAATGCCAACGTGAGCTCGTACGCGCGTTCCGGCATCGGTCCGATGACCGCCGTGAAGCAAGGTGAGATCTACGTCGGCAGCACGGTGCTGCACGGCGTGATCAACGAGATCGTCGCGGGCTTTCCCGTGAAGCCGGTCCTGCCGTGCGAAGGCGTCGGCTACGAGATCGGCTCGATGGCGATCATCAAGGGCGCGCGCAACATCGACAACGCGAAGAAGTTCGTCGACTGGGCTCTTACCCCCGACGCCCAGAAGATCGGCTTCGAGGTCAAGGAATACGCCATCCCCACCAACAAGAACGTGCAGCTTCCGCCGACCGTGCCCGCGCTGACGGAGTTCAAGGTCATCAACTACGACTTCGCGAAATACGGCGCGAGCGACACCCGGAAGCGTCTCCTCGAGCGCTGGGAGAAGGAGATCGGCCAAGCGGCGAAATGACCGACGCGCGCCCGGCGCAGAGCGCCGCCTGTCTCTTCTGGCTCGCCGCCGGCGCAATCGGATTCCTGCTCGTTCCGTGGTATTCCCTGCAGGACAGCGTCTTCGCGCTGTCGTGGATTCCGCGTTTCACGTCGAAGGAAGCCGCGCCCGCGCTCTTGCAGACGCTGCTCCACGGCAAGGCGTGGCTCGTCCCGATCGGCGTCATCCTCATGGCTGCCGTGCTGGCGGCCTTCGTCACACGCGAGCGCAAGAAACGCGCAGCCTGGCTGACAGCGATCGGCGCGAGCGGATTCGTCTATGCGTTCCTTCAGGGATTTGCGATCGGCCCGACCGGGTGGTCGCTCGAGTCGCTCGCGTCGGTCCTGCCCGTCCTGCCGCACGGCCAGCTCGGGATGGGACTGGGTGCGTCGCTGGTCCTGTCCTCGTTCGCGATGCTGTTCGCCCTCGGCTTGGCAGGGCGCGGTTACTTCAAGGGCGATCCCTTCGTCGCCGCAAGCGTCGTCGTCGTGACGACGCTGGTGGCAGTCTTCACATTTTTCCCCGTCGCGCGGATCCTGATCTCGGCGTTGCAGGATGCA
>Ga0068864_100003392_pt1 | contig 13171 bp, 12 predicted proteins | sample KBSSwiS72_FD_66586 | JGI IMG/M metagenome (GOLD analysis project Ga0068864, IMG submission 66586) | Switchgrass rhizosphere microbial communities from Kellogg Biological Station, Michigan, USA - KBS Switchgrass S7-2 | ecosystem: Host-associated > Plants > Roots > Rhizosphere > Soil ...
CGACTGGGCCGGCGTACCGGTGCCGCAGGCCGACACGACGCCCGATGGTCTCGATCGTGCGGCGCTCGAAGCCTGCGTTGGCGGCGCGTTCTTTCCCGGCATCGAGACCGGCGGCCTCGACGGTTCGCGGCCGATCATCGTCGCGTCCAACTATACGGAGCCGTTCAGGCTGAACCCGGCCGTGCTGTCACCGGGCGACATGACGTTTGTGATGGCCCTGCCGTGGCAGAACGACTTCTATCAGTGCGCCGACAACTGGTGGCCGGTGCCGCGCCCCAACTACGTGATTCGCCAGGGCACACCGGATCAGCAATTCATCGGCGGCGTGGTGAGCGGCGGTCAGGGCATGGTCGACAACTGGCACAAGCTCGGCTTCATCGTGCGCCAGGGGGCGCAGCACGTCGAAGTCGATCGCTGCGATCTCGCCAGCATCAATCTGTTGACGCCGCTGCTCAACTTTCAGGACGTGCCTCAAGGGCCGATGGGCATGGTGCGCGAGGTTCCGTTGGCGATTGCATTCGAGGTGATCTCGCCGTCGAGCGCGGTGACCCTGCAGTACGCGGCCGGCGGCGCTCCCTCGCACCCACAACTGGTGCCGTTCAATACATCGGCCACCGTCGGGCCGACGCCGGCGAACGGCGTCGCGACGGCCTTGCTGTGGGTAATCTATCGCACGAGCAACGCGGGCGACGCGTTGCCGCCGCAGACCGTGACCGTTCAGGACTCGGGCGGCACACAGAGTTGGCAGGTCACGATTCTCGGCAACACCATCGCGCGCAAAACCGCGGCCGCGGCGCTGGTGCTCGACCGCTCGGGCAGCATGTCCGAGGATCGCGGGGACGGTCAGAGCAAGCACGCGTCGCTGCAACAGGCCGCCAACATTTTCGTCGACGTGATGCTCGAGGGGGACGGCGTCGGCGTGGTGCGATTCAACCAGGACGCGCAGGTGCTCCAGCAGGTCGTGCCCCTGGGAAACGGCAGCCTCTCCGACGTGAATCGCGGCGCCAGCAAGGACATCATCAACGGCACCGGCCTCGACCCCGACGGCCAGACGTCGATCGGCGACGGCATCTTCGAGGGGCGCGGCATCCTCAATGCGGCCTCGACTCCATTTGACGTCAAGGCGCTTGTCGTGCTGACCGACGGTGTCGAAAACAGCGCGCGACTGATCGCCGACGTGGCCTCGGACATCAACGAGTTCACGTACGCCGTCGGCCTCGGACAGCCGCAGAACATCAGCGTGCCGGCGTTGCAGACCATCTCCGGCAACAACGGCGGCTACTTGCTCGTCACTGGTGCGATCGCCACCGACAACCGCTTCCTGTTGCAGAAATACTTCCTGCAGATCCTCGCCGGGATCAGCAACGCCGACGTCGTGCTCGATCCCCAGGGCGAATTGATACCTGGCCGCGTGGAACGTGTTCCGTTTCAATTGACGGCAGCCGACTCCGGGGTCGATGTCATCCTGCTGACGCCCAACACCAGAATCATCGACTTCCGCGTGCAGACGCCGAGCGGGTCGATCATCGAACCGTGGCGGGCGTTGTCCGAGACTGGAATGCGCTTCGTGCTGTCCGAGGGCGTCAGCTACTATCGGCTGGCGCTGCCGGTCGGGTCCATGCCCGACCGATTCGACGCCGGCGGCACATGGCACGCGCTGTTGACGATCGGACGGCCGCGCCTCGAACGCAGCAACACCCGCGACGGCAGCGACGCCACCATTCGCCGCGCCATGGCGCCGGGTGCCACGACGCTGGCGGCCGCGCCTGCCCGCGGCCAGGCGGCTCAGCGCGCCAGTGTCGTCGCCGCGGAGCAGTTCGCGGCGGCGGCCGTGCGGACCCTTCCGTTCAGCGTCGTCGTTCATGCCTACTCGACCGTGTCGTTCCAGGCGCGTGTCGATCAATCGCACTTCGAGCCCGGTGCGAGCTTGTCGGTGCACGCCTCCCTCGCGCAGTCGGGCATCCCGCTGGGCAATCATGCACAGGTGTGGGCCGACGTGACGCCGCCGTCCGGCGCGCCCGCGACCATCGCGATGCCCGAGGGAGAAGACGGCCAATTCGCAGGCACATGGGTCGCGGCCAGCCCGGGCGTGTATCGGTTCCGCGTCCGCGCGCGCGGCACCGCGCGAAGCGGCGAACCGTTCACGCGGGAACGCACGCTGACCGGCGTCGTCTGGCGAGGCGGCGACCGCAGCACCGATGCCGGCGGCAGCCAGGCCATCGTCGACTACCTGCGCGACCGCGACGCGCGCGTGTGTCAGTTGCTCGGCTGCCTGCTCGACGGCGGGGCGTTCACCGCGGAAGCGGAGCAGCGGCTGCGCTCGCTTGGTATCGATCTGGATCGCGCGCGAAAGTGTCTGGCCGGGTTCTGTCGCACCGAACACCGTTGTGGGTAGAGCCGAAGCGACATGCCCACCCAGCACTTCGACGTCGCGATCGTGGGTGCCGGCCCCGCTGGCGCCGCGGCGGCACGGCGGCTGCGGCGGAGCGGCTGCCGAGTAGTGCTCCTCGAGCGGTCGGGCTTCAACGCGGCTCGCATCGGAGAGTCCCTTGCACCTGCGACCCAGCCGTTGTTGCGGGAGCTCGGCGTGTGGTCGGAGTTCGAATCCCTGTCGCCGCTGCCGTCTTACGGAACGCGCAGCGCGTGGGGCAGCAGCGACGTGACCGACCACTCACACGTGATGAGCCCCTACGGATGCGGCTGGCATGTCGATCGGTTGGCGTTCGACCGCATGCTCGTCGCGGCGGCCGCGGCGGCCGGCGTCGACGTTCGAACCGACACGTCCTTGCTTCACTGCGAAGCGGCACGTGACGGCCGGTGGATGCTCCACGTCGCCACGCGGGACGCGCGCAGTCCGGACCTGCTGCGCGCGCGAGTCCTGATCGACGCCACCGGTCGATCTGCCCACGTCGGTCGGCGGCTCGGTGCGGAGCGGCACCTGTTCGACCGCCTCGTGGGCGTGGCCACGCTGTTCGCTGATGTCGACACGTCGCGCCAGGGCTACGTTCTGGTTGAGACCGCTCGTGACGGATGGTGGTACTCGGCACCTCTGCCCGGGGGCCGCATGATCGCGATGTTGATGACGGACGGCGACCTGTGCGGGCGCGGCCGGGTCTGCACGCCGGCGGCATGGCATGAACGGCTTGCCGATGCGCCAGCGACAACGGCGCGGGTCGCCGGCACCGCGCGGTGGGGACCTCACGTGTTCTCCGCGCTCAGCCAGCGCCTCCAGCGGCGAGACCGCGACGCCCCATGGATCGCCATCGGCGACGCCGCGCTGGCCGTCGATCCGATCACAGGCAGCGGTGTCGTGCGTGCGCTGCGCTCCGCCCGCGCTGGCAGCGAAGCCGCCCTCGCTCTGCTCGGCGGCGCAGTTCGTCACGTCGTCGACGCGTACGAAGCCGAGCGGGATCAGGAGTGCGCCAGTTACCTCCGAGAGCGGACGCTGTATTACGGCGCCGAACAGCGTTGGCAGGAGTCGCCGTTTTGGCGGCAGCGATCCGAATACCCGCAGATGCTGGATTATGCGACGTAGGCCGCGGGTCTGAAGAGACCCGCCCCTACGTGTCCTTTCGCCGACGCGCTCTCAGAAAGCGCTTCGCGCTGCCTTGTCGATGTCGATGGGATTGCTGTTGCCGCTGAAGTTGAAGCGGGACCCTTCTGCGCCGCCCCACGCGTAGTAGATCTGTCCGAAAATGGCGCCGCCCAATCGAAACGTCAGACCGGCGCCAACGCTGTGCTTGAGGCTTCTGCCAAGGTCGCCGAACTGGTCCGCGACGGTTCCGACGTCGTAGAACACAAACATGCCGATCGGGTCGTAAACCGTGTGCGCGTACTCGAATTGACCGGAGAGTGCGTGCGGAGCGCGGAACCGATAGTCGCGGTAACTGCGAAGGCTGCTTTCCCCGTTCACGTCCGCGCCGCCGAGCGTCGGCATGAGGTAAAACGGCACTCGATTGGTCGATCCTGCCGCCGAAGCGCTGAGGTGCACTCTCGCCGACAGGGTGCCGGCGTCCACCGTGGTTTCTGGCGTGTATTGATTGTCCCAGGTCACATCCGAGCGCGTGAACGAGTAGGGATGGCCTGCCGTTTCCTGGTAGCGGCGAACGGCCGCGTGCGCAGTCGTTGAGTACCCCGTCAGTACGGCATCTGCCGGGTACCGCCACCCGGCACCGCCGCCGAGCACAGCGTAGGTCGTGGCTTGCCCGAGCGCCGGTGCGGACACGTCCGAGAAGCGTGCCTCGATGGAGGGCACGCCGGAATCCGGAGACGCGAGTGGCGCGGCGCGAAGTCCCTCAACCTGGCCAAATACTTCGAATCCACCACCGGCCGGAACGATCAGAGAGAACCGGCCGAGCGCCAGGTTCAGCCCAAAGCGGGTCTCGTCCGCGGCGGCGCCCAATCCTGGTCCGAAGTACGACAGCTCGGCGATATGCGTGTAGCTGGCGTCGGCGATCGCATGAATGTGGCTGTTCGACAGCGACGCCGACGACCCGACGATGTTGAGTCGCGCTCCGGTCACCCACGAGCGGTTCACGGAGAGTCGCGCGTCAGCGTCCGCCCGGAAACGGGGCCCCGTCTCACTTGCCCATTCGTGCGTGAGCGCGGCTCCGCCGGCCAGTCCATTGCCGGCCGCGATCGTCCCCACGACCGGATGGATGCCTTCGCCGGTCAGGAGCACACGCCCGAAGTCTTCGCCATGATGAAGCTTTTCCGCTCCGGTGGACGCGCGCATCCGGCACCGCGACAGTTCCAGTTCGCGTGTCTGGAGCTCGACCATCGTTTCCAGCCACGAATGCGCCGAGGACGCCCAGGCGGCTTTTCGCCGGTTCACCGCGGTCTCGCAGGCTACCGCGTCCGACGTCTGGGCGAGAGCCGGCGCAGCGCACGCCGCCGACAGCACGAGCGCGGCCATCAGCCGTCCGGCCGTCATGCTGGATCCCGGTGGATGGCGTTCATCGCCGTCGAGATGAACATGTTGGCCTCCGCCTCTGTTGCGACCGCTTGCGGCTCCAGCGTGCGGGCAAACGCAGGATCGATGCGCATGAGCAGCGCCTGCAGTTCCCGCACCTGATTCAAGTGGAGGGATGATGCCGGGTCGGCGCCGGTCGGACGGGCCCTGCTCCTGGAACCGGTTTTCACGGCGCCGAAGTCCGGCGTGTCGGTCCGCGGATTGTCGATGTCTCGCGTGAACAAATGCAGGAACGTGTTGGCGCGCTTTTCGCGAGAGTGAAGCGACTCGGTCCTCGGGTCGCCGATGAACTGTTCTGTGACCGTTGCCGGAATCGACGCGTGCTCGTATACCGAGTGTTCGACCTGAGCGTCGATGTACGGAGAAACGATCACGGCGGGCACGCGCACTCCGAGCCGATCGAACGCGAACGGCGGGGCCGTGCTCGAGAAGTCGTCCGGCAGCACCGCGGGCGGAATCTCGTGATCGAACAGCCCGCCGTGTTCGTCCCACACCACGACCAGCATCGTCCGCTTCCAGCCGTCATCGTTCGAGCGAATCGCGTTGTAGACCTGTCGAATGAAGTTGTCGCCCTGGAGGACGTTGTGATCGGGATGCTGATCGGTCGCCAGCTCGCCCGCGTTGTCGGAGTACGCCGGCTCGATGAACGAATAGGCGGGCAGCTCGTTGTTCTTGCACGCCTTCTTGAAGTCGCCGAACAAGCCGAAGAAGTCCCGTTGATCGGCGAGGAGAAACGTCATCCCCTGCGTGCCGCTCGACTGCGAGTAGTAATAGATCTTGCCTTTCTTGCCGGCCCGCCTCAGGCGCTGGTAGATGCTCGGCTGGGCACGAAAGAAGTCGGGCGACATGTCGAGACGGCCGAAGGACGTGCCAAAGTGCGCGAAGGCCCGGTTCGGCAGCGTCGGGCCAGGCACGGACGAAAACCACTGATCACAGATTGCATATTCGCGGGCGAGCGTCGCGAGCGTCGGCAGCCGCTCCGGCTTGAAGCATCGCATCACCGCCGCACCTCGCGACACTCCGGCCTGCTGCTCGTAGCTCTTCACGAAGCCGCTCATCGTCGGAGTCCGCGCGAACACGCCGTTGAACGGCGTGCCGTACATCTGAAGATAGACGTCGTTGAAATCGTGCCCGGGGTCGGCCGGAAACTGCCCCTGATAGACCGCGTCGTCGGTGAGCGCGACCGGAGTGCCGACCGTATCCAGGTTCGTGAAGTCACCTGGCGCCACGCCCCGAACGTCCGGAAGTTCGTCCTTGAGCAGGCCGATCATGTGATCGAATGACCGGTTCTCCATCATCAGCACGACAAGGTGCTCGACGCGCGCATCGTTCAATGGAAATGGCATGGCGAAGGCCTCCTGGAGACCTGGCAGATGAACGGAGAAGAAGACGCAGGGGGTCTACCCTGGCCTCCTTCCGATAGACGGACACGCGAGACCTATTCCGTCGAGGTGAGGGGGGCATGATCCGGAAGTGCCGCTCGCCGAGGGGAATCGCTGTTCATCGTCCGACTGCGTCGAGATCGTCGAGGACTTCACGCGAAATTTCAAGCTGTGCCGCCTTGAGATTCTCGCGGAGGTGCGCGACGGACGATGTTCCGGGAATCAGCAGAATATTGGGCGAGCGCTGGAGAAGCCACGCCAGCGCGAGTTGCATCGGCGTGGCCTGCAGCGAGGCCGCGGCGGCCGCGAGAATCGACGACTGCAAAGGCCTGAAGCCGCCCAGCGGGAAAAACGGCACATAGGCGACGCCGCGCGCGGCGAGGTCATCGACAAAGGCGTCATCGTTCCTGCGGGCCACGTTGTAGACATTCTGCACGCACACAATCTCGGTGATGGTCCTGCCCTGAGCAAATTGCTCCGGCGTGACGTTGCTCAATCCGATGTGACGGATGAGCCCCTGACGCTGCAGCTCCGCGAGCACCGTCAGCGGCTCTTCAATCGAACCGTCCGAGGGCCCCATCACGCCGCCGACTCGAAGATTGACGACATCAAGCGTGTCGCGGCCAAGATTTCTGAGGTTGTCGAGCGCACCGTCGATCAGCGCTTGACGAGAGAGCGCATGGAGCCAGGACTTGTCGGCGCCTCGACGAGCGCCCAGCTTCGTGACGATCACGAGGCCCTCGGGATATGGATGAAGTGCCTGTTTGATCAGCTGGTTGGTCACGTGGGGGCCGTAGAAGTCGCTCGTGTCGATGTGGTTGACGCCCGCGTCAACGGCCTCGCGCAGAACCGACACGGCCGCGTCGACGTCGCGCGGCGGTCCCCAAGCCTGCGGACCCGCCAGTTGCATGGCTCCATAGCCCATGCGGTTCAGGGTCATCGATGTACCGGGCAGTGTGAAGTTGCCCGCGAGGTCTGCCTGTGGAAGCATGCCGTTCTCCTCTGCCATTGAGCCGGCCGCTCGCATCGGACGCCGGCCTCCGTACTTGCGTTGCTCTCGTGCGCGTTTGAACTACCATCAGTTTATGAAGGATTATTCAGGTTTGGAATTCGCATCATGCCCGCACACGCGCTAAGTGGATTTGCAGCAAGGAAAACGCCGATTCAGACGCGCGCCGCGGTCACGGTCGGCGCGATTTCAGAAGCGACTATTCAGGTTCTGCTGAAACAGGGCGTAAACCGCCTGACGACGACCCGCGTCGCCGAGCGCGCTGGTGTCTCGGTCGGCACGCTCTACCAGTACTACCCGAACAAACAGTCGCTGCTGTTCGCCGTGCTGGCGGACCATCTCGACAAGGTCGCCGCTGCCGTCGAAGCCGCGTGCGAACGGGCGCGCCACCAACCGCTCGCCGACATGGTCAGAGCGGTGGTCGAGGCGTTCGTGGACGTCAAGATGGAGCGCATCGACGTGTCCCTGGCGCTCTACCAATTCGCGGCGGACGTCGGCGGACCAGCGCTGGTGAAACGCCTCGGCCAGCGATCCCGGAAGGCGCTGGACGCCATGCTTCAGACAGCGTCCGACATCGCATCGCCGCCCGACAAGTTCGCCATCGAGATGATGTTTGCCGCGATGGCCGGGGCCACGCGCTACGTCCTCGAGGCCGGAGCCTCGCCGGCGATGGTTCGCGGTCTGCGACAGCACTTGGTCGTCCTGTGTCAGTCGTACATGCGAGCCCAGCATGCTCCGCGTCGCTGACGCGCCCGACGTGATTCGCAGCGGATCTCCGAGACTGCTCTCCTGCGAAATGGCCGCCATCTCTTGAGAGCTATAGTGAAGAGTGCTTCACCTGCTGCTCACTCGCGGTCTAGCCGTCGTCTGGGCCGTTTCGCTCGTCGAGAGTCTCGGCGCGCCGGTGCCGGCGTTCCCGGTGCTGTTGCTCGCGGGGAGCGTCGCCGCCGAGTATCGGTTTTCCGCGGTGCCGCTGGTGATTGCGAGCGGGTGCGGCTTTTGGATTGGGGATCTGGCCTGGTATGCCTTCGGGCGGATCCAGGGTCGGCGCGTGCTGGGCCTGCTCTGCCGCCTGTCGCTCAACCCTGACGCGTGCGTCGGCCGGGCGGAACGCCGTTTCCGCCGGGGTCCGGCCATGACCGTCGCGGCCGCCAAGTTCATTCCCGGCTTCAGTCTGATGGTGGCGCCGCTTGCCGGGATCCTCCGCATGCCTCCCGTACAATTCGCCGCAATCGACGGCGCCGCGTCGATCGCCTGGTCGGCAGCAGCCGTCACGGCGGGCTTCGTGTTCGGCAGACGTGTCCTTCCGCACGTGATTCGTACGCAGCGAGCGATCGAAATGCTGGGAGCCGCCGCCGTCCTGGCCTTTGTCGCGTGGAAGGTGTACGAGAGGCGTTGGCTGGTGCGCCATTACTCGGTCGCGCGCGTCGAGATTCCGGAACTGCAAAGGCTGCTCGCCTCGGAGCCAGTGGATGTCCTGGTGATCGACCTGAGAAGCGAGCAGGCGTTCAGCGGGTCTGCACAAATGGTCCTCGGGGCGCGACGTATACCACCCGGTGAATTCGAGAGACACATCGACACGATCCCGCTCGACAAGGAGATCATTCTGTACTGCACGTGACCGAGCGAAGCCTCGAGCGCCAGTTTGGCGCGCGTACTGTTGGATCGCGGCTTCAAACGCGTGCGGGCACTCCACGGGGGGTTTCAGGCGTGGCAGGACGCCGGACTGCCAACACAGTCAACTTCGTGAGCCCGTCGATCGCCAACTTTGCTCGGAGGTTTTGAGTCGCTCAATGCGTGCGTTCGAGGAACCCTCGCAGCTTGTCGGGGTTGCGGACGACGTAGATCGCGCGAATGCAGCCGTCGGCGATGTCGAACGAGTAGGTGCCATTGCCGGAGATCGAGTGGCGCATGAGCAGACCGGGCGCGCCGTTGATCGTGACGAGCTGGAAGTCGGACTCCGACCAGTGCAGCTTGCCGGCATAGCCGAGCATGAATTTCGCGATGCGATCGGCGCCGAGCACGGGACGCGTCGCCGCGGCCGCCTTGCCGCCGCCATCGGAGACGAGCTCCGCGTCGGCGTGCAGCACCGCCATCAACTCTTCGACGTTGCCGGTCACACAGGCGTGCCGGAAACGCCGCACGATCTCCTCCGATTCACGACGCGATACGGCGAAGCGCGGACGCGAATCGCGCAGCCGGCCGCGCGCACGTGTGAGGATCTGCCGCGTGTTCGCCTCGCTCTTGCCGACGCTCCTCGCGATCTCGTCGAAGTCGAGCTCGAACACCTCGCGCAGCAGGAAGACCGCGCGCTCGGTCGGCGCCAGCTGCTCCAGCAGCACGAGGAACGCCGTCGTCAGGGACGACGCCAGCTCGACGGACTCCTGATTCGGTTCGGCCAACGGTTCAGGCAGCCATGGGCCCGGATACTCCATGCGGGTCCGCTCGGCGCTGCGCAGATGGTCGATGCACAGCCGCGTGACGATGGTCGTCAGATACGCGCGAGGGGAGCGAACATCGGCGTGCTCGTCCTGGCGCGCCCGGAGCCACGCGTCCTGCACGACATCCTCGGCTTCGCTGGCGCTGCCGAGCATCCTGTACGCAATCGAGAACAGCAGGGATCGATGCGCTTCGAAGGTTGCCTCGTTCCAGTCAGTCGCTGCCATGGCTCACGGCCGTCGCCTTGCACTCATCCTGCTCTTTAGACGAACGACGGAGGCCGCCTGTGACAGCGGCGGGCCACGGACCCGGTGTCACAGGATTGTTCCTGCTTCGTCTTGATTTGTGGAGGTGAAAAACATCATGAAAGCTCGAATCGATCTCATGCACGTGAATCCAGGCGTCATGCAGGCCATGCTGGGCCTCGAACGGCAGGTTCGTCAGGCCGGCTTCGATCACCGACTGCTCGACCTCGTCCGGATGCGCGCGTCGCAAATCAACGGTTGCTCCTACTGTCTGGACATGCACAGCAAGGATGCGCGCGCGAACGGCGAGACCGAACAGCGGCTCTACGGCCTCGACGCGTGGCGCGACACGCCATACTATTCGGCGCGCGAGCGCGCCGCGCTGGAGTGGACCGAAGCGCTCACGCTCGTCTCCGAGAACCACGTCCCAGACGAGGTGTACGAGCGCGTGCGGGAGCAGTTCTCGGAGGACGAGCTGGTGCACCTGAGCCTGGCCATCGTATCGATCAACGGCTGGAACCGGCTCAACGTCGCTGCGCGCACGGTGCCCGGCGACTACGTGGCCGGCAGCGTCGCGAAGCTGCACGCGGCGAGCTAGTCGCGCACCCCACTGCGAACGACGAAAGATTCACTCGTCGTTGAGTCTGTCCGAAGATGCTTCGTTCGGCGCGACCGCTCGTTCCGGACCTGCCGGTCGAGTGGCGCGCTGTTTGTGTGCCTTGCGCCGCTTGGGTTTTGCGGCCTTCGTGTCCCCGCCGCTGGCCGGCGACTTGACGGCGCGCACGCCGGGAAGCGGCCGCCGGCTCCGCGCATCCCCGCGTTCCCGATCCCGAACGAACGCCTTGATGATTTTCAGCGCGGCGCGCGCCTCGCGCTCGGTCCGCCGGCCTTTGAAGTAGGCCGCGAGCTCGCGGTTGGCACGAACGACCTCCTGATCGCGCATCGCCCATTCACTGGCTGTCTCGGAAGGCGCTCGTGACCGGCGGCGGGCTGCGGCCATATCCATCACCTCAGAATACTGTTTACATGATTTTCAAGCGTGAGTCATCAAGCTCTGCGCGGGCGACTACTCAGGGATCACGCCGCACGCTAGACTGGGGACGCATGCTGCTGCGACATGAAGGGTTCCGGCGTCTGTGCCGGGCGCGCGACCTGCTGCGGGAACGGCGCGAGCCGTCGCCGTCAATCGCGGACCTCGCGCGCGAGGTGCAGATCTCCCCGTTTCATTTCATCCGGCAATTCGAAGCCGTCTTCGGCGTCACCCCTCACCAGTTTCGGATCCAGACGCGTCTGGACGCCGCCAGGCACCTGCTCGCGACGGGGCACTATTCCGTGACCGATGTCTGCATGGACGTCGGCTTCTCGAGTCTGGGGAGCTTCAGCGCGCTGTTCACGAAGCGGATCGGCGAAGCGCCGTCTGCATACCGGCGCCGCGTTCGAGCGATGGTGCAAGTGCCCGGCGTCATTCCCGCAGACCTGACGCCGGGATGCCTCACGCTCATGGGCCGTTTGCCGCCATCCGCGTTCGCACGACCGGCTCGCAATTTTCGAGAAGCCTGAGCCACTCCTTTCCGTCACACTGGCGGTGCTGACGGAGGTCTCTATGCGCATCAAGCTCACGAGCATCATGGTGGACGACCAGGACAAAGGTCTTCGGTTCTATACGGAGGTCCTGGGCTTCACGAAGAAGCACGACATTCCGGTCGGCGAGTACCGATGGATTACGGTCACTTCACCGGAGGGTCCCGACGATCTCGAACTTGCCCTGGAACCGAATGCCAATCCGGCCGGAAAGGCGTTTCAGGAAGCGATGTTCTCGCAGGGCATTCCGATCGCGGCCTTCGAAGTGGCCGACATCGCGGGCGAGTTCGCCCGATTGACGGCGGAGGGCGTGGCGTTCACGCGGCCGCCGATGCGAGCGGGCCCTGTGACGCTCGCCATCTTCGCGGACACGTGCGGCAACCTGATTCAGCTGTACCAACCAGCGTAGGAAACCGCCGGCGCCAGGCATGTGACAAATCAGTTTGACCGCTCGACAGCCGGGTAGTAAGCTCCCCGCGTCGGCTGGGCTTGATAAAACGGGGGCTCCCCCGTATCCCCTTCGTTACAGAAGGCCGCTTAGCCGACAGTTCTTACGCTCTGACCCGAACGCGAAAAGAGCGGTGCTCGGCGAGCCTCGGATCGCGCAGTGAGGTCATCCCCAGACGCTTCTTCAGCGCGCCGATCAGCTGCTGCTTGCCAGGGCCTGTTACGGAATTCGCGTCGCCGCGAATGTTGCCGGTCAGGAAGTCGGCAAACTGCACCATCTGGTTCATCCGGTCCGTCTGGTTCACGACGACGTTCGGCAGCTCGCGCTTCAGGCAGTCGATCAGCCGCTGATCGAGCAGGCCGCCTCGCCAGTGTTTTCGGAGGTGCACGGTCGCGCGCACGCCGGGACGGAGCACGTCGCGAAGCGCAGCAAGGTAGAAGTAGCAGTACTCCGTCGCGAACGCATCGCGATCCCGGCGGTCGATCGACACGGTCTTGCTGCCCACGAACGCATGAAACGTGGCCTGGGATCGATCGAAGAAGTATTGAATCAGCGCGTCGGCGAATGGCAGGCGTTTGGGGTCTGCGCTGTCGTATCGCAGCTGCGGTGTGAATGCGTGACGCGTACGCAGACGGGTGATTTCACGGGTGACGCGGTCCGGATTCGATGACACGAGCAGACCGATGACGAACGGATCCTGAGACCCGAAGATCCCGCTCTCGTCGACGAACACGTGCGTCGCCGAACTCGGTTGGGCCGTGACGTCAACGCCCGTCGTGGCCGCGGCCAGGGCGCACCCGGACACCTTCAAGAACGATCGCCGATTCATCGTGCGGGCCTCCTGAGTTGCGCCGGGAGTCTGGTGTCCCTGCTCATGATCGCCACGTCGACCTGCTGCTGCGTGAGCGTGCCCGGTTTGACCGTCGAGAGGTCGACTCCCTCGAGATGGGCGCCGTTCAGTTTCGCGTCAGTAAGATCGGCGCCGGTAAGCACGGCGCCGATCAAAACCGCATCGCGCAGGTCCGTCCCTCTGAGGATGGCGCCTTCGAGATGCGCGCCACCGAGCCGTGCCGCACGCAGATGCCCGAGGGTGAT
>Ga0068864_100003394_pt1 | contig 13160 bp, 9 predicted proteins | sample KBSSwiS72_FD_66586 | JGI IMG/M metagenome (GOLD analysis project Ga0068864, IMG submission 66586) | Switchgrass rhizosphere microbial communities from Kellogg Biological Station, Michigan, USA - KBS Switchgrass S7-2 | ecosystem: Host-associated > Plants > Roots > Rhizosphere > Soil ...
CTCAACGCGTTCATGGGGAGCGGCGCGCTGGGCATGATGATCGCCGATTTCGACGGCGATCACGCCCTCAATGGATCGGAAGGAATTGTACGTGGAGGGACCATTTCCGTCGGCAGCTCGGGAAACCGGCCCATCACCTCTTTCGAGGCGTACCCCGCCGGGACGGTGAAAGCCAGGTGGGGCTCGGAATGGAAAGCCGCATCGCTCGCTTGGCGGGACAAAGTCTCAGGAATTGGATTCACGGGAGAGCACCTGGCGTATCGCCACAATTTCATGGACCTGGATCCGCAGTATACCGACAAGATGGGTGATCCTTTGCTGAGATTCACTCTCGACTGGACCGAGCATGAGCACCGCCAGCGAGTTTATGCCGCCGAAATCCAGATGAAGATCGCGAAAGCCATGGGAGTCAAGTTCGACGAGACGCGACCCGTGAACAACAAGTACAACGTCGTCCAATATCAAACCACGCATATCCAGGGCGGAGCCGTCATGGGCACGTCGCCCGAAAATAGCGTGGTGAACACGAACCTCCAGCACTGGAATGTGTCAAATCTCTGGGTGATCGGCGCTTCGGCTTTTCCTCAAACCGCCTCCGGCAACCCGACCCTCACAGCGCTCGCACTGACGTACCGGGCGGCGGATGCATTCGTTGCGCCACACACCGGGCAACCCAAGAAGGACGGATGAGAACACGCGAAGTTCAGAAGTTGAACCGATAGCTGTATTTGATCAGCAGCGCCCGGCTGAGCGTGGTCCGGTCAAAGCCGTGCGGGTCCGTGTAGTCGGCTGCAATCGCGTTGGTGTTGTAAACCACATACAGGCCGTTGCTTGAAGTGGACAGCAGTGCGAAACGGATGTTCGTACCTATCTGATGAGTAATGCTGTTGTACTGGGTGAATGTCTGCAGATAGCTCTTTGGAGTGAAACTCCAGTTGAAGCGGAAGCCCACCAAATCCGTCGTGAAGTTGCCAACAGGGAGCTCGATAATATTGCGCCCGTAAGTGCCCGACCACAGAAACTTCTCGCCTTTTCGAATACTCCCGGCCAAATTCACTGCGCGTTGCGTGCCGTTATAGAAACTGCCGACAATCACCTGCGCCGAGCCGAAGAACCGGGCGCTTTGATTGCTAGTGTATAAAGGCGAAAACTGGCTGTAAGGATAGCGGCCCGGCAGAATCTTGATGCCTGGGAACACTTGAAAGGGCTTGTCGAGCCGCTCGAAGTACCGGTTATACGGCATAGACAGCACCGCGCCGTTCTGCCAGTTCATGGTGTAGTCGAGGTGATCGAACGCGGATTCCAGACTGTTGCTCCCGAGCGTGTACCAGCGGTTTAATTGAAAGTGCGGGTAGATGCTGCGAATACGGGAGTTGTGCGGATAAAACGTCCGCCGATAGGCGAGGGTCGGCCGGCGGTAATTGGCTCGCTGGAGATACCCCACTTCAGGATTGAAGTTCTTACCCGTTTCCTTGTAGGTGAGAATCAACTGATGGTGGCTGTCGTCGTATTTCGCCGTCGATGCCAGCGCATGGTCGGATGCTGTCAGCCCAGGAGTGTTGGTAGTGGCATAAAAGCTTTGCCAGTTGATATAGCGGCCTATACCGATTGCGGCGTCCGCGCCCCAAGTACGGTTGAACGCGCCGATCCCCGTGCCGGACGTAAGCGTATGCCGGTCCACGGCTATCACCCCGACGCTCGATCGGTTGCGCAACTGCCGCTTCACGCGAATCACGCTGAAATCGTTGGCTGGAGCCAATCCGTCAACCTCGCGCGTCTTGATATTGAGAAAGCCCAATTCATAATGGCCCAGCGTGCCGCTCACGCGGACTCCGCCATCGATTGGAATTTGGGCCCCGGAAGGGTCGATTCCGATTCGGCGTGAGAAGAAAATCTCCGTCTCCTGCGGGGTGCCGAAATCGAATATGCCCGAGTTCTCAAGGAAGAACGGGCGTTTCTCGGGAAAAAACAAGTTGAAGCGCGTCAGGTTGATTTGTTGCTCGTCCACCTCTACCTGAGCGAAGTCGGTGTTCACGGTGACGTCCATCGTCAATGAAGCCGTGAGACTGTACTTGAGATCCACGCCCACTTGCTTGTCGAACTTTGTGGGATCGTCAGAGCGAGTATAGTCGGCATCGTACCCACCCAGGACATAGGGCAATACTTCAAGGTTGCGATGCAGCGCCAGGTCAAGTCCTTCCAGATCTCCGGCGGCTTCGATTTGGGTTATTTCAAACGCGCGCGTGATGGGAGACCAGAAAGACTGTTCGTTGCGCCGGCGGAAATTGCGCAGGATCTGAAGGCCCCACGTGCGGTCCTTGCCCGGTTGATACCGCAGGGTTGCAAAAGGAATGGCCATTTCCGCCTCCCAACCACGGGCGGTGACCTGCGATTTGACGTCCCAAACGGCGTCCCAGTTCAGATTGAGAGCGGCCGCGCCCGCACTCTGCGCCCCGGTCTGAGAAACTCCAGGCGGTCTCCCCACATTGTTATCGCCCTGACCGCCCTTTGAGACTTGGGCGTCGTATGCGCTCCCCGTGGGACTGGTGCCGAAAATGAAAGCGTTGTGCTGGTCGTGAAAAGTATCGAGCAGGATCTGAATGGAGTCGGTGTCCGTCAAGCTCCCATCGCGGCGGTTCTGGTTCACCACGATGTCGCTGGGACTCGAGTCGAAGCAGATAATGCCAATGTAAAGGTACCTGTCGTCGTAGCCGAAGCGCACCTCGGTCTTCTCAGTGGCGGCTTGTCCTTCATCTGGCTGTTGTTGAACCAGATTGGTCGCCGGGTCTATCTCTTGCCAAGCCGGCTCGTTGACTAGACCATCCAGGATCGGTGCTGTTGCCAAATGCCGGGCGCGAATTTTCGCTTGACTCTTAGGCTGCTCTTGCGGCGATGCAACGGAAGAACTGAACAGGAGACAGGTCAGGATAAAGAAGGCTCGTCGAAACGGATTGGGCAAGAAGCGGCACCTCGGCTCGGGACATAAGCCCTAATTGTATTTCATGAGCCCTGCCGGAGTGTCAACTTTTGCGCCAATGCTCTGCCTGCGGCGCATGGCTCGACCTGCACTGCAGACTAACGCCTCGATGACTGGAGTATACTGTCGGCCAAAGTGAACCGAAAATGCATCGTTATAGTGATTCCCGGCGCTCAGAGGTTTCTGTGGCTCTCGCTTACGTGCCTGCCTTGATATTCCTGGCCGCGTCGCATCTCCAGGCGCAGTGGATCAAGCCGCCATCCGCAGGCGTGCCGCGCACAGCGGACGGCAAACCCGATCTCCGTGGGCCCACGCCTCGCACTGCGGATGGCAAGCCGGACCTTTCAGGCGTGTGGCAATCCAGCCTCAAATTCAACGCGAACCTGGCGGCGGACCTGAAGCCGGACGCCGTGCCCATGACGGCCTGGGGACAAGCGTTATACGCCGAGCGCAAGGCGAACAATAGCAAGGACGATCCCGAAGCATATTGCCTTCCCGCAGGCGTCCCGCGCGCGACCTCGGCAGGCGGCCTTCCGAGCAGGATCGTTCAAACCCCCAACCTGATTGTCATCCTGCAAGAAAGCAAGACTATGTTCCGCGAGATTTATATGGATGGCCGCACATTGCAAAAGGACGCTCAGCCGACTTGGATGGGTTATTCCATCGGCGCCTGGGAAGGCGATGTCCTGGTCGTTCGGAGCTCCGGGTTTAACGAACAAACCTGGCTGGATGATGTGGGCCACCCACATTCAGAATTTTTGCGCGTTACCGAGCGATACAGGCGTCCCGACTACGGACACCTGTTCATTGACATCACGGTGGAGGATCAAAAAGCGTATTCGCGGCCGTGGACCGTCACGGAGGAACTGCGCCTGGACCCGGAAGGCGATCTTATCGAGTACGTCTGCAACGAAAACGAACGCGATGTGAGACATCTGGTGGGGAAGTAGCGCAGACCCGAAGGCTCCAGACAGCATTAACGGCGAACGGTTCCACCCTCGCGCCACCGCTGCTCAAGGTATCTACTCGTCTGCTTCGGCGCTCAGGAAGAATCTTTCGAAAGCGCTCGAGGGTTGGATGATGCCACATGCTGGCGGTTTGTTAGGTGACGTGCTGGATTCGGCGGCATCAGGACCCGCCTTCACCGGTCCCTCGACAACCATGGATGTTCGCCGACCGCGCGCACTCGCCGGAACCTGGTACGCAACCCGATGTGCGGCGAGAAGGGTGTTTTCTGATTCACCCGCGTTCGCAACGGCGGGCGGCGCGGCCATCTGCAATTGGACTGTGGGATTCGAAATCTGGTCAGCGTGTCCAGAGAAGTAGCGCCACCAGCCTCCTGCCCCTGCTGGAAAAATCAGCGCCACAAATAAAGTTGGAAACAGAACGTCGTACTTGGGTAGTCTCATTGCATCTTCCTCACTAGCCGCTACTTTTGACAATTCTTAATGCACGGCTGGTGCCACGACCTCCATGGCCCGGAAATGGTGGTAACTGATTGACTACAAAAATTATTCGAGAGCTGTGAGAGAAGGCGCTACAGACAAGAGTGTTGAGATTTCCGCAAACGTGCTGAAGTGTAGGCACTGCGCTAAGCGCGAGCGCCGGTAGCGCGTCCTTTGGGTACTTCAATGCCGAGCTTCCGCATGCGCGACCACAGTGTGGAACGGTTAATCCCCAAGATCTCCGCCGCGCCGTTCGGTCCAGCCAGGACGCCTCCGGTTTGTTGCAGCGCGCGTTGGATCAGGCGGCGTTCCCCTTCGTCGAGCGTGGGTAGGGATTCCGGAGCCGCCGCAGTGGGGCGTGTGCGGCTAAGGACGGCGAGATGTTGTGGCTGCAGTGCGTCACCCTGACAGAGAATCACGGCCCGCTCCAGCAGGTTTGCGAGCTCGCGAACATTTCCGGGCCAGTCATATTGATGGAGCTGGTCCTGTACGGAGCTATGGACGCCCTGGACGTGTTTGCCCATACGTTGAGAAAACTTTCGCACAAAGTAGGCCGCGAGCAATGGGATGTCGTCCCTGCGCTCGCGTAAGGGCGGAACCTCGATGGGAAAAACATTCAGGCGATAATATAGGTCCGCGCGGAAGACGCCGCGGAGGACTTCCTGTTCGAGGTCGCGATTGGTCGCGGCGATGACGCGCACGTCCACTTTTTGGGTTTGCGATCCGCCCAGCCTTTCGAATTCCTGCTCCTGCAGGACACGCAACAGTTTCGTTTGCGTGTCGAGGGGCAATTCGCCAAGCTCGTCGAGAAAAATGGTTCCGCGGTGAGCGAGTTCAAACCGGCCTTTCTTCTGGGCAACCGCACCAGTGAAGGCCCCCCGTTCGTGCCCGAAGAGCTCGCTTTCGACCAGACTCGCGGGAAGAGCGGCGCAATTCACCTTTACCATCACGCATTGCTTCCGGCGGCTGCGGTTGTGCAAAGCGCGGGCGATCATTTCCTTGCCGGTGCCGGTTTCCCCCAACAGCAGGACGGTGGAATCCGTGGGCGCCACCATCTCAATACAGTTGAAGACCTTTTGGATGGCCGCAGAAGCACCGACGATTTCCTCGAAGTACAGCTCACTCTGCAGCTCTTCCTGCAAGTACATATTTTCGCGTTGCGTTCGCCGCTGGTCCGTGATGTCGACTAGGAAGGTCTGACTGTAGAGAAACCTCCCGAACGCATCGCGCTTCACCACGGAGGAGGCCACCAGGTCCACGGTTTCGCCGTTCTTCTTCAGCCCCTGCACTTCGACGTCCTTGATGAAGCCGTCGCGGGCCAGGCGGGGCATCACCACGTTTTTGACGATGTCGCGGAATTCGGGAGAAGCGAAATCGACCACCGGTCTGCCAATGACTTCATGACGTTCATAGCCGAGCGTATCCAGCCAGAATTGGTTGATCTCGAGCAGGCAGCCATTTTCGTTAAGCGAATGCATCATGACCGGCGTGTTGTCGTAGAGGGATCGAATGCGTTCTTCGCTCTCATGGAGCCGCAGATTCGATTCTGAAAGCTCGATGGTGCGCTCAGCCACCCGCTGCTCCAACTCAGCGGCGTGATTCTGCACTTCCTGAAGGAGCCGCGCTTGATGGATCGCCACGGCCAGGCTGTCGGCCACCTCCTGCGCGATTTCGATGTATTCCGCCGTAAACGCGGCGACGCGCTCGGACCCGAGATTCAGCGTGCCAATTAATTGGCCGAGGGCCAACAGCGGTACGCATACAAAGGACCGGACTCCACCGGATTCAATCGCGGCGATAGCAGGAGTCATCGGAACTTCTTCGAGATTGGCGACGACGTAGGGCTTACCTTGGCCCAAGTCGTTGATATTCCCGAATACCTCGGCCGGGATCTCGGAGCCGATCCCGAGCCCGGTTCCACCCGGGGAAACCACTCCGACTAATGTGGCTGCTTGGGAGTCCGGGTCAAATAAAGCGACGCTGGCGCGCTTGCACGGGACCAGTTCCTGGAAGCACGCCAGCGCAGCCTCCGCGATTTCGGCAGTAGAGCGCGCGGAAAGGATGGCGCGATCCGTCTGGCGGAGGATCTTAAGGCGCTGGGTGTAGCGCCGCCGGCGATCGCTCTCGAGTGCGAGCGCGACCAAGTCGGCAAGCGAAGCCGCGAAGTTCTGCTCGTCGTGACTCCAGCAGCGGGCGGGTCCGCAGTGTTCGTTGCATACTACCCCCGCAGTGTGCCCTCCGTGGCGGATGGGGACGTCCAGCATGGACGAGACGCCCAAAACGTCCAGATAGCCAATGGCGAATTCGGCGGTCGCAGGATCGGTGGCGGCGTGCTCGGCGGCGAGGGTGCGGCACTCCTCCAGAGCCTCGAAGTATCGCGGGTAACGCCCGACTTCGAGGATTGCTCCGCGTTCATGGCGATTGAGATGGCGATCGAACAGGTTCACGCAGCACAACTCAGTGTGCGCTTCATTGAAAACCCAGATACTCACCCGGGCGACATCGAGTACGGAGGCGGCAACCCCGCAGATGCGCCCCAGACAGTCATTTAAGTCAACCGACTCGTCTTGCGATAGCTCGACCAGCGCCGTTTGAAATAAGAATCGCTTATCGACCATGTGTCACCGTTCACCCCGATAGTAGTCAATTGTAGCGACTCTGCCGGACCAATGGGGGCCTATGCTGAAGCATCAGCGCCTGCTGATATTTCCACAGACCTCAAGGGGCGTCGTTCGCAGGAACCTTTCCTAACTCCATGAATATAGACGCCCGACAATCCAAGTGCTATTTGGCCGGAGCTGTGCATTACAGGGCGCATGAGACTCGGAAAACTTGGACAAACTTCAATGCTAATGACAATACTTGCCGGGACACTAAATGCGCAAATCCCCGACTTTACGCCACCCACTCCACTGATCGCCGCGCTGATGCACAACGACACCATGGAGGCGAAGCACCTGTTGGAAAAGGGAGCCGATCCGAATGAAGGACGGCTGCTCGGATTCTCCCCGGTGTTCCTTTCGGTGATCTATCAGAATAAGGCCATCTTCGACGCGATCGTGGCTAAGAGCGCGGCTAAGAGGGTGGATCTGCAGGAGCGTGACCCGTGGGGTTCGACGCTGCTGATGTGGGCGGCATTCAACGATAAAGGCAATCCGGAGATCGTAGAGGAATTGCTGGAGCGCGGCCTGGACCCGAATGCTACGAATAAAGCCGGTGAAACTGCGCTGACCTGGGCGGTGCGAAGGGGCTCCACTGCGGTGGTTACTGCTCTGGAGCGGGCCGGCGCGTCGAACCAAGCGGTCATCCGCGATGCGGCGCAACGCAGCGTTACGCTGCTTCAGAAGAGCGGCACGCAGTTCGTGAGGGTATCGGGATGCGTGTCCTGTCATCATACGTTCCTACCTCAAATGGCCGCAGAACTGGCTCGCAGCCGGGGACTCAGCGTGGATGAGAAGACCGCGAACATGGAAACGGCCGCGACTATCGGCATGGTGAAGCCGGTGCGGGAAGAGTTGCTCCGCAACCCGAACAAATTGCCTGATCCACCAGTGACTCTCAGCTATGGCCTGCTTAGCGTAGCTGCGAACCACTATCCGGCGGATGAGATTACAGATGCCATGGCTCAGGTGATCGCGAAATGGCAGCGCCCGGACGGAGGATTCCAATCTATGCCCATGCGGCCTCCTATTGAGGGCAGCCACTTCGCAGCAACCGCCCTGAGTCTTCGCGCAATGCAGCTCTATGGGAAGGATTCCGGGGAGCAGGTGCGGCGCGCGGCGGACTGGCTGCGCAAGGCAAAGCCTGATACCGCCGAAGACGCCGCGATGCGGTTGCTGGGGATGAGTTGGGCAGGCGCGCCGATTGAAGAGCTCAAGGCCGCGGTGCAGTCTCTGCTCGATCAGCAGCGGCCGGATGGAGGCTGGGCCCAGTTGCCAGGTCTTGAAACCGACGCATATGCCACCGGACAAGCGTTGGTCGCATTGAAATGGAGCGGACAGGTATCTGCATCCGACGCGGCTTACCAGCGGGGTCTCGGATTTCTGTTGCGGACTCAGTATGCGGATGGGTCGTGGCTGGTGCGCAGCCGCAGCTTCCCCGTGCAACCTTACAAGGAAAGCGGGTTTCCGTTCGGCAAGGATCAGTGGATTTCGGCGATGGGGACTAGCTGGGCGTCCATGGCGCTCACTCTGGCCCTGCCGGAACAAAAGGTCGCGTTGGATGCGGACAGCAGGCTGTCGAGCGACGTCACCACGACCGGAGCGGCAGCAGGTTCCCGATAACGAGTTCGGTCCTGCCGCAGCGAAATGGCCCTCGAAGCGCCGGCCAATCGACCGGCGCTCCGAGACCGCAGCTGCGGCCCTCAGGCGCCGAGTTCGAACCGGCGTAGATCCTACAATCGTGAGCGGCGGCTTGCTACTTCCTACGAGTGGCGTAGCGATCGCTTTCCGTCCAGTGCTGCACGACTCCGGTGACCGCACCGTTTGCATCCTTGAGGAATTCGACGATGTTCCCCTCCATGCTGAAGCTGGTTTGCGACATCGCGACCAATCGAATTTTTCCCATACCACCCGGATCGATCATCAAATGGTCGCCTTCCAAAGTAACTACGACCTCCGAACGCGACCCAGGTAAATCGTATCTTCCCGCGTATTGGTTCAGAATTTCCTTGGAAACTTGAAACTCCTCCGGCCGCTTGCCAACGAGGTGCGGTTTAGAATTCTGGTTTTCACAGATGAACTCGATCAATTCCCCGTCCGCCATCAAATCGAGATCGACCGGAAGCGTCCACGCCTGGTTGTAGGCTTTGGGATCGTCCAGCGTCACCTGAAGATCCATGTGACCGGCATCGCGGCGGCGGAAGCGCTCCGTCATGCGTAGTGCCTCTGAGTGGGGATGTCCGCCCAAATCAAGGGACGTCCGATCGTTATAACCAGTGGTGGTGACCACCAGGGTGTCTCCCTCCCAGCGCCCGATCGAGTACCCCATCCAAGTCGGGTTCGGATCCTTGGGCAGCTCGCGCCCGTCGATAAAAACTTGGCGGAAGAGGGTCTGGTATTCGTACAGGAAAATAATCACAGTCGGAGTCTGAATAATCTTCATGGGCGAGCCCACCGACGTGCTGGCTTTCGGGCCGGGCGGCAAACAATTGATTCCGTCCGTGTCGTTGCGATAATTATCCGCGCTCTGTTTGTAAAGGGCCGCTGCCCATGGCTGAATGTCCCCAGGCTTAAGATCCGGCGCGGCGTTGAGCAGGTAACTTTTGTGGATTCGCCAGACGCCGGAAAGATCAGGCTTGTCGTCCGCGGTTCGCGGAGCAGGTGCGGAGAGGTTGGGCTTACCGTCAGCCGTTCTGGGCAATCCTGGGGTCGGGCGGTCAGCCCATTGGGCTACGAGCGGCGATAACGACGCCGAAAGGACGATCAGGCTGGCAAGTGTTTTCATCTGCCTCTTTCCCTGTCGGGTATCATACACATTATTTGGCGGGCGCGGGTCCCAGGCTCAGAAAGCGAAACGCCGGTCGCCAGTGACTGTTCGTGCGCGGCGTTACAGCGGAAATCGCAAATACGGGGCGCGGTACAACCCCCATTTCGCCAATCGAAACTCCAGCGAAGTTTTGAGCACTCCGAGTCCGTATACCAAGCTGCGCCGGAAATTGATCGACGACGCTTCGGGGAAGTATTTCGTAGGGCAGGAAATCTCCCCCATGCGTGCTCCCCGCAGAAGCGCCTGCGCCAGAAACTCGTTGTCAAACACGAAATCGTCGGAATTCTTGTCGAGCGGCAGCGATAGCAGCAGGTCTTTGCTGAACGCCCGGAAACCGGTATGGTATTCGGACAGCTTCGCTCCCGTCATAAGGTTCTGAAACAACGTCAAGAAACGGTTTGCTACGTATTTGTAGAGCGGCATGCCTCCTCGCATGGCGCCACCGCCTAGAATTCGAGATCCGAGGGCCACGTCGTAAACGCCGTACGCAATCATCGTCGCCAGCGGCGTGACCAGCAAGGGTGTGTACTGGTAGTCGGGGTGCAGCATCACGACTACGTCGGCCCCGTGTTCCAGGGCCTTGGCATAACAGCTTTTTTGATTGCCGCCATATCCTCGATTTTTCGGATGTACTTCGACGACGAGTCCCAAACGCCGCGCCACCTCGGCAGTCTCGTCGCTGCTGTGATCGTCCACCAGGATGGATTCATCTACCACGTCGGGAATTTCGCGGACTGTCGCTTCGAGCGTCTTCGCGGCGTTATAAGCCGGTAAGACTACGACGATGCGTTTTCCGTTGATCAACAGTCGAGTATAGCCAAAGATTCAAGGTCGAAGCTTTTATTTACCTAAATATCCGTCAGATGCTCGACTTTACCAGTGCTGTCACCCAGCTTCTCCGTGCGCACGCCCATCCGGTCCAACAGCGTCAGCCAAAGGTTGGTCTGAGGCGTATCGTTGTTCGGGTAGACGATGTGCCGGCCCGGTTTTAGACTGCCGTCCCCACGGCCCAGCACCACGCAAGGCAGATTGTAATGCAGGTGTTGGTTAGGGTCACTCATGCTGCTCCCGTAAACCAACATCGAATGATCGAGCAAGGTTCCGTCGCCTTCCTGAATCGACTTCAGCTTCTGGACCAAGTAGGCGAACTGTTCCATATGATGACATTCGATTTTGGTCGCCTTCTCGATTAGTTCCGCTCTGCCACGATGGTGTGTCAGCGGGTGATGCGCATCGGCGAAGCCAAGCTCAGGGTAGGATCGTGTACTGCCCTCTTTGGCGTAAAGCAACGTTGCGACCCGCGTGACATCCGCTTGCAATGCCACCGCGAGCAAATCGTTGTTGACCGTCGCGTGCTCGACAAATCCGGTCGGCACTCCCGTGGGCTTTTCGGTTTCAGGCGTCAATTCCTTATTTTCGCGTTCCACACGCGCTATCCGCTGCTCAATCTCTCGAAGTGAGGTGAGGTATTCGTCAATCTTCCGCCGATCCGATGCGCCGAGCGTCCTCATGAGCTGCCGGGTATCTTCAGCGATGAAATCCAACATACTCTGTCTGTTCTGCTTGAGACGCTCTCGCACCTTGGGATCGGGATCGGTGTCCAGGGTCCCGTACAACCGCTCGAATACCAATCGCGGATTCGTCTCCGGAGGCACCGGAGTGGTGGCGTTCCGGAAAGACATGTTGTTCATGTAGGCGCAACTGTAGCCTCCATCGCATGCACCCACTGCGCGCGTGGCTTCGCAGCCCAGTTCCAGGGACGGCAAACGCGTCTGCGAGCTCATCGCCTGGGCAGCGATTTGATCCACGGAAGTACCCAATTCGATGGCAGCCAGGTCGCTCACTCTCTTGGGCGCGATTCCGGTCAGGTAGGTTGCGCTGGCGCGGGCGTGGTCACCACCGGTGCCCTCACCATTACGGTGATGCAGCCCAGTTAGCACCAGCATATCTTCGCGGAAAGCCTCGAGCGGCTTGAGAATGCGCGTAATCTCGAAATTCTTGCCGACGCCGGTGGGGGTCCAATCCTTCATCATCATGCCGTTCGGCACATAACCGAAGATCAAGCGCACGGGAGTCTTGCGATCCGCCGGAGCCGCAAACGCCGGCACCATCGCATCCAGCCAAGGAAGTGCGACCGCCGTACCCAGACCTCTAAGGAACGTCCGCCTGGGAAGATACTTGCGCGTCACAATCATTTTGCTACCCCTTCCCGCTGCATCTGAAATGGAGCGCTGTTGACGATCACCAGCAATAGACTGGAGAACTTGTAATTGTCCGCGGCCATCCGTGCGGCAATCTGTTTCACCGCCGGTTGATCGGAACGGTCCAAGCCTCGGCCCAGAGCATATGTCAACAACTTTCCGGCCAAGCCCTCCGCGAAGGTGTCCTTCTCCTGCCGCAGGACGATCTTCAGTTCGTCCGCACCCCGGAACGCTTTACCGTCCGGAAGCACGCCCGAAGGATCGATCGAAAACTTCCCATCCAGGGTCCGCCACGCGCCAACGGCATCGAAGTTTTCAAAGCCGAAGCCGAGGGGATCCATTCTTGCATGACACGAGGCGCAGACGGCGTTCTTCCGATGCTGCTCCAATTGCTGGCGGAGCGATGCCGACAAACCGACAGCATCTTCGTCCAGGCTAGGCACGTTTGCCGGCGGCGGAGGAGGCGGAGAGTTCAATATATTATCCAGAATCCACTTCCCGCGAAGCACGGGCGAAGTTCGGTTTCCGTACGACGAGACTTCGAGGACGCTGGCCTGCGTTAGGATACCGCTGCGCCCCGTCCCCGATAGATCTACTTTCCGGAATTCTGATCCCTGAATCCCGGCGATGCCGTAGTGCCGGGCGAGACGCTCATTCAAAAACGAGTACGGCCCGTCGATGAAATCCAGAATGCTGCGGTCTTCTCGCATGACGTACTGATTCTGTTTCCTTCAACATTGACGCCCGCAGATATTCATCGAAATCGGGAAACCGTTCCCGGTCCGGTTGCGCCGATTCCAGGCGCCGGATCTCCAGCCACTGGCCCGCGAAGTTCTCTACCAGCGCCGAAGCTTTGCGATCCGCCATCATGCGCCTCGCCTCCGCATTGAGCACCTCCGGGTTGCGCAGCATCCCTTTTTCAGCCGTACGCAATAACTCCTCATCCGGCAAGCTGCTCCACAAGAAGTACGACAACTTCGATGCCAGTGCGTACTGGTCGGCGGCAGGACCCTCAATCCGGAACAGGAAGTTGGGCGATGCCAGCATCGT
>Ga0068864_100003395_pt1 | contig 13158 bp, 16 predicted proteins | sample KBSSwiS72_FD_66586 | JGI IMG/M metagenome (GOLD analysis project Ga0068864, IMG submission 66586) | Switchgrass rhizosphere microbial communities from Kellogg Biological Station, Michigan, USA - KBS Switchgrass S7-2 | ecosystem: Host-associated > Plants > Roots > Rhizosphere > Soil ...
CCTCGGCGAGCCGATGACGGCCACGACCGCCGCGCTCCTGCTCAACGATCGCCCGGAGCCCCTGATCTGGGACGGGTTCACCACGGGGATCATCTACGGTCCACTGTGGGCGGAGGCGGGTCCCGAGCTGTACGAGCCGTGGATGTCGTTCTACGGCGAGGGCGGGTTCGTGCCGTTCGATCAGGTGCACGGACACTCGTCCATCGTCAGCTTCGGGGATCAGCTGTGGCGATGCACCGGGCGGATCCGCCAGCGGGCCACGGTCGACTGGGACGCCCGGCTGGTGCGGGTGCGCATCGGTGGGCGGTGCTTCACGGGAGTCGATCCGAAGCATGGCCGTACCGGGGCCGCCCGGTGGCAACCGCTCGTACTCGATAGAGCCGAGGTCCTGATCGGATCGAGTGGCGTCGCGGCTGAATCGCCATAGCACCGCCGGCCGGCGCGATGGCAGGATCGTCGCGTGCAGGTGACCGCGGGCGCACCACCGGACGTCGGCGGCCTTCTCGCCCTCGCGGCGCAGGTTGAGGGCTGGTTCGGGCCGATGGTGGACGATCCAGGCTTTCACGAGGCGATGGACCGAGCCATCCAACGCGGGACCGCCTGGGTCGTTCGGTCCTCGGACGGCCGGGACCTGCTCGGCGGCCTGCTGACCGGTGGCCGGGCTCCGGCGTACCGGTTGAACTGGCTCGTCGTCGCCGCCTCCGCGCGGGGCCGTGGAGTCGGCTCGGCTCTGGTCCGCCGCGCGATCGCTTCGTATGTTCGGCCGTGCCGGGTCGATGTCGTGACGTTCGGCCCGGACCATCCGGCCGCGAGCGACAGCGGGGCCAGGGCGTTCTACCATCGGCTCGGGTTCGTCGCGGGCGCCGACGCCCCGCCCGGTCCCGACGGCGGGTCGCGGCAGTGGTTCCACCGCACGCTCTCCTGATCATCCACTGTGGACGTCGTTGGGCGTGCGCTGAGGGCCAAGTGTCGGTACGCTGCCGCGATGCGCATCGTGGACTGGTTGCTCGACTCAGATCCGGCCATCCGCTGGCAGGTGCTTCAGGACGTGGCCCACGCGTCCCCGGACGAGGTCGCCGCCGAGCGGGCGCGCGTCGAGCGCGACGGTTGGGGTGCCCGCCTGCTGGCCCTCGAGGACGCGGACGGAATGTGGGACGGCGGCGCCTGCTTCCCCGGCTCGTACGACGGCAGCGAGCCGGGTCAGCCCTGGACCGCCACCATGCACACCCTCCAGACGTTGGCGATCTTCGGGCTCGACCCGACCTCCGAGCGGACGCGTCGCGCGATCGAGCTCATCTCCGAGAACGGACGGTGGGAGCACGACGCGGAGCCGTACTTCGACGGCGAGTCCGAGCCGTGCATCAACGGCAGGGTCATCGAGACCGGTGCCTACTTCGGGGTCGACGTGTCGCCGGTCGTGGCGCGGATCCTCGGCGAGCGGCTCGCGGACGGCGGGTGGAACTGCGAGGCGGAGAACGGCTCGGTGCGCTCCTCGTTCGACACGACCATCAATGTGCTCGACGGGCTGCTGCAGTTCGAGCGCGCGACCGGCGGGTCGCCCGAGGTGCTCGAGGCTCGGCGCAGCGGCGAGGAGTACCTGCTCGAGCGCGGCCTGTTCCGCCGCAAGAGTACGGGCGAGACCGTCAATCCGGAGTACCTCGAGTTCGCGTTCCCGTACTACTGGCACTACGACGTGCTGCGCGGGCTCGACTACTTCCGGAGCACGGGCGCCGCGCGGGATCCGCGGATGGCGGACGCGGTCGAGCTTGTGCGCGCGAAGCGGCAGCCGGAGGGCAACTGGTTGCTCGACCGCACGCATGAGGGCCGCGTCCACTTCGAACTGGAGGACGGCGACGGGAAGCCCAGCCGTTGGAACACGCTACGCGCGCTGCGGGTCCTCGACTGGTGGGACAACTGACCGATCCACTGTAGACGGTCTCTAGGCCAGCTGCGGGAGGAACTGGCGAAGCGCCTCGTCGTTGACGCCGTGGCGGCCCTTCCACCAGGAAACGGGATAGGTTCGTTCGACGTAGTGCTGCGGTGGCAACTCCCGGCGACCAGAACATGTTCATCAGGGGTCGAAGGGCCGTCGGCGACGGGTTGTAGGAATGCACGCCACCCATCCTGTCAGCATCGAAACATTCGTTGGCGCCCGTGTTCTACCGTGGCGGGCATGTCCGCGCCGTACCCACCGCCGCCCGCTGAAGGTGGTCAACCCGGTCCGTCCTACCCGCAGGCGCAGTACGGTGTGCCGCCGCAGTACGGGTTGCCACAGTACGCACCGCCGGCGCAGTACGGACCGCCCGCTCAGTACGGCGCGGCGATGTGGCAACCGTCGCCGAACGATCCGTTGGTCAGTTCCGACTACGCCGGTTGGTGGCGGCGCGCGATGGCTATCATCCGCGCGGCCTGGCCCCAGCTGCTGGTGCTCGAACTGGTCGCGGTGGTGATCGGCACCGCGGTGCAGACACCGGTCGCCGTGATGCTGGACCGGTTGCCACTCACCGTGGACCCGTCGCTGCGGTCGGGCGAGTTCAGCTTCGGAATGGGAGATGTGCTCACCGCCTTCGGCTCGGCCGCCGGATTGTTGGCCATCAGCGTTCTGGTGGGCGCGGTGGTATCGCTGGCCACCCTGCGGGTCAGCTTCGCGGCCGCGATCGGCGCACCGGTGCGGATCAGCGAAGGCCTGACGACCGCGGGCGGGCGGTTGCTCCCGCTGCTGGGCTGGTACCTGATCGCGATACCGATGGTGCTCGTCGGGGTATGCGCCTGCGTGCTGCCGGGGCTCTACTTCGCGGCGGTGCTGAGCCTGCTCCCCGCGGTGGTGGTGTTCGAGCGCGGGGCCGGCATCGGTCGGTGCTTCAAGCTGTTCCACGGCGCGTTCGGCGCGTCGCTGGCCCGACTCGCGACGATCCTCGTCATGTACCCGGTGGTCGGCCTGGTCACCTCGGTCATCGGCTCCGCGGTCCAGGCGGCCCTGCGCGTGACCGACGCCAACGATCCCCGGCTCATCCTGGGCAGCGCGGTGTCGACCGGCGTGACAGCCCTCGGGTTCGGCGCGCTGGCCGTGCTGACGACGCCCTTGCTCCTGACCGCCTACGCGGACATGCGGGCCCGGGTCGAGCCGTTCAGCACCGCGACCCTCCTGCAGCCCTGAGGCTGTCACGGCAGCAGGCTGGCCACCGCCTCGGCGAAGGCGACGGGTGCCTCCTGCGGCACGTTGTGGCCGATCCCGGGCAGCAGTCGGTGCTCGTATCCGCCGGTGAAGAGTGCGCGGTCGTCGGCCGCCGGACCGCCCACACCGTCGTCGCCACTCTCGAGCACGACCGTGGGTACGGTGATGGCCAGCTGGCGGGCGAGCAGGTCCTCCAGCTGCTGGTACCGGGGATCGCCGTCGACCAGACCGTACCGGTGCCGGTACGAGTGGATGACAACCTCGACGAAGTCTGGGTTGTGCAGGCTCGGCGCGCTGGCCGGGAACGCCGTGGCGGCCGCGGACCACGTGGGCGACCACATCCGCCACAGCAGCTCGCAGAGCTCGTCGCGGTTGCGGTCGAGCCCCCGGCGTCCGCGTTCGCCGTGGAAGTAGTACTGGTACCAGTAGGTGCTCTCCCATTCGGGCGCGGTCGGCTCGTTCGCGCGGGCGATGTCCTGGATGTTGTACCCGCCAACGGTGACCAGGCCCCGCACGCGTTCGGGAGCCGTGGCCGCCACGATGCACGCCGCGCGCCCGCCCCAGTCGTACCCCGCCAGGATCGCCCGATCGATGCCCATGGCGTCCAGGAAGTCGATCAGGTCCTGCCCGATGGCGGCCTGTTGCCCGGACCGCATCGTGGAGTCGTCAAGGAACCTCGTCGGACCGAAGCCCCGCAGGTACGGTGCGAGCACGTATGCACCGCCGGCCGCGAGGATCGGCGCCACCTCGTCGAACGCACGCACGTCGTACGGGAACCCGTGCAGCAGGATGACGGGTGTCGCGCCGGGCTCGCCCGCGGACTCGAAACCGATATGCAGCAAGGGCGTCGTGACCCCCGCCGCGGAAGAGAGCGCCATGAGGCGATCGTCGCACGTCGGGTACGCCGAGGCCTTTCCGGGCGGACGCGCGGACGTTCACTTCCCGGCAAGTCTCTCGTGCTTACGTGTCTCTCCACAGTGGATGGTGCTGGCCCGGCAGCCAGAAGGCCTACAGCCCGAGGTACCTGATCACTGCGTGCTCGACCTCAGCAAGCTCGTCGCGTTCGAGGTAGTGAACGGGATCGCCGATGATGTAGTCGATGTCGACGCTTCGAATCTGGTCAACCAGGAAGCGTGTGGCCTGGCCGTCTATGTCGAGCACCGGCCGAAACACGGCCTCCTGAGCCGTTGTCGATGTGGGAACGACAGTGGCCACACTCCACGGCATGGAGGTGGGGCTCAGCACCAGGCCGAGGCGTTTGCCCCGCTGCTCATGCCCGCGTTTGGACTCCCCGAGGTCGATGCGATAAACAGCACCGCGAATCACCATGCGTCGGCCTCGGTACTGAGGTCCTCCGTTGCGAGGCGCTCCGCGTCGTCGCGAGCGCGGGACAGCCAGACCTCGCGGTCGAGTAGGCGTAGGGCGCGGCGAATGACATCGCTGGTGCGCTCGTCAGGCCGCATCGCGGCCTTGATGATGCGCTCGTCGTCCTCGGTCGGTCGGAACCCGATCGTCGTAGCCATGAGATCGAGTCTACTACGGCGTTTAACCACCGTCACGCAAATGTTTAACACGACGGGGGACTCTGGCGTCAGGTCTCGGTTTCGCGTAAACCGACGCGTTGGCTAACCATGTCGACGAAGTGCTGGTTGTACATGACGCTCAGGATGTTGCCGAACGGGTCGACCACGCTCGCGGTCACAAATCCCGGGCCGCGCTCGACCATCTCCTCGTACGGGCGCGCGCCCAGCTCGAGCAGCCGGTCGAGCGCCGCCCGCACGTCGTCGACGTGCCAGTAGACGATGGCGCCGCCGGGACCGTCCCCGCTCGGGTTCGGGGCGAACCGGCGGTCGATGATTCCCAGTTCGTGCTCGCGGTCGCCGATCCGGAACTCGACGTACGCCGGCGCACCGTTGACGTCGCGGCTGAAGTACGGCTCGAAGCCGAGCACGTCGCGGTACCACTGCGCGGCAGCGGCGACGTCGTCGGCGAAGTAGCTGATGGTGGTGAGTCCTCGCAACATGCGGCTCATTCTCCGGAGGTAAAGTGCTCATCGAGTGCGTACTTTTAGCGGGAAGTTGAAGCCATGCGCGCGGACCGTCTGATCGCCGCCCTGCTGCTGATGCAGGCCCGCGGCCGGGTGACCGCGGCCGAGTTGGCCGGCGAGCTCGAGGTCTCGGTGGCCACCGCGCGCCGCGACCTGGAGGCGCTGTCGACGGCCGGCATTCCCGTGTACCCGCAGGCGGGTCGGGGCGGCGGGTGGTCGTTGGTCGGCGGGGCCCGCACCGACCTGTCCGGCCTGTCCGCCGCCGAGGCACGGGCACTGTTCCTGCTCGTCGGTCCGGCCGCCGCGGTCTCCGGCGAGGCCAGGGCGGCTCTGCGCAAACTGGTGCGGGCGTTGCCAACCACGTTCCGGGAGGAGGCGGAGGCGGCCGCCGGCGCGACGATGATCGATCCGACCCGGTGGGGCGACCGGGCCAAGGACCGGCCCGAGCTCGTGAACCTGTTGCAGGCGGCCGTGATCGGGCGCCGCCGGGTCCGGTTGAGCTACGCCAGCGGGGCGGGGCGGCACACCGAACGTCTCGTGGATCCGTGGGGCATGGTCGACAAGGACGACGTCTGGTACCTGCTGGCGGGGACTGACCGGGGCCAGCGCACCTTCCGGGTGGACCGGATCGTCGCGGCCGAGGCGACCGACGAGCCGGCGTCCCGTCCGGACGACTTCACCCTCGACGAGGCGTGGCGCCAGGTCGTGGACGAGGTCGAGGAGCGACGGTCCCGGACCTGGGCGACGGTGCTCGCCCCGACCCGGTATGTCCAGGTGCTGCGCGACCAGTTCGGGCGGCACTGCCAGGTTGACGCGGATCTCGGCGACGGCCGCACGCGGGTGCGGCTCGGCGCGCCAACGCCGCTCGACATCGCACGCCATCTGGCCGGCTGGGGTTCGATGCTCGACGTGGTGGAGCCGGTCGCGGTCCAGGACGAGCTGGCCCGCATCGGCGCGGAGCTGTCCACCCGATATCCGGCGGTTCAGACCGCGCGGATGTAGCTGGCGCAGGTGGACCTGACCGCCGACCACGGTTCGCCCAGCGCCGCCGTCGCGGCCGCGTCGACACTGGCCCGCTTGCGCAGTGCCCGCTCGATGAAGTCGAGCATCTTGGGCTTGCCGTACCTGTCGGCGATGCAACGGATGGTCAACATGCCCAGGCCGTACGCGATCTCGACGTCGCGCAGATTGCTGCTGTGGAAGAGATCCTCCACCGCGTCGAGGTCACCGTTGAAGCGTCCACTATGGACGTACTGGCGGACCAGGCTGAGCGGGAGGTAGGCGGAGAGCGGCCGGCCGTCCTCGGCGATGTAGTCGGCGATGCCCTCGACGATAAGGTGCGGCGCCGTCACATCGTTGCGGTGCACGCCGAGCAGCGTCACGACGTGGCCGAACTCGTGCCGCAGCACGGAGACCAACGGATCCGCGTTGGTGTCCTGCAGGGCGACGTTGACGACGACCACCTCGCTGCTGGTGCTCGGAGCCGCGGCGTACGCCACGACGCCGTCGCTGCCGGGCGAGCCGGCGATCCAGGCCCGCCACTCGCTCGGATTGGCCAGGTAGACGAGGTACCGCACGGGCCAGACCCATTGCGCGTACCGGTCGGCCACCGTCGCGGCCGCGTCGGCGGCGGCGAGGGCAGAGGCCATCCGGTTCTTCATGTCGGCCGACGCGATCACGGTGACCCGGGTGCCGGAGAGGAACTCCAGGTTCGGGTTGTCGATCCACGGCGCCCGGCCGAGTCCGCTGATGGGTATGGGCGTGAGCTCGAATGCGCTGATCGCGACGGTCTCGCCCCGTTCGATGAAGGTGACCTGAGTGAAGATCGTTTCGGTGTTCTGCGACGCGCCGCCCAGACCGGTGGTGGGACAGTCCGCCACCTGGACGCAGAACGCATAGCCGACCGCGACCAGCAGACGCGTCCCCGGTTTGATGTGGGCGACGTCGGCGGGGTTGACGATCGGGACCAGGTTCAGCACGCCGGCCGCGCGCATGGACCGGAAGAGGTCGCGATACCGCTGGACGACGGCGATCTGGGTGGCGTCCACCGGTGCCAGCCATCCCGCCTCGTCGCCCAGCTCGAGCGCGCGGGCCTGTTGGTTCAGCATCGTGGGGATGTCGGCGTACGGCGAGTGGGGAAACGCCCGGAACGCCGCCTGAGCGGCCGTGGTGGTGCAGCCCGAAACGAGCAGCAGAGCCAGGCCGGCAATCAGCACGCCGAGCGCGCGGCGGGGCGGGGGGATGGGCACGGACTGAGGATAGGCGGGCACGCACGGGTTCTGCCGTCCCCCGAACGACGGGCATCAACGCTCGCCGGCCGAGCGGAACTCGAGGAACCGGTAGCTCAGCAGACCGTGCAGCAGCGCCAGCTGGAGCGCGTTGCCGCCGACCAGGGACCGCCAATAGTCGCCGCCGGGACGGGCGACCCGGGCCAGCGCGACGAGGACGCTGATGAACCGGTCGCGTGGGCGGCGCAGCTCCAACCACGGGGTCAGGTCGAGGTCGCGGGCGAGGGTCAACCCGTGCCCGGCGGCCAGCGAGCGGAGCCGGTCGACCGTAACCAACGATCCGATGCGCCAGCCGTCCTGGAACTCATCCAGCCACCGGGCGGCTCGGTGCGACTCGGGTGGATCGGCCGAGGTGAGGAAGTCGTCGCAGACGACGAGCCGGGCGCCCGGGCGCATCGTGCGGGCGGCTTCGTGCAGGTACCGGTCGGCGTCGGGACTGTGTACGAACGCCTCGATGGAGAAGGTGAGGTCGGCCCGGCCCGCCAGGTCGTCCGGCACGAACAGGAAGTCACCTTCCCGGCACCGTACGCGGTCGGTCAGGCCAGCGTCGGCGAGCAGGGTGGCTGCCCGGTCGGCCTGCCGGCCACTGATCGTGAGCCCCTCGCCGCGCAGGTCGACCTGATCGGCGAGGTAGCGGAGGCTGGCCCCGACGCCGCAGCCGAGGTCGACCACGGTGGGCCGGTCGAGGTCGGGCGGCAGCGTCGCCAGGAGCAGTTCGTCGACGTGATGCATGGCGGCCATACGGGTCGACACGCCCGGGCCCCAGACGGCCCGGTGGATCGACGCCCCGCCCTGCCCGAGGCGTTCGAACGCGGCCATGTTGTGGTCGTAGTAGCGCCGTACGAGCTCGGTGAGGCCGGCCGTACCGGTGGAGGCGATCACCAGACGCACTCTACGACACAGCCAGGGATTTAAATATCGCAAGAAGGCCGGGTGAACCGCCCCGGTGGTCCTGCCGTCGGTGATGGGTGTGGGGGAAGATGTCGCGGTGCTCGACACGTCGACGGCCGTCCGGCCTCCACGGGTGCGGACACGCCGTATCTGGACGTGGGTCCGACTGCTCGGTGGGCTCGGCATCATGGGCCTGCTGGTGTGGCGGGTCGGCACTGGCCCGTTCCTGCACGGGATCCGCGCGGTGGACGCCACGGCGCTGCTGGCGGCGTTCGCCGTAGGGGTGGTCGTCACGGTCGGGTGCGCGTGGCGGTGGAGCGTGATCGCAGCCGGTCTCGGGGTCCGCCTCCCGCTGCCCGAGGCGGTCGGCTCGTACTACCGTTCGCAGTTCCTCAACACCACGCTGCCGGGCGGAATCCTCGGCGACGTCCACCGCGCCACCCGCCACGGACTCGCGATCGGGGACGTCGGCCTGGGTGTCCGCGCGGCCGTCCTGGACCGGGTGGCAGGCCAGGCCGTCCAGATCGCGATCACCGTCGTCGTCCTCGCCGTGTTCCCATCCCCGGTGCGCCCCTATCTGCCGGCGGTCGCGGCGGCTCTCGTCCTCGCCGGGCTGGCGGCGGCCGCCCTGGTCCGTGCGAGCGACAACAAGGGTGGCCGGTGGGCGCTCGGCGACGAGGTGCGCGGTGGACTGATCGCGCACGGCAACTGGGTCCGGGTCGGCGCGGCGTCGACCCTGGTGCTGGCGGGCAACGCGACGACGTTCCTGATCGCCGCCCGGGCGGCCGGCGTGACCGCCCCGCTGACCGTGCTGCTGCCGTTGGTGTTCCTGGTGCTCCTGGCCACCGCGGTCCCGCTCAACGTCGCCGGCTGGGGGCCGCGCGAGGGCGCGGCGGCCTGGGCGTTCGCCGCCACCGGTCTGTCCGCGCAGTGGGGCCTGGCCACCGCGGTCACCTGCGGGATCCTTGTCTTCGTCGCCAGCCTGCCGGGGCTCGGCGTGCTCCTGCACGGATGGCTGCGCCGGCCGACGTAGCGTTGGGGCCGTGCCCACCGTCCTGCGCATCCTGGTACTGCTGACCGGAGTCGTCTGGGTGGGCATGGAGCTGCGGCAGAGCGTCAACTACCGGCCCGAGGCGACGAGCGTCGACCGGGCCAGCACCCGGAATCTTGTCCTCATGGTCGCGGCCGGCGTACTGGTCGCGTCCTTCGCGCTGCGCAACGTGCCGTCGGCCGCCATCGGGCCGGTGACGGCGGCGAGGTGGGTGGCCCTCGTCCTGTTGTGGGCCGGTATCGCCCTGCGGCAGTGGAGTTTCCGCACACTGGGTCGGTACTTCACGTTCACCATCGAGACCAGCGGCGACCAACCGGTGATCGCGACCGGGCCGTACCGGGTGCTCCGCCACCCGAGCTACACCGGACTCCTGTTGGTGCTCGTCGGGATCGGCCTGCTCCTGGGCAACTGGCTCTCGCTGCTCGCGGTCGCGGTGGCGGCCACCGCCGCTCTTGTGTACCGGATCGGCGTCGAGGAGCGCGCCCTCGAGGCCGCGCTCGGCGACCGGTACCGGGAGTACGCGGCGACCCGTAAGCGGCTGATCCCGTACGTCTGGTGAGCTAGGCGGTACGGGCAATCACGGCTGCCACGCGCGCGGCATCTGTCGGCATGCCGTGCAGGATGCCGGACGCCCGGCAGGTCAGCCACGGCCGACCGACCACGTGAATGTCCGGTGTGGACAGTGGGGCGTCGAGCCAATCGACGGCCGGCGTGTGGCCCGTGCACCATAGGACCGATCCGACTCCTTCGCGACGCAGGTCGAGCTCGCGCGGCGCCTCCTTCAGGGGTTCCGGCTCGTCGGCGATCTCGCGCTCGAACGCCGTGTCGCCGAGGAACGTGTCGACCTCGCGCCGGAACTCGTCCGCCGACCGGTCGGCGTAGGCGATGTTCTCATCGCGGTCCTCGCCGAGCCGAAGGGTCCAACTGTCCACAGTGAGCAGCCGGCCCAGTAGGGTGACGCCGGCCCTCGACAGTTGGTGCAGGCTGATGCTGCGACCGCCCTCGGTGCCGGCGACGACCGGCTGGGCCAGGTCGGCGACGGCCGGATCCGGTAGGTCCGCGCGGCCCTGCCGGTACAGGCCCATCGCGTGCCACCACGCCATCATGTCCCGGCCGCGGTAGCGACGGGGAAGGCGGCGCACCCGACTCGTACACAGGAACACGGTCCGCCCGGCGCCGGCGAGCTCCAGCGCGAGCTGCGAGCCGGTCTGGCCTGAGCCGACCACGACGACCGCGCCGTCGGGGAGGTTCGCCGGGTTGCGGTACGCCGAGGAGTGCACGCTCGCGATCCCGGGTGGCAGCCGAGCGGCCGGAACCCGAGGCTGCCATTGGAAACCGCTCGCGACGACGAGCGTCCGCGCGGTGTAGGAGGCGTCCGCCGTCCGTACCGTGAACCCGTCTCCCGTGCGGCAGGCCGTCACGACCGTTGTGTTCTCCACGACCGGGAGCCCGCGACGGGCCGCGTGGTCCGACAGGCCGGCTACGAACGCGTCGGCGGTGGAGTAGCCCTCGGCGGGTCCGGTCGGGGCCTGTCCCGGCAGCACGTTCATCCAGTTGGGAGTGACGAGCCGGAAGCTGTCCCACCGCCGCGTACGCCAGGTCTGACCGATCCGGCCGGCCTCCAGCACGAGATGGTCGACACCGCGCGCCGCGAGCTCGTGGCTGGTCGCGATACCGGCCTGGCCGGCGCCGACGACGATCGTCTCCATACTCGACAGCGTCGCGGAAGGATCGCGGTGGATCCAGTACAGGAAGTGGACTTGGCATCGGCCGCGGTCGTGTGACGATGGCCGGGTGGGCTATGGGCAGTACTGCGGGATGGCGCGCGGTTCCGAGATCTTCGCGACTCCGTGGACGCCGATCATCCTCCGCAACCTTCTGCTGGGTTGCGCGACCTTCACCGAGATCCTCGACGGCGCACCGGGACTGTCGAGGACGTTGCTCTCGCAACGTCTCCGGGCGCTGGCCGGGTATGGCCTGGTGGAGCGGCTGGGGCGCGGCGGTTACCAGCTGACCCCGGCCGGGCTGGCCCTGCAGCCGGTCGTCGATGCGCTCGGCAGTTGGGGCGAGCGTTGGCTGGACTATGCGCCGGAGCACTACGACGCCGGCGTGGTGCTGTGGGGGTTGGCCAGGCACGTACCGGGTGACCGGCTGCCGACCCGGACGGTGGTGCTGCGGGTCGACGTCTCCGACGACGCGCGGCGGCGGTTCTGGTTGCTCGCCGACCCGCATCACGTCGAGGTCTGCGCGCGCCGCCCCGGGCAGCCGGAGGAGGTCGTGGTCGCCACCGACTCGGCGTCGCTGACCCGCTGGCATACCGGGCGGATCACCCTCGCGGCGGCCATGCGTACCAGCGCCATCACGGTGCAGGGGCCGCGCGCCCTGGTCCGCATGCTCGCCTCCTGGGGCGGCCGCGGTGCCTACCCCGTTACCCCCTGACCAGAGGTCGGGTGTGCTTCAATCCGTGAATGCGGGCCGTCGCGCGGCGCCGGCGGGTCCCGGTCCCGGCTCCGACCGCGGCTCCGGCCGAGAGTGATACCGATAGCGGCGAGTAGGCTCCTGACCGACCTGGCGACCTGGCGAGGTGGCGAGGTGGGGAGGTGGGCATGGAACTGGCCGCGACGTCCTTGAGCGACGTGAACTGGGCGGCCCTGGCGCCGATTCTGGTGATCGCGTTGGGGTTCGTCGTCTACTGCCTGATCGACCTGGCCCGCTCACCGGTGCGATACCTGCCGAAGTGGGCGTGGGCGCTGATCTGCTTCTTCTCGGTGCCGATCGGCGGGATCGTCTACCTGTTGGTCGGCAAGGAACACAAATGATCGTCAAGACCACGGGCCTGACCAAGCGGTACGGCACGCACACCGCGCTGGACGGCGTCGACCTGGCCGTACCGGAGGGCTCGGTCTACGGCCTGGTCGGCCCCAACGGCGCGGGCAAGACCACCCTGCTGGCGCTGCTCGCCGGCCTGAGAAAGCCCACCGCCGGCGAGCTGACCATCGCGGTCGCTAAGCGAAAGGTGGCGCTGCTGCCGGACACCCCGCAGTTCGACCCCTGGCTGACCGGTCGCGAGGTGGTCGAACTGGCGCGCGGTCTGATGGGGGTCGCGGCCGACCCGGACCGGGTGCTCGCCGACGCCGGCCTGGCCGACGCGGCCGACCGGCGGGTCGGTGGGTACTCGCGGGGCATGCTGCAGCGACTCGGACTGGCCGCGACGATCGTCGGCGAACCCGAGGTGCTGCTCCTGGACGAGCCGGCCTCCGCGCTCGACCCGGCCGGCCGGCGCGAGGTGCTCGACCTGATCGCCCGGATGCGTGGGCACGCCACCGTGATCCTGTCCAGCCACATCCTCGGCGACGTGCAGGAGGTGTGTGACACGGTGGGCGTGCTGCGGGCGGGCCGGCTGCTGTTCCAGGGGCCGATCGCGAACCTGCTCGTCGGCCGCGCGGTGCCGGCGTACCGGATCAAGCTGAGGCCGCCCACCGACGGCGTCGCGGCGGCGCTGCGCGCCCTTCCATGGGTGACCGGTGTCGAGCCGGACGGGCCGGACACGTTGCGGTGCAACGTCTCCTCGCTCGCCGAGGCCGAGTCGCGCCTGCCTGAGGCCCTCGCCGAGGCGGGCGCGCGGGTGGTCAGCCTGGCCCCGCTCGCCCCCGACCTGGAGGACGTCTTCCTGGAGCTGACGTCATGACGCTGTGGCGGTTGGAGT
>Ga0068864_100003396_pt1 | contig 13157 bp, 8 predicted proteins | sample KBSSwiS72_FD_66586 | JGI IMG/M metagenome (GOLD analysis project Ga0068864, IMG submission 66586) | Switchgrass rhizosphere microbial communities from Kellogg Biological Station, Michigan, USA - KBS Switchgrass S7-2 | ecosystem: Host-associated > Plants > Roots > Rhizosphere > Soil ...
GGCTTTAGGCGGTTCAGCTCGGATCGCGGCCGACGATAATCTTGGAATTTCCGCTTTTAAACCAGTTATTTACTGGTCATTACCGAGTGTCGTCGGAAGCCACCTGGTGCCCAGGAGAGGACTCGAACCTCCACGGCCTTGCGGCCACTGGCACCTGAAGCCAGCGCGTCTACCAATTCCACCACCTGGGCGTCCGGTGCGGAGGCCGGGCGGATAGCGGCGGGGGCGCGGGCTTGTCAACCGCCTTGTCAACGACGGCTGCGCTTGGCAATGCGGGGGAATTCCGGGTGATCTGGGGAAGCGAGTGATGAGCCGTCTTGTGACATTGTTCGGTGGGGGCGGATTTCTGGGACGTTATGTCGTCCAGGAGTTGCTGGCGGCCGGCGCGCGTGTCCGCGTCGCTGAGCGTGATCCCTCGAGCGCCTTCTTCCTGAGACCGCTGGGAGGTCTGGGGCAGACGCAATTCATACCGGCCGACGTCACCAAGGCCGCGACGGTCGCACGTGCGGTCGAAGGGGCTGACGCGGTGGTCAACCTCGTCGGCATTTTGAGCGGCGATTTCGATGCTGTGCACCGCGCCGGCGCGGCGAACGTTGCCGGAGAGGCGCGCGCCGCCGGGGCCGATGCCCTCGTTCATGTCTCCGCGATCGGCGCCGATCTCGATTCGCTATCGGCCTATGGCCGTTCCAAAGCGGAAGGCGAAGCCGCCGTGCGCGCGGCTATGCCCGAAGCGACGATAGTGCGTCCCTCAGTCGTCTTCGGCCAAGAGGACGGGTTCCTCAATCGCTTCGCCAGGTTGCAGGCGCTTCCGTTCGTCCCGGTCCTGCGCGGGGCCGCACGGTTCCAGCCGGTGTGGGTGGCGGATGTCGCGCGCGCCATCGCCGCCGCTGCGCTCGATCCGGCCAGGTATGGCGGGAAGACCTATGAACTTGGCGGGCCGGAAATAGTGTCGATGGCGGAGATCAATGCCTGGCTGGCGCGAACGACCGGCCATCGGCCGGTCTTCGTGCCCGTGCCCGATGCCATTGGCGGGGCGCTGGCCACAATCGCGGGTGTCCTTCCCGGCGCTCCGATCACCCGCGATCAATGGCTGATGCTGCAGCGGGACAATATCGTGGCGCCAGGCGTCGAGGGCTTCGAGGCATTTGCGATCCTGCCGACGCCGATGGAGGCCGTGGCGCCGGACTGGCTGGTACAGTACCGGCCACATGGGCGTTTCGCATCGCGCTTCCGGTCGGCCTGACCAGCAATGGAGCTTTCGCTGCTCGCGATCATCCTCCTCGGCATCGTCGAGGGGCTGACGGAATTTCTCCCCGTATCTTCGACCGGACATCTGATCCTGGCCGGCGAGATCATGGCGGTGCCGCACGGCACCGAGACCTTCGACATCGTCATACAGCTCGGTGCGATACTCGCTGTCGTCGTGCTGTATCGGCAACGTTTCGCCGAAGTGCTGGCAGGCCTCGCGCGACGAGATCCCGGCGCGATCCTATTCACCCGGAATGTCCTGCTCGGATTCCTGCCCGCAGCGGCGGTCGGTGCAGTCGCCTATAAGATGATCAAGACGATATTGATGACGCCCATCGTCGTCGCGATCGCGCTCATCCTCGGCGGCATCGCGATCCTTGTCATCGAGCGGATCGTCAAGCAGCCGACCTGCGATAGCGTCGAAACGATGCCGCTCCGCACGACGCTCGGGATCGGGGTGATCCAATGCCTGGCGATGATACCGGGGGTCAGCCGATCGGGCGCGACCATCATGGGGGCGCTTGTGTTGGGCGTCGAGCGACGAACCGCCGCCGAATTTAGTTTTTTTCTAGCCATACCGACGATGCTCGGCGCAACCAGCCTGGCGTTGTGGAAGGCGCGAGACGACCTCGGCGATGCGCAGGCAAGCGCGATCGCAATCGGCTTTGTGGTGTCATTCGTCGTCGCGCTCGTGGTGATAAAGTGGTTCCTGCGAATCGTTACAACTCATGGATTTGCGCCCTTTGCCTGGTACCGCATCATCGCCGGTTCGACGGCATTAACCTGGCTTCTGCTACGATAGGACCGAGATGGACCTATAATGGGGGCGCCGGTTCACTTCACTGCCCGCCTCGGCCGTGGGTTTGAAAAATTAAGACAACAATGCTGACTTATTTCGCAAAACGCACGTGACTCCGGATAGTGTTCGTGCGAAAGATCGTGTTCGGAGGTCTGCATGCCGAACGAACCGATGCTCAAATTCGTACGGGTAGGACAGGCCTATCCGCCCCGGCGCGAAGCTAGCGAACGCGTGTCCGATTTCGGCGAGATTTATCCGGTGTATCCGGACGCGGAAGCCGAGGAGCAGGCATCCCGCTGCTCCCAATGCGGTGTGCCATATTGCTCGACCCATTGTCCCCTCCATAACCATATTCCCGACTGGTTGCGGCTCACCACCGAGGGCCGGCTCCGCGAAGCCTATGAGCTTTCCAATGCGACATCGACGATGCCCGAAATCTGCGGCCGCATCTGCCCGCAGGACCGGCTGTGCGAGGGCAATTGCGTCATCGAATTTTCGGGCCATGGAGCGGTGACGATCGGGTCGGTGGAGAAATATATCACCGACACGGCTTGGATGAACGGTTGGGTCGAGCCGATCGCGGTCGGCCCGTCGCGCGGTCAGTCGGTAGGCATCATCGGCGCAGGCCCGGCGGGGCTTACCGCCGCCGAGTTGCTGCGCGTGCGCGGCTATGACGTTCATGTTTATGACCGGCATGATCGCGGCGGCGGCCTGCTCACCTATGGCATACCCGGTTTCAAGCTGGAGAAGCCGATCGTTATGCGCCGGATCGAGCGGCTCAAGCAGGGCGGGATCGTCTTTCACGAGAGCTTCGAAGTCGGCCGCGACGCCATGCTCGGCGAACTGCGGCGCAGGCACGACGCGCTGTTGATTGCGACGGGCGTGTACAGGCCGCGCGGCATCAAGGCGCCCGGCGTCGGCGCGCCCGGCGTGGTCGATGCGCTCGACTATCTTATCGCCTCGAACCGCAAAAGCTTCGGTGACGCCGTGCCCGCCTTCGATAGCGGGTCGCTCGATGCAAAGGGCAAGAATGTCGTCGTGGTCGGCGGCGGCGATACTGCGATGGACTGTGTGCGGACGGCCGTGCGCCAGGGCGCGGCCTCGGTCAAATGCCTCTACCGCCGGGATCGTGCCAACATGCCGGGCTCGCAGCGCGAGACCCGCAATGCGGAGGAGGAGGGCGTGGAATTCGTATGGCTGTCGGCGCCCGAGGCGTTCGAGGGCACGGATGCGGTGAACGGCGTACGCGCGATCAAGATGCGGCTTGGCGATGCCGACGCTTCCGGCCGTCGCTCGCCCGAGCCCGATCCCGGCACCGAGTTCCGGCTCGATGCCGATCTGGTGATCAAGGCGCTCGGTTTCGACCCCGAGGACCTGCCGACCATGTTCGGCGCGGCCGACCTGTCGGTGACCCGCTGGGGAACGCTGCGCGTCGATCATAAGACAATGCAGACCTCGCTGGAGGGGGTGTTCGCCGCGGGTGACATCGTTCGTGGCGCCAGTCTGGTGGTCTGGGCGATCCGCGACGGCCGCGACGTCGCGGAGCGGATGCATCTTTTCCTCAAGGCGAAGGCCCGGAAGGAGGCCGCTTGAGCCTCGCTTCGGTCTTCGCGGGCTTCGTTCCCCCGGCGTCCACGGTGGCGTGGATCGGCCGGCAGGTCTGCTTGCCGGTGTGGAGCGCTGCTGTTGACCCGAGCGTGGAGCTGTCCATCATCGATCCCCCCCGATGGAGGGATAGGCTATGATCGAGATATTTATCGTTCTGGCGGCCGCCGCGACCCCGGCTGCACCTGCGTCCGCCGCGACGATGCCCGACGCGCAACGTGTCGCGGCGGCGCGCGACGCACTCGACGTTCTGGCGCCTCCGGAAGGGCGCAGGGCCTTCTTCGATCAGGCGATCTCATCGACGCTGAAATCCTTCACCGACGGGCTCGACCGGAATAGCTCGCTGCAGCAGGCGGTGGAGGCGAAACCCGAAGTGCGCATCGTGATCGGAAATTTTCTCCAGCGTCAGCGCGACCTGATCAGCCAGGATATCAAGGAGACCGAACCCGCCTTCAACGAGGCGATGGCGCGCGCTTATGCGCGCCGGTTCACGGTCGAGGAGCTGAAGAAGCTCCGCGGGTTCTTCAGTCAGCCGGTGGGCCGCAAATATCTGAGCACCATCGGCGGTCTGCTTGGTGACCCCGAGCTCGCGGCGTGGACGGCCGAAATGACGCGGCGCACACAGGGGCGGATGCACGGCGAGGCCGAGAACCTCCGTCTCCAGGTCATGAACGTGGGAGGCGGGGCGAAATGATCGCGCTGTCGGCTGCGGCCGCGCTTCAGCACTATCAGGAGAGGGTCGGACAGGCCGGGGTTGACTGGATCACCAGCACCCCGATGGCAGAGCGAAGTTTCCTTCGCTCTTATCCAGCTAGGATCGGACAATGTCCTACGAGCATCTGACCTCCGAACATGAACGCCTCGCCCGCGAAGGCATGTACCGGCCCGAATATGAAGGCGACGCGTGCGGCGTCGGCCTCGTAGCGGCGACCGACGGTAAGCCGTCGCGACGGGTGGTCGCCGCTGCGATCGATGCGCTGAAGGCGGTGTGGCACCGTGGAGCGGTCGACGCCGATGGCAAGACGGGCGATGGCGCTGGTATCCACGTCGACCTGCCGGTCCGCTTCTTCGACGACGCGATCGAGCATGGCGGGCACAAGCCGCGACCGAACCGACTGGCAGTGGGCATGGTGTTCCTGCCCCGGACCGATCTGGGCGCGCAGGAGACGTGCCGGACCATCGTCGAAAGCGAGATCATCGATTTTGGCTACACCATCTATGGCTGGCGCCAGGTGCCGGTCGACGTCTCGGTGATCGGCGAGAAGGCCCTGCTGACCCGGCCCGAAATCGAGCAGATCATGATCGCGGGCCCGATGCCCGACGAGATGGGGATCGAGGAATTCGAGAAGAACCTCTATCTGATCCGCCGCCGCATCGAGCGCAAGGTGATCGAAGCGCAGATCCAGGGCTTCTACATCTGCTCGCTCTCCGCACGATCGATCATCTACAAGGGGCTGTTCCTCGCTGAGGAACTGTCGGTCTTCTATCCCGATCTGCAGGACGAGCGCTTCATCAGCCGCGTCGCGATCTTTCATCAGCGCTATTCGACCAACACTTTCCCGCAATGGTGGCTGGCGCAGCCGTTCCGCAGCCTCGCGCACAATGGCGAGATCAACACGATCCGCGGTAACAAGAACTGGATGAAGAGCCACGAGATCAAGATGGCGAGTCTCGCCTTCGGCGAGCACTCCCATGAGATCAAGCCGCTGATCCCGGCCGGTGCGTCGGACACCGCCGCGCTCGACGCCGTGTTCGAAACGATTTGCCGCTCAGGCCGCGACGCGCCGACCGCGAAGCTGATGCTCGTACCCGAGGCATGGCAGGACCTCACCGACCTGCCTGAGCCGAGACGTGCCATGTATAGCTATTTCGCCTCGGTGATGGAGCCCTGGGACGGGCCGGCGGCGCTGGCGATGACCGATGGCCGCTGGGTGGTCGCGGGGGTCGACCGCAACGCGTTGCGGCCACTCAGGACCACGCGCACGGCGGATAATCTCCTGATCGTCGGATCCGAGACGGGGATGGTTGTCGTCCCCGAAAGCTCGATCATCGCGAAAGGCAGGATGGGGCCCGGCCAGATGATCGCGATCGATCTCGAGGAAGGGCGGCTCTACGGCGATGCCGAGATCAAGGACCGTATCGCCGCTGAGCAGCCTTACGCGGAATGGGTCAAGGATTTCAGGACGCTGGCTGACCTGCCTGCATCGGAAGAGACCATGATCCCGTCCTGGTCGCGCGCCGAACTGCTGCGTCGGCAGGTGGCTGCGGGCATGACGATGGAGGATATGGAGCTGATCCTCAGTCCCCAGGTGGAGGACGCCAAGGAGGCGGTCGGCTCGATGGGCGACGATACGCCGCTCGCGGTGATTTCCGGCCAACCCCGGCTGATCAGCCATTTCTTCCGGCAGAATTTCAGCCAGGTCACCAACCCGCCGATCGACTCGCTGCGCGAGACACGGGTTATGAGCCTCAAGACCCGCTTCGGCAATCTGGCCAATATCCTGGATAATGACAGCCAGCAGTCCGACGTGCTGGTGCTGGACAGCCCGGTGCTTCATTGCCGGGACTGGCATACGCTGAAAAATCATTTCGGCGCGCAGGCGGCAGAAATCGATTGCACCTTTCCCGCCCATGACGGCCCCGACGCGCTGCGTCAGGCGATCGCTCGGATCCGCACCGAGGCGGAGATCGCGGTGCGTGAGGGCAAGGCCGAACTGTTCCTGATCGACGAGCATGTCGGCGCCGATCGTGTCGCGATCGCGATGGTGCTGGCGGCGGCGGCGGTGCACACACATCTCGTGCGGAAGGGGCTGCGTTCCTATGCCTCGGTCAACGTACGCTCCGCCGAATGCCTGGATACCCACTATTACGCGGTGCTTGTCGGGGTCGGCGCGACGACGGTGAACGCCTATCTCGTCGAGGCGGCGATCGCCGACCGCCATGGCCGTGGCCTGTTCGGCGATCTCACGCTGGAGCAGTGCCTGAAGCGCCACCGCAAGGCGATAGACGACGGCTTGCTCAAGATCCTGTCGAAGATGGGCATCGCCGTGATCTCCAGCTATCGAGGCGGCTATAATTTCGAGGCGGTCGGCCTCAGCCGCGCGCTCGTGAACGATCTGTTCCCGGGGATGCCGGCGAAAATCTCTGGCGAAGGCTATACGTCGCTCCAGCTGAACGCGGAGGTCAAGCACGACGCGGCCTTCGACGATGTCGTCGTCAGCCTGCCGGTCGGAGGTTTCTACAGACAGCGGGCAGGGGGGGAGACCCATGCCTATTCGGCGCAGCTCATGCACCTGCTGCAAAGCGCGGTCGCGACCGACAGCTATTCGAACTATTTGCAGTTCTCACGCGGCGTCCGCGATCTGCCGCCGGTTTATCTGCGCGATCTGTTCGAATTCAACTGGGCGCGCGAGGGCATTCCGATCGACGCGGTCGAGCCGATCACCGAGATCCGCAAGCGATTCGTCACCCCAGGCATGTCGCTCGGCGCTCTCAGCCCCGAGGCGCATGAGACACTGGCCATTGCTATGAACCGGATCGGCGCCAAGGCGGTCTCCGGGGAGGGTGGTGAGGACAAGCGGCGCTTCACCCCCTATGCAAATGGCGACAACGCCAATTCGGTGATCAAGCAGATCGCCTCGGGCCGCTTCGGCGTCACCGCCGAATATCTCAACGCGGCGGAGGAGATAGAGATCAAGGTGGCGCAGGGCGCGAAGCCGGGCGAAGGTGGTCAGCTTCCCGGCTTTAAGGTCACCGACATGATCGCGCGGCTGCGCCACTCCACGCCGGGCGTGACTCTGATTTCGCCGCCGCCGCACCATGACATCTATTCGATCGAGGATCTGGCGCAGCTGATCTATGATCTGAAGCAAATCAACCCCCGCGCGCGAGTCTGCGTCAAGCTGGTCAGTTCGGCGGGCATCGGCACCGTCGCGGCCGGCGTCGCGAAGGCGCATGCCGATGTCATCCTCGTCGCCGGCCATGTTGGCGGCACGGGCGCCAGTCCTCAGACATCAGTCAAATATGCCGGCACGCCGTGGGAAATGGGGCTCAGCGAGACGAATCAGGTGCTGACCCTCAACGGGCTAAGACACCGGGTCAAGCTGCGCACCGATGGCGGGCTGAAAACGGGGCGCGATATCGTCATCGCCGCGATTCTCGGTGCCGAGGAGTTCGGTATCGGCACGCTGAGCCTTGTGGCCATGGGCTGCATCATGGTGCGGCAATGCCATTCGAACACCTGTCCGGTGGGCGTCTGCACCCAGGACGAGGCGCTGCGCGGCAAATTCGTGGGCACGCCCGAGAAAGTCATCAATCTGATGACCTTCATCGCCGAGGAGGTGCGCGAGATCCTCGCCAAGCTCGGCGTGCGCTCGCTGGATGAGATCATCGGCCGCACCGAGTTACTTCGCCAGGTCAGCCGCGGTGCCGAGCATCTCGACGACCTCGATCTCAATCCGGTACTCGCCAAGGTCGACGCGCCTGCCGAGAATCGCCGGTTCAATATTGCGACTTTCCGTAACGAGGTGCCGGACAGTCTGGACGCGCAGATGATCGGTGACGCCCACGCGGTTTTCGAGCGTCGCGAGAAGATGCAGCTCACCTATACGGTGCGGAATACCCACCGCGCGGTCGGCACACGCTTCTCGTCGGAGATCACGCGGCGCTTCGGCATGTCGGCGTTGGCCGACGGGCATGTGCACATCCGGCTGCGCGGCTCGGCCGGTCAGTCGCTTGGCGCCTTCGCGGTCAAGGGCATCACGCTTGAGGTGTTCGGTGACGCCAATGACTATGTCGGCAAAGGCCTGTCGGGGGCAATCATCGCAGTGCGTCCGATGGTATCTTCTCCACTCGAAACCAAAAGCAATACGATCGTCGGCAATACCGTCCTCTATGGTGCCACGGCCGGCAAGCTGTTTGCCGCGGGCCAGGCGGGCGAGCGCTTCGCCGTGCGAAACTCGGGCGCGACCGTGGTGGTCGAAGGCTGCGGGGCCAATGGCTGCGAATATATGACGGGCGGCGTCGCGGTGATCCTCGGCAGCGTCGGCCAGAATTTCGGTGCAGGCATGACCGGCGGCATGGCCTTCGTTCTCGACGAAAATGGCGACTTCGAGCGTCGCGCAAATCCGGAGAGCATCATCTGGCAGCGCTTCGGCTCGTCCTACTGGGAGATGCGCTGCAAGGCGCTGATCGCCGAGCATGCCGAGCGGACCGACAGCAAATGGGCAAATACAATCCTCGACGACTGGGATCGCTGGCGTGACCGCATGTGGCAGATTTGCCCGAAGGAAATGGTGAATCGGCTCGAACAGCCGCTGAACGACGTCCGCGCCGAGGTTGTCGCGGCGGAGTGAGACTGGTTGCCTCCTGCCGCAGGGGAGGGCAGTCGGGGGAGGAGCCGGCAAGCGGGTTGCCGATCAGCCGTGCCATCCGCCCCTCGCTTCGCACAGGAACGGGTTTTTTCGCTTCACCCTGCTGACATATCGATGCCGCGCCGATAATCTACCTGCTCGATGTGGCAACTGTACCAATTTCCGCTCTGTCCCTTCTCGCGCAAAGTCCGCCTCCAGATGGAGGAAAAGGGAATCGCCTATGAGCTGGTGCGCGAATCGCCGTGGCTGCGTCGAGATGAGTTTCTCGACCTCAATCCCGTCGGACAGACGCCCGTGCTCGTCGACAGCGCGAGCGGCACGACGCTGATCCATAGTTGTGCGATCTCGGAATATCTGGAGGAGACTGTCGAGCCGCTGCCGATGTTCCCCGGCAGCGCCGCGGCTCGCGGCGAAATCCGACGGCTGGTCGCCTATTTCGACGAGAAATTCTATCGGGATGTCGTGGGCCCGCTGCTCTATGAGCGCGCGCTCAAGCGGATCGTCCACCGCGCTTCGCCCGATGCCGGGGTGCTCCGCCAGGCGATGAAGGCGGTCAACGATCATCTCGATTATATGGATTATCTAGTGTCGACCCGGCGCTGGATCGGCGGTCCCTTGCTGAGCCTGGCCGATCTCGCCTGCGCAGCGCACCTCTCGGTCGCCGATTATCTCGGCGGGATTGACTGGCGTGGGCATGAGGAAACTAAGCAATGGTATTCCGGGATGAAATCCCGCCGCTCGCTTCGAGTCATTCTGGCCGAACGGATGGAGTTGGTCGGTCCCCCCGAACATTATGAGAAACCGGACTTTTGATCTGCGTGATGCCTCGAGCGGTTGTGGTGGCGATGCAAAGAGTGGCAGGAACGACGGCGATGTTCTTCCGTTTGCATGAACTATCGATCCGACTTCGGGGACTCCCGTTGCGCTAACGAGGGACGAACTTCGCGCCGGAGATACCGTTCATCTGGCCGGCCCAGCTTCTCGCGGCGCTATCATTGATCGACAGTCGCACGCTCCTTCCCCAAATATCGTGTCCGCCAGAGAACTGTGCAGTTTTTTCCGCTTTATCGCAGCCCGCCTTTCAGGCAAAGTATCGTGATAAAAAAGCGATTCCTTGTACTGGCGATTGAGCCAGCACGGGGCCGAATAACGGGAGAGGTCCATTAGATAGACGGAAAAAGTCCATCAGATAAATGGCGGAGCTCAGCCGAATAAAAGACGGGCCGAACCGTATTCTGTTGAGCATATATTACATAAGAGGGGATGCATCATGGGTAAGCAAACGTTACTGGTTTCGACCGCGCTGGCCGCGCTATGGGCCGCGTCTTTTCCGGCTATGGCGGCGGAGACACCCGACAGGGCGGATAATTACGATGAGATTGTTGTTACCGCCCAACGCCGCAGCGAACGACTTCAGGATGTGCCGCTTACCGTCGTTTCGGTGAATGCCGAATCCCTTCAGCGCGCCGGGGTGCGCTCGGTCGCGGACCTTGGCAGCGTGGTTTCGGGCTTTACCAACGGTGCGACGGGGTCGCTGAGCTCGCCCGCTCTCCGCGGCGTGACCTCGACGAACACTCTTGCCGGAGCAGAAAATCCTATCGCGCTATACGTTGACGGGATTTACCAGTCGACGCCCCTCATTCTGAACAGCGAGATACCCGACGTGGCGCGCATAGAGGTTCTGAAAGGACCGCAGGGCACGCTGTTCGGGCGGAATGCGACTGGCGGGGCCATCCAGGTCTTCACGAAAGATCCTTCTTTCCAGCCTGCGATGGATATTAAGCTTTCTTTGGGCTATTATACAGGCGACGGGGGCAGCCGCGCGGCGCCGCAGACGCGGGCGCAAGGCTTTGCTACAATGCCGTTGATTGCCGACAAGGTCGCGGTCAGCGTCGCGGGTGGCTACACCTATACGCCCGGTTACTTGACGAATGATCTGAACGGCAAGCGCGTAGGCGAGACGAGCAGGAGCAATGCCCGCGCCAAGCTACTCCTTACGCCAGCCGAGGGCACGAGGGTCCTGCTTTCCGCTTTCTACCTCCGCGACGCAGGCGGCTTGCAGACCACAGGTGCCTATAAGGGGTTGTCGGCGGCAGCCGCCTATCCCGGATCCGTCGTTCCCAACCGACCCTGGCATACCGCCTATGGCCTGCTTCCTCTGGAAGAGGTTTATACAAGCTTGAGACAATATGGCTTCAGCGGCCGGGTCGAACAGGATTTCGACATCGGTAAGGTTACCGCCTTGGTCGGTTACACCAAAACGAAAGTTCTGAACGGAAAATCCGATATCAACTTTGCTGCATCGACAGCGGCTTGCTATTTTACTTTTGCGTGTATCTATTATGACTATCCTCAGCACTCACGAGAGACATCGGCTGAGCTTAATTTCGCATCTCGTGATTTTGGCATACTGAGCTTCGTTGCGGGCCTTTATTATTATAACAACAAGGGTGGCGACACACGCCAGATTCAGAGGTTGCTTGCACCCCTCGCGCCGGGGGTATTCCCGATTGTCCTCGGTGTCGACCAATTCAACTTCAAGGCCTACGCGGCCTATGCCGAAGCCACGGTCAAGCCTACCGACCGCCTTTCCCTGATTGGCGGCGTGCGCGTAAGTTCGGAGCCGCGCAGTGAAGTACAGCCGGTGCCCGTGTTTCAGGCGAAAAAGAAAACATTCAAGAGCATAACGCCGCGCGCCAGCATCAAATATGACGTGACGGACGAGTTGAATGCCTATGGTACGGTCTCGGTCGGATATCGTAGCGGTCTGCCAGGGTTGGCGAATACGGCCTTCGGACAGGCGCCTATCAAACCGGAAAAACTCTACTCCTATGAGGCGGGTCTCAAATATGCGAACCCCACCGCCAGCGCCAATCTTTCGGTATTTTATTATAACTACAAGAACAAGCAGGAGCAGGTCACGTTGGGGGCGACGACGGGCGTGATCAACGTAGGCAAGGCGACGATTTTCGGCGTCGACTTCGACGGGAGACTACGAGTCAGCGACAACTTCTCGCTCAATGTTGCAGCGACATATATGCCCAAGGCGAAATATGAATCCTTCCCGGTTGCCACCGGCATCAGCACGAACCGCATACCGTTCGATCCATCAATGCCGCCATTCAACTGCTCTCCGGGCGGCGCCTGTGGTGCGTTCATTCCGGTCGTATTCGATGCGAGCGGGCAGCGACAGCTTCGCTCGCCGAAGCTGACCGGTTCGTTCACGGTCGCATATGAGAATGGGCCGTTCGACGCGAGTGCCACCGTGGCATATTCGTCCAAGGTCATCCACATCATTACCGAGGACATCACGCAGAAGCGGTACGCGACGATCAACGCCCAGGTCGGTTACAAGCTGAGCAACGCGGTGCGGATGTCGGTTTATGGCCGTAACCTCTCCAATCACAAGGTCATCAACGGTGCGTTGAGCAGCACGGCTGCCTTCGGGGCCCTCTTCGGACCGCCGCGCGAAGTCGGGGTAGCCGTGGGATACACCTATTGACATCGGCTCAGTGCTTGGCGGGCAATGCTGCCCGCCAGGCATTGAAATTGAATCTATATGCCAAGTGCCTCACTGGTTGCACGCCGAGCGCGTCCAGCATGTGGGCGTGGGTTGATGAGCTGTCGCGCCTCTCATTAGCCGACAAGAGAAACGAACGCCTTGCATTTTCGCGGGCGACCGATCATATGCGGCAGCGCGTCGATGTTGTTGTGCAGCATTGAACCGTGAGCAGCGTGATCTCCTGTCCATTCCAAGGGACAGGCCGGCTCCGGGCCTAAAGACGCGAACCAGGCTTAGGCTTCCCAATTCACGCGGGTCGTCATGTGAACCCGCTGTCGCATGGCTCATGGTCGTGCGCCCGCACGATATGAAAGTGCAATTTGTGACCAAATTTTCCGAACTCGGGCTGAGCGAGCCGATTCAGCGTGCGCTGGCGTCCAAGGGCTATGACTTGCCCACGCCTATCCAGAGCCAGGCGATTCCGCCGCTGCTCGAAGGACGCGACCTTTGCGGGATCGCGCAAACCGGCACGGGCAAGACCGCTGCTTTCGCGCTCCACTCGCTCCCCTATCTCAATGACAATCTCAAGCACACGCAGCCGCAGGGCTGCCGGATGCTGATCCTGGCCCCC
>Ga0068864_100003398_pt1 | contig 13154 bp, 13 predicted proteins | sample KBSSwiS72_FD_66586 | JGI IMG/M metagenome (GOLD analysis project Ga0068864, IMG submission 66586) | Switchgrass rhizosphere microbial communities from Kellogg Biological Station, Michigan, USA - KBS Switchgrass S7-2 | ecosystem: Host-associated > Plants > Roots > Rhizosphere > Soil ...
TACCGGGGCTATGACTCGGCCGGGATCGCCCTCGTCGACGACCAGGGCGACCTGTTCGTGGAGAAGCGCGCCGGGAAGCTCTCGAATCTCGCCACCGCGATCGCCGAGCGCACGCCCCACGCCGCCGTGGGCCTCGCCCACACCCGCTGGGCCACGCACGGCCGCCCGAACGACCTCAACGCCCATCCGCACGTGGACTGCACGGGCCGGATCACGGTCATCCACAACGGGATCATCGAGAACTTCCACGAGCTCCGGGATGGGCTCGCCAAGCGCGGCCACACGCTGACGTCCGAGACGGATACCGAGGCCATCGCCCATCTCGTCGAGGAGGCCTACGACGGCGACATCGCCGAGGCCGTCCGCGTCGCCCTCCGGAAGCTCGACGGCGCCTATGCCCTCGCGGTCATGCACCGCGACGAGCCCGACCGGATCGTCGGCGCCCGCAAGGACGTGCCGCTCGTCGTCGGGGTGGGGGACGGCGAGAGCTTCCTCGCCTCGGACGTCGCCGCGATCCTCGCCCACACGGATCGGGTGATCTACCTGCAGGACGGCGACGTTGCGGACCTCGTGCCCGGTGTCGTCCACATCACCGATGTCCAGGGCCGGCCGATGGAGCGCACCGTCGAGCGGATCGACTGGTCGCCCGAGGCCGCCGAGAAGGGCGGCTACGACCATTTCATGCTCAAGGAGATCCACGAGCAGCCCGATGCCCTGCGGCAGTCGCTGCTCGGCCGGATCGGGCGGGGTGACGCGATCCAGGTACCGGAGATCGAGCCCCTCGCCGACGCGATTCGGGCCGCGACGCGGATCGAGCTCGTCGCCTGCGGGAGCGCGTCGTATGCAGCGCTCGTCGGGGCCGCCGCGCTCCAGGCCTGGACGGACCTCCCGGCCCGAGTGACGGTCGGCTCGGAGTTCCGCTACGAGCCGCCGCCCCTCGACGAGCGGACGCTCGTCATCGCCGTGACCCAGTCGGGCGAGACTGCGGACACGATTGCCCCGACGCGCCTCGCGAAGGAGCGTGGCTGCTCGGTCATCGCGGTGACGAACACGGTCGGCTCGGCGATCACCCGCGAGGCCGACGCGGTCCTCTTCCTGCAGGCCGGTCCCGAGATCGCCGTGGCGGCGAGCAAGACGTTCGTGACCCAGGTCACGACGCTCGTGGTCCTCGCCGCGGGCATTGCCCGCCTGCGCGGCACGTTCGATGCCGGGACGGAGCGCGAGGTCGTCACGGCCCTGCGGGCGCTGCCGGGCGCGGCCGCCCGGGTGCTCGAGCTGAACGGCCCGCGGTCGCGGGCCCTCGCGCGCCGCTACGTGAACTCGCGGGGCTTCATGTTCGTCGGCCGCGGCCCGACGTACCCGGCCGCGCTCGAGGGGGCCCTGAAGCTCAAGGAGATCAGCTACGTCCATGCCGAGGGCTACCCGGCCGGCGAGCTGAAGCACGGCCCGATCTCGCTCCTCGACGCCGAGTGCCCGCTCGTCGCCGTTGCGACCCGCTCGAGCGTCTACGACAAGCTGATCAGCAATGTCATGGAAGGCCGCGCCCGCGATGCGAAGGTCATCGCCGTGGCCACCGAGGGCGACGACCAGATCGAGCGGATCAGCGACGATGTCTGCTGGGTCCCGGACACGCATGAGCTCCTGAGCCCGGTCCTCGCGATCATCCCGCTGCAGCTCTTCGCGTACCACGTCGCGGTGGCCCGCGGAACCGACGTCGACCAGCCGCGCAACCTGGCGAAGTCCGTCACGGTCGAGTAGGGACCCGGCACCCGACGATGACCGACGAATCGCCGGGCCTCCTCCCGGGCACGCTGCCGGACGGCATGGTGCCGCCGGGCACGACCGAGCTCGGGATCGACATCATCAAGGTGGCCCGGATCCGCGACACGCTGCAGCGCTTCGGGCCGCGCTTCTCGAACCGCGTCCTGACGCCCGGCGAGCGCCGCTACGTTCGCGATCGGCCCGAGACGATGGCCGGCCGGTGGGCCGCGAAGGAAGCCGTGAGCAAGGTCCTCGGGCTCGGCGTCCGTGGCATCGGCTGGCAGGAGATCGAGGTCGAGCGGCTCCCGACCGGCCAGCCGGCCGTGAAGCTCCACGGCCGGGCGGCGAAGCGGGCCGAGCAGCTCGGGATGGGCCGGATCGCGCTCTCGATCAGCCACGAGTCGGAATACGCGGTCGCGATCGCCTTCGGTGTTCGCACGACCGGCGGCCGATTCCTCTTCCCGCCCGATATCGAGGCGCGCCTGGAGGACCGCGAGCGGCGGATCCTCGCCCGGATGGAGCGGCTTCGAGCCCTCGCCGAGGCCGGCAATGGGTGAGGGTCGGGCCGAGTTCCGTGGAGAGTCCCGGCCGCTCGGGTTCGGCCGGCGCGACACGCCTGCAGCGCCTCCGGCGGCCGAAGCCCCCGGAGCCATTCCGACGCTCGACGACAAGGCCGCGGCGGCGCTCCTGCCGAGCCGGCCGGCGCGGGGCCACAAGGGCACGTTCGGAAAGCTCCTCGTGATCGCGGGATCCCTCGACTACGCGGGCGCGGCGCTCCTCGTCTGTCGAGCCGGCGGGCGAGCCGGGGCGGGGCTCGTGACGCTCGCGGTGCCCGAATCCCTGCAGCCCCTGTTCGCCGCGAAGGTCGTCGAGGCCACGACGATGGCCCTCCCCGAGGACGACCTCGAGGAGATCGATCCCGAGCCGGCGATTGCCCGGATCCTCGATCACGAGCACGACGCGATCGTCCTCGGGCCGGGGCTCCGACCGGGTCTCGCCACCGTCGAGCTCGTGCGCATCCTCCTGGCGGTGCCTGACGATCCACCGCCGCCGCCGATCGTCCTCGACGCCGAGGCGCTCCGCTCGATGGCGACGCTCGGGGAGTGGTGGACCGCGACCGGTCGAGCCTGCGTCCTGACCCCGCATCCCGGCGAGTTCGCCCGGCTCCGCGCCGGCGCGGGCCTCGACCCCGAGGCCGACGGCGACCTGGCCGACGATGACGCGGCCCGCTCGGTCGCGGCGCGCGACGCGGCGGTGACGTGGCACCAGGTCGTCGTCCTCAAGGGCGCCCGCACCGTGATCGCCGAGCCTGACGGCACGGTGACCGCGGTCACTTTCGAGAACCCGGCGCTCGCCAGCGGCGGCACCGGCGACGTGCTCGCCGGTGTCATCGGCGGACTGCTCGCCCAGGGCATGGCCGCGGGGCCTGCCGCGCGCCTCGGCGTGTACCTCCACGGCCTCGCCGGCGACCTCGTTCGCGAACGGCTCGGCGACGCCGGACTCCTTGCCTCGGACCTGCCGGATCTCGTGCCGGTCGTCCGCAAGCGCCTGGCCGGGATCGCCGAACGGAACAAGGCCAGCAGCCGCTTCGGGTTCGCGCCGCGCACCGATCCGGCCGAGGCCGCCGCCGACCAGGGGATCGACGGCTGAGCATCCAGGCGGCCCTCGCGGCGGCGGGCCTTCCGCCGCTCCCACGTACGGCCTGGCTCGAGATCGACGTCGACGCGCTCGGGGCGAACCTCCGGAGCCTCACGGCGCTCGCGGGTGATGTGCCCGCCTTCCCGGTCGTCAAGGCGGATGCCTATGGCCATGGCGCCGTGCCGGTGGCACGGGCCCTCGACGAGGCCGGCGCGGCCGGCTTCTGCGTCGCGACCCACGACGAGGCCGTCCAGCTGCGCGAGGCCGGCATCGACGTGCCGATCCTCGTCCTCTACCCGATCCCGCCCGAGTGCGCCGCCGAGGCCGCGGCGCTCGACATCGCGGTCACCGTCGGCGATGCGACGCTCCTCGAGGAGCTCATCGCCGTCACCTCCCCGGCGAGCCCCGACCTCGCGGTCCACCTCGAGGTCGAGACCGGCCTCGGGCGTGGCGGATTCCTGCCCGACGACGTCGCCCGCGTCGCCGCGCTCATCAAGGCCGCACCGGGACTCCGCCTGACGAGTGCCTGGACCCACCTGCAGGCCGCAGAGGACCAGGCCCTGACCGAACGCCAGGTCACTCGCTTCGCTGCCGCCGTGGCTGCCCTCCGTGCCGCGGGCCACGACCTGCCGAGCCACATGGCCGCGTCGGGCGGCATCCTCACAGGCGGCGTCGCGAGCCTCGATGGCATTCGGCCGGGGCTCGCCACGTACGGGCTCGTGCCGGACGAGCTCCTCGACGGCGCGGACGCCGCCGCTTCCATTGCCGAAGCGAACCTTCGGCCGGTCCTGTCGCTGCACGCCCAGCCCGTCCGCGTCGCGGACCTGCCCGCGGGCTGGGGGATCGGCTACGGACCGTCGTTCGTCACCGCGAGACCCAGCAGGATCGCGACCCTCCCGCTCGGCTACGGCGACGGCTGGCCGCGCTCCCTCTCGAATCGCGCCTCGGCGCTGATTCGCGGCAGTCGTGCCCCGATCGTCGGCAACGTGGCGATGGACGCGGTCATGGTCGACGTCACGGATGTGCCCGGCGAGCCGGTCGGCGTCCACGATGAGCTCGTGCTCATCGGGCGCCAAGGCGATGACGAGATCACCGCCGCGAGCCTCGCCGCGGCGCGCTCGACGAACTCCTGGGAGGTCGTCACCGCGATGGCCGCACGTCTGCCTCGGGTGTACCATGCCCGCTCCGGACCGCAGGGGCTCCGGACGCTGGTCTCCGGGATGGGTCCACGCACGAGGACGACGTGAGCGTGACCGACCTGCCAGACCTCAGCGGCGACCTCGAGGACCAGCGCGACGAGCTCGTCGAGCAGGTCGCCCGCGAGATCCAGCTGCGCGGCCTGACCGCTCCGGCCGTCCACTTCCTCCACGCGTCGCGGCCGTACCGGCCGCTCGGCGCGAACGCGATGCTCTTCTTCGATCCGGTCCTGCGGGGCGTGTTCGGCGGCGAGCTGGCGAGCGCCTCCGCGCTCCTCGCCGACGAGGATGGGATCGAGCAGCTCATCGAGCGGCTCGAGGAGCTTTCCGAAGAGACCGCCTGGGACGCTTGATCTGACTCCGCCGCGGTCACTCCTCGCCATCGATGCCGGCGCAGCGACGACGAGCGTCGCCGTCATCGGCCGCGCGGCTCGCCGCTGGCGGCTCCTCGGCGCGCTCTCGGCCCCGGCGCCGGCTTCGCCGGACGATCTCGCCGCAGTGCTCGCCGGGCGGATCGCCACCGCCGATCCCGAGCTGGCCGAGGCCGTAGGCCTCCGCGTCGACTCGATCGACGACCTGCCGCGCCTCGAGGCGCGGAGCGAGCCGCCACGAACGCTCGCGGTTCTCGGCGCATCGCGTCGCGCGGTGGGCCTCGTCGAAGCCATCGCCGCGCGGACGTCGTGGCGGGTGCTGCCCGCGAGCCCGGAGACCCACGATCCGCGGGAGATGACCGAGCTCGCGCTGCGAGCCGAGGTCTCGGCGCTCCTCCTCGGAGCGAGTGAGCCGCCCGGCCCGGATGAGCGCAGCGCGCTCGACGACATGACCGCCCTCGTCGCCGCGGTGGCCCGGCGCCGGCCCGAGCTCCAGATCGTCCTCGCGGGGCCGATCGCCTCGCGCTCGGCCTGGATCGACGGAATCGGCGAATCGTCCGACGCGATGGCCGCCCGGATCCACGAGGCGCCCCCGCTCAAGCTGCGAAGCGGCCCGGATGAGCCTCTGCGGGACCTGCTCGAGCGCCTCCTGCCGCGCACGAACGAAACGCGAACCTCCGCCGTCCGGACCGTGGTCACGCTCGCCGATGTCCTCGGCCGGCGGATCGAGCTCGTCGAGATCGGACTCGACGGCGGGCTGCGTGCCCTTGCCACGCCGGGCGTCGCCGACCAGGGGCCGGTGGCCGTTGCGGTGCGCTCGGCACGAGCCGGGCTCATCGATCTTGATCCAGAGCAGGGGACCGTGGATTCCGTGCTCGCCTGGACCACCGGCAGCCTCGATCGACACCGGATGGGCGATCGCCTGCGGGACCTCCGGGCGAATCCCTGGGCCGATGCCTCCGGCGATGGCGCGCGACTGCGCCTCGCCGCCGCGCGAGCCGCACTGTCCCGCCTGGTGGCGTTGACGCCTGAGCTCAGCGCGATGCCCGCGCCGGACCTCACGATCGCGGCCGGCGGGATCTTCACCCTCGCGCCCGGCCAGGCCGTCGCGCTCGCGATCGCCGACGTCATTCGTCGTGCCGGCGCGACGCAGCTCGCGATCGACCACGCTCGCCTCCTCGGGCCGCTCGGCACGATCGAGGACCCCGATGAGCGGCGGCCGTTCCTCGCGGACCTCGCCGACGATCTCCTTGCGCCGCTCGGCACGGTGATCGTGATCGGCGGCATCCCGCAGGTCCGGCGCCGAGGCGCGTCCGTCGGGACGATCAGCCTGGACGGCGATGGACCCGCGGTCGCCCACGAGCTCATGGCCGGCGATCTGGCGTTTCTCGATCTCCAGCCCGGCGATCGGGCGCTCGCGACGCTCGTCTTCCGCGATGTCGTGCGGATCGGGCGCCGGACGCGGCGGGTCTCGGTGCCGGTCTCCGGCGGGACCGCCGGCGTCCTCGTCGACCTGCGCGACGTGCCCCTTCGCCTGCCGGACCGGCGCGATCGACGCCGGGCGGCCCTCGCGGCGTGGGGCGAGCTCGTCTGGCCGGGGGAGTCGACGTGAGCAGGCAGGTCGAGACGATCGCGGTCGCGCCCGGGATCGGGCTCGTGCCGCGTCGCGAGGTCGTCGCCGGCCCGATCGACGCCTGGTTCCCGCTCGCTCCCGGCGACCGCGCGTTCGTGTCGGTCGGCCAGGCCGTCGTCCGAGGCGCGCCTCTCGCCGAGCGCCTGCGCGAGCCGCGCACCGTGGTCGTGGCCGGTCCCGGAGCCCGCGATCCGGACCGGCCCGGCGATCGCTGGACGCCACCCGGCACGACCGCGGGTGCGGCGCAGGCCGGCGATCGGGCGGAGGTTCCCGCCGGCGAGCTCCTGTTTCGTGCCGGCGGTCGCTGGCGGATCGCCGCGGCCGACAGCTCCGAGCCGCTCGATGCGCCATTCCCGGGCATCGTCCGGGAGGTCCGCGATGGGATCGGGATCAAGCTCCAATCCCCGGCGAAGGGCATCCTCGGCACGGAGGTCCTGGCCGGTCCGACGTCCGGTCGGCTCCACATCGTGACCGGCCCGGATGGGGAGCTCCGGGCGTCCCAGGTCGACGTCGGCGCATCGGGCGCGATCCTCGTCGCCGGCGCCCGCATCGATGCGGAGGCCCTGACGCGCGCGCGTGCCGTCGGCGTGCGGGGTGTCATCGTCGCCGCGCTCGGGATCAAGGAGCGCCACGACTTCCTCGCGTCGGAGCGGCGCGGCCGTGCCGGCGTCCACGGGCTGCCGCCGTTCGGGATCCTCGTGCTCGACGGGGCGAGCCGGCGCCCGATCGCGTCGCCGGTCATGGCCCTCCTCGAGGCGCTCGAGGGCCGCGTCGTCGCGATCGTCGGCGAGCCGCCCTGTCTCGTCGTCGATGACCCCGATCTCGAGCTGCCACAGCCCCGGCCCGACCTCGTGCGGGTTCGATCCGGCCCCCTCGCCGGCGCCGAGGGGACGTGGCTCGGACTCGCCGGCCCGCGCCGGTTCCCCGCCGGCGTCACGCTCGAGGCGGGGCTCGTCCGATTCGGGGAGCGAGCCCCGATCGCCGTGCCATTGGGTGACCTCGAGCGGTTCGCCTGACTCGGGTACGCTCGGCCGGATGGCCACTCGTGCCCCCGCCGACCTCCTGATCGAGACCGACAGCCCCGCCGCGACCGCCGCGCTCGGCGAGCGGCTGGCTGCCGTCGCCCGGGCCGCGGACCTCATCTGCCTCTGGGGCGAGCTGGGCGCGGGGAAGACCGTCCTCGCGAAGGGCGTCGGGGCCGGACTCGGGACGACGACGGTCGTGGCGTCCCCGAGCTTCATCCTCATGGCCGAGCACGCGGGTCGCCTGCCGCTCTTCCACATCGACCTCTACCGCCTCGGGAGTGCCCAGGATGTCCTCGATGGCGGGCTGCTCGACGAGCGCCAGGCCGCGGGACTCACGCTCATCGAATGGCCGGAGCGCCTCGGCGACGCGCTGCCATCGCCGCGTCTCGACGTGCGCCTCGAGGTCGCCGGCGAGGACCGCCGCCGGATCGCGATCCGCGCCGTCGGCCCGGGTCTGGAGCGATACCTCGCGGCGGCACGCGCGTGACCAGCGGGCAGCCCTGGCTGCTCGTCGTCGACACGGCCACGAGCCGGGTCGTCGTGGCGGCGGGCGAGCCGAATGGCACGCTGATCGGCGAGCGGACGTTTCCGGCCGAGCACCGCCACGGCGAGCGCCTGCTCGCGACGGTCGCCGCGCTGACGAGCGCGTTCGGGGTCGACCTGGGCGATCTCGGAGGGATCGTCGTCGGCACCGGTCCCGGGGCCTTCACGGGGCTGCGAGTCGGGCTCGCGACGGCGAAGACCCTCGCCCACGAGCTGAAGGTGCCGATCGTGGGCGTCTCGACCGGCGAGGCGCTCCTTGCCGCGGGGGATGGCACGGTCGTCGCCCTGCCCGCCGGTCGGAACGATCGCGTCGAGGTCCGGCACGGTGAGGCGCCGCGACGGATCCCGGGAGGCGCGAGCGCGGCGCAGGATCCCGCCGAGGTCCTGGTGGCGGTCGATCTCGACGGCCGGGCGGACGCAGCCGACGCCGCCCGCGGCAGCCGCGCCATCGATGGGCTGGCGGTGGCCCTCCTGCAGCTCGGCATCGCGCGGCTCGCGCATGGCTCGGACGACCCGGAGCGCCTCGTGCCCGAATACGTGTCTCTCCCGCGTGGTGCGGGTACCGGCCTCGACCTCGAAGGAGGGATGGCATGGTCGCGCGACCCCCGGTAGCCGTCCGGATCGAGCCGATGACGCTCGCGGACCTCCCGGCGGTCCACGCGATCGAGCGGGCGAGCTTCTTCCCGACCTGGCCCGAGGACGCATACCGCAACGAGCTCCTCACGAACAAGCTCGCGACGTATCTCGTCGCCCGCCTCGACGGGGTCGTCGTCGCGTTCGGCGGCATCTGGCTCATGGTCGACGAGGCCCACATCACGACGTTCGCCGTCGATCCGGCCTGGCGGCGCCGGTCGATCGGGGAACGGCTGCTCGTCGGGCTCCTCGATGCCGCGATGGTCCGCCGGGCGCGGGAGGCGACCCTCGAGGTCCGGCTCTCGAACGTCGCGGCCCGGCGACTCTATGAGAAGTACGGGTTCCGGCCGGTCGGAATCCGGCCGCGCTACTACAGCGACAACGGCGAGGACGCGCTGATCATGACGACGGAGCCGCTCGACGAGCCGCCGATGCGGGAGCGGCTGGCCCGGCTCCGGGCCGGTCTCGAAGCGAGCGGCGTTCCTGCCGCGGAAGCCTCCGCCGCCTCCGACGTGGCCCCCGGCCTCGAGCCCGAGGGGTCGCCGTGACCGGTCCGCTGCTCCTCGCGATCGAGTCTTCGTGCGACGAGACCGGCATCGCCCTCGTCGAGGACGGCCGCCGGATCCTCGCGAACGTCGTCGCGAGCCAGGTCGCGCTCCATGCCCCGAGCGGCGGCATCGTCCCGGAAGTGGCGGCTCGCGCGCACCTCCGCTGGATCCTGCCGGTGCTCGACGAGGCCTGGGCCGGAGCCGGCGTGGCCTGGTCGGACATCGACGCGGTCGCGGTGACCCACGGCCCGGGGCTCGCCGGGTCGCTGCTCGTCGGGATCAACGTCGCGAAGACGCTCGCCTGGGTGCATCACAAGCCGCTCGTCGGGGTGAACCACCTCGAGGGCCACGTCTACGCCGCCTGGCTCGAGGACGCGGCCTCGGCCGGAGAGCCGGTCTTCCCCCTGGTCGCGCTCGTCGTGTCGGGCGGCCACACGTTCCTCGTCGAGATGCGCGACCACCTCACGTATCGGCTCCTCGGCCAGACGGTCGACGATGCGGCGGGCGAGGCGTTCGACAAGGTCGGGCGGCTGCTCGGCCTCGGCTACCCGGGCGGTCCGGCGATCCAGCGCGCGGCCGAAGCTGCCCCGAATCACGACGCCGCGTTCCCGCGGGCGTGGCTCGGCGATTCCTATGACTTCAGCTTCTCGGGCCTGAAGACCGCGGCTCGCCGGATCGTCGAGGCCGCTCGAGCCGACGAAGGCCTCACGGACGAGCCGGACGCGCCGCTCTCCGACGGGCGGACCGCCACGCTGGCGTGGGGCTTCCAGGACTCCGTCATCGACGTCCTCGTGACGAAGACCATGCGTGCCGCGGAGGCGGCGGGCGCTCGGTCGATCGTGCTCGGCGGCGGCGTCGCGGCCAATGGTCCGCTCCGGACCCGTCTCGCGGGCGAGGCCGAGGCCCGTGGGATTCCATTGGTCGTCCCGCGGCCGGCGCTCTGCACCGACAACGGCGCGATGATCGGCGCGGCCGGCGCTCGCCGGTTCGAGGCGGGCGTCCGCAGCGGCCTCGATCTCGAGGCACGGCCGTCCCTCCCGCTCGCGACCTGATGGCGATGGCGCCTCCCCGGCTCGACGCCCTCGAGGTCCGGCGCACGCTTCGGGCCGCGGGCCTGCGGCCCCAGCACGGACGCTCCCAGAACTTCCTCGCCGACCCTGACGTCCTCGAGGCGATCCTCGACCTCGCCGCGCCGGCCGCCGGCGAACGGGTGCTCGAGATCGGGCCGGGCCTCGGCATCCTGACCCGCGGCCTGCTCGAGGCCGGCGCGAGCGTCACCGCGATCGAGCTCGACCTCGGCCTCGCGGCGTACCTCCGGATGACGCTCGCGCCCGCACTCGAATCCGGGGCCCTGCACCTCATCGAGGGCGACGCGCTGGACCAGGATCTCGCCTCGGTCGTTCCGCCGCCCTACGACGTGGTCGCGAACATCCCATATCACGTGACGAGCCCGATCCTGCATCGCCTGCTCGACGCGGCTCCGCGACCGCGTCGGCTCGTGCTCATGGTCCAGGCGGAGGTCGCCGAGCGGATCGCGGCCCCGCCGGGCCGGATGAGCTACCTCTCGGTCTTCGTCCAGTACCACGCGATGGTCCGGGTCGCGCTCCGGGTGCCGCCGGAGGCGTTCGAGCCGGCGCCGAAGGTCGCCTCGGCTGTCGTCGTCATCGAGCCGCACGCGTCGACGCCGCTGCCGCAGGAGCGGGAAGCGGACCTCTGGCGGCTCGTGCAGGCCGGGTTCCGGGAGCGGCGGAAGATGCTCCGCAACGTGCTCGCGCGACAGCTCCCGCACCTCGGGACCGGCGGCCGCCTCGACGAGGCCCTCGCCACGGCCGGGATCGCGGGCGATCGACGGCCGCAGACGCTCTCCGTTCCGGACTGGCTGCGGCTCTTCGAGCTCCTCGGGTGAGCCGATGAGCGATCGCCTGGCGCCCGTCGTCCGGCTCGCGCCGGCGAAGCTGAACCTCACCCTCTCGGTCGTCGGTCGGCGGCCCGACGGATACCACGCGCTGCATACCGTGATGGCGCCGCTCCGGCTGTTCGATCGGTTGAGCCTCGCGCCCGCGGCCGGCCCGGTCGACACGCTGCACGTGACCGGCGCGGACACCGGCCCGACGCAGGACAACCTCGTTCTTCGGGCCATCGCCGCGGCTCGCGAGGCTGCCGCGCGCGCCAACGGGCGGGGCACCCCGACGGTGCCGCTCGCGGCGCGGCTCGAGAAGCACATTCCCGTGGCCGCGGGCCTTGCCGGCGGGAGCAGCGACGCCGCGGCCGCGCTCGACGCGGCGCTCGAGGCCTGGTCGCTCGAGGTCCCGGCCGGCGATCGTGCGCGGGCCGCCGCGAGTCTCGGCTCGGACGTGCCGTTCTTCCTCGCCGGGAGCCCGGCGCTCATCGAGGGCCGAGGTGAGCAGGTCACGCCTTTGCCGAATCTCACGGGAGTGGCCCCCGGCGTGCTTCTCGTGACCCCCGCGGTGGCAGTCCGGACTGCCGACGCCTTCGCCGCGTTCGACGCCGGCGGTGCGGCGGCGCCGGCCGACCCACGCTCCACCCGCATCAGCTCCGAGCACCTCGTGTCCGAGCTCCTCGGCGGCCTGTCGAGCCACGACCTCGTGGTACGGGCCGGGGTGCTCGCCGCGACGAACGATCTCGCCGCCGCCGCGTTCCAGCTCGTGCCCGGGCTGCTCCAGCTGCGGCGTCGCATGAGCCGCATCCTGGGCGTCTCGATCGGGCTGTCGGGCTCCGGACCGACCCTCTGGGCGCTCTATCCTTCGCTCGACGGCGCGCGCCTCGCGGCAGAGGCCGTCGACGGCGCGTTCCGCCGCCGGGATCTCGAGGCGCCCGGCTCGGGAGCCCCGTCCGTCATCGCCACCGAGCTCGGAGGACCGCCCGAATGACCCGCACCGCCGTTTCGACAGCCGACGCCCCGCAGGCGATCGGCCCGTACAGCCAGGGGATCGCATCGGGCGGTCTCGTGTTCTGCTCGGGCCAGCTCGGCCTCGATCCCGCCACCGGCCAGGTGGTCGAGGGCGGCGTCGTCGCCCAGGCGGAGCGCGCCCTCGGCAACCTCCGGGCCGTGCTGGCCGCTGCCGGCTGCACGTTCGCCGACGTCGTGAAGACGACCGTCTACCTCGCCGACATCAGCGACTTCCCGGCGGTGAACGAGATCTACGCGACCTTCATGACCGAGCCGGCGCCCGCACGGGCGACGTTCGCGGTCGGCGCGCTGCCGAAGGGCGGCCTCGTGGAGATCGAGGCAATCGCCGTGCATCCCGGCCGCTGAGTAGAATGACCCCCTGGTGACCCCCTCACGTCGCGGTCCGGCGACGAGCCGGACTGTCGCGGTGATCCTCGCGGCCGGCCTCGGCACGCGAATGCGATCCCGAGTCCCGAAGGTTCTCCACCCACTGTGCGGCCGACCGATGCTGGCGTACGTCCTCGATGCCTGGCGCGAAGCCGGCGAGGACGCCACGGTCGTCGTCGTGTCACCGGCGACCGAGGCCGTTCGCGGCGTCGTCGGCGATGACGTCCGGATCGCCCTCCAGGCGAGCCCGCGGGGTACCGGCGATGCGGTCCGCGCCGCGCTGGCCGAGGTCGCCACCGCCGCGGCCGAGATCCTCGTCCTTTCGGGCGACGTCCCGCTCGTGACCGCGCCGCAGCTCGCGGCGGTCCTCGAGCAGCGCCGACTCGACGACGCGGCGATCGCCCTGGCCTCCGTGTTCGCCGCGAACCCGGGCGAGCTCGGCCGGGTCGTCCGCAGCGAGTTCGGCACGGTCGAGCGGATCGTCGAGGCGCGCGACGCGACGCCCGAG
>Ga0068864_100003399_pt1 | contig 13154 bp, 8 predicted proteins | sample KBSSwiS72_FD_66586 | JGI IMG/M metagenome (GOLD analysis project Ga0068864, IMG submission 66586) | Switchgrass rhizosphere microbial communities from Kellogg Biological Station, Michigan, USA - KBS Switchgrass S7-2 | ecosystem: Host-associated > Plants > Roots > Rhizosphere > Soil ...
CCGCCAATCTTTCCGGCTACGTAAGCTTCGGCTGACTTTTCTTCAAAGCGACGAATCAAGACCATCTGACGATAGAGTTCGACGAGTTGATCCCTGGAAAGTCCGCTCAGACGATCCTTCTGTCGCTCCTTCGCTTCGTCGCGTTCGCGTTTGAGTTGTTTTTTGTCTACTTCTGTGGGTGTGCTCATAAAAGGTCGAATTATGCCACAAAGAGGCACAAAAAGCAGTTGGCCCCAAAAAGGCACAAAAGGCACAAAAGAGAAATCCTGTTTGCACGTTGAGCGCGCCCGATTCTTTCTCTTAAATGCCTTTGTGCCTTTTTGTGGCTAAATCTTTTCTGTGGCTTTAAGTCATCATGTCGATGGAGCTGAGGCCGGCGCTGGCGACAGTGAGGACGGTTTTGCGGCCGTTTTTGTCGTGCTGCATGCGGCGTGCGGCGGCGGTCAGCAATTCTTCGGAAGTTTCACCATCGTCGGGGAAACAGGAGACGCCGAGACTCACTCCGAGTCCCACCATCGTGCCGGTGCGAACCGAGAACAGTTGCTCCTCAACCGCGCTTCGCATTCGTTCGCTGATCGCTGCCGCCATCTTGCTCGAGGCCATCGGCATGATGGCTACGAATTCGTCGCCGGCGTAGCGAGTCAGTATGTCCATCTGTCGCAGTTCGCGACGGACCACACCCGCCACACTCGCCAGTAAACGATCGCCGATCGAATGTCCGTACTTGTCGTTGACGATCTTGAAGTCGTCGATGTCCATGCACACGATCGCCAGCGGCTCTTTGTTCATCCGTTGGCATTCGGCGATACGCTGTTCGAGCATCATGTAAAAACCGCGCGCATTCGGCAGTTCCGTCAAGGGATCGATCAATGCGCTCTCGCGGGTCTTTTCGTAAGTCAAAGCATTGTTCAGAGCGCTGGCGGCGTGCTGGCAAACCGATTCCAACAAACGCACGTGCTCGGTCGTGTAAGAGGTGCGGCTCTGTGAGTAAAGTGCAATCGCTCCAAACGCGCCGTCTTCACGCAGCAACGGCGAGACCAGTACACCGCGAAAACGTTTCGCAACTTCATCGGGAATTCCCACGAGATCAAGATCTGGCGACGCGTTACACATCGAACGCGAGTTAGCTATCACCCAACCCGTGATGCCGTCGCCGATATTGACGCGGCGTCGCCTGAATACCTCGACTTCTTCGCCGACAACATGCGCCGCGATTGCTTTACCCGAAGGATCGTCGACTAGATAGATGACGCACGTGTCGAAAGGCACGATTGCTCGCAACTTGTTCGCCACCAGCGCGACCGTGTCGCTCAAGTTCAGAGATGACCCGATCGTTTGTGCGATCTCATGAAGCGCGAACACCTCGCGCTGCGCTTCGCTGATAGTTCTGAACGCACAAGCCTCTTCAGCCACCCCGAGGAAATCGGGTGCGAGACCCGCGTCGGGCTTCGTCGCGGTTTGATTGTCGACTGCGGGCGTGGAAGCAACTTGCTCCTGGATGTCGTGCGAGTCGATCATCCGATCAAATTCCTCCACGTGCTGAATGAACATCTCGACTACCTTCGGATCGAAGGCGCTCCCAATCATGCTGCGCAGCAGTGCCAGCGACTCTTCACGCTTCATCCCTTTGCGATAAGGTCGGTCGCAACGCGTCGCATCGTAAAAATCAACCACCGAGATGATGCGCGCGACGAGCGGAATCTCATTGCCCTTGAGCCCTTTCGGGTAACCACTGCCGTCCCACTTCTCGTGGTGATAACGAACGATGTCTTCCACCGGATAAGGGAAGTTGACGCGTTTGAGAATGTCGCCACCGACGGTTGGATGGATCTTCATCTTCGCGAATTCTGCTTCGGTGAGTTTGCCCGGCTTGTTGAGGATGTATTCAGGGACGGCGAGTTTGCCGATGTCGTGCAGCAGAGCGCCGGCGTGCAGCGCGCGCAACTGAGATTCGGGCAAATTGAAGAGCCGGCCCATCTCGGTCGCGTAGATCTGTGTGCGACGCACATGACCGTGCGTCGTCTGGTCCTTCGCGTCGATCGCGATCGCGAGCGACTCGATCGTGTTCATGTGAATATTCGCCATCTCTTCAGCATGGCGACGTCGTTCGGCTTCGCCGTGAAGAATTTCTTCGAGGCGTCGCTCGTTGAAGCGATAGAGCAGGTAGACCAGAGCTGAGATTAATAAGCCGAGCAGCGCGTGAGTGAGACTCTTATTCAAAACCGCGGCATAAAAGAGAACAGCAGATGCGGCGCCGGCGAGTTTTGTCGTCAGCGTCCAAACGACTGTTTCCGGTGTTGGCACAAGCGTAAACTTACCGGCCTCGAAACTCAGAAACCACGCCGTCGCGATCGTGCTGAGAGCGTATTGCAGCGCGGCGAGCACCAGCAGCGGAATGAGAAACACGTTTAATGGAAGAGCACCATCTACGGGCACGTCGCTTCGTCCCGCGAACAGCTCGACTAAAACACCATAGAACGAAGCGGCGACGAAGGTCGAAACGACCGCCATGCCTGTCTTAAGCAATGCCTCACGATTGGTCGCGATGCCGTAAGTGGAAACGAAAGCGACGAGTGCGGCCAGCAACACCGCTGGGCCAGCGGTGTTTGAAGGCGGCACCGCGTAGAGCATCACGGCCAATAAGACAAACGAATCCGCCATCGATTCTCTGCTTCTGAGAATGCCGTCGTTGCTGTTAACGCGAACCGTCAGCGGGCTGGTGGCGAGAGTGATGATGAGGAGCAAAAGCCAGGAACCGATACCGACATTCGTGAACAGGGCCAGGTCGGCGGTGGTGATCGCCGCCGACAAAAGCAAAAGCGCGCTCACGACGGTGATGCCGGCCATGAGAGCGGTGCTCCGCGGGTTGGTTTTAAGCATTGCTGGGGCTCAATCCTTCCGAAAACTGGAGACTTGCGAACTAAGTTGTAGGTGATGTACGCGCTTGGTATGGTGCCAACACTGTTTAGCACTGCGTAAATATAGACCTGAGAGGAGCTTGCCGTCAAGCGCTTGAGAGGTCAGGTTAGAAAGGATTTGCGCCTATTGAAGTGAGAGCTGCGCCTTCAGGCCCGCGACGTCTGTTACAGGCTGTTTACAGGTGTAGTGCTCGCACACGTAGGCTGTGGCTGCATCGTTGATTAGCGGACGGTTTTCCAGCAGCGCAATAACATCAATCTGTTCCACAAAACCCGGAGCGACAACTTTGTTCGGCAGGTATGTGCGCCACGCCTCTGCGAGCAGGGAACGGATGTCAGCCGCATCCTTGCCGACGATGGCTATCTCCTGCGGCGTCGAGAGCAGATAATCCGCCGCTGAGAGCGCGTACCCAAACGCTGACGGATATCGTCGCGCCTGGTCACCGACTTCCCGCAACACGGCGGTCGCGAGGTTGCGATAATCGTCGTTGTTCGTCAGCGTCGCGAGTCTCAAAAGCGCTATTGCAGCGACGGAGTTCCCCGAGGGCGTTGCGTTGTCGAAGTAGTCCTTTGAACGCACGATCAAGTTCTCGTGACTCTTACCAGTGAAGAAGAAGCCACCGTTATCGTCGTCCCAGAACTCATCAATCATCCGTTCATTCAACGCCAGCCCTTGCTTCAACCAACGAAACTCGCCCGTCGTTTCAAACAGCGTGACGAGCCCTTCGATCAGAAACGCGTAATCCTCGAGATAGGCATTGAACTTCGCGACGCCATCTTTCCACGTCCTCAGCAACGCGCCATCGCGCTGAAGACTTGAAAGCACGAACGCAGCATTGCGCCGTGCAGCTTCCGTGTATTCCGGCCGGTTCAGCACTACGCCGGCCTCGGCGAAGCTGGCCATCATCAAACCGTTCCACGCCGTCAGGATTTTTTCATCGCGCCCAGGTTTGATTCGCTTCTCACGCACGTCAAAGAGTTTTCGCCGGCTTTCTTGCAACGACGCAAGCAACTCAGACTCGGAGATTCCAACCGCTGTCGCTACTTCTTCCGCCGAGCGCGTTACGTTCGGAATGTTCTTGCCTTCAAAGTTTCCTGACTCGGTAATGTTGTAGTACGCAGAAAAGACACGAGCGTCCTTTTCCCCCAGTGTCGCGCGAATCTCGTCGCTGTCCCAGACAAAAAACTTTCCTTCGTGACCTTCTGAATCGGCGTCCTGAGTCGAATAGAAACCACCTTCAGGATGCGTCATCTCGCGCAACACATAATCGAGAATGCCCTCGACTGTCTCACGCGCAAACGAATCCTGGCTGACCTGAAAGTAATGGAGATAGAGCCGCGCGAGCAGGGCATTGTCGTAAAGCATTTTTTCAAAGTGTGGCACGAGCCATTTCGAATCGGTCGAGTAACGATGGAAACCGCCGCCAAGCTGATCGTACATGCCGCCTTCAGCCATCTTCCGGCACGTGTGGCTCACCATCGCAAGCGCATCCTGGTTACCTGTGCGTGCATGTATGCGCAGCAAAAAGTCGAGGGTCATCGCCGGTGGAAACTTCGGCGCGCCACCGAAGCCGCCGTTCACCGAGTCATAGTTTCTGACGATGCCTACGTAAGCGGCATTGAGCAGCTCCGGACCGATGGGCTGATCGGAGCCACCAGTTTCACTTAATCGACGAAGCTCACTGATCAGCGACGTGCCGGTGTCGCGGATTTCATCCTGTCGATCGCGATACGCTTCAGCAACACCCATCAGCACTCTGGGAAATCCCGGGATGTTGTAACGATCCGCCGGCGGATAATACGTGCCGCCGTAAAACGGAACTGCATCCGGCGTGAGGAACACAGTCATGGGCCAACCACCGTGATGAGTCATCATCTGCACGGCGTTCATATAGATCTGATCCAGATCGGGGCGTTCTTCACGATCGACTTTGATGTTGACGAAGTTCTCATTCATTAGTCGCGCGATTGCTTCGTTTTCAAACGACTCGTGGGCCATCACGTGACACCAGTGACAGGCCGAGTAACCGATGCTGAGCAGAATGGGCTTGTTCTCCTGGCGCGCTTTCGCAAGCGCTTCTTCACCCCACGGGTACCAATCCACCGGATTGTCCGCATGTTGCAAGAGATAAGGGCTGGTTTCGTTAACAAGATGATTAGGCATAGAGACAGATTACGCCGATTACGCCGATTGAAACAAACAGACCAATCTGTGTAATCTGTGGTTATGGAACGTGAAACTCTGGAGTTTGATGTTGTCTTTGTCGGCGCTGGTCCGGCCAATCTCAGCGGCGCGCTTCATCTCGCGCGGCTCGTAAAACAAGATAGTTCGCTCGGCGATGTCGAGATCGCGGTGATCGAGAAGGGCGCTGCGGTTGGTGCTCACATACTTTCCGGCGCGGTGATGGATCCGAAAGCGCTGCGCGAACTTATTCCCGACTTTGAAGAACAAGGCGCGCCACTCGAGTCGCCAGTTAAAGAAGATTATTTTTTGTATCTGACGCCGAAGTTCGCAGTGCGTTCACCGATCACTCCGCCGCCTTTGAAGAATCATGGCTACTACATTGTTTCGCTTAATCGCCTGACGGCGTGGCTGGGTGAGAAGTGTGAAGAGGCGGGCGTGAATGTCTTTCCGGAGTTTCCGGGCGCGGATTTGCTTTACGACGAAAACGATCGCGTGCTGGGTGTGCGCACCGGCGACAAGGGCATCGACAAAGAGGGCAAACGAAAAGCTAACTACGAACCTGGCGTTGATCTGCAGGCAAAGATCACGGTCCTCGGTGAAGGCCCACGTGGTTCACTGACCAAGCAACTCATCGAGCGCTTGGGACTTGATGAAGGACGCGAGCCACAGGTTTACAGCCTCGGAGTTAAGGAGCTGTGGGAGTTGCCCGACGATCGCTATCCGGCCGGACGAGTCACGCACACGCTCGGCTTTCCCTCTGACTCGGCTACTTACGGTGGCGGCTGGATCTACGGCATGCAGAATCGCGTGTTGAATATCGGTTACGTCACCGGCCTCGATTACAAAGATCCTTTGATCGATCCGCATGCGGAGTTTCAGCGTTACAAAACTCATCCGTACATCGCGCGCTTGCTCGACGGCGGCAAGATGATTCGCTACGGCGCGAAGACGATCGCGGCGGGTGGCTACTTCGCGATGCCACGGATGTATGCGGACGGCGTGCTGCTGGTGGGCGACAGTGCCGGACTGCTCAACTCACAACGCCTGAAGGGAATTCACTCCGCAATCAAGAGTGGAATGCTCGCGGCTGAAGTCATTTTCGAAGCGTTAAAGGCGCGCGACTATTCCGCGAAGCAGTTGCAGCGCTACGAAGAAGTTGTAAACCAGAGCTGGATCATTCCCGAGTTACGCAAAGTGAGAAACTTTCACGCCGCCTTTAAGCATGGCCGTTGGTTGGGATTGATCAATTCGGGGTTGCAGTTCGTGACTGGCGGGCGCGCCTGGGGAATCTTCGATCGCGATCGCGCTGTTGCCGGTCACGAAGAGATGAAGAAGTTGTCGTCGTACGGCTATCGCGGCGATCGCCTCGAACAGCGCTACAAGAATCTTCGTTTCGACGGCAAGTTAACCTTTAATAAGGTGACGGACGTCTATCACGCGGCGGTGGGCCATGACGAGGACCAACCGGTCCACCTGCACGTGCTCGACACGAACATCTGTTCGACGCGCTGTGCAGAAGAGTACGGCAATCCCTGCCAGCGTTTTTGTCCCGCCGCTGTTTACGAAATGGTTGAGGATGGTGGGAACGGCAACCGGCGCCTGCAGATAAACTTCTCAAACTGCGTGCACTGCAAGACGTGCGACATCATGGACCCTTACCAGATCATCAACTGGGTCACACCGGAAGGAGGCGGTGGCCCGGACTACAAGGGCATGTAAGCCACAGATCTAATCCGCGTCGCCTTCTTCCTTGATGGCAAAATGCACGCGGCCGCGCATCACTTCTTCGAGCGCGATGCGCGTCGGCTTGTGTTTCTGAGGATCGATCTCAATTCTGGGCTGCGCGCCGCGCTGCAACTGCTTGCTGCGCTTCGCCGCGAGGATTATGAGGCGGTACTTCGAATCAACTTCTGCTCCGCCACTTCCGTCAACTTCACCTTCACCAAAGTCTGTAGTCGTCACTCGATTGCTCCTTCTTTAAGACTCTATAATCGAATTGCTTTCGAATTTTTGAATCACTTGCTGCACCAGCGGTTCCTGACGCATGCAACGGGCTCGTTCCGCATAAATGATCGAAGCGAGCTGCCCCGCCGCCCGTTCGACCTCGTCATTGATGATCACGTAGTCAAATGCCGAATACTGTTTCAGTTCCGCGGGCGCATTGCGCAATCGCACCTCGAGTTCTGCCGGCGAATCCGTGCCTCTCGCAATCAGTCGCTGCCGCAAAACCTCATAAGACGGCGGCAGGATAAAAATACTGACCGAATCCATCAGCAACTGCCGGACGCTGGCCGCGCCCTGAACGTCCACTTCGAGCACGATGTCAGCGCCGGCCGCAGTCTCGCGAAGAATCTGGTTCTTCGCGGTGCCGTAAAGATTTCCATGCACGCAGGCCGATTCGAGAAACTCACCCGCGGCCACCATTTCCTTGAACGTCTCGCGGCTGACAAAAAAATACTCGCGGCCGTCGACTTCACCAGGTCGTGGCGCACGAGTGGTGTACGAGACAGAATAGCTAAGATTCCCCACAACAGCCAGCACGCGTCGAATGAGCGTGCCCTTGCCGCCACCTGACGGTGAACTAACGACGAAGAGCGTGCCTCGGGGAGTGATCTGACTCAACGTATCGGTCGTTTCCAGTTCTTTCACTCTACTCGACATTCTGAACCTGCTCGCGAAGTTTTTCGACCTCCGCCTTGATAGCCAAGCCCGCCTCCTTGATTACAAGATCCGTCGACTTCGAGAGGGTAGTGTTGGCTTCACGATTGAGTTCCTGCAAAAGGAAGTCAAGCATCTTGCCGGCTTCGCCGGGACCATCGAGTGCTTCCTGAAACTGAGACAGGTGACTACGCAACCGCACCATCTCTTCACTGACGTCACTACGATCGGCGAGATAAGCGACTTCCTGGGCCAACCTGGCCGGATCGACCTCAACCACCTGTCCGCCGCGATTCAACAGTTCGCCAATTCGTTTTTGCAGACGCAGACGATAAGCGTCCGCCAGGCCAGCCGCAGACGATTCGATCACGGGTACAAGTGTTTCAATCTTCTTTACGCGTTCGCGCAACTCGTTCTTGAGTGCCTCGCCTTCCTGCTCGCGCATCTTTTCCAGTTCGTCCAGTGCCTGGTCCACCGCTTGTTCGAGCGCGGCGATCATTCGTTCGTCGATGCCGTTGCGCGCGGGTTGCAGCGCGCCGGGTATACGGGCCAACACGTTGATGTCGAGTTCGCCGGCGAGGTTGAACTCTTGTTGCAGTTGTTTCAATGCATTGACGTAACCGGCAATGAGTGGGCGATTCAACTCATAAGCGATCTGTGCGGCTCGCTCCATGCTGACAGTCACGTCAACGCGCCCGCGCGACAGGCGCGACGTGATCCGCTTCTTGATCGATGGTTCAATCGAAGCGAGTTCCGAGCCGACGCGCAGGTGGATATCGAGGAAGCGATTGTTAACGGTCTTCAGGTCGACAGAGACGGAGAAATCGTCTCCCGCCACCATACCCTTGCCGTATCCAGTCATCGATTTCATGTTTTTAGCTGAAAACTTTACGTTGTTACCAGGTCTTCCTCATCGGCGAATTGAAGTTCATACAGCTTGCGATATTGCCCCGCCTTGGTCAGCAATTCCGCATGAGTTCCCATTTCGATAACGCGTCCCGCTTCCATCACCACGATAACGTTGGCGCGGCGCACCGTAGATAGACGATGCGCGATCACGATCGTCGTTCGATCGCGAACGAGATTGCCGATCGCACGCTGAACCAGACGCTCCGACTCCGCGTCGAGTGCGGAAGTGGCCTCATCCAGGATCAGGACTGGCGCATTTACTAAAATTGCCCGGGCGATGGCGAGCCGCTGACGTTGGCCGCCGGAAAGAAAAATACCGCGCTCGCCGACAATCGTATCGTAACCATTGGGTAATTCGCGAATGAAGTCGTGCGCAAACGCGATAATAGCGGCCTGTTCGATCTCGACGTCGGTCGCTTCAGGCTTGCCGTAAGCGATATTGTGACGCACCGTGTCGTTGAAAAGGACCGTCTCCTGAGTTACGAGTGCGATCTGTTTTCTCAAACTCGAGATCGTGATGTCGCGAATATCAATCCCGTCCCACAACACCGAGCCGGAACTCGGATCGTGAAACCGCGGCAGCAACTTGGTCAAGGTAGATTTTCCGCCACCTGACTCGCCCACCAGCGCCACCATCGTGCCTGCCGGTATCTTCAAACTCACGTCACGCAAAACGGAGCGCGACTCGTTTCCATATCCAAACGACACGTTTCGCAGTTCGATCTCTTGTTTTAGTAACGGTAGTTCTCCTGCGCCTGGCTTCTCGTTGATGGCGGCGTGTTCGTCCATCACTTCCCACACGTGATGCGCGGCAGCGAGTGCCTGCTCCATGCTGTTTTGCAGTCGTGAGAGTTTGCGCATCGGATCGTAACTGCGAAACAGGAAGAACAGGAACGTCAGAAACTGCGCCGTGTTCATGTGACCGGCCATAATCTCGCGCTGGCCAAAGAACAACAACAACACGACAAACAAAATCCCGATCATCTCGATCGTTGGCGGCGACGCGCCGGCGATGCTCGCGCTCCGTAGGTTCGCTCTGACAATTCGCTTCGCCACGGCCGTAAAGCGATCTGACTCGCGTTTCTCAGCGCGATACGCTTTGACAATCCCCTGATTGGCGAGTGCTTCCTGCGCCGTGTCAGTCAGTTGTTTACTACCTTCAAAACTCTCGCGCGCGAGGTTGCGCAAAGCCCGTCCAAACTTCGCCGTGAGCACAGCAATGACCGGCGCAATCGCCAGCGATCCGAGCGTCAATCGCCAACTGTAATAAAAGGACGCGGACAGAAACGCGATCAGCGTGAAACTCTCGCGCAGCATGTCGCGAATCGTGCTCGTCACTGCAGTCTCGATCGCGGCCGCGCTGGAAACGAGTCTGGAAACCAGGTAATTGGTGCGATGTCGTTCGAAGAAGGTCGCGGACTGCGCGAGCAGATGACTGTATAGATCCTGGCGCAACTTCAGCACCGCCGACTGTCCGATTCGCGCCATGAGATAAGTGGAAAGGTATTCAGCAACCCCCTTGGCAAAGGTGAAGACGATCAGCAGGATGGAGATCATTTTCCAGGCGCCAAACGGCGCCTGTGGAATTAAGTGTTGCAGACCGAAGATGGTTGCGGTACGCTGACCAGCGCCCCCCTGAACGAAGGCTTGATCGAAGATAGGAACGATCAATCCGCCAATGGCGCTCTCGAGCACTCCCACCAGCAGCATCGCCAAGGTAGCCAAGGTGAAGATTGGCCAGTGAGGTCGTAAATACTTTAACAGGCGACGAAGATCACGCATCTCTGGTTGCGGAAATCTCTGATCCGTTGCTATAAGGAAGGCAGAAGACGGTCCAAATCCGTAAGAAAGAACTATACTTACCCCCACTTATTTGCGTCAAGGCTGACCGATTTTGCTCGATCGACAAAGTGGCGTAAAGTTCGTCAACACCTTCCCCCGAATGAGTCTGTGTAGATTTAGGTTATAATTCAACTCCGCGCTGCGGACGTTGTAAAGATCCACTCCGACAGGATCAGGACATTTGGCACAGCAAGCGACACCAAACAGCAAACACGCCGGTAAACGTCTTCTGATCGCAGATGACGACACCGACATGAGACTTCTACTGGCCGAGTATTTTCGCCGTCTTGGCTTTCACGTTGAAGAACGCGAAAGCGGTATGGCAGCTCTCGAAGCCACCGTAACCGGCCGATTCGACTGCTTCATTTTCGACGTATCGATGCCGGGAATGTCAGGTATCGAGCTGCTCAAACGAGTGCGCGATCGAGGCATTCAAACGCCCGCCCTGTTTCTAACTGCGCACGATGCACTCTCCGACAAAGTCGCAGGGTTTGAAGCGGGGGCGGACGATTATCTCGCCAAGCCTTTCAGCCCGCGCGAACTCGAGTATCGCGTCGAAGCCTTGTTGCGACGCGGTGGCGCCGCTCCTGTCGAAGCTGACGGCGAACGCATCGAAGTGGGCGACCTCGTAATCGACAAGCGCCGTCATGAAGTTATTCGTAACGGTTTTCGCGTTGATCTAACGCCACTCGAGTTTCAAATCCTCGAGTTGCTCGCGTCTGAGCCGGGCCGGGCATGGTCCAGGAATGCTTTGCTCGATCGAGTCTGGAGTACCGATTACGAAGGTTATCAGCGCAACATCGACCCGCACATCAATCGCCTCCGCAAGAAGCTCGAGACGGATCCGAAGAACCCGCGCTATGTGCTGACCGTGCGAGGCGTTGGTTACAAGCTCAACGAGATTCCCTGATCGGCATGTTGTGGTGGATTGGCTCCGGCTTCATACTTGTCTGGGTTGTGCTCAGATTGTTCGCACCGCGTGACTGGCTACCGCTTTTGCTGATCTCGGGAGTCACTATCCTCATTATCCAAGTCGCCGCCTACCGCAGAACCAAGAGCACAGATCGACGCTAGCGACCTAATCTGTGTAATCGGTGGACAGCGAACCTCTTGACCTCGCCACCTGCTTCGGCAACAATGCGGCTGTTTTCGGCATCTTTTAACCAACTGCCAGTTGCTCTAAATCGAACGCCAGGAGCTGTTTCACCATGAATTTCAGACGTATTGGTCGACAATTTGTTTTTGCGCTCAGTGCGTGTTTAGTGTTCGTATCTCTCGCAGTTGGGCAACAGGACGTCGAACGCAAGACGGTCGCAATAACTTATCCGCTGGACGAAACGGTTACCGTCAAGTTCCGCGGCACGACGGTGTTGCCGCGTCTGAAAGGTGAAGCCAAGGTAAAACGGGCCGGACGGCGTGGCACGCGCGTCGAACTGAGCATCGACGATCTGCCACGCGCCTCCGAGTTGGGTGGGATCTACACGACGTATATCCTCTGGGCCATCTCGCCCGATGGACACGTCGACAATCTTGGTGAAATCAAACGCAGCGGCAGCTCGTTTGTAAATTCAAAGCTCGACGTCACCACGCCGCTCCAGACTTTCGCCCTAATTCTCACTGCGGAACCTCATTTCCTGATGAAAGTTCCGAGCCGAATGGTGGTGATGGAAAACCTTCCGCCGCAGCGCCCAAACGGCAGTCAGGTTGAGACGGTTGACGTTCGCTACATTGGAAACTCGAGCGATTACTTTCGTAATGTACACGTGCCGGAGATACCGGATAGCGATTATCGCCAGACGCCGGTCTCGTTGCTTGGCGCTCGCCAGGCCATAGCACTGGCTAAATATGCGGGAGCTTCGCAGGACGCGCCGGACGAACTCCAAACGGCTGAAGATCAGTTGCAGGAAGCCGAGAAGGCGTGGCGTTTGAATTCAAAAATCGAGGAAGTTGATCTCGATGCGAGACGAGCGACTTCGTCGGGCGCGCACGCAGAAGAAGTCGCAATGGCGAGACGCGCAGCGCGTCTCCAACGCGAACAGATCCGTCGCCGCGACGAAGCAGTGCGAAGCGCAGAGCAGAGTGCTGAAGCCTCCCAGCGTGAAGTGGCGCAACTGCGCGCTGCACTCGAAAAGGAGCAACGTGCGCGCGAATTGGCGGAAAGAGATCTGGGTACCACGAACGATCAACTACGCGAGAAGCGAGTCGAGATCGCTCAGCTTCGCGATGAAGTGCAAACGCTGCGTTCCGAGAGTGAAACTGCAAAGTTGAAACTGGCTCGACTCGAAGGTGAGAAGCAGGCTGAGACGGACCGCGTCGAGGCTGAACGTCGCGAAGCCGAAAGACGCACTGCCGAAGCAAACCTGAAGACAACGCTGTCGAAGTATGGAACGCTGAAACAGACTTCGACCGGCTTCCGTCTGATTCTGCCGGAGACGATCTGGACCAACACGCGTACGGCGACGTTGTCCGCCGCCTCTGCGGCGAAACTAGAACCACTGGCAGCGTTGCTCGCGAGCAATCCTGACTATCAGATCCTGATCGAGGCGTACACTGACAATAAGGGCAACGAAGTGTCGTTGCAGCAGTTGACTCAGGAGCGGGCGCGCGTGCTGTCAGATCGGTTCCAGTCGGCTGGTGTCGAT
>Ga0068864_100003403_pt1 | contig 13150 bp, 5 predicted proteins | sample KBSSwiS72_FD_66586 | JGI IMG/M metagenome (GOLD analysis project Ga0068864, IMG submission 66586) | Switchgrass rhizosphere microbial communities from Kellogg Biological Station, Michigan, USA - KBS Switchgrass S7-2 | ecosystem: Host-associated > Plants > Roots > Rhizosphere > Soil ...
CGGGCGTGATCTCGTAGCTCGCGCTGGCGAAGATCGACTTGCGCTTCGACGGAGTCAGCAACAGGTTGTACGGCGCGAAGTTGAAGCGATCCGCGCGCGTGAAGTGGTGATAGCCATCGGGGAAACTCTGCAGACCATTGGGCGCTGCACCGTTAGAGGTAATGCTGCAGAACCCATCCGAACAAATCACCGTGCCGTCGGACCGGGTAACGTCGCCACCGCCCGGGACATCGAACAACACGCGTGTGTACGGCGTCGCAGAACTGCAGTTCGCCAGGCCGGTGCCGGGCACGCAGGCATCACTTGCCTGTCCGAAGTCCGACGAGCTGATGCGGTTCTGTTTGTAATGGCTGATATCGACGAAGAAGCTGTAGCGATCGCTCTTGCCGCCGAACGAAATGTCGCCGGAATAGGTCTTACCATCGCCGACCGAGTAGTCGCCGTAGTAGACGTTCAAAGCTCCTCCATCCTGGCCTTTCTTGGTGATGATGTTGATCACGCCGGCGATCGCATCCGAACCGTACAGTGACGAAGCACCGTCGGTGAGGATTTCGATGCGCTCGACCGCGCCGGCCGGAATCGTGTTCAGGTCCACCGCGGCGGAAACGCCGGAAGCGGAGGATTCATTCACCCAGCGCAAGCCGTCGACGAGGATCAGCGTGCGCTTGGCGTTCAAGTTGCGCAGCGAGATCGTGGTCGAACCCGATCCGACGCCCGAGCCGTCCGGCGCGAAACCGAAGTTGCCGGCCGAGTTGAATTTGGTATTCAGTGCCGAACCGCTCACCGACAGCTGCTGGATCACATCGCCGATCGAGGCGAGACCGGTCTGCTGAATGTCTTTTGCGCTGAGCGTGATGACCGGAGTCTGGCCTTCGACCTCGGCTTTCTTGATGCGCGATCCGGTGACCTCGATCGCCTGCAGTTTCTGGATGTCCTCGCCCGGCCGATCTTGCGCAAAAACGGGAGCTGCGACTGAGGCCAGGATCAGCCCGCCAAAAGCGGCGGAAATACTGGCAGCAAGTAATTGACGACGTACGCGTGTCATGCGATGGCTCCTCCAACGGATTTTCTTGGGAATTCGAGTCGAAAACCCCGACAGACTGTCCGGTCGGGGACTGTAAAGAAATTGTAAACGCCGGCTGATAATGGCACAGCCCAACGGCTTTGACTAGGTGTCTTTCCTCACACCGCGTCCGCTAAACTCGGCACATTACTTCTGCGCCTTGTCATGCTCCGTCATCTGTTTGTTTCGACGTTTTTGCTGTTTGCCGCGCCGGTGGCCGCCGTTGCGGATCCGCCTACGGAATTGGCCGCGCAGCGCCAGCGTTTTCCGCTCGTCTGGGAGGCGGCGCAGCACGGTCCGGACCTTGCCTGGCGTAAGCTCGCCGAAGGCTTGGAAAGCTACCCGCTGTATCCCTACCTCGAGCTCGCGGCGCTGAAACACCGCGTCGGCGAAGTCAAACGCGAGGAAGCTGACAAGTACCTCGCCGCCTGGCCCGGCACCTTGCCGGCGCAGATGCTGCGCGAAAATTTCCTCGAAGAGCTCGCCAAGCGTGGCGCGTGGAAGGATTTTCTCGATTTGTACAATGCCCGAGGCGACGCCGAGTTCGGTGCCGAACTGCGCTGCGACGCGCTCAAGGCGCGCCTGTCTCTCGGGCAGGCACTGGACTTCGAACACGACGTGCAGCCGCTGTGGCTCAGCGCACAGAGCCTACCGGACGCCTGCGATGCGGCGATCGCCTGGTCCAGGACCAAGGACAAGCTTAGCGCCGCGCTGATCTGGCAGCGCATCGACATGGCCGCCAAGGCCGGCCACGCCAGCGTCATCAGCAGTCTTGCCGGCATGCTCGACGGCGCCGAGCGAGCCGCGGCGGAGCATACCGCCGCGGCGATCAGCGAACCCGCCGCGGCGCTCGATCACGCCGCGACCTGGTCGGATGCAACCCACTCGCGTGAAGCCGCGACAATTGCGCTGACGCGGCTGGCGCGGCGCGACAGCGATGCGGCCGACAGTCGGTTGGCGGCATTGGGCGCCCATTTTCATTTTGACGCGGACCAGCGCGGGCGCATCCTCCGCGCCATCGCGATTTCGCGGGCATCGAGCTTTGCGCCGGATGCGCTCGAACGCCTCGCCGCACTGCCCGCCGAAGCCACGGACGACGCGGCACGCGAATGGCGCGTGCGTACGGCCGTGTCCATGCTGGATTGGAAAGCGGCGCTGCAGGCGCTCGATGCGCTCGCCCCCGCGCAAGCCGCGGATGCGCGCTGGCGCTACCTGCGGGCGCGCGTGCTGATCAAGCTCGAACGCAACGACGACGCGGAGAAACTGTTCGCGCAGGTTGCGCGCGAAGCGAATTTCCACGGCTTTCTCGCCGCCGACTGGCTCAAGCAGCCCTACGCTATCTGCCCGGCCGACCTTGCCGCCGACGCCACTACACAAGATTCCGTGCGCCGTGACCCGAGCCTGGTGCGCGCGTTCGAGTTCTTTGCGATCGATCGCCTGGCCGATGCGCGGCGCGAATGGGATTTCGCCCTGCCCCGGCTCGATGCGCGCCAGCGCCGCTTTGCTGCGGAACTCGCGGCGCGGCAGGGCTGGTACGATCGCGCCGTCTACACCCTGAACCAGGGCGACGATTTGCGCCTGTACGATCTGCGCTTCCCACTGGCGCGGCGCGAGCAGATCGAGCGCGATGCCAAAGCCGCCGGCGTCGATCCGGCCTGGGCCTACGCGATCATCCGCGCCGAGAGCGCGTGGACCACCGACGCGCGCTCCGGCGCCGACGCCTGGGGTCTGATGCAGCTGCTGCCGGGTACGGCGCGGCAATTGGCAAAAGTGGAAAAAGTAGCATTTTCCGGCGCGCCCGCGCTATTCGACCCGGATCTGAACATCCGCCTCGGCACACGCTATCTCGGCAATATGGCCGACCGCTACGACGGCAGCCCATGGCTGGCCAGCGCGGCCTACAACGCAGGCCAGGATCCGGTCGGTCGCTGGATCGAAGCGCGCGAGACGCTCGAACCGGACTTCTTCATCGAAACGATTCCGTACAAGGAAACCCGCGAGTACGTCGCACGCGTGCTTGCGTTCAGCGTGATCTACGACTGGCGCCTGCACGGCTCGGCGCTGCCGCTCGCCTCGCGTCTGCCGCGCATCGGCCAGGCATACGCGGCGCCGGGCGCAGACACGCCGCGCAAGGCGGTGGTGTGCCCCACCGCGGCTACGACCAAAGTGGCGCCAGAGATTGCTACGCCTGCCGCGCAGGCTCCGGCGGCACAATCTCCAGCAGTACAGGCCAAGCTGTAGCTACTGCCCCACTACCTGCGACTTCATCGGCGCCAGCAGCGCAATCAGCTTGTTCTGCTGCGCCAGCGGCACTTTGGCCTCGTCCATCGCTGCAACCAGGTCGCCCATGAAGGCACTGTAGTCGGCGTTCGTCAGGTTCAGTCCGCTGTGCGCTTCTTCCATACTGCGGCCGGTGTATTTGCACGGCCCACCGGTTGCTTCGCATAGCTGCTCGATGACGAGGCGGCGCAGGTCGTTGTGATCGGTTTTCGCAAACAACGTGTTGATGCGCGCGTCGCCGTTGATGCGCGCGAGGAACAGATCGACGACCTTGGTGATACCTGCGCTGCCGCCAAGCTCGCCGTACAACGTGACCGCGGCGGGTGCAGCCGCAACAGATGGTTTTTCCTGCGGCCCGGCGCAGCCCAGCAAAGCGAGCGCAGCGACAGCCAGTAGCGTGGACTTCATGGTTTTCTCCCCGGGACAAGAACAAGTCTGACTCGCGCCAATGCGATAATGATTGCATGAAAACCTATCTCGTCGGCGGCGCGGTACGCGATCGCCTGCTCGGACTTGCCGTCAAGGATCGCGATTACGTCGTCGTAGGCGCCACGCCGCAGGACTTGGCTGCCCTGGGCTACACGCCCGTCGGCAAGGATTTTCCCGTATTCCTGCACCCGCAAACCCGCGAGGAGTACGCCCTCGCGCGCACCGAACGCAAAACCGGGCCGGGCTATCACGGGTTTGATTTCGTCGCGAATGAGCACGTCACTCTCGAGGACGATCTGCGCCGACGCGACCTGACGATCAACGCAATCGCCGAAGACGAGGCGGGCCAGTTGATCGACCCCTTCGGCGGCGCAGCGGATTTGCGCACGCATGTGCTGCGCCATGTCTCGCCGGCGTTCGCGGAAGATCCGGTGCGGGTATTGCGCGTGGCGCGCTTTGCGGCGCGTTTCGCTGCACGCGGATTCACCATCGCACCGGAAACGCTCGCGCTGATGCGCGCGATGGTGCGCTCCGGCGAGGTCGACCATCTGGTGGCGGAACGTGTCTGGGCGGAAACGCACAAGGCATTGACCGAACGCACGCCAAGCGCTTTCCTGCGCGCGTTGCGCGAATGCGGCGCGCTCGCGCGCGTGATGTCCGAAGTCGACGCGCTGTACGGCGTGCCGCAGCGCGCGGAATTCCATCCCGAGGTCGACACCGGCGTGCACACCGAAATGGTGCTCGACATGGCGGCGCGGCTTGCGCCCGGCGATGCGCTGATCGGCTGGTGCGCGCTCACGCACGATCTCGGCAAGGCTTTGACGCCGCAGGAGCAGCTGCCGCGCCACATCGGGCACGAACACTCCGGTGTCGCGCCGTTGCGCGCGCTGGCGGCACGGCTGAAGGTGCCCGCCGACTACACCGCACTAGCCGAACTCGTATGCCGCCTGCACCTGCTCGCGCACACGGCGTTCGAGCTGCGCGCAAACACGGTGCTCGAGTTGTTCGAGAAGCTCGACGCGTTCCGCCAACCCAAGCGCCTGCCGCAATTTCTGCTCGCTTGCGCGGCGGACAAACGCGGGCGCCTGGGGCTGACCGAGTCGGACTATCCTCAGGCGCGCTACCTCACCACGCTGTTCCACAAGGCGCTGGAACCCAAGACGCAACCGCTGCTCGATCAGGGTCTGTCCGGGCCGCAGTTAGGTGCCGCGCTGCGCCAAGCGCGGCTGGAAGCCGTCGCAACGGAGATGGAATCGGCGAAAAGCAATCCCGCGGTTGGAACGCGGGATTGACCGTTTTCAACTCATCGTTGATGGCTTACAGGGCGCACGCTTCGAAGCCATCCGTAAACAGCAGATCGCTCGGCCCCACGGCGAACGCCTGACTAAGGCCGCTGATGGTGAGTGTTGCATCCGTCGCCGTGACTTTCAATCCCGGTGGATTGGCGCGCAGCGTACTGAATACCTGCGCGCTGCTGAGTGTCGCCACACCGTTGTTCATCGCCGCGCTGCCAAGGTCGACGGTGCCGCCGCATACGGCGATCGTGAAATCCACGCCGGTCGTGCTGTCAGTCGTGATCGGGTTGCCGCCCGCATCGGCTTCGGTCACCGCGATCGTGTTCAGCGTGCCACCCTGCGCGACATCGGTCGGCTGCGTGGTGAAGAGCAGCTGCGCAACAGGGCCGAGCACGATGTTGAACGCATTGCTCGTGGCGTTGTGCGAAGCGCCGGCTTCGGTCACCGCCAGCGTGTAGCCCACGCCGATCTTGTCGATGGAAACATTGTCGAACGAAGCGTCGCCGCTGCCGTTAGTGACTACCGGATTGGCAGCGACGGACAATGTCCCGCCGCCGGCATTGTTGGCGATCGCCAGCGTGACACTGTCGCCTGCGATGGCATTGCCAAAGCCATCCTGCACGTGTGCGACGAGCGGAATCGCCGTGCCGGCCGCGATATCGCTGTTCGTCGCCGGCTGCGTGGTCAAGCTAATGGTCGCCGGAGCCGCGGCCACAATATTGAAGGCGTTGCCGGTCGCGGCGTGCGAGCCGGTGGCTTCAGTCGCGCGTAATGTGTATCCGCTGCCGATCATGTCGAGTGACGCATTCGCGAACGTGGCGTTGCCGCTGCTGTCGGTTGCAACCGGATTCGCGGCGACGGACAAGCTGGCACTGCCCGGGTTGTTGGCGATCGCCAGCGTGACGTTGTCGCCGGCCACCGCGTTGCCGTGGCTGTCCTGCACGTGCGCGACCAATGCGATCGCCGTGCCGGCGACCACGTTGCTGTTGGTGGCCGGTTGCGTGGTCCAGGCGACGCTGGCGGGCGGCCCGACCGTGATGTCGAAAGCCGTGCTCGTGGCGGCTGCGACGCCGGCATTGCTGTCGGTCGCCTTCAGCTGATAAGCCGTACCGGCCTTGGCGATATTGACCGCCGGGAAAGTCGCTACGCCCGCAATGGTCACGATGATGTTGGTACCGCCGACGGTCGCGCAGCCGCAGGTCAGAGACAAGGTCACCGCCGAACTGTCCGAGGTCACCGTGTTGCCGGCGGCATCCTGCGCGGTCACGACGACACCGAAACCCGTACCGGCCTGCGTGCTCGCCGGCGGTTGCGTCGTGAATGCCAGTTTGGACGCCGACCCGTGGACGATGTTGAAGGCCGTGCTGTCGGCCGGCGTCAAACTGCCATCGGTCGCATGCAACATGTAGCCGCTGCCGGCCAGGTCGACCGAGAGATTGAACGTAGCGATGCCGGCAACGGCATTCACAGTCTTGGTACCACCCAGCGTCGCGCCGGCGTTTCCGCCTTGCAGCGCCAGCGTGATCGCGGAAGTATCGGACGTCACCACGGCGCCGTTTGCAGTTTCCACACTCACCTTGACGGTGATCGTACCGTTGGAGACATAGCCGGAGTTCGGCTCCTGCGAGAACACGAGCTTGGATGCGGGGCCGATGCAGCTCGGGAACCTGAACGCGCCAATGCGCGTCTGCCAGTCGCCGCTGCTGCCGTGCGCGGCGGAATCGTAATACTCCGTCGTATACCAGAACGTGCAGTCGTCGGCCGGGTCGATGCTCATCGACGAATAGTCGCCCCAGCGATGGCAAGGCCCATTGCAGTCGTTGGTTTGCGATCCGCTGCCGGCGATCAGCACGGCCTCGCTCTGCGGCAGCTGGCCGGACGGATCGCCTTTCAGCCGCCCCGCATAGGCGATGCCTGGAAAGGCCGTGGAGCTGGAGGTGCTGTAGCCGAGCGCCATATCGCCCGAGCCATCGACCGCGAGGCTGCCCATCCAGCGCGACGTCGTGCTGTCCGGGGCGTAGATCTGCTGCTGCACCGGCGTGGTGGCAATCGTGCCGCCGCTGACATTGATCTGTGCCCACTGTGGCTGCGCGGGATGCGTCGAACTCGAACAGGCTCCATCGGCGTTCTGTGCGGTGCCGCACGTGGAGTGCACTACCCACAACGATTCCGCGCTGCTGATCTTGCGGTACTGCACTTTCTGCATGATGCGGTCGCCAAGCGCGTCCAGGCGATTAGTGGTGCCGCTCTGCTGCACCATGTTCCCGCTGTACTTGCCCATCAGCTTGACCGCCGGATAACCATACGATGCCTGGTTGACCGACGTGGCCGTACCGAGACTGCCACCGCCACCGCAATTCGCACCCTTGGTGAACTTGCGCACGTCGAAGCTGAATCCGGTTTGCGATTCAGAAACAAAGAATTCCTGCCGGCCCGCCGGCGGCAGGGAACTCGCCGATGTGCCGAGCAGATTTGCCGGAAACATGCCGAATACGGATGTATCGGCGAGAAACCCGAGCGAACTGGTCAGCGCCGCACCGGCGTACAGATTCGCCGTGTTGAACGATGCGAACACGGGCCCTAGATAGCTGCCGCTGACGTTGTCGAATGCGTTGGCGCCCATGTACAGGCAGCCGTCGTTCCACAAGCCGAATTTCGGGTAATCGGCCAACGCATCAGTGGGGGGCTGGTTGGCGTTGCCGGTGTCCATGCGGATCGCATAGAACCACCAGCCGCCGGATACTGGATCGCCAGTCTTGGACACGGCGAGGCATTCGTAGAACGGACCGATCGGATTGAAGCTGGAATCCACGGGAAAGGCGAAATCGGTGAGTATCCAGCGATCATTCAGCGCATCGTGCAGCACGACTGGATCGCCTTGGTTGTCGGTGCGGCACGGATTACTGCCTGAGGCGGCGCTCCACAGTTGGTTTTCGGTAAACGCCGCCAGCACTGCGCCGTTCGACTTGTCGAAGATGCCAAATGCCGTGTTGACGGCCTGGATGTAAACGCTCGGGCCGACATCGCCGTTCGTATCCGGCGGCCACCCGCCGCCGGCCTGTCCGCCGCTGATCGCGGTTGAAAAGGCTAATCCCGCGAAGTTGGCGCTCGGCGACGGCATCGTGCCTAGCGCCAGGTTCGGCTCGCTCGGCTGCGCGGGCTGCGGTGACACTGGCTTGTGGTGCGGCGGCGACTCGAACTCGTTGAGCAGCACGTAGCGCCGCGGCAGATAGTTCGGCGGCAGGTGACGCACATCGCCGTTGTATTCGTCCGGCGTGACCGGCGGCAAGTCGTACGTGCGCGCGGCGACGGTTTCGGGTGCCTGTTGCGCGTGTGCGCTCGCCAGCGCGAGCAACGCCAATGCCGCGCAAGCCCACGTTTTGCGCAGGCCGTTCGAGAAAAATGCAGTCATGACGAAGATCCGGAAGCTCGAACACGCCAAACGGCGTGAGAGGCTGCGGACTATACGAGCGCAATGGAATGCGGGCAACCCACCAAAGGCGGTGCCACCGTCACAGCTGGTGGCACCACATGCTTTACAAACGGCAGATTTCGAAGCCGTTGCTGAACACAACGTTGCCGGCGGCCACGTTGAAGGCGTTGCTCGCCTTGCTCAGGGTGCTCGTGGCCGCGGAGATCGTCAGACCGGTCGCGGCCGTGTAGAAACGCTGCGTGCTGCTCAGCGTGGCGACGCCGTTGCTCATCGGCACGCTGCCAAGATCGATCATGCCGCCGCAGCCGACAATCGTGAAATCGACGCTCGCGCTGTCGCTGATCGTGTTGCCGGTGATCGAATCCTTTTCCGTGACCTGCACCGTGCCGAGCATGTCGCCCTGGTTCAGGTTCGCGGGCTGGATCGTGAACACGAGCACGGGCGGATTCGCCGCGAAGTTCGCAATGACGCTGCAATCGGCCGTCACCGGCGCGGTCGTGAAGGTGTTGCCAGTCAGCGTACCGCCACAGGTGCCGGTTACGTTGACGATGTGGTTGCCGGCCACGGCCGCCAGCGTGAACGATTTCGTGGTGTTGTAGTTCACCGTTTGCGGCGTGTTCGGCGTGATCGAACCGCTGCCAGTGACGCTCGGCGTCACGGTGTGCGTGTCAATCGCGAAGCTCGCCGTCACGCTGATGTTGGCCTGCACGTTCGTGTCGGTGCGCGGATTCGCCGTGGAATTGTCGCTCCATTTGACGAAGTGATAATTCAGATTCGGCTGCGCAGTCACCGGCGAGCCGCTGGCACCAAAATTTACGGTCTGCGGGGTTGTACCGCTGATCGTGCCGTTCGCGCCGGCCGTGTAGGTGAGCGTGAATGTGTCGATGGCGAATTGCGCAGTCACGGCGCAATTTTGCGTGATTGCATCGCTGACCCAGGTCGTGGTCACGCCTTGCTGCGTCACTGTGCAGTTGTCGCCGGTCACGCTGGCGACGTGGTAGTTCGCCGCAGGTGTTACCGTGAAGCTCGCCGCACTGCCGGAATCGACTTGCTGGGTCTGCGGCGTGATCGTGCCGTTGCCGCCCGGCGCGCTCGCCGTTACCGTGAACTGGATCGGCGTGCAGGTCACCTGCACCGTGCCGACGTTGGCGGAAAGATTCGACCCGCTGCCGTTGGTCACGACGCAGTTCTGTCCAGTCGGCTGCGTGGCCACGCTCACTGTCCAGTCCGAGCCGGCGGGCAGAGTTGTGCTGAACGTGAACGGACTGGTCGAGAACGTCTGCGTCTGCGTACTCGTGGGATTGGTGCCATCCAGCTGCAAACCAACCGATCCGACCAACCCGCTGATGTTGCCGCCGATCGAGTATGTCGCTACGCCGCAGGTCGGGAACTTGAACGATGCGATGCGCGTATGCCAGTTGAACGACCCCGAGGTCTTGATGTATTCGCTCGTGAACCAGAACGTGCAGTCATCGGTCGGATCGACCGTCATCGCGCTGTAGTCGCCCCAGCGATTGAGGCCGCCGGTTTGCGAGCCGGTACCCGCGATGATCGAGTCTTCCGCCTGCATGGTGTTCAACGGATCCAGGGCCAGGCGTCCGGTATAACGGATCGACGGATAGGTGGCCGTGCTCGACACGCTGTAGCCGAGCGCCATGTTGCCGGACTGGTCCATCGCGATCGAACCCATCCAGCGGTTTTCCGTGGTGTCGGGTGCGAACGTTTGCTCCTGGTACACGACGGGAGTCGTGGCAAGGCCACGCAATTCGTACCAGCGCACACCCGCCAGCGAACCAGCCGTCACCGAGTGATTGACGACGAGTGCTTCGTGGTCACCGAAGTTGCGGTACGCCAGCCGGAACATCAACCGGTCGGCCAGCGAGTCGAGGCGCGCCGCGCCACCCGGTGCCGCGGGCTGCTTGATGCAGTTGCCGCCGCTGCAAGCGGGACTGAAGGCCGACACGGGGATGCTGATCGGGCTGTTGGGCGCAGGGCTCAACGTCGTATTCGCCGGCGTCGTCCAGTCGACGTGGAATTTCCACAGCGCCAGCGACGTCGTCGTATCGAGTGCAACCATATAGTTCGGTGAGCCCGCAGGCGGCGCCGTCGAACCGTCGAGATCGGACGGCAGCACGCCACCATAGGCGTTCGACAACTGGAAGCACTGCTGCGTGGCCGCGGCGCCGGCCAACATGCTCGCGCGATCGTAGGCACACAGCTTGGCGCCGATGAACGTGCTCGTGAACATGTTGAACGTGACGTAGTAGCCGTCCGGCCAGACGCCGACTTTCGGGTAATCCGGGAAATCGGTGCCGTAATCGAACGCATAGCGGTTCCACGCGCCGGTCGCGTCGTTGCTCTGCGAGACGGCGATGCATTCAAAGTTGCCGCTGCTCACCGCGAACTGACTCACGACCCAACGATCGGCCGCTTTGTCGTAATTGACCACGGCGTCGCCGTCATTGTCGGTTTCACAGGCGCCAGTGAAACCTGCCCACAACGTGTTGGTCGGTACCGGACCGTAGACCGCGTTCTTGGTCGCCTTGTCGAAAACTGCAAGACCGGTATTGACGACCTGCACGTACTGGGTCGCACCGATTGCGCCGACGGTGTCGGGCGGTGCGCTGTTGACGTTGAAGGTCCCAGCCGGACCGACGAAGCCATCGCTGATGCCATCGACGCCGGTCTGGAAAGTCGGTGCGAAAACGCTCTTTGCCGCGCTCTTCTGCCACGCGCCGTCGAGCAGATTCGGTGTTCCGCGCAACGGTGGCAGCTTGCCTTCGAAGTGGGTGCGGTGACCGTAACCACTCGCCGGCACCGCAGCATCGCGCAAGCTCGGCAGGGTGTCGTGATGGAAGGTGTGCATGACCACGGCGTGTTCATTGCCGCTCTGGGCAAAAGCAGCCGGCGCCGCCTGTAGCAATGCCGCAGCCGCCGCGCTCCGCAGAACGCGGACAAAACGTGTAGTGATCATCTCACCAGTTCTCCTGCAACCGGGTGTGGCGCCGCCGTGAACGGCGGCGCCCGTGACGCGCTACGGTCGGCACTCGAAGCCGTCGGCGAACAGTATACCGCTCGCTAGCACGGCGAACGTGCTGCTGGTCGCGTTCTGCGTGTTGAAGGCGGCCGCGATCTGGCGATTCGCCGTCACCGTGTAGAAACGCTGCGTGCTGTTCAGGGTGGCCACACCGCCGCTCATTGGCGCGGTGCCGAGATCCACCGTCCCGCATGCCGTCGCGATGCTGAAGTCCACCGAGCCACTCACCGCGATCACGTTGCCGAACGAATCCTTCTCCGTCACCTGCACCGTGCCGAGCTGGTCGCCCTGGTTGAGGCTCGTGGGCGACTGCGTGAACACGAGGAAGGGCGCGCCGGCCGAGATGTTGAACGTCGCGCTGTCCACGGTCAGGCCACCGTCGCCGGTGTCCGTCGCCGTGAGCTTGTAGCCGGTTCCAGCCACGTCGAACTTCAAATTGCTGAAGGTGGCGACACCGTTCACGAACGCAGCGAACGTCGTACTGCCCGGATCGAACGGGCCCGGGCCGCTGACGTTAAGCTGCACGCCATTGGCATCCGTGGTCACCGGATTGCCCAAGGCATCCTGCACCTGGACTTGTACAGCCGGACTAAGTGCTGCGCCGGCCGCGGCGTTCGTGGGTTGTTGGATGAAGACGAGCTTGGCTGGCGCGCCGACCGATACCGCAAACGACTGCTGCTTTTGCGGCGCGGCGTTGTAGTTCGCATTGCCGGCCTGGTTTGCGTCGATCAGACAGGCGCCGGTACCAATGAAGGATACTGTGCTGCCGCTGAGCGAGCAGACCGAACTTGCGCTTGCGTCGATGCTCAGCACTACCGTCAGGCCCGACGTCGACGTCGCCGTCACGGCGTATGTGGCGCCGCCGACTATCGCATTGGACGGCGCAGTCGACGTGAGCGTGATCGTCTGGTTGGCCTTGACGACCGTGACCGACTGCTGCTTCTGCGGCGCCGCGTTGTAATTCGCGTTGCCGGCCTGGTTCGCATCAATCAGACAGGTTCCGGCGCCGATGAACGACACGGTCGAACCGCTGATCGAGCACACCGAGCTGGCCAATCCGTCGATCGAGAATGTCACCGGGTTGCCCGACGCGCCGCCCGTCGCGGTGACGTTGTACGTCGCCCCGCCAACGGTCGCTCCGGCCGGAGCCGTCGACGTGAAGTTGATTGTCTGACTGGCCTTGCCGACTGTGAACGACTGCTGCTTCTGCGGCGCCGCATTGTAATTCGTGTTGCCGGCCTGGTTCGCGTCGATCAGGCAGGTTCCGGCGCCGATGAACGACACGGTCGAACCGCTGATCGAGCACACCGTGCTGGCAGACGCGTCGATCGCGAACGTCACCGGATTGCCCGATGCGCCGCCTGTTGTGGTCACGTTGTAGGTCGCGCCGCCAACTGTCGCACCAGCCGGAGCCGCCGACGTGAAATTGATCGTCTGGCTTGCTTTGCCGATCGCGATGTCATCGCTGACCTGCGGCGCGGCGTTGTAACTGCCGTTGCCCCCCTGGTCCGCCTTGATCGTGCAGGTACCCGCGCTCACGATCGTCGCCGTCGAACCGGAAACCGTACACACGCCGGCCGTGGTCGATACGTAGGTGACAGCCAGACCTGAAC
>Ga0068864_100003404_pt1 | contig 13149 bp, 11 predicted proteins | sample KBSSwiS72_FD_66586 | JGI IMG/M metagenome (GOLD analysis project Ga0068864, IMG submission 66586) | Switchgrass rhizosphere microbial communities from Kellogg Biological Station, Michigan, USA - KBS Switchgrass S7-2 | ecosystem: Host-associated > Plants > Roots > Rhizosphere > Soil ...
GCTCCATAAATATCTGCGAGCATATTTGCAGCTTTCAGCAAGCCGATAGGATACCTTTTTTCTATTTTTTCTGACAAAATTTTTTTACAATACCAGGCAGCCGAGTCAGGATTATTTGTTGCCTTGTACACTTCAGCAATGCTGTTATAATTATCAATCAATTCTGGTTCTATAAATTCATTTAGTGCAACAGAAATACCATTATGGTAAAAAAAAAGCGCGGAATCATAGCTGCCTTTGCCGGCATAAGCATCTCCTAAAATATTGAATATGTTTCCTTGCCCAGTACTCTTAAATATTTCAAAAGCTTTTTTTGCATACAGGATGGCAGAATCCGGCTCATTTAATTTATGAAACACCAAAGCAAGATCTCTCCATCCATAAGCGATCTCCCGGGGCTGCGCTATTTTCATAGCTTCGCGGGTATATCCTAAACAGGTATTGTACTCGCCGAGGTAATAGTAACTGTAAGACACTGTACTATACGCCCAACCTAATGCCGAAGAATGCAATTTTTTAGCAAGGGAAAGTGTCTTAAAAGCATGATCTAATCCAAGCGGGTAATTCCCTGCAATTGTTAAACAGAGAGATAAGCTACCTTCCGCACCGAGAATTTCCTCCTTTAAATTTAATTTTTCTGCCAGGTCTAAAGCCTGTTGCGAATAAGTTACCCCAGTATCAGCGTGAGATTCGATATAGTGATTGACTAAAAAGAACAGTGTACTTAATTTATTGGTGTCTTCTTTCTGTGTTTGCAAAACCTTTTTTACTGAATCAATTCCCGAAACCTGCGTGGACGCTGTATAAGAAAAAAACAGGAACGTAAAACACAGAAAAGTCTTGGAAAGTAATATATCCATCATTGTACAGTTGCAGCAACTATCTAAATATACGATGCTTTAGAATAGAGTAGATGTATATATATTCGCGGTCACACTTTTACTTGAAGTTTTTTTAAGAAGCAGGCAATCGAATGACAAACTCACTTCCTTCACCTTCCCTTGTTTCCACCTTTATCTCGCCACCATGTGCTTTCACAATATCATAAGCCAATGACAACCCCAATCCTGTTCCCTGCCCTGTTGGTTTCGTGGTGAAGAAGGGTTGAAATATTTTATCAAATATCTTTTGTGGAATGCCGTTGCCGTCATCTTTAACCCTGATCTCAACTCTTCCATCCCTTTTCGTTGTGGCAACTGTAACTGTAGGGTCGTAGCCATTCAAATTTTGTTTCTGTTTTTCATTCACTGCATAAAATGCATTGTTATATAAATTCAACAACACTCTTCCAATATCCTGAGGAACGATCTTTATCTTACCAATTGAGTTATCAAAATCTGTTTTAAAATCCGTATTGAAATCTTTTTCTTTTGCACGCATTCCGTGATAACTCAATCTTAAATACTCATCACACAAAGCATTGATGTCTGTTAGTTCTTTTGTGCCTGAAGTTTGACGTGAATGCTGCAACATGCCTTTAACGATTGCATCTGCACGTTTGCCATGATGATTTATTTTTTCAAGATTTTGTTTGATGTCATTTGAAATTGTTTTTGCTTCATCAATATCACCCTTATTTAATTCTTCATTCATTTCATCTAACATTTCGCTGCTTACTTCTGAAAAATTATTCACAAAGTTTAAAGGGTTTTGTATCTCATGTGCAATGCCCGCAGTAAGTTCTCCAAGTGATGCCATTTTCTCTGATTGGATAAGTTGATTTTGTGTGGTTTTCAATTCAGAAAGCGTACTTTCTACCTTTTCTTTTTGTTGCTGCAATAAAATATTCGCTTTCTTTTTTTGCCTGTTATTTCTAAAAAGAATAAATGCGATAACAAGCAGCACTCCAAGCCCTGCAAGTAATCCGTTCTGCTTTAACCGGTTCTGTTTTTCTGTTTGTTCTTCTAAAATTTGTTGCTGATGTTGCTGTTCTTCAGAAAGCGTCTTTTGGAGCTCCAGTATTTTTTTTGGTGCATATAGAGAATCATTTGCAGCAAGTTCCAGTTTCAAATAATAGTAAGCCTGCCTGATGTCCTTCATCTCGTACTGATCTGCTAATAGACTACTGCTAATACGCACGATTGATTTATAGTTAAATTGAGCGGCAGCATCCAGGCCTCTTTTTGCATATTTAATTACTGAATCCGGTTTATTCATTTGTTTAAAAAATTCGGCAATTTTTGTGCAGACATCTGCGGTTCCAAGCGGATCGTGATAAAGATCATAGGTTTCCAAACTTTGATGCAGGCAGTTTAAAGCTTTTTCGTAATTACCTCTTTTAAAATAAAGGTTACCTTGAAACATCAGTATGGTAGGACGGGTACTGTACAGGTCAGTGAATCCCGGGGTGTAAGCATCATTGTAAGCCTTTTGAAGAAAAAAGCTCGCAGAATCCAGTTTGTTTAAATCTGAATAAACTAAACCACTCCACATTGCTATATAAATTTTCCAATAAAGATCACGTGGCGCATGCTGAATCGTTTCATCAATTGCTCTTGCCCTGTTTATAAAAGCGACCGATTTTAAATTATCACCTAAGAACAGGTAGCAGCTTCCGATACTGTTAAGGCAAATGGCACTTTCAAGTGGTAGATTATTTTTTTCTGCAATCCTCAATCCCTTAAATAAAATCTCTAAGGCTTTCGGAATATTTCCCTGGAAGAATAGTGCTATACCCTGGCTATTTAAAATCCGCACTTCTCCACCAGGATAATTCAGTTGTTGCGCAAGTGTTATTCCCTTTTCGCTGTAACGCTGCAACGAATCGGAATTAGTCCACTGGTAGGCAGTGCATAGATCAACGTATTGCAGCACCCGGTTTGTATCCACTTTGGAATTAATCAACTCTTTCTTTACAGTTTCAATATGCTTTACACCTTCTGCATTTTGAGCTAATGTAATACTGCAGGTAAATACAAGAAGAAAATTAAATGTTATTGTCTTTATCATTTTTAGTTAAGCGGGTAACCGAATAATAAACTCACTTCCTTCACCTTCTTTTGTTTCCACTTTCAATTCACCTCCATGTGCTTTCACAATATCATAACTCAATGATAAGCCCAATCCGGTTCCCTGTCCCGCTGGTTTTGTCGTGAAGAATGGTTGAAAAATTTTGTCTTTGATAGAAGGTGAGATGCCATTCCCATTATCCTTTACGCTTATTTCAATCCTGTTTTGTAATCTTCGCGTTCCTACAATAACCGTCGGTTCATAGCCGGGAACGCCTTGTTTGGCTCGTTCATTCACCGCATAAAAAGCATTGTTGATTAGGTTGAGAATAACCCTTCCAATTTCTTGGGGAATGATATTCACTTTATCAAGGCCATTGTCAAACTCTGTGCTGAACGTTGCATTGAATGATTTGTCTCTCGCACGAAAACCTTGGTAGGCTAACCTCACATACTCGTCAGCAAGCCGGTTAATGTCGGACGGCTCTTTTGCCCCGCTGCCTGTTCTTGAATGCTGCAGCATTCCTTTTACAATGGCATCGGCCCGTTTGCCATGGTGGTTTATCTTTTGTTCGTTACTAACAAGATCACTCGCAATAGCTTTCACACCTCCCAGGTTTCCTTTCTCAGCCTCAATTTTCAACTCTTCCAATAGTTCACTATTTACATCGGAAAAATTATTCACAAAGTTTAACGGGTTCTGGATCTCATGTGCAATGCCGGCTGTAAGTTCTCCAAGCGAGGCCATCTTCTCGGATTGGATGAGTAGGGATTGGGTAGATTTTAACTCAGCGTATGCCTGCTCAATAGTGTGTTTATCTTTTCGCTGGCGCCTGTAATTTCTGTAAATCATGCTACTCACAAACAACAGTACTGCAATGCCAGCAATGAATGACCAGGTTCTGATTGTTGTAATTGTTCGTAATTGTTCTGCCTTTTGTTCTTCTAATTTCATTTGTTCGTTGAATCCAGCCAACTGAAAACTTTTTATTCTTCCCTCTTTGTTTAAACCATCTTTCAGAGCGATTGCTGTTTTGAGATAATGATAAGCGCTGTCTGTTTGGCGGGAAATGTCAAAAGCAGCAGATAAAGAAGAATTGGCAGATATCAGGCCCAACGTGTCATTTATGGTTTGATAGATATTTAATGCCTGCCGGGAAAAGTAAAAAAGAGAATCTACATCACCTTCAGTCTTTGCGATATCAGCTAATGCCTGGTATCCCGTGCCTTCAAAATCCGGGCTTTCTGTTTCAATATTAGTTTTTATACTTAACCTGTAATACTTTTTTGCGCCCTCCTTATTATTCCGTGTTTCATAAATCCTTCCTATATCGTATAAGGTTAAGCCTTTGTATTTTTTGTACCCTGATATGTCGCTATAATAAATGGATTGATTAAATGATGCTTCTGCTGAATCCAGTTTCCCAAGCCCAAAAAAAGCCTCTCCCATGTTTAAAAAAGAGAGAGAGGTCAAAGCATCATCATTTAAAATTTCATTTAGCTTCCTGACAGCATAATGATATTGCAACGCTTTTGAATAATCCCCGGAAAAATAATGCACAAGACCCAGGTGATTAGTAATATCACACAGTATGAACATGCGGGCATCAAACGCAGAATTTTTTTTGGACAGCAGACCGGGATTCCACATCTCCCTTTCCAGATTCCTTTTCGATGCCAGGTTTTGGGCCAACAACAGAAATTTCAGTCCGCCTGAATAATTCTGAATCAGGCAAGATACATATCCGTTCCTGCTTAACGCTTCGGCTTCCCAAACTTTCTGCTTTGTTTTCCTTGCCAATTTCAGCATTTCTTCAAAATAGGCTAAGGCCGTCATTCTGTTAATTTCCTGGTAGTACACGCCTATTTGCCTGTTGAGATACATATTTACTGTATCGTCTGTTGAAATTCGTAAAACATTTTTTAAACTATCCACCTGATGCCTGGAGGGCTCTTGCCAATAAGGGTTGTGTTGTGCTTTATTGCAGAATGGCAGCAATAAGTAAAAAGATATAACTAAGTATCTGTTGTATTGGTTCATTTAATAGGAATGGCCGGCTTTTATCATATATTTAGGTGTTAGCCGCAATACATAAAAACAGCATGAAAAGATCTTACAGAACTATTGGAAGAGCGCGTTGGCTGAAGAATTTCTACGATTACTTAATGCCTATAAAAAGTATTTGCTTTATCTTTTTACTGGTATTAAACCAAACAGGCCTGGCACAAAACTCGCCATTTAAAATTATAGACCTCTCCTTTCTTCAACTTGTTGATACATCGGAAAAGGTACAGAAAATAACTGGGGTTTTTGGTTTCTTAGAAGGTCCACTGTGGTCTAAAGATGGTTATCTGATGGTTAGTGATTTACGGGCTAACAAAATCTATAAAATAACGAAAGACAGTAAAACCGCGGTCCTTATTGAGAACAGCGGCTTTACCGGTACAGACACAGCGGGTTTAGCAGTGGACTACGGCTCGAATGGTTTAGCTTACAACCGGCAAGGCAACATTCTTGTATGTCAGCACGGCGATCATGCCATATCTATGATAACAAGAGATGGAACAATGCGGACTGTTGTTGATCGTTATAAAGGGAAGCGTTTGAACAGCCCCGATGATTTAGCTGTGAAACGCGATGGTTCCATATATTTTACGGACCCGCCATATGGATTTAAAAATGGCGACAACGACGAGCACAAAGCTCAAGAGCAAAATGGCATTTACCGCTACAATAATGATAGCCTCACCTTACTTTCGACAGATTTTCATTATCCTAATGGAATCGCTTTTTCGCCTGATGAAAAATATTTGTACGTGTGCAGTTATGATTTAAACGACTTAATGCGGCGCTATGAAATAGCCAAGGATGGAACATTAATAAACGGAAAAATATTTAGCACGACTATCGGCGACGGACTAAAGGTGGATAGCAGAGGGAATGTGTATTTGTGTAACTGGCAAGGTGTACACGTATTTTCTCCTAATGGTAAGGAAATTGGTTTAATAGCATTGGGAGAGTCAGTGACAAATCTTAACTGGGGGGATCAAGATTATAAAGCACTATACATTGTAGCCGCCTCAAACATATATAAAGTGCGGATGAAAATTCCGGGCTTGAAAATAGAGTGAAGAGTTTGGAACCTTGCTGAAAGTAATATTGGTTATCGCTAACCATTTCATGTCGGGAGCAAATTATCAATAGCATTAATGTTCCGTGAACCCCAGTTTATCCCTTTAATAAACCCTTAAACGATGGATGGCGCATTACTCCGAAATGATCCACCAAACACCGTATTTCACATTTTAAGTCCGGTTTAATCCATACGACCTTAGGCTTATTTATCGGCGTCCTAAATGCAGTTTTTGCGTTGACATTTGGAACAGGGGAAAAAATACTTTTACTTCTCTTGGCCTGTAATACCTTATTAAGCGTGGATTTAGATATGCCTACCCCGACCTGTCCAATGTACTTATACCCCTTTTCCTTCTTCTGTGCAATGATTAGTGAATTAAATCCGGTTCCTGGTTTGTCTTGATCTAAAATAAATCCTGCAATTACCCCTTGTACAACCTGCGCAGTTTTTATTTTTATCCATCCGGTTGTTCTGCCGCCTGGGTAATAAAGACCATGTTTGTATTTAGCAACGATACCTTCAATCCGGTGCTGCTGGGCCAGTTTGTAAAATTCTTTTCCTTTATGAGTAACATGATCACTGAATCGAACGATGTTTGATGACTGAAGAATTGACTTTAAAATTTTTTTTCTTTCCACGAGAGGGACGTTAATCAAGCTGTAACCATTGTACCACAAAATGTCAAAAACATAATAGACAAGCGTACCACTGTTGATGCTGTACATGATCTTGTTGAAGTCAGCGACTCCCGTTTCATTTAAAACTGTTATTTCTCCATCTAAGACAGCATTGAGCCGTAAGTTTACTAATTCTCCTTTTATGCTTGCGAACTTTGTATTGAATGATTGATTATTTTTTGACCGCAGCTTTACTTCCTCACCCGCACAATAAGCTAACGCCCTGAAACCATCCCATTTCAATTCAAATAACCAGTCTTTGTGGTTGAATGCCTCATGAGTTGACACCATTGCCATGGGGATAATGTCCGTTGGCATCGGTGAGCGGACTGCTTTAACAGTCTTAGATTTTTTAGATGGTGGCTTTTTAGCCTTCACTGAAGTAAAACAAAGACGGTGTCCTTAATTTTTCAATCCCTGTTAAATTATTTCAAAAAAGTAAAATTTGCAGTATATACCATTAAATCACACTGGCATATTTGTTGAAAGCGCTATAGAAAAGGAGGTTAGTGTAGCGAGAAGAGATACAGGACGTGTGGTTTATCATGTGAGTCCAGAAGCTTCAGCAAATCGTTGGGTTGTATCGCAGGAAAACGGTCTTTTCAGACGAGAATTTGATACTAAAGAGGAGGCGGAACACTTTGCAAAGCGAAGGGCGCAGCTGGAAAAATTGTCCCAATGAAAGTTCATAAAAAAGATGGAACTATGGATTATGAATCGACTTACGGAGACGATCCACGGGATATTCCAGGGTAACGAAACTTTTCATGGTTAACTTTTAGACATATTTTTATCTGTTCAAGGTTTAATTGCTAAAGGCTGTTTCCACAGCCTTTTCTTTCCAATATTCTCGCACAATTTGTTGGTTAGTTTAATAAGTTAAACTTTTCTATTGGCATGTTTTTTATCCGATTAGGAACGTGATTTGTCTCATCGCATGCTGTACAAAAAGGTCGCCACGCAAGGGCAGCTGAATAACTTTTCTCAATGTTCATGGTTGAAGCGTTAGGGCTTTTTAGTCTGCCTACGCCAATGGGCTTTCGTATAATGCGGGAGCAGTCATTGTCAGGGGACTGTTTCTACAGTCCCTTTTTGCGAAACGGCTGAAATCCGCTCTGGACAATGGAAAAGCCGCTCTGGAAGCGGCTTTCGTTCTGTTTTGTTCAGTGATCCCGTCAGGATTCAAACCTGAAACCTTCTGATCCGTAGTCAGATGCTCTATTCAGTTGAGCTACGGGACCTGGAATGGGTCGCAAAAATAAGAATTGTTTGGCTTGCTCCCAAACTTGCTGGTTTGTTACTTTTATATAATGAAGATTCAATTCTGGTCGATTGGAAAGAATCATGATCCGTCGATAAAAGATGCGATAGAAGATTTCACCCGGCGGATTTCAAAATATTTTCCGGTGGAATGGACTATTATTCCTGTTCCTAAAAATGCAGGGATGATGAGTGAAATGGACCTGAAAAAAAAGGAGGGTGAAATGATCCTTGCCTGGTTAAAAAAGGATGACTACCTGGTAGCGCTTGATGAACACAACAAAGAGATGACTTCTGAAAAACTGGCTGAATTTATCCAGGCAAGGGCAAATGAAAGTGTAAAAACACTGGTCTTTATGATCGGTGGGGTATTTGGGCTCGATAAAGCGATAATACAACGAGCAAATCATAAGTGGAGTCTTTCGCAACTAACTTTTCCGCATCAATTGGTAAGATTAATTTTGGCAGAACAGGTATATCGGGCCTGTACGATCATTCGCAATGAAAAATATCATCACCAATGAATTTCTGATTTTGGATTTTGATCCCGATCTTTATCGCGATCAATTTGAGATCATTTAATTTCTTCCGCATGGAGCTATCAATCACCCTTATTATTATAATTGTTACAACTCTTGTTTCTCTCAGCGGCTTCGGTAGTCATAAAGTCATGGATGACCTGATCTTCTATCCGCCTGCAGTGTCCCAACAAAAACAATGGTGGAGATTTGTCACGTGCGGATTTATTCACGCCGATTTTGGACACCTTATTTTGAACATGTATGCACTGTATATATTTGGAGGCAATGTTGAAAAAGCATTTATCGGCATCTTTGGGCGATATGGAAACTTTGCATACCTGCTCATGTATATTTCAGCGCTCGTCATTTGTCTTTTACCAACTTACAGAAAACACCGGAATGATTACTCCTACAGGAGCCTCGGCGCGTCAGGCGCCGTTTCTGCCGTGGTCTTTTGTTTTATTTTACTTTTTCCGCTGCAAAAACTAGGATTGATCTTTTTCCCGGTCATGATACCCGGATTTATTTTTGGAACGCTTTATCTTATCGTCTCTTCTATTCTCGAAAAAAGGTCGAGAGACAATATCAATCATTCCGCCCACATTTGGGGAGCATTGTATGGAGTTGTATTTCTGATTGCGGCCTCTAATTTTTTTTCAAGTTACCCGGTGCTGCAAAATTTTGTAGCAGATGTCCGGAGCTGGTTAGGCAGTTTCTAAATTCATCTTTAATATCTTCTTTGTTTTTTCTGTGATTTTGAAACGGTCGTCTATCCTCATGCCGACCACCCAAAGTATTTTCATATTCATCTCGATGACCCAGGTTTTTTCCTTCTCCGTTTTGGAAAGTTTCTGATCAATAAAAAACCGGGCGAGCTTTTTCTTTTTCTTCATGCCAAGCGGATAAAAATAATCTCCTTGTTTCCATCTTCGCAGAATAAGGGGAAACGTAACCTCATCGGCATCGACACACGCAGTCAGGTTTGAGGTTTGAAGTTTGAGGTTTGTCCGAAAGGACTCCGTGCGGGAGGCTTGAATAGTTGAAAATTGAACATTGAACGTTGAGCATCGAACAGTTTTTGCGTCTTCTCCAATGACTACCATTTCTGCATCCGCCGATTGATCCTTCGAGATAATAAACCAATTCCTGAATTTGATGATCCGGTGAGAAGAGGTTGGTGACTGAACAAATTTCCCGGATTCAGCTTCCGCTAATTTGATCACTTCATCAACTTGCCTTTCAGTAAATCCATGCTCAGAAATGATTTCAAAGATCAGTGCCCTGTTCTGATACGATATGAGCTGTTTAACAGCTATATGAATCTCATCATTCGTTACCTTGCAGAGTTTCCTTTTGATCTCGTCGACGGAAATTTTATAAAGTTTTTGAATTTCACCGAAGCGGTTAATATTGTCCTGCAGATTTGTCTTGACTTCGGGATACACTTTACTGATCAAAGGAATGATCTCGTTCCTGAAAAAATTTCGGGTATATTTTAGGGACTGATTTGAAGAATCTTCAACGAACTCCAGTTTATTTTCTTTCGCAAACCGGATAAGTTCCTCTTTCCAGAATGGAAGCAATGGCCTGCGGATATATTGATGTATAACGGGAATTCCCACTAACCCATGCAACCCCGTTCCCCTGAAAAAATTCATCATGACGGTTTCGACATTATCATCGGCATGGTGAGCGGTGAGGACGTGAGACGTGAGACGTGAAACGTGAAAAGAGCTTTCCTTTTGACGTTTGACGTTTGACGTTTGCCGACTCACCACTGACTCCCGATGGCTATCGGGATCACGATTGACAATCTCCGCAAACCATTCATACCTCAAGTCCCTCGCCGCTTCCTGGATGCCTTTCTTATTTTCCTGTGCATATTTTTCCGTGTCAAAATCTTTTACCAACACTTCCACTTTGTATTTTTCTCCAAGTGCCTTGACAAACTCTTTATCTCTTTCACTTTCTTTGCCTCTCAGCTGAAAATTACAATGAGCAATAATAAAATTATAGCCAGCCTGCTTGCACAATTCACAAAGAACGACTGAATCTACTCCCCCACTCACGGCCAGGATTAATTTGTCCCTTTGATGAAAGAGGTTTTGTTGCCCAATGAATTCTTTGAAACGTTGAAGTACATTCATTTTATTGTTCACTATTGTTCTGAACGTTGAAGAGTGCGACGCAACGAAAGATGAACAGAAATCCTAAGATGGTATCATACATATAGCCGTTAAAAAGTCAATTCCTCGTAAGCACTTCGCAATTCATTATACGCGTGATTCTCCCCTGCTTTCATTGCCTCTTTCATCCCTAGTTCATACCATTTTATGGCGGCGGCATTATTTCCATTTCGCTCAAATAGTTTGGCTAAATGATAATAGCTCCCGACATAGGATGGTTCTCTTTGTAAAATATCTTCAAACAATTTTTGTGCTTCAGCATCGTCACCAACCTTAATATATTCCAATGCAAGTGCGTGCTGCACAAAACTGTCGGTAGGATTTTGCTCCAAAAACTCTTTTAATTTTTCAACTCTGTCCAATATTGAAATTTTAGATGCTGCCTGTTTTACCTCCATCAACAGGAATACTAACACCACTTACATATGAGCCGGCGGGTGAAGCGAGAAAAGCTGCCACGGCTGCAATCTCTGACGGCTCACCAAATCGCTTCATGGGTATTTCATTCTTCATCGACTGCTCTACTTTATCTCTGGACGCATTCGCATTCTTTGCTGAGGCATCAATGACAAAGGCAAGCCGCTGCGTATCGATGTTTCCCGGCAAAAGATTATTGACGGTAATATTGAATTGTCCAAGTTCGTTGGCCATTGTTTTCGCCCATGAAGCAACGGCTCCGCGAATCGTATTGGACACTCCTAAATTCTTTAACGGGATCCTCACGGTAGTTGAAATGATATTGATGATACGACCATAACCTTCATTTCTCATCGAAGGAACGACTGCTTTCGTAAGAACGTGATTGCAGATAAGATGCTGGTTGAACGCTTTTAAAAAATCTTCTTCCTTTGCATCGATAATCATTCCTGCGGGCGGTCCACCCGTATTATTAATTAAAATATGAACGGCATGGTTTTTCACATGTTCTTCAATCTTTGTCCTTACTTCGTCTGGCTTGCTGAAGTCTGCGATAAGAAAACCATGTTGCTGAGCCAATGAAGTATCAAGATCGCCTACGACTTTTTTTAATGCTTCTTGATTTCTTGCGATCAAAATACAATTAGCCCCTAATAAAGCCAGTTCTTTGGCAATAGCCAGGCCTATTCCCTGTGTGCTTCCGCACACAATTGCATTTTTCCCTTTTAATGAGAGATTCATATTATCAAAGATACATGAGCATCAAAAAAGATCGGGATAATCTGTAATCAGGCCGTCGACTCCCATTTTCTTTAACTTGTCAATGGTCGGTTTGTCGTTTACTGTCCAGGGAACGACCCTGATATTTTGCTGGTGACATTTTTTCACGATGTCCTCATTGACTAATGTATATTCAGGACTATAGATGGTTGGAGTAAAACCAAGGGCTTTTATTTGCTCGTCCAAACTCCGTTTGTCGAAACCTTCGATCAGCATCGATGTTTTTATCGAAGGGTATTTTTGATGCAGGTATTGGAGTGTCCTGAAGTCAAAGGACTGGATGATCGTTCGTTCCCCAATGCGCTTCTCGAATATGACCGACATTAACAGATCAACAAACTCAAGCGGCATCGGGTGAAAGACCGAATCAAGTACAGGGTCCGTTTTGGTTTCAATATTATACCATGGCAAAGACCTGTTCGTCGCTTTAGCGTGTTCTTCGCAGCTATCAATTACGTCGCTCAGCAAAGGCTTTACCACTTTCATTTTCTGTTGACGCGGAAAACGAGGATGAGGCTTCATGCCCACGTCGAAAGTTTTTACCTGCTCATAGGTCATCCAATAAATAACAAATTTCCTTTCTTCAAGATCTTTCATATAGGTGCCGTCAGGCTTGGTCGTTATATCCTGTGAAAACCATGGTTCATGTGACAGCACCGGTTGTTTATCCTTTGTAATTGCAATGTCCATTTCAAGGGTGGTCACACCCAGGTCCAGAGCTTTGATCATTGCGGGAATAGTATTTTCAGGCATCAGGCCGCGACAACCACGGTGGCCTTCTTTGTCAAAAGCCCCCAAACCCCCTGAAGGAGGCTTTTCCAGGTTTTTTTGAGGAGTACAGCTCATAAAAAAGATAAAAAAAAAGAGGAAGTTTTGTTTCATTTAAATACTTGTCCTTTTCGTTTTTCCATCAGGTCACCAATTTCCTTTGCATCACCCTGTTGCTTTTTTAATTGCTGCACAATATTATCATAACTTTTTTCGTCGCGGTTCTGGCTTAATTTGTGGACATTATCCATTTCTGTTATTTCAAGTTCAAAAGCAAGAATGGCTTTGATCAGTTTTTCTTTATAATCGTTGGGGAGATTATCATAAACCGTAGATGAAGCGGTATTATTATTTTCAAAACGAAGAGACAATTTTTTGAGCAAGGTGATCAGAGCTGCCTCATCCAAAAATCTGATCTGGCCTCTTGCGTGTATTGAAATATAATTCCAGGTAGA
>Ga0068864_100003407_pt1 | contig 13147 bp, 10 predicted proteins | sample KBSSwiS72_FD_66586 | JGI IMG/M metagenome (GOLD analysis project Ga0068864, IMG submission 66586) | Switchgrass rhizosphere microbial communities from Kellogg Biological Station, Michigan, USA - KBS Switchgrass S7-2 | ecosystem: Host-associated > Plants > Roots > Rhizosphere > Soil ...
ATCTGCGTAATCTGCGGATGATTCATTCTTGTCATGGTAGCTGGGTAATAACGTTACCGTTTACTTTCACATTCACGAGATTCAAACCCTTAACATTTTTCACGATGCTTGGTTCCGCGGCATTATTGAATGTGCAATTGTCCAATCGCAGATCGTATATCGGCGCGTTTGCCAATCCTTGAACATCCGCAACGTGTTTGCTCTTTCCTGACACCAGGCGCTCGACTGAGTAATTTCGCAGGATGGGTGTGAAGTTACCTTTTGCTCCTTCTTCATAATTGAAATCGATCGTGATCACCGCATGCGCAACCTGACCAACTTCGATATCGCGAAAGTAGAAATTCTCAAGTAGTCCTCCGCGCGTTGCGTTGTTCTTCACTCGTAACGCGTGATCCAGATTGGGACTATCAAGGCGACACTTCTCCGCAAACAAATTTCGCACGCCGCCGGATATCTCACTGCCGACTGTGATACCACCGTGGCCATCTCTCATTCGACAACCTCTAATGATTATGTTTTGAGTCGGAGCGTTAAGGCGTCGTCCATCGCCATTGCGTCCTGACTTGATCGCGATGCAATCATCGCCTGTATCGAAGTCACAGTTTTCGATCAGAATGTCAGTACACGATTCAGGATCGCAGCCGTCGTTGTTTGGCCCACGACTACTTATCTTGACGCCACTTACTGTCACGTTTGTGCAAAGGACAGGATGTATTTCCCACATAGGGGAATTGATGATCCGCACACCTTCAATCAAGACATTCTTGCAGCTATAGGGTTGGATAAACTGTGGCCTGAGGTAATGGCCAGCACCGAACACTCGTTGATTGACGGGCACCCCTTGCTCTCCCATGTTTTGTAACGCCGCCCGATCGGCACGTTGATTTGGGTCCCCTTGTTTCCAGCCGTAGTTTGCGCGTCCGTTCCATGGCCACCACGAATCGTTGCCGCTTTGTCCATCGAGTGTGCCTTCGCCGGTAATGGCAATGTTGGTTTGTTCAAAGGCGTAGATGAATGGCGAGTAATTCATCAACTCTGTGCCTTCCCATCGCGTAAAGACAACGGGCAGATAATCACCCGGGTTTTTACTGAACTTGATGGTTGCTCCTGCAGACACATGAAGATTCACATTGCTTTTCAGATGAATCGCGCCGGTCACAAACGTTCCTGCGGGTACAACAACTCTGCCACCGCCGGCGCTATTGCATGTTGCAATTGCTTTCCGAAAAGCCTCCGTTGAATCGGTAGTCTCGTTCGCCTTTGCTCCAAACTTTGTAATAGGAAAATCGCGCTTTGGGAAAACCGGTGGTTTGATCCGCTTTAGAATTCCCGGCATGACCTGTTCAAACGGACCATCCGCCTGACGAACGACGGCCCTACTAATGTCGCCAATGTTGGCAAGAAGGGTGCTTGGGGTAACTGCTACTACAGCTCCACCGACGATAAAATTTCGAAGGAAGTCGCGTCGTGTTGTCATGTGAAAACTACATCTCCATTAACGAAGTTACCAAAATGACGACCGCTTGGTCATACCACACTGATCTTTCGGCCCGAGACTTCGCCAAACCTTTTGGCGGCGGACAATGATGTTCTGAGTTGTCTTTTTAGAGTGATTCGGCTTTTGAAGTCGCCCGATTCTGTCTTAGCGGATAGCTACTGTCAAGAGTTACTGCTTGACCAATTTGAATCAGGGATATAAGCGGGTAAGACCAATTGAGGCGGGATTTTCAACTTCACATCCACAGATCACGCAGATTACACAGATTGACTCTAGACCTGTCTGGGCTTGAACCTTTTCCGAAAAAAATCGGCGTAATCTGCGTGATCTGTGGATAGTATTTCCGGGAAGAAGATCTATCGACCCATCCAACCACCATCAACAAGCAAAATATGACCGTTGATGTAGTCACTTGCCGGAGACGATAGAAAGACGGCCGCACCCGCAACGTCACTGGCTTCGCCCCAGCGTCCCGCGGGTATGCGTTCGAGGATCTGCCGGTTACGAGTTTCGTCTGCTTGTAATGCGGCAGTGTTTGTCGTGCGCATATAGCCGGGCGCAATCGCATTGACGTTGATTCGATGTTTGGCCCACTCGTTTGCGAGTGCTTTGGTGAGTTGAGCGACGCCACCTTTTGACGCTGCATAAGCCGGCACTGTGATGCCACCCTGAAACGAAAGCAACGAAGCGATGTTTACAATCTTTCCGCCGCGTTCGTTTTCAATCATGTGCTTGCCGGCGAGTTGTGAAAGGCGGAAGACACTTGAGAGATTCACTTCTATTACCGTCGACCAATCCTCTTCTGAATAATCAACAGCAGGTGAGCGACGAATTGTTCCTGCGTTGTTCACAAGGATGTCGAGACGATCGAAACGGGTAAGCGTCTCTTCGACGAGTTGTTTTGGCGTTTGCTGTTGCGACAAATCTCCAGTCAGCGGCTGAGCTACACCGCCGAACTCTTCGATCTTGTCGACTGTCTCTTTTGGCGAACGTGTATTGCCATGACAGGCAACCTGTGCGCCCGCCTGGGCCATGGCAATGGCGATTTCGGCACCCAGTCCGGTTGCAGCGCCTGTGACAAGAGCCACCAAACCGTTGAGTTTGAATTTGTCGAGGATATTCATTGCCGACTGCCAATTGCCAATTGTGACTAACGATGCGAGTTTCCTAAACCAATCGGCAATCGGCGACCCTTTCACCTACTTCCAGTAGCTAAGAAGTCTTCTCTCAGCGGCGAGAAGATATCGATCAAAACAACTTCTTCGTCCATCATCGTGGCGCCATGCCAACAGTTTGACGGGAAATGAAGCACATCGCCCGCGGAAGCGATCTGCTCTTCTCCTTCGACGAAGAACCGCACCCTACCGCGCTCAACGATTGTCATCTGTTCATGCGGATGATCGTGCTCAGGCGTAACAAGAAACGGTTTGAAACGAAAGCGACAAATCATCATTCGATTTCCGATAAACATCTGTCTCTGTATTCCGTCGGCTACATGCTCAACCGGAATCGTTGTCCAGTTCAGATGTTGAGGCAATCCGCTTCGATGACCATTTCCGTTCGTTTGATCGTCTGACGAAGTAGACATTTCTTGCTCCTCTACTTTTTGTCGCTCACAGCTTCCAAACCAGAACCGCCGGCGGCGTACTCGGGCTGCACATTCACGACACCGTAAAGTCGATCTTCACCTTCTTTGATGGCTGCCATCATCCACAAGAAATTAATTTGTCCTCCGGGCGCTGCCACGTTCGGGTGATACCCCTGCGGCATCAACACACAATCACCCTCACGGACTACCTGCACCAGTTCGGGATCACTTGGATTTGTATAGACAAACTGCACGCCGAATGATGGCGCCGGCATATCGATGAAGAGATACGCTTCCTCGAGAAGTTTTGAGTGCTCGTGAGGCGGCCATGATGTCCAGTTACCCGGGGTCGAAAAAGTTACGCCCGCCATAATTCTTCCAGCCTCGACGTTCGCGCCGATCAGAACGTTCAGATCACGCTCCGCAGGTGGCTTCCCTGCGATCAGGTGTAGTTTCGGATTTTGACGAACCTCTTTATACGACACGAATTTCACCGGATACCGTTTCTCCACCGGAGCAGAAACTTCCGCGAAGTCGCAACCCGAGCTTCCGGCTTTCACTTCAATGTCGGAATCTCGTGAGATGTAGACCGCGTCGTACTGCTCGAGTTGAAACGATTCGCCCGCCGCTGAAACTTCGGCTGACCCACTCAAACAAATCAGACCAATTTCGTGATCCTTGCTATTGAATTTCTCGGCTGCATCTTCTGCCGACAATGTGATACGACCGTAGTGAAGATAACGCGCTGCAGTGCTTCCGGGCGCGACTGCCGTGCGGCGACCTTTACCTTTGTGCGTCTGCGGCACAAAACATGTTTCCCGAGTAATTGCGTTCTGCCTCATTTGTTGACTCATTAGATCTCCTTAAGTATTTCAATTTCCAGACGCCGTGTACTTTGTTCTTTGAGCTTTGTTCTTTGTGCCGGCTTCTTTTGTTTCGTTGTCTTCCTTTCAGGAACAAAGTACAAAGCTCAAAGTACAAAGCTCAACGCTCTCAAGACTTGCCGCTCATGCTCAACGACACTTTGTAACGTAGCGGCTTTCCGTTTTCCACAACCAGATTATGTGCCTCAAAGACAAGGTGTAACGGTATCGCACCATGAACACCACGACCAAGTGGACTGTCTCCCGCAGCCACGATTGAAACGTTTACCGGAAACGTCATCCATGATGATTGCACAGAAAGCATTCCTGCATTGGACGTGAATCGATCCGTACGTCTTCCTGGATTGATTTCAGTTTCAACCTGACCATAACTGCTGGGAACGACCAACTTCCAACTCTTTACAGTAACCGGTTGTTTTGAACTCAATGTTTCTTCACGGCTGATCATGCCATTATCTATTCGCCAAACCACTTCGCTAGTCAAACCCACGTCAGACCACTCTCCAGCTTTGCGACCGAGAATTGCCCAACGAGTCCAACGAGCACGCAATGATTTGCCGTCGGCTGATGGCTCGATCAAATCCGCTCCGTCGGTCGCAACAACGGTTCGACCATCCGCGAGTTCAATAAATGGCACAAGAACCGGATAGACCTGCTCCACCGGCGCGGCGAAACCTGGCAAGCCATGCGGTACAGGTAAGTAGTCTGACAACCCCGGCTTTGGTCCAGTCGTGATTGGCAACGCAAAACGAAATGCGCCTCGTCGAACCAACCAAACTCCAGCTTCACGATCAGGGGCCTTGCGAAAAAATTCGAATCGGTTGACGTTGGTAAGCGTAGGCTGGGCGGGAAAGCTTGCGATCCCTTCCTTATGCAACGCTTCGATCACTCTTACATGCGAGTTAGCCAGTTTTCCGAAGAACCCGGTCGTCTGTTGCCACTCTCGCTCACGAGTAATGTATGAGTAGTTGCCACGGCCAAAAGCAAACACCGAAAGCAGGTGCGCGTCGTTACGGTAGTCATGATGTAGATAGTTCCACGCCTGGTAGTAAAGCGCAGCGATCTCGGTTAGCGGTGCAGGTCGAAACTCTGCGTGGTCAGCAAGGAAGCCCGCGATTTCCGGGGTATCCAGATAACTGACCAGTCCCTGGCTTCGGCCCCAGTTGTATCCGTAACCGTCTTCCGAAACGAGATCCCACCAGAGACGCATTTGGGTTTTTAGTGAGGGACGCACCTTATCCAGGATGTCTTTACGTCCAGACATCTCCGCTGCTTCCCAGATGTAGCGCGCATACTCGTTGGAATAGCGATCGTAGCGACCAGTTGGTGGTGAATCATCCGCAAAAATCTTTCCACTGGTGAACTGAATCGCAGCACGGTCAAGCAATCGATCCAGGAAAGCTCGATCTGTTGAGATCCCGAGTTCGTAGCTGATGCTCGCGATGCGTGCAGCGACTCCGAGATAGTTATCGGGTAGTTCTATGACGCGATTTGTTTTGGGATCGTAGAAACGTTCAGGGTTAAGCAACGACCGCCAGGCCGTTTGCTCCTCCGGCGAAAGACTCAGCCACAATGGATTCGTTTTTAGGTCGCGACCAAAATGACGGAGAGCAAGAGCAGCGTATAACTGCGAGAACGCTTTGCTTCCGGCGTGCGCTTCAACCAAACCGATTTGGCCGACCCACTTCGGTAGGTCTCTTCCTGCGAGCTCACGCTTGCCACTCGTATCCGCATATGCTGCGAGCGAACGCATGAATGTGCCCCACGAAAACTCACCCGTGGTAGGTACGCCAAGAATTCGATCCGGAGGTGGATTGACGGAAGAGATAGCACCGAGATGGGCAGCAAGTTCCTTGTCCAGAAAGCTCAAGACTTCGGACTGGAAGTCAGATGTCTTGACCGACTCAATCGATTTGGCGGGAACTACCTGCGGAGTCAAAACGATCGTAACGGCCAGCCATAATGTAATAACAGTTACCCTCATGATTCGATGCCTGCCGACCCTCATGTTCAGAAGTCTTTCGATAGCGGAATGGCAATCCTTAGTAAGAAGAACCGCAGCTATCCCAGCTTGCTCAGTCTTCACGAAACTGAGCAAGCCAGGACGACTGCGGTCGAGGTTAATTAGAAGTTCAGTTTAATACCGAACTGGATGTTACGTGCTGGACCGGCCGTACCGATTGTTCCAAAGCCGGCGGTAGTGCTAACCGTGGATGGGGCTCTATAGTTCGCGTGGTTAAAGGCATTGAACATATCTGCCTGGATGCGAATGTTGAACCTCTCTGTCACGTTGAACTGCTTCCGCATGGAGAAATCCCATGCAACAAGATTTGGACCAGTAACGATGCCCACTCCACTGTTACCTCTTCGCGTCGCAGGTGCGGGTCCGAACGCTGCTGGATTGATCCAACCATTCGGTCCCGGATCAGCGAGAAGAACTGATCCTCCCAAATAATCCGCACGACGAGTGCCAATAGCAGTATTTGCTGTGACAGTGAATGGAGCACCCGACTGATAGCGAGTGATACCGCTAACCTCCCAACCCGAGAGGATTGCGCCCTCTACACTTTTCAAGTTGCTGAAGAAGGGCAACCGGTAGTCGTAGGTCGTGACAAAAATTTGTCGTCGGTCAAACGAAGCCGGGCCATAGTTTGAATGACGATTGAATGGGTCTTCACCAACATCGATACCATCGCCGTTACCGCTCGTGTCAGTGAGTGTCTTTGACCAGGTATAGCTGACCGTTAGCTCGAGATTGCCTTTTCGTTTGGCTGCGTAGAGCTGCATGCCGTTGTAGTTCGAATTGGCATCAGACAAGCGATAAGCAATGCTCGTGTAGCCTTTGTAGGGACGCAAAGAATTGGTGTTGGCGTTTGGTCCACCGTTGGCCGGAAGATTAGCAGTCAGCGCGGCAAACGACGGCTGGTTTAGATCAGGTTGCCGAATCAGGTGGCGGCCCAGGTTACCTACCCAGGTAGCTTCGACAAAGAAGCCTTTCGGTAGTTCTCGTTGCACGCCAAGACTGAAGTTCATCGAGTACGCAATATCGAGATTCGGATCGATCGCGCTGATACCTCCGAGCAGGGCTGCGTTTGCAGGAGTACCGCCCGATGGATTGGCGATGTTGCCGTTATCGAAGCTCGGCGTGGCGACAAACGGAGGCAGGTTAACCTGCGAAAAGATCAAGTTTCCTTCGACTTTGTCGTAATACATTCCAAAGCCGCCACGAATTGACGTCTTGTCGTCGTTGAAAGGAGCGTAAGAAAACCCAAATCGAGGAGCAACCTTGTTTGCAGGTTGATAAAAACCTAGTGGAGCACCCGCGGGTACTAATGCGAGCGCCGCATCGCTGACACTAACGCGGCCTCTTTCATCAGCAGGAATACCACCACCGGCGCGAACAAGTCCGTTGAAGCGATTTCCACCTTTTGACGTATCGATGTTGCCATTTGGAAGAACAGTTACTGCCTGCGCCGGGTTGTAAAGATGTGGATCAAAGTTAGCGATGTTGTTCGCCTGGGTGTAGGTCGGCCCAAAGTGATAGAAGCGTGCGCCTATCTCGATGCTCAGATTTCGTCTCGCTTTCCAACTGTCGGAGACAAAAGCTTCCGTCTGATTGAATCTGAAGAAGCCAATCGGATCGTCATTAGCTTCGCTGTAGGTCCTGAAGTTTCCGAGTAACGCATCGGCAAACGAGTTCCCTGTTGTGACAGTGCCGTTTGTATTGAATGCCAGCGTCCCGGTGTAACCAGATCGACCATTTTGATCTTTGCGATTGCGGACATACATAAAGCCACTCTTGAGCGAGTGCTTGCCGTGAATTAGCGTGATGTTGTCACTAAGAGCAATGTCAGTCGTTGGTGACAGCAATGAACCCGAGGGTCCGCTGAAGTTAGCAGGCGCACCATTTCCAGCAAACGTTGTATTCGGGATGCCGTTGTCGTAACGGCCGCCGCTGAAAAGTTGTGGATACGTGAACTTGAAAGTCTCCCGTTTCCAGAATTCGCCTACGGGCGGAATGCGCTGTCCGTTCCATGCAGCATTTACTTTGGCCTCATTGATGAACGTTGGACTGATCAGCCATGTCCACGAGACCTGGTAACTGGACCCGGGGCGAAGTCGATTCGTTGGTATCGTCGGCAACGGCGAAGTGATGAAAGTGCCAAAGGGGTCGATCAGGTCATACATATCGTGCAGATATCGACCGTACACGTTGTGCTTGCTGTTGATTCTGTAGTCGATACGGATGTTGTCTTCTCTGGAGTCAAACGGACTTGGTTGTTGGAAAGTCGCGTTATTCGCAGTTGTAGTATCAGAGTAACCAACCGCCAGTCCTTCCATGGCTGTAAACACTGCAGCGATAGCGGCCCCATTCGGAGTCACGCCCACAGGATTGCCGTTTAGTCTCAAGTTCGCGAGATTTCGACCCGGAATGGGTTGACCAGCGGCTACTACTTGTCCGTTTGCAGGATTGATAGCGGTGTATCCAGCCGGAATATTTAGCGTTCCAGTGCGCAGACTGAAATCGCCGAGTCGCTCGGCTCGCGTCGGCAACGTACGTCGCACTGGCGGTGCGTCCTGTCGAATCTTTTTGTACTCTTGTCCACCGAAGAAAAAGAGTTTGTCCTTGATGATTGGTCCGTTGAAGTTCCAACCAAAGTTATTGAATCGCAATTTAGCTTTAACTGGAGAAAAGGTGTTGCGAGCATCGAGCTTGTCGTTGCGGAGAAACTCGAAAAAAGTGCCATGGTAATCGTTACCACCACCGCGAGTTACTACGTTGATTGAAGCTCCGGCGTTACGCCCATACTCAGCCGAGAAGTTTGATGTTTGAATCTTTACTTCCTGGATGAAGTCGATGCCGACGTTATTGATCTGGCTGTTGTTACTTCCCGAGTCCATGTTTGAGCCGCCGTCAACGGTAAGACTGTTGTAGTTGGGACGGTTTCCATTGATAGCAGCCTGGCTGATACTCAAACTCGTTGTGAGGGCCAATTGGTCTTCATCGAGAATGGCCGCCCCAGGAATCAGTGTTACCAGTTGCATGTAGTTGCGACCGTTGAGAGCCAGGTTTTGCACCTGGCGTTTATCTACAACTCTCGCGACTTCACCTGAAGTAGTGTTAACCGTCTCACCTGCCGCGGTCGAAACCTCGACTGTCTCTGAAACGTTTCCTGCCTCAAGTGTGAAATTAACAGTCAGGCGAGTGTCAGCGGCCAAGACGTTGTCGCTTTGGTTTGCTTTCTTGAATCCCTGTCGTTCCACTGTAACCGTGTAAGTACCGGCAGGAAGGTTCGTGACCGTGTAGAAACCGCTCTCGTCTGTCGTGCCTGTTCGCGCTGCGTTCGTTGCGCCGTTAGTCACAGTAACCACAGCATCAGGGACAACAGCGCCGGTCGAGTCAATGACGGTGCCGGAAATTCGTCCAAAGATCGTTTGCCCACTGATACTGATGCAAGCGAACGTTGCGATTAACACTACGCAAAAGATTCGCAGTAGCGGGGAAAAGGAAAGGCGAAAATTTCTTAGTTCTTGCATCGACGTGATACCTCCAAAATGTGGTTACTGTTGGTGCGGCTTTTTGACCAAACGGCAATTAGTGAATTCTTCACCGTGCACCCTCAGGGACTATTAAGAGCGTTGGAAGGAACTGAAACCCTTGAACGATTTACGCAACCATAGGCGCTGCGAAGGCTGGCGCAGCAACAAGAACAACCGCACCGCGGAGGCGCGGATGCTCTTCCGCTGGCACTACGTGAATCTCCGTGTTACCGCCAAATTCTGTAAGTGTTCTTTCGCGCAGGGCACTGCGCACTATCGGCTCAATCAAACTCCATGCTGTCGTTATTTCACCGCCCACGTAAATGCGTGCCGGGTCAACAGCATTAATAATTGAGGCAAGGCCAAGTCCGAGATAGCGGGCCGTTGAATTGATCGCAGCCAGCGCTTTGGCGTCGCCGGCGCGAGCGCGAGCAATCAAATCCTCGATACTGAAATTGGAAGTCTCGACATCTCGCGGACCAGGCTCAGACAAGTCACGTCCGAAATAACGCGACAGCGTTGCCAGGTTTGAGACGTACGCCTCCCAGCAACCTGTAGCACCACACGAACAACGTGGGCCATCAATACTCAAAGGCACGTGCCCAAACTCGCCTGCCGTGTTATGGCGGCCGCGCATCAACTCTCCATTTATAACAATGCCGGTACCGACACCGTCCGAGATGCTCACGAATACCGAATTGCCTGTCGTGACGACATCACTTCGAGTAGTCCAGAGCTGTGCAAGTGCACATGCCTTACCTGAGTTTTCAATGTGAACTGGAATGCCAACGGCGGCGGCTAACAGATCTCTAAGGTTGACATCGCGCCAGCCGAGTGTCGGTGCGTGCAGTACGCGACCGGCCGCCAGGTCAACCATGCCCGGTACGACAATGCCAACACCTTCGCAGGCTCCGATTTCTTTGTAATCCGACAACACTTGTTTTATACGCCGCGCCAGGTCAGGAATCAGCACATCAATTTCTTTGCTGGTTTGAAAGCTGCTTACAGTGCCGAGCTGGTGGCCCATCAGATCAGTAATAATGATGTAGGTTCGGGAAGCTCGAACATCAACGCCGACGACGCAGCGTTGACGCGAATCGATGTATAGAAAGGTCGGTCTGCGACCGCGTCCCACGGCCTCGCCTACGGCGCCTTCAAAAATCAACCCTTCATCGAGCAGTTCACTAACGAGCAGGCTGGCGACTCCGCGTCTAACGTTCATGAGCCGTGCAAGATCAGCGCGAGAGATTGGCTGATGTGCCCGTACGAGGTTCAAGGCAATCTGGCGATTAATCTCGCGGCTCGTGCCCCGGCGCGCCACCTTGAAGTCGTGCGGATTGATTTTTCGCATCGATATTGTTCTTTGTTAAGACTTAATCAGCGAGCCGCACCAAGTAGTATTTCAGTTGGTTTAAGTCAGTTATTTCCTGCTGTTACCCCGGACTTAGGGTTCCCGGATTCTGATCGAAAACTAGCGTTTTGTTGTTTACTTTACTTGCCGAACTATCGGCGTGAGAACTGATAATTGACTATTTAGGTCCGCAAGCACCAAATGCTGCCTGACAGGATTTTGTCTAAACACCGAACATATACTCCTGTCGGCCGTTGGGCGTCAAGAACTTTTTAGAAGCTGGTGGGATAAATATGAGATGAAAGAATGACCACCCGCAGATTACGCAGCTTACGCAGATTCACAGGAACCCAATGGGCTAGCACCAGTTTTCCCAAAGAAATCTGCGTAATCTGCGGATGGATTCTTAGACCTGTTTGGCACCGCAGGATTGGCGGACGACCAGCTCAGGCTTAACTATTACCTGCCGGTTTGCTGCCTTGGACTTCTCTTCAATCGATTCGAGTAAAAGCTTCGCCGCCGCTTGCCCCATCTCCATCGTCGACCAGGAAACAGTCGTCAACGGTACTCGCAGCATATCGCCGTAGTGAATGCGTCCGGCCCCCACTATGGCCACGTCTTCCGGCACTCTGACACCCGAATCATGTAGCGCAGACATTGCTCCAATCGCCGCGGGATCGTTGGCGGCAAAAATAGCGGATGGAAGACTACCTTCTTCGACCCAGCGCTTCATCGCGGCATAACCATCAGCTTCGGTGAACCCGCATTCCTTCACGATGCTGCTGCGTAAACGTAAGCCCGCGCCTTCAAGTGACAACTCATAACCTTTGTAACGGTCCAGTGAAGTCGATGCAGTCGTTCCACGAAGATGCCCGATCTGTTTGTGACCGAGCTTGATGAGATGTTCTGTAGCCAGTCTGCCAACCTCGACATCATCTGTAATAACTGACGAACATTTCAACCCATTCAACAGACGATCTATCAAAACGATCTTTGCGCCGTCTTTCAAAAGTTGACGGTAAAATCGAACTTCGCTGTCGGCCAGCGCCGAAGCGACGATCAATCCATCAGTCCGCGAAAGTAGCGCTTCAATCTCATCCATCTCCTTGCGAGATTCTTCGTCTGTACTGCAAATGAGATTTTGATATCCAGCTGATCTCGCCTGCGATTCAACGCCACGACATATCTCGGAGAAGTAAGAGTGCATGAGGTCAGGCACGACAATGCCTATCAGGTACGAGCGATTAGTTGTCAGAGCCCGCGCGAACTGATTCGGACGGTAATTCATCTTTTGCGCGACAGCGAGGATACGCGCTCGAGTCTCTGAACTGATCTCCGGATGGTTATTAATTGCCCGCGACACAGTCATCTTCGAGACTTTGAGTGCACGCGCGATATCTTCCAGAGTTGTGGGCATTGAGGGTAACTCTACTTAGCGTGCTTAAGACTCGACTTGATTGCTGCTTCGGCCAGTGGGTTCATAACTGCGTAACCCTGTGCATTCGGGTGTAGCCCATCATTACTCAACTCATCCTTCAGAAAACCTTTTGCATCGACCATTGCGGAAAAGTAGTCGAGGTATGTGTGATGGTTCCTGGCGGCGTAGTCTTTCATCCAATTGTTGAGCGCAATGATTTGGTCAGGCGGTCGTCGAACAGTCTGGATGATGGGTTTGCCGTCCCGAAGTTCGTAATCGCTGACCGGCAACAACGAAGAAAAGACAACACGAATGCCGTTGGCGCGAGCCAGTTCGGCCATTGACGTCAGGTTCGCTTCAATTGCTTCCAGGGTTGAGGGTCCGGTATTTCCTGCAATGTCGTTAGTCCCAGCCAGGATCACAACTACTCCTGGTTTCAAATCGATCACATCCGCCCGAAATCGGATAAGCATTTGCGGAGTTGTTTGGCCACTGATGCCACGATCGACGTAAGGCTTGCCTGGAAAGAAGCCACCCATGTTTGGCGAATCCCATCCGTCGGTGATCGAGTCGCCCATGAACACGACTCGTTGTTGATCCTTCGCCGGCAATCCGACCTTCGTATTGTCGTCGTGGTAACGACCGAGGGCAGGCCAATCTTTCAATCGCGTCTCAGCGCGTTCAGCGCGCGTCTTTGACTCGGAGCATGGATCAGCAGGACTCGGTGCCGGAGATTGGGCATTGGCTGAGATTCCACACAACACCATCAGAGCAATCGGAAAGATACGAAACATGTCACTCTCCTCGACTTTTATCTCTCATGTTCAATTACAAGAACGAAACTTCACCGCGAAGACTCGAAGGCACT
>Ga0068864_100003414_pt1 | contig 13137 bp, 11 predicted proteins | sample KBSSwiS72_FD_66586 | JGI IMG/M metagenome (GOLD analysis project Ga0068864, IMG submission 66586) | Switchgrass rhizosphere microbial communities from Kellogg Biological Station, Michigan, USA - KBS Switchgrass S7-2 | ecosystem: Host-associated > Plants > Roots > Rhizosphere > Soil ...
CGTCGTTGCGCGAACGCGTGAGCGATATTCCGGTGTTGGTTGACTACTTTGCGGCACGGTTTGCAGCCCGCACGGGCAAGACGATCACGCAGATTGAGAAGCGATCCCTTTCTGCCATGCAGCAGTATTCCTGGCCCGGTAACGTTCGCGAACTCCAGAACGTGGTGGAACGCAGCGTGATTCTGGCAGACGGTGAAGTTTTGCAGGTCGATACAGATATGCTAATCGATGAGTCGCCATCGATCGCACCAACGGCGATCCCGACCATCTTCAGATCAGGTCGAAAGGTTGAGATTGAAACCGTGCTGCGAGAGACGCATGGCAAGGTTTACGGACCATGCGGGGCTGCCGCCCGGCTGGGTCTACCCGCGACGACGCTTGATTCTCAAATTCGCGCCTTGCGCATTAACAAACATCAGTTCAAATAGAGCCATAAAAGGCAAGAAAGTTTGTGCTTCCTGGTGGCCGAACAATTTTGAGCAAACCCACTTGGCACACGATGTGCTCATTAACCGGCAGTGTATGCGCCAGGTTTGATGAGCACATGTTGAAGATAACGAAAGAAACGGTCGATCCTAAGCTGATTAGAATTAGTTTGCATGGCTACTTCACGGCGGAATACGTTCCCGAGGTTAAGAAAAGTTTATCGAATGGTCATAAAGGCAACGCAGTCGTCCTCGATCTAAGAAACGTCACCTTCGTTGATCGGACGGCTATGGAGTTTGTGCGCGAAGCTAAGTCAACAAGAATCAAGATTGAAAACGCTCCCTCCTACGTCAAGCGCTGGATGCAACAGGAGGCGTCGTAATTCTACGAACATCATTCGTGGAATCACGAGTGCCGGAAACCCAGTAACCCATCCCTGGACCACATTCTCCGTTGGATTCGCTTGGTAACAACCGGTTTTCGTTTGGAACAGTTGTTGCGCATGCCGCCGTTTATGAAAACAAGATCTGCCTTTATCTCCTTGCTCAGTTTGCTGACATTCTCGGCAACATCGATGACGACAAACGCACAGCAGCTTCGCGACGCCTTTCGCAAGGTCAGCCAGTCGGTCGTAATCGTACGAACCAAACGAGTCGAAGTGGCGCCTTCGTCCGGTGAACCCATGGCGGTCGTCGATGGCTTAGGATCTGGAGTGCTGGTTTCTAATGATGGAAAAGTTCTAACCGCAGCCCACGTTGTGGAGACAGCGGACGTGGCCTTAGTCGAGTTTCCCGACGGCCAGCAAATCACCGCGCATGTTATCGGCTCGGATGTTCGGTCTGATGTGGCTCTGTTGCAGCTCACGCAAATGCCGAAGGGCATCGCGCCCGCCATTATCGGCGACTCGGACAAGGTAGAAGTCGGCGATCAAATTTTTGTAATTGGCGCACCGTTCGGCATCGGTCAGACACTCACTGCCGGCCATTTGAGTGGACGGCATCGGCTGAACTCGACTCAGAATGCGCCCGGGGTCGAGTTTCTTCAAACCGACGCTGCAATTAATACTGGTAACTCGGGTGGCCCGATGTTTGACATGGAAGGGAAGGTCGTCGGCATAGTCAGCACGATGATGAGTCATTCCGGCGGTTCGGAAGGTTTAGCTTTTGCCACGGCTGGGAATACAGCGAAGCGGTTATTGCTGGACCGCAGGGCATTTTGGTCCGGCGTCGACGGATTTGTGGTGACGGGCGGCCTGGCAAAGGCCCTTAACCTTCCGCAGCCGTCTGGCTTTTTGGTCCAACGCATCGGCGATGGCTCGATCGGCTCACGGTTGGGAGTTAATCCGGGAACGCTGCGCGCAACAATTCAAGGCTTAGATATCTTGCTGGGCGGCGACGTGATCCTGAGTGTCAATGGCATCAACATAGTTGCCCCAAATGCTGCCGATTCATTTGGAAGCGTCTCCACGGCCGACGAAAACTACGAAACAATTTACAACAGCATCGCCACTCTGAAACCTGGCGACTCCCTCGTAGTGACGGTTTTCCGTGAAGGCAAAGTAGTGAAATTGACAACCACGATTGATAGGTGAGTAAAGCGGTAGAAGAGATTCAGAAGAAGCGCAAGGGCAACAAGAGGCTTCAGAAACCTTTTGTGCCTTTTGTGCTTCTTTGCGGCTCAGAGTTTTAAGGTCAAGTCTCGCTGCCTCGTGTTTTCACGAACATTCCTCGAAAAAACACGAACTCAAATTCCTCTCTTTTATAAACAACTCAATGTGTAACTAAGCACGCGCCAATTTGCGCATTGCTCTGAAGACAAGCAGTGATGGACGCGCCATGTCGTGTGGCAAGGGTGTTGCTTATAACTGGTTGAAGATACGCGGGGTGGAGGAAAGGGACCATGGGATTCAGTGAAGACAAAGCAGTGCGACACAGAATGGATGAGGTTAAAAAACGATTAGCGGCACAACGCCGAGAGCGAAAGACGACAGGGAGCGGACGACGATGGAAGCAAGAATCAGAATCATAAAGCGCGATGCAGGCGGCGACACAAGTAGCCTCCCTACTAATCAGAGTGAGAAGACGGAGCGGGAACGCGAGCGTGAGATGGCGAAGAACGTCAAGGGCTGGGTCACTGAATGGGAAGAGCGCAATCGCTCACTAAAGAACGCCGCGTTGTTACTGGTTCATTCACTGGACAACCGCAGGCGAAGCTCAGCGGTGTCAGTTATGGTGAACGGATAACGGCGAAAGAATTAAGACAACGATTTCAGGAAAAGAAGATGCGAACAGTGAATACACAGCCGCCAGGCAATCGGAGAATAAAGCGAGCGAGCGGATTTCGCCGCGCCTGGCTGATTGCGGATCAATTGAATCGGCTGCAAGACAGCGCCGGCGCCGTCTTGACGCAGGCTTTGGTTACCCAGTGGCTAGCACAACAGAGAAGGTGGGCATGAAACGCGATAGCCTTAAGCCCGCGCCGTGGGCCATCATCCTCGCCGGCGGCGACGGCATTCGTTTACAGGACTTGACCCGCAAAATTGACGGTGATGCGCGACCGAAGCAATTCAGCAAAATTTTTGGAGAGCGGAGCTTGCTTGCTCATACACGAGATCGCCTCCGGCCAATCTTCAGAGACGATCGATCCATATTCGTAGTCACAAAAGACCACGATAAGTTTTATAAAGAAGAGCTGGCCGATGTCGATCGTGCGCGTGTCATCGAACAACCCGCGAATCGTGGAACCGCCGTAGCAATCATAGCGGCGCTGCTTCAGTTACTCGAATATGAGACCGATGCCGTGGTTGGCATCTTCCCATCGGACCACCACTATGCCGACACTGCCGCGTTTGCGAAGACAGTTAAATCGGCAATTGAAATCAGTAGTGAGTACGACGAATGTTTAGTCCTCATCGGCGCAAAACCTGAGTGGCCGGAGGTTGAGTTCGGATGGATTGAACCCGGATTTTCGATCACAAGCGGAAGCCGCACGCCGCTTTTCGGCGTCAGTCGTTTTCGTGAAAAGCCCGGTCTTAGCCAGGCCCGCGAGTTAATGAGGAACGGCGGCTTGTGGAATACCTTCGTCATCGTCGGCCGCACGGACGCCTTCTTAAAGTTATTAAGTGCGACTGTGATGCCCGCGGTCAGTCGCATAGCAGAGGGGATCACACACGGCAAATTGGCCAGCGTCTATAGTGAAATGGAAATCATCGATTTCTCAAAAGATGTTTTGAGTTTGGAGCCGCGCAGTTTACTGGTGATGGCGGACGGGATCTCCGGCTGGGCAGATCTGGGCACTCAGGCACGCGTGATTGATGCGCTGGACCGCAACAATATCGAGCCGGAGTGGCTGCGTGAGATGAGGTGTTCCTCTATTGCTTTGCCCAACATGCCAGTGCAGATGGACCACCAAACGCTTCATCATCGGATAGCTACAGCGACCGCGTAGGCGCGAGATTTTCTGGAAGTGAATGGCGGAAGGAGAATGAGTGGCAAACATTCACTTCGGACCCGATGACAAACAAGTGGCGACGCGCTCGAGGGAGACAATTCTTGCCGCTTCGCTCCGCGAAGGGATACCGCACGCATATGCCTGCGGTGGACGCGCGCGATGTTCGATTTGCCGCATATCAGTCGAAGAAGGACTCGAGTTTTGCAGCGCACGTTCAAAAGGTGAGTGCGCGGTGGCTGAGCGGTTGCACTTCAGTCCTGAGGTTCGTCTCGCTTGTCAGACCAAAATCAATGGCGACATCAAAGTGCGGCGGCTCGTTACTGATGACGACGAGATAGACTTCACTCGGACCATCGCCGAAGGACCGCGTCCTGCTTCCATTGGCGAAGAGAAGAAACTGGCCATCCTGTTTGCCGACATCCGCGGTTTCACAGCCCTGTCCGAGCGGATGTCACCGTATGACGTCATATACTTTTTGAATCGTTATTTCCACCTCGCGAGCAAGGCCATCGAACAGAACGGCGGCTATGTGGACAACTACATGGGCGACGGGCTGATGGCGGTATTCGGTCAGGACGATGCACCAGACACCGTGTTGCGCGCGGTCAGTGCCGGATTGACAATGCTGGAAGAGGTAAGGAAAAAATCGCGGCACTTCGAGGAACTCTACGAAGTGAGCGTGCGCATCGGCGTTGGTATCCACTACGGCAACGTCGTGGTTGGCACGGTGGGAGCGGGGGAGAGACAACGCCTTACGGCTATCGGCGACTCCGTAAACTTTGCCAGCCGAATCGAGTCAGCCAACAAAATCTACGGCACGGAACTACTGATCTCGAGCGAAGTGCAACGGCAGGTTGCGGACAGGATCACAGTTGGAAGGTTGATCGAAGATGCGGTTATCGAAGGCAAGACTGGACAACACGTGCTGTACGAGGTCAAAGGACTAAAGTAGTCCCGAAAAATCAAGTTGAGCGAATTTTCTGCCACCAAAGCAAAAAGCTCAAACAGGTTTGAGCTTTTAATGCTTCTTTGTGGCTAAACTTTGCTGGGCGGATTTTTTCTCAGTCTCTTAGGGTTACTTTCCCCAACACTGAAGCTCGCCGTCTCGATTTGCTCACAATTCCCGCGTGAATTCAACGGCGAGTGACCGGAATACAAGTTGCGCTTACTCGCTTACCGGAAGAATCGGAAGCTTGCAACGCGATGCGGAGCCATCCACAGAGAGGTGTGAGCTGCGGCGCGCGCTGCGAGCGACGTCTGTTTCGTGTCAGAAACGAAGAAAGGAGGCGACATGAATACAGAAACTCAAACAGCTCCTATAGACATCTTCAGGCGTGTTACGGGACTGTCGATTGGATTAGCGGTGCTAATGATCGTGCTGGGCTTTGCGGCTATGTTCAAGCCGTTTGCCGCCGGCATCGGCATCTCACTTTTCATTGCCTGGTTAATCGTCTTCACCGGTGTCGTGCACATAATTTACGCATTCGCAGCACGCAGTGCTGGGAGCTTTCTTTGGCGGACGCTCATCGGCGTCGCATACATCGCCGGTGGAGTGTATCTGCTGAAGAATCCCTCGATTGCACTCGCGTCTTTGACGCTGTTGGTTGCTGCAATCCTGATTGCTGAAGGCGTGTTTCAGCTAATCACGTTCTTTGAGCTTCGCGTCCTCCCAGGTTCCGGCTGGATTCTCTGTGACGCGCTCCTCACCTTAATCCTCGGAGGATTGATCGCATATCCATGGCCCGGCAGTTCGCTGTGGGCCCTCGGCACCCTGGTAGGAGTCAACCTGATTATCAGTGGATTCACCAGATTGATGTACTCCGCGGCGGCGCGAAGCCTGGTTAGTTCAGCCGCGTAATGCGAGGTGCCGCCAGATTTTAGTGAAGGAGAAGAAACTATGGACAAGATGATTGTGACAGTTTTCAAGGATGAGCGAAGCGCGTATGAAGGCGCGAGAGTGTGATTGGTCTGCTGGGTGGTCCTGTCGGTGTGGCTGTCGGCGCCGTTGCCGGCACGCTTAGCGGTTCGCTGTTCGATTTGCTGCGTGTTGGAGTCAGCGACGACTTCCTGACCGAAGTGTATGTGAACCTGGTTCCAAATAAATGGGCGACTGTGGCCGAAGTTGATGAAACATGGGTTACACCGCTCGATACTCGCATGGAAGCCCTGGGTGGCGTGGTGTTCCGGCGGGGCCGAGGCGAGTTTATGGATCTTCAGATCGAGCGCGAGATTGCTGCTGACAAGGCGGAAATCGAACGACTCGAAACCGAATATAAACAGGCCATTGGTGAAGCCAAGACAAAGCTTAAGGTCAAAGTCGATGCCGCCCGTAAGAGGTACGAAGACCGAAGAGACCTGCTGCTCAAGAGAATCGAGGAAATTGAGCGCGAAGGAGACGCTAAGATCAAATTGGTCCAGGAACAATTGGCAAAAGCCACCGGACAAGCCAAGGCTAATCTGGAGAAGCGAGTGGCTGACGAGCGAACCAAACACAACGCACGCGTTGCGAAGCTCCGGGAAGCGTGGCAACTGGTCAAACAGGCAGCTGCGATCTGACGTGGCCGACTCTTGACAGACGTGCAAAACCGTAAGTACCAAGCCCTCTCCCGGCGAAAGGCGCCGGGGGAGGGCATTCTTCACTGGCTCCAACCTGAGTTGATCGTCTAGCAACTTTCCGCCGCGAGCATCCCTCATCAGCTCGTTCCAGCCTTATCAAAGCATCGCAGTGTGATGTCGTGGTTCCACGAGAGATCTCGTGAGAACACGAACTATTTTTATCGTTTTCCGGCGGAAGTAAGTGTTTTTCGCTGGAACGTGCATTGCACTTCGCGGCTGCGGAGGAATAGTAACAATGATGAAGAGCCCTCGAACGCAATTCATATTACCGGGAATTCTGGTATCTGTTCTCGCAATCTTAATCTTTACTGTCGTAGTGACTGCGCACAACTCCGATGATGAAACAGGGGCTGTGCGCGGTGCGGTTGTGACCGTAGGACCAGACGGCCAGTCGTATAACATTCCCGGCGCCGCTGTAAGGCTGAAGCGCAATGTGCAGGCTACGGAAACCATTGCTAATGACGCAGGTGAGTATGAATTCACGAACTTAGCACCGGGTGATTACGTGCTGGAAGCAAGCTCTGAAGGCTTCAAGGCGAGCAGCAAGCCCATCACCATCCACAGCGGCGAAATCGTATCGGAAAACATCAGCCTGCAAGTCGCCGATATCACCGCTTCGGTAACAGTAGCTACTGCCGCCGAGGGCGTGACGGTCAGCGACACAGCTACCGACAACTCCATCAAACAAAAGACGCTACAGACTCTGCCATTGCCAAATGAGCAACTGCTTGAAGCGCTGCCGCTGGTCCCGGGAGTTGTACGTGGGCCAGATGGTCAGATCAACATGAATGGCGCGCGCACCAGCCAGAGCTCCATGACGGTCAACAGCGCGAATGTAACCGATCCCGTCACTGGTCAGTTTGCGTTTAATCTGCCGATCGAAGCAGTTGAATCTATCCAGGTGCTCACGAACCCATACGCGGCGGAGTACGGCAAATTTACCGGCGGTGTAACTGCCATCGCAACGCGTTCCGGTACCGACAAGTTTAATGTTGAAGCACAAAACTTCTTCCCGCGATTTCGTCGACGTGGTGACAAATGGAAGGGAATCGAAGCGTTCACGCCGCGGTTGGCGGTCAGTGGTCCACTGAAGGCAAACAAATTGTGGTTCATGCAGTCCTTTGAATATCGCTTTGTCCGAACGCCGGTAGAGAGTCTGCCATCGGACAAGCGCGATACGGGTCTCGAGAGTTTCGATTCGCTCACGCAGGTGGATTGGGACGTTAATCCTAAACATCATGTCACCAGCACTTTTTCGCTATTCCCGGAGAAGCTGAGGTTTGTAGGACTCAACACTTTCAATCCGGAGGAAGTCACGCCGAATTACAAGCAGCGAGGTTGGTTCTGGGGCCTGAACGAACGTTGGACGGTCAGCGATAACGCGTTACTTGAATCGTACTTCAGCGTGAAGAAATTCGACGGCGACGTGTTCCCGAGCTCCGGTGAGCAAGCGATGAACTTTGCGCCCAACGTGAACTCGGGCAATTACTTCAACCGTCAGGACCGCCGCAGCACGCGCGCTGAGGCGCTCGAGATCTACAACTTCACGACTCCCGATTTTGCCGGCAAGCATTTCATGAAGGTTGGTGCGGGCCTGACACACACAACATTTGACGGAACTAACACGAACAACACCGTCCGCATCCTGCGACGCGACGGCACAACTAGTCAAAAGATCGATTTTACGGGCGACGGCGTGCTGAGTCGCAACACAACTGAGTTCTCTTCTTTCTTTGAGGACAAGTGGACCATCAACGATCGCCTGACCCTGGAATATGGCGTCCGTTTCGATCGCGACACAATCGCTAAAGAAAACAATCTTGCGCCACGGCTGGCGTTTGCCTTCAGTCCATTCCGAGATGGCCGCACGGTAGTACGCGGCGGTGTTGGTTTGTTCTACGACCGCATTAATCTGAATGTAGCTACTTTTTCGCAGTTGCAAGATCGACAAATCACCAGCTTCGGACTGGATGGCGGGCAGGTTAGCCAGCTTCAACACCTGACGCTTGCGGACGACCGGTTCCTGACTCCACGTAGTGTGAGTTGGAATGTCGAATTCGACCGCGAGTGGCTCAAGAACCTTCTGGTGCGCGTCGGTTATCAACAGCGCGAAGGGACGCGCGAGTACATCCTGGATCCTCTACAGTCGGGGACGAGTGAGAGTGAATTATTGCTTAGCAATGGTGGTAGATCCCGGTACCGGGAATTTCAAGTCACAGCGCGTTATAGGTTTCGCGAGCAGAACGAGTTGAATGCTTCTTACGTGCGGTCCCGGACGATTGGCGATTTGAACGACTTCAACTCGTACTATGGCAACTTCGAGAATCCAATCATTCGCCCGAACGAGCGATCATTGCTGGCATTCGACTCGCCAAACCGTTTTGTGTTCTGGGGTAACTTCAGCGCGAAGTACGGGATCACAATCGTGCCTGTACTCGACCTGCGCAACGGTTTTCCACTTTCAGTCATTGACGAGGATCGAAATTTTGTGGGGCCACGCAATCGCGCGGGTCGTTATCCCGATTTCTTTTCGCTCGATATGCAGGTGCTAAAGGCTGTATCCGCTCCCGGCCGATTCAGGGAGAACTATCGATTCAGAGTCGGAGTTAAGGTCTTCAACGTGACGGATCATTTCAATCCGCGCGACTTTCAGGGAAACCTGGCAAGTGACGAGTTCGGCAGGTTTTACAACGGCGTGGGGCGCAAGTTTGGATTGAAGTTTGTGATCGAGAAGAAATAGCACGAATTCAGCGGGTGGAACTGATGCAAACGCATGTGGAGGCGACTATGAACAGACTCAAACGAATAACGAGATGGCATAACATCCTGATGCTGGTGCTGATTGCCGGATTTGTTCTTCCGGTGTCCGCACAGTCACAAAAATTAGAGTCGCTAACCGCAACGGGAAAAGGTCATGGCAAGATCAGTTCGGCAGTCGACGAACGCGAGGTTACTTCCGCGCTCATCTTCCTTCGCGAAGACGGTACGTTCTTACTGGCGCTGTCTGCTGATATCCAGCTACAAGCCGAGGGCACATGGAAGGCGAGTACCTCCGCGCCGAAGGAAATTCTGCTGAAAATCACTGGCGGCGTGCTCAAAGGCGAAATGAGTGGGTCAGGGAAGCTGTTGCTGACCAGCGACACAATATCCATCAAAACGATTACGGCTAACGTGACGACAGTAGACGGTCGCGAGATCGCGGTGACATTTGTCGCGGATGAAATACAGCAATGATCCAGAGGACACACCTAGGCGATTCACCGAAATCGATTACCCGCATACTCAGACGAGTTCTCGGGTGCCGCCACTCGAATATGAGCCGGCGTTTTACTGTCGATGACGAACCTTACCGCACCTGTTTACGCTGCGGAGCACGCCAACGCGTGGACAGGTATAGTCAGACCAGGCTGCACCTGTACTCCTTCTAACCTTTCATCTTCAAGCGGCTAATGAAGCTGAATGACTGGCGCCTTCCATAGACCTTCATGCACACCAAGTTCTTTTAACTTCGAGCGCAATTCGTCCAGGCAGGCTTGCTGGTAGTCGTCGACGGGAGCGTCAACATCATGGCGGTGCAGTATCTTGATCATCACCAGGATCTCGTTGCGCGACCAACGCTGTCGCGGTGCGATGTGCCAGGCACGGTCGAAGGGCGCAATTTCGCAACGGCAACCCTGCTGATCGTTTTGCGAGATCCACTCGGCGATTCGGCGTAACTCATCGTAAGTTTGATAACACTGTGGGCAGCCGGGAACATGGTGACCGCGCGAGCAGTTCTGATTCTCGTTTACACCACAAAGGCTCACAACGTAGCCGATGCGCCTCGCCCGCCCGCCGCCGCCTGACCATTCCGGCCACACTTCGAAGGAAGCGCAGTGCTTCTGAACTATTTCCCGCAATCGCTCCACACTTGAAGAGCCGGAAGGCTCACTCGAGTGTGGCGCCTGGGGTTGAGAATTCACAACGGTTTCTCTCGTCAGTACAGAACTCATCACGTCCTCCCCTCATCAACAAATCTCGATGGACCATGACGCAATCAATGCGCCGCATTGTTCGCCACGATCCATCATGCAGATACCAACAGTGATCGGGATTTCACGAAAAGTTCGTGGAATTACGAAAGTCACATTTACCTCGTCCTTCCGTTTCTGACTCAGCGAACGAATTACTGAGCAAATATCGGAATTTGAAACGTTACTGTCGAGTGAGCTGGTATTACGAGTGGCTAACGCCTTGCTTAGAGGATTAGTCGCAAGGCGTTTTGATAATCAGGAGTTTCAGTTCTAGTGAAATGAAAGCCACTACTTTATTACATCACCTGGGCCAGAGTCTCTGGCTCGACAACATTACTCGCGAGCTCCTCGAGAGCGGCACTCTCAAACATTACATTGATGAGCTATCCGTGACCGGGCTTACATCGAATCCGACGATTTTCGAGCAGGCTATTAAGAACAGCAGCGCTTACGACGCAGATATCCGGCTGATGCTCAAGGAAGGGAAGTCAGAGGAGCAGGTTTTCTTTGAACTGGCACTGGCGGATCTAACCCGGGCGGCCGATCTGTTTCGACCAATCTACGATCGTACGAATGGCGTCGATGGGTGGGTGTCACTTGAAGTATCGCCATTGCTCGCTCACGACACGGCGGCCACGGTTGCCGCTGCCCGGGAGCTGTTTGCCAGAGCGGATCGGCCAAATCTCTTCATCAAGATACCGGGTACGAAAGAAGGTTTGCCGGCTATTGAAGAGACGATCTTCGCCGGCGTGCCCGTGAATGTCACGCTGCTTTTTTCTCGCGAGCAGTATTTGGCGGCGGCTGATGCGTTTCTGCGTGGGATCGAAAGGCGTATTGAAGCGGGGCTGAATCCGAGCGTCAGATCCGTTGCTTCGGTCTTCATCAGTCGCTGGGATACCGCTATTAAGGGCAAGGTATCTGCGAACCTACGAAACCAACTCGGCATTGCTATCGGTTTACGCACGTACAAAGCAGCGCGAGCTTTGTTAGCCTCGCCGCGGTGGAATCGCATCTACAGCGCGGGCGCATGGCCGCAACGTTTGCTTTGGGCCAGCACCGGCGTCAAAGACGCGACAACTTCCGCCGTTCTGTACGTCAAAAACCTTGCGGCGCCGTTCACAATCGACACCATGCCGGAAGCCACCTTAAAAGCGCTCTCGGAACAAACACAACTCGATTCAGTAATGGCTGTCCATGGTGGGAATTGCGAAGAGGTGTTGACGAACTTCGCCAAGGCTGGAATCGACGTCGACACTCTTGCTGACACGCTGCAAGACGAAGGAACAGAGTCATTCGCGAAGTCATGGAGCAGTTTGATGGCGGTAATTGCTTCGAAGGGCGCGTCCGAAAACGAGGGCAGCGCTGCCCGTTAAGAAAAGTTAAAGAATTTCAGGAGGAGTCAATGGTTGCGACTACAGTTTCTTTGAACGACATAGGCAGTTACGGAATCGCGCGCTCAACAGTAAAAGGTGCGCCCTTAAGCAATTCGGAATTGCAACAGTTACATGCCTTTTGGCGAGCCGCAAATTACCTGGCTCTGGGCATGATCTACCTTCAGGACAATCCGCTCTTACGTGAGAAGCTCAAGCCGGAACACGTCAAACCACGCATGCTTGGCCATTGGGGTACCAGCCCCGCGCTCTCCTTTATATATACCCACTTGAATCGCGTCATAAAGCAGTTCGACCTCGACATGATTTACATGGCTGGTCCGGGTCATGGCGCACCTGGTGTGCTGGGGCCGGTTTACATCGAAGGCGCGTACTCGGAGATCTATCCAGAGAAGGGCGAGGACATCGACGGCTTAAGGCGCTTCTTCAAAGAGTTTTCTTTTCCCGGCGGCATTGGAAGTCATTGCACTCCAGAAACACCCGGTTCGATTCACGAAGGTGGTGAACTGGGATATGTGCTGTCCCACGCGTGTGGTGCGGCCTTCGATAATCCGGAATTGATCGTTGCGGCAGTTGTCGGCGACGGAGAAGCCGAGACTGGCCCGCTCGCTACTTCGTGGCACATCAACAAGTTTCTCAATCCCATTCGGGATGGTGCTGTGCTGCCGATCCTGAATCTCAACGGCTACAAGATTAACAATCCCACGCTGCTGGCGCGCGTACCCCATGAAGAACTCGAGAACCTATTTAAAGGCTACGGTTACACGCCGTACTTTGTTGAAGGCTCCGATCCGGAATCGATGCACCAGGCTATGGCAGCAACCGTAGATCATTGCGTGCAGCAGATTAGATCGATTCAAGCTATAGCTCGCGACACTGGCATAGCTGCTCGGCCCGAGTGGCCCATGATTGTACTGCGCGCGCCGAAGGGTTGGACCGCGCCGGCCGAAGTCGATGGGCACAAATTGGAAGGCTTCTGGCGATCACATCAAGTGCCGTTGGCAGGTGTGCGGAAAAATGCGGAACATCTGGAGCTGCTTGAAGACTGGATGCACAGCTACAAACCCGAAGAGTTGTTCGATGCTGACGGGAAGATTGTTTCTGAACTTCGCGAGCTGGCGCCGGTCGGCATCCGCCGCATGGGTGCAAACCCGCATGCCAATGGCGGACTGCTGAAGAAGAACCTTCGGCTCCCGGACTTCAGAGAATACGGTGTCAAGTTCGATAAGCCTGGCCAGACT